>Ga0208245_1000163_pt1 | contig 64598 bp, 85 predicted proteins | sample RifOxyC1_FD_184035 | JGI IMG/M metagenome (GOLD analysis project Ga0208245, IMG submission 184035) | Soil microbial communities from Rifle, Colorado - Rifle Oxygen_injection C1 (SPAdes) | ecosystem: Environmental > Terrestrial > Deep subsurface > Rock core/Sediment | place: Rifle, Colorado... | reverse complement strand
GTTCCGCATCATCGGTAGCAGTTGCAGGGCGTGGGCTTGGAAGAATGGATTCTCGGGGATATCCAGAACCGCCGTTTCCATGCACAGATGAATCCTGGCGTTATCGAATGGACAGTCCTTATCAATGAGATCGTCCCAGAACTGGCAGACCCGGATCCACTGCACGCAGAACCGTACCGCCCAGGCATCGTTCTTGAGCAACGGCATTAACTCCCTGGCTATCTCGTTCAAGCGTTCTTCGTTCATTAGAATGTACCGGTCGCAGCGGCATAAGCCGTGGCATTATGATAGATAATAATACTGGTACCCGCCGTCACGACCACGTGGGCAGTCTGGGCAGCCGTGGTCCAGAACCACACATCATTGGCACCATTATTAGTCACGATATAGACACGTCCTTCTTCATACGGAGCCACGATTTTAGCCCCGGCAAGTGCGATGGGAATCAGTAGCAATAGGGCACTCGATTCCGTATCAGATAGCGTCCACGTCTCGGGCGATGCCGTATAGGTATGCGATGCGTAGTTCCATCGCACATCAGGATTAACTACCGTAATCCCTTCACCAAGATCAATCGCGTTCGAGGCGTCAATCGTGGAGTCTTGTATCGTCTTGTTCGTGACGGTCTGCACGTCGGTGGTCCCCACGATATCGCCGCCGGGCATGGGTTTCACGGACCCCAGGAGTGAATCCAGGTCGCTGATACTCCCGGAATGCGCCTGGACCGCATCGTAAATAGGGTTCAGAACCGAGCGCCAGGTATCAAAGAATCCGCGCCAGGTCGGAACCATCTGGCCTTTGTCGTCGAACATCTCTGGCGTATTCGGAACGGACGGTAGAGGAGCGCTCATGAGTCCAGGCCTCCTTCGGCCCGCAGGGTCGTGCCCAGTATCACGGTTTTGACCGGATCGCCGCCGTGGATCTCGAACACCCGGTGTTTCGCGGACCCCAAGCGATCGAACCGGACACCCCGGCTGTATTCCCCGGTTCTGCCGATCTCACGCCACCCTTCGCTGACCCAGGTGTGGCCCCCATCATTCGAGTACCGGAGCGCCGCACGAGGCTGGGCACAGGGACCGGCGCTATTGATCTGGTACAACGCCCAAGCCGCTGTCACGTCGTCTAAAGTGATTGAGCCGTCCCCCGTGTAGTCCGTGCCCGTGCTTTCACCAGTCAGCACTTCATTCCAGGTATCCATCACATCCTGGAGCCTCACGCCCGTGGAGCGTCCAACACCGGATTCAAACTCGATTTCCAGTGACCCGTAGAAAATCATATTGTTCTGGCTCTGAATCACCTGCGCGCGTCTCAGCCAGTTCCGGCGTTTCAGGTTCTCGGTATAGACATCGGAACGCAGTTCGTAAATAATGCCGTTCTCGTAATCGGCGACCAGGTTCCAGTTATTAAACTCCGTGTAGGCATTCCCGCGATACCGCCCGTCTCGATCCGTATCCGTGACGTACGAAGCCCGGCGTATCCAGTTCCCGGCCTCTGACTCAAAACTCCAGGTATCGTCTCCCGTGGGGAAAACCAGCATGTAGTGGATGCGCCCGTTCAGGGAATACGAGTATCCGACAGCATCGCTCGCATCCTGGTACTGCCCGATCCGGTACGCGATGCCCGGCGTGCTAATGACCTGCGGGTTGTACCCCGTGGCTCTCCGCACTGTCCTGTCGTGTGCGAGCCAGAACACGGAGTTGTCCGCTACCACGGGGGACCCCACGGCCAGGCATCCGGCATCCAGCGAACCGCCGGGCCGCCGCGCGAAAGGCGCATCAGCATCCCCCGTGCTGTAAAATATCTCCGTGATATCGGTCTTGAATACCCAGAGTTCACGGCGGTCGGTCAGGACCCGGACGATATCGGAACTGTTGGAATTCGCTTCCAGGTAATCCAGGGCGTCCCACACCAGGCCGTCCGACAACTCGTCTGTGAATCCTGAGAAATACACTTTATTGGTTCCGGGTTCGTGACTTAGGAAATAGCCGTTGAAATACGTGACGCTGCCCCCACCCAAAAACTCGTAGTCGCTCTCGTTCAAACGCGTCCACGTCGAGTCGCTGGCATCGTAGAGATACGCGAGATGCAGGGTTCCGTCGCAGAACATGATCTGACGGCCGTTGTCGTCGGCGGTAACAATCCCTTGCCAGGTATTCATCGCATGGTCGTTTAAGGCCGTGACGATCCCGCCGGTCGTGATGGAGACCAGAAGGTTCCCAATCACGGCATAGAGCACGCCGTCGAGATCCCTGAGACACCGAATTTCAGTGCCCCTGAACCAGGCCGGGAGCGTGGCGAGCGCCGAGGCCCCGATCGTGACGGATCCCGCCAGGGCTCCCGAGACCGAGATGCTGACAATGGAATAGAACGTTTCTGTGCTGTAAGCGACACCGCTATCGGACCCTAAGAACGAGTCCGTGACCTGGGCGCCGGCGCGATCGATCCCCGTGATACTGAACGTTACTCCCGAATCGTTTCCCGTGGACCGGACCATGAGATAGAAGTCGTTGGCGAATCCCTGGCCGTATAATTCTCCGTTACACAAGAGAGTCCCAGCCCCTGATTTTGCCTGCGTCCGGCAAATCCCGTTCGCGTCGTAGAGAATGAATTTCCCCTGCAATCCAGGCGTGGCGATCAGAGCCGTGCGCCCTCCCGCGCGATCCGTTTCCAGATACAGATTCACACATTCCTGGGAATTGGCATCCAGGGACTGGCCTTGATAGGCCCCGCCCATGATGTTCCAACTGGATTTAACAGCCCTAGCCATCCCAGCGCACCCCCATTCTAAACGGCGAGCTGTCCTCGTCTTTCATCGAAGCATCGTTAAAGGCCGTGCGGGCAAACTCGTCGATGTCCGGCGGAACCGGTTTCAGGAAATACGGGCAGAGCCGTTTCGCCAGGTTGTACGTCAGGGCTTCGAGCCATTCGCTGGGAAACTGAATGTCGTCCGTCAATGCGTCCAGGTCTTCGACCCGGACCTGAAGTGTGAGTTTCACGGTATGGTTCACGTTATCCGCCGTCGGCCAGACCCAGATACGGGAATTGGTGAGCTGCGGATCGTAGTAAGCGCGGATCAATTGACCGCGCGCGACCCGGTCGTAGAGTTTGAAAAAATCGGAGCGGTTGACGAATTCGATCTCCGGCTGCTGGCCCCCATCCAGGACATCGAACCGCGCGTCCAAAACATCGACCGGTCGTTGAATCTTGGTGCTGTACGCAAACACGTAGTTCCCGGCAGCCGCGTCCCCGGACAGGCCCTCGGTAATGACCGCGTCCGTAGCCGTGTGCGTGGTATCCAAAGTTTTCCAATCCAGGGTCCCGTCGTCCAGAACGATGCCGATATAATCCCCGGTGCTCATATCGCTGGCATCCAAATACAGGGTCGTGTCCGTGGCTTCAGCCGCTTCCGCTAACGCGGACCGCACGTAAGAGAGCGTGCAGTGATCGCCGGATGGTCCCAGGGAATAGGCCCGCTGCCCGTATTGCAGGAACAGATTCGCTTCCTGTAGGAACCACATCCCGACATCCTTGTTCTGCCAGGCCTTCACCATCATGTTCAGGACCTTGCGGCCCGTATCCATGTCGGCGTTACTCGGCGTTTCCGTGGCTCCCACGACACCAATCTTCTGCATCGCGTCCTGCACGATCTCGCTACACGTCATCTTAAAATCGGTCGAGCCTGAAGTTGCCATGATTACCAGCCAAATCTATCGCCATCCGGCGTCCCGACGTATTGATCGTCCGGGTAGATAATGCCTTCCAGTTCATCCGCGGCCACGATGTCCTCGACGTACAGTGGTTCGGGTTCCGGACTCGGTTCCAGTATCCGATTCCGGTTATAGACATAACCGTACCCCGGCTTGTACTGTACCGGCATCGGGTCCCAGCACCGGGCACATACACGGGTTCTCGTCCATTCCCGTCTGGTTGTCGAGTGCTTGACTTGGAACCCGCAACGCGGACAGCTGTAATTCGCGTCTCCGGGCACGTAGTGCGTCTGTGGCAGACCGGCCATGATCGACTCCCGGAATCAGGGAGTGGCGCAACCGCGAGGGCCACGCCACTCCCGTTATCCTATCGTTCCTTGGCTACGAAGATGTAGTCAACATTGAGCTGATTCGTGGCGCTTCCCGTGACATCGGAGATAATGCCGAACGTTGGCGCGACCTCCAGAGTCGGCATCGTGGTGTTCACCACGCTTCCGGTTAGAACGCCATCGACATAGTAGGTAATGGTCGAGACGCCGTTGTAATAGAAGCCGTAGGTCACGGCCGTCGCTTCGGCGACCGTGTCGATACCGGTTGCAACGGTCGTGCTGGCAGCGCTCGTGTTGTCCGCGGCACGCACGACAAACAGCGTCGAGGACGTGGTCGGGGGTTTCACGAACAGAGCCACCTGCTGGCCGATGTAATCGTAGGAAGAGGTCTGGCAGAGACCGACCACGGCGGTACATGACGTGACGTTGACCACCGAGGCACGGGCCTCAAACCAGAGTTCCTTGCCACTTTCAAACAAGAAGGTCTCGGCCGTGCCTTGGTGAATCTGCACGCCACCGATGCCGTTGACATTTGTGGTGTTCAGAAGGCCTTTATCGGCATCGCTGAGCGTCGATCCCGGTGTCGAGACATAGGCCGTCGTGGTGATCGACCAGTCGTCGGCACTGTAGCGATCGAAGTCGTCGAAGTAGGTATGCGCGCGCGTGAACTGGGGAACCGTAAAGTTCTGCCAGAGGCTACCGATATCGCCGGTGCTGACACCACCGGGGAATCGTGTGACTTCAGCGTGCGCGAATCCCAGCAACAGCGTGGTGAGTAGCAATGCAAGGATAGGTAATCGTTTCATGATTCTCTCTCCTTTCATTACTGGATACCTGCCGAGCAGAAGATTCCGCGCGGATCGGCCCAGCCGAACACGATACGCATCGTGGCCTTATACTTCGCGTTCTCGTTATCCCAGTCGTTATCTGCACCGAACTCGACCGGGCGGCGCACGAACATGACCAGACCGTCCGGGGCGTCCGTAGTGAGGAACCACGCCACGGAATTGGTCAGATAGTTCCACTTCACGACACCGCCGGGAATGAGATTCTGGGTGGCGATGATGTTCTTCGTCAGATTCCCGGTAAAGGGCGTGGTCATCGTGGTCAGAATCTTCTGGGCCATGAATTGCTTGCTGGGTGGCACGACGAGCTGTTTGGGGCTGACTTTAATGTGTAGGCCCCGGGGGTCGGTGAAGGCGTCGATCTCGATCAAGGCCTGTTCGATCCCACCTTCGCTGAAATCGGTCGATTGCGAGAGCAGGTTGCTCCATAAACTGCCGTCAACCGAATTGATATGCGACGCCGAACCCAGGCAGACGCCGTCTCCGCCGAGATACGAGCTGCTGAAAGCGTTATTCAGCACGTTGGCTCCCAGCGTCTCCTCAGTCACGACCATGGACCGCGCGAGACTCTGGGCGCGTCGCGGCCCTTCGGTCGGGTACTGATTGTCTTCGATCATTTCCCGGGTCATGATAAATCCCAGGCCGTAGGTGAGGTTCAGGAACGTGGTGGTATTTCCTTGCTCGGCGGTACCGAAGGCGATGCTCTGTCCCTCGTACTTGCGGCGTGCCGCACCGAGCCCGATCAATTCGACCAGTTCCTCGAATTTCATACCCGAACGTCGGACGTCGAATATCTGGCGTGCAATCTTGGGCAGGTCCTTGTAGGTGCCCCAGAAGGATTGAACGCCGGGCTTCAATAGTTTGCTCATTGAGCCGGTAGTAATTGGTGGCATAGTTCAATCTCCTTCTAGACGCCGATTTGTCCGACAACGTTGCCAACAGTCGCGTCTTTAACGCCGCGACCGCGTTGATGCAGGTTGAAGCTTGCGATGACTCGGGCGTAGATGCCCATTTCATTTCCAGGTTCCGGTACCAGGCGTTCCAAGAGAAACACCCGGTCCTCAGACGTTCCGGCCGCAGCCGAGAGCGAATCGTAATCGAACTGCATGTCGCTGACGTTAGTGGTGGTCGCGGCATCGACCAAATTCATGGTCTGGCCGAAATTGGTCGCGGCTACCGCGCCGGAGATTTGGCCTTCGACCAATGCGTTGGGGTCGTCGCATACGTAGACGATTCCGCCGGTCGAGGCCGGGATGCTCTTGCGTTCCAATTGCAAGCTCGTGGAGTTCTCGACTCCGCAGACGATACCGACCGGGACATCCGTAGCCCCAGCTTTTGCGACCGTGGGGAGTCCCGCGGCATCGGCGGAACCGGCTAATTTAACGAGGTCGCGCAGGCGGATTTCCGTGGCGTAGTTCGAGGCCACGGCATACGGGGTGAGTTCCCCGGTATAGGCACCGCCATTGCGACCGATGGGCGTGAACCCATTGGGTCGATTGGTGTTTGACATGATTGAATCCTCCCCCGATCCCACATAGGGTTATCGGGCTCTTGTGATTTTGACCCCGCGGCCTTTAGTCTCGCGGGTTCCGTAAAATTCGTCGTCGTTCGCCTCTTCTTTCAGCGAACCTCGCCCGTCGATATTTGCGAGCATGGAGTCGTTCAAAACCTCGAGTTTCCTCATGCTCAGCTGGTAGTATTTTTCGGGTAGTTTCATGGGAATACCGATGAGACCACCGCCGAGAGCGCAGCGATTGCCGGTCATTTCGTATCCGCGGTTAATGTTTTCCTCGACCGCCTGGCTTGGATCGGCATTCGCGGGCATGATCTCTTCCCAGCCGTGCTCGATCCATTGCTGGACGCTTCCCGGATTCTTCGGGTCGTAGGCCACGATATGGGTCTTGTAACCCGGAATCACGAAGAGAGGAATCACGCGCGGACGCGCGGTGAGTAGCTCTTCATCCAATCGGTATTTCGGACGGTCGGGGTCGCGCCCTGGCGTACTCCCGGACACAACTTCGTTCTGGACCACCGGAACCTCGGCTTGCTGACCGGGGGTCCCGCTTAAAGTGATTCCGTTGCTCGGATCTGGTTTCTGGTTGCTCGCCACTGGTTTATTCATCATAGTAATCCTTAATATACGCTTCAGGAGTCATGGGTTTGCCATTCCCATCAGGAGTCCCGGCTTTCACGTACGCGCGCATGACCTCATACGCTTGAGGATCATCACGTTGCAGGTCCGCGACGGTATGCCCCCTGGGTTTAAAGCTCGATCCAGGGCGGCCACCGCCGACAAGCGGGAGTTTCGGTTTCTGGCCCCCGCGAGTATTGAGGCCCCTGAAATACTTAAGTTCCTCATCGACCGCTTGCAAGCACTCCGTGACGGAGAACCCGGCTTCCAGGCTCTCGTTAAAGACGGCATCCGCCATGTGTTTTTCCCTCGGGTTCTCGCCGGAATCGTACCAGGGATTCTTTTCTTTCCAGGCCTGAACGCGGGGATCGATCTCCGGCTGTTGCGACTGGCTATCGCGAGTCTGGCCCGGAGCCTGACCGCGCTCCAGTTCCCGGAGCCGCCGGTCGTATTCCCGGAATCCCGCTTCATCCTGTTCATCAAACGCTTGTTGGCGGGAGCGTTCGAGATTCTGGATCTCGCGTGCGCGCTCGGCCTCACGCTGGCTGCGCATGTTACCCTGAATATCATCCAGTTGCTGGCGCATCTTCCGCATCTGCGCTTCGTGCTGCCGGTCTTTCTGCCGGATTCGTTTGCGCTGCTCCCGATGCACTTGATCGAGATCGCGAATGAACTCCTCAGCGGTTTTCTCCAAAGTCGGGTCCCAGTTCATGGAAAGCGCCAGGCGCTCAACTTCCGTGGGTTCCCGGTCCTTCGTGCGGTCTCCCGCTGGCTCCTGATCTTGATCTGGCTCTTGATCCTGATCTTGATCCTGGTCCTGATCCGTGTCCTCGGGTTCAGGCTCCAGGTTTCGGACGTCTAGCCCATTTAACAAAGTATCCATCAGCCAACTCCTTCTTCGGCTCGTACCAATGCAAGGACTTCCTTGTCGTTCATGATCCGGTAGTCCGTGCCGTCATCATCCGTGACGAGGCATCCCGCGTACCGGGCGTAAATCACTCGCTCGCCTTTGTTGAACGATACCCCGGAACCGAGCGATGCTTCGGGACCCCAAGCGACGAGCGTGCCGCGGTCGATACCAAATTGTTCCCGGTCCCTGACCTCTTCCGGCAAAATAATCGAACTTCCTTTTTTCGTCTCCTCGACGATTTCGGGCCTTACAATGACCCGATATAACGTGGGTATAATCATGATTTTCTCCCATGATTGAGATAAACGGCGGTCTCGCCGTCGATGACAGGGCTATCGGGCACGCAGGTATTGAGCACCCAATCCAGACCCTGTACGAATCCTATTTTCTGGGCCGTGAACGCCGGGGATTCCAGGGTCCCGCCGCTGAGGATGGCCTGGGCCTCAATCTCCCGTTTCCGGGCCAGCGCTTGGAAAAAGAGCTGAGCCATTCCGTGACTGCGCCAGCCCCTGAATTCCTGTTCCAGTTCATCCATCAGGCTGTCTCCGCTCCCGGAACGTCCGGTCCCGGTATCCGTTTCTGTAGTCCCATGTCCTGCATGGCGCTTAGCGCCTGGTTCAGGACCTCATTCAGCCGCAGAATCTGGTCGTCCTTGTCCTTCACGGAATACTGGCGGTCCTTACGCCTGACATCGGCCTGGATGTCCTCGATCTTGGCGCGCGCCATCTCGATCTCGATCGCCATGTTGTTCTTGGTATTCGCGATCTCGTTCCCAACCCGCATGCTATCGTTCTCCACGCGCTTGAGTTCGATCTGGGCCATCACGGATTTCAGTTCCAGTTCCTTGAGTTGTATTTCCGTCCTAGGATCAATCGCGGGTAACGTATCAGGTTTCGGTAACAGTTCCTCGTGATCCTCGACACCTAGGTATTCCAGTAATCGTTTTCTGAGTTTCTGGTCGTCGTATCCCTTGCCTAACAAAGATTCCACAATCTGGGCCATGAAGAGCTTCTGTACGTTTGTGGCGTAGCGGGGATCGGCGGCGGGTATGACATCGCAGTCCTGGCTATTGAAGTCCAGCTGCGGATCAGCATCCGGGATATCCAGGATCTCCCGGTAGCGCTTGGGAGTCATGTACAGGTAATTGAGCCGTGCCAGGAGCTTGTATTCCAGTGCTAGCCCCCGGTAAATCCTCCCGTAAATCGCCGTGAACTGCTGCATGGCCTGTTGAATCAAAGCCACAGTCGTTGTGGCCGGGACATTCGCGCCCGGACTCTCACCGGCCATGACGTTCACGTTCGAGAGCGCGCGCTGCCCGTACTGCATCAACTTATCAACCAGCATCGCCAGAACCGGCGATGGCTCCTTAACAGGCAATGGGAAGAAATAGTCCCCAAGTCTAGTGCCTTCAGCGATTTCCGCTTCCTTCCACTCGCCCGGAACAATCGTCATGTCGTTGTTTTTGATCCGCATCCCCTTCTTACGGATACCCCCAGGCGCATTCGCCAGGATTCCGGCATCGAGCAATTGTTTATACAAAGCGTTGATCGTCTCATTGATCGATGCGTACTGCGTGCCCCAGCCCATGCCGTAGAACCCGCCATCCGGCGATTCCAGGAAGATAAAGGGTACGAAATACTGCTCGGGGACAACGCTCAGGACCTTGTCGGTCGCGGCATCTATATCAACACCGGATTCCAGGAACCTGGGCGTGATCCGGAACACAAACCGGGATTCCCGGTGAACAAACACAATGTAGGGCTCCGACAAACCGTCTTCATCCAAATCGAGCCAACAGTGTTGTTCCAGTATTTCATGGGGTTTCGAACGATCGTCGGTTCCCCCCGGATCCTGGCCCTCGCCCTGGATCTGGTCCCGGGGCTTGGAATCCTGCAACTCCCAAGTCCCCAGTGTCTTGAGATCGGTTTCCCGGTATTCACCGGACCGCATTTTTTGTTCAATTTCATAGGGATACAGGTAGTAGACGTGCGTGACGCGGGCGGCTCGCTCCAGGCTCCGGGCGTAGTAATCGACCACGAGGTCTTCACTGGGCACGAATTCGCTGACGTTCCGGCCCAAGACCGGGTCGTAATAGACTTTTTTGAACCCGGACCCGACCATGGGTTCCTCAACCAGTAATCGATCGAGACCCCGGACCCAATCGCCGGTCTCCTCCATGAGTTGGTAATTCATGCAGGCCTGGATACGATTCTTGCGCGCCTCTTTCTTGCCCCCCTCATCGTTTCCCCAGACTCGACCCTTCACGGGGTCCCCGTCTTTCAGAATCCCTGGCATGGCGCGGGATGAGAACTGCGTGCAGGCCTCGGCCAGTAACGGTATCTTGGGGTTCGTGGCCCCGACAAACGGGAAGGAGCTGGTCATGGGACCCTGCAAGGACGCCAATTCCTTAGCTTTCCTGACCTTATCCTCCCATTCCTGGCGGCTCCCGCGGTCGGCTTCGTAGTCCTCGACCACCTGGGACCCAATGGCTGTTAACCCGTTTTCGCCCCGCTCGTCGAGCATGACCGCAATGTTCTCCATGCCCACGAGATCCAGGATCGTGAGGTCCAGGGACCGGCGTTTCCGTGGCTCTTCCGGTTTCTCGGTTTCGGCCACAGCGGCGTTAAAATCAGGATTGGCGGTCAAGGTATCCATCATGCTCCAAGGAGGCCGACGCTTGTGTTCTGGCTCACGGCATAGCGGGAGCCCTGGATCTCATCGTAATCATCGGCGTCGCGTTTCTGGGGATTGATTGCGAAGGTATAGACCAGGGAATCGGCGCGGTCCGGCGAATCCATGCCCGCCGCCCGCATATCCGCTTTCGAGATCAATTGAATCGAGCCCCGCCGGGTATGGTACTGTTGTTGGGTTAATTGCGATTCAAGAACCGGGTCGTAATTAGGGATTGAGAGCGCGCGATGCACGCATTCCCGGCAATCGCCCCACATCTGTGCGCGCTTATTGAAATAGAGTTTCGGGTTCCGGGCTTTCTCCATCCCGTAGATGCGATGGATTTCATGCCCGCGTTTGGCGAGCTCATCCGCCACCGCCGTGCCGATGCCATCGCAGTCGATGCAGATGCCGTCAGGCCGGTATCGGAGTATCACGCGCTCGACCATATCCGAGGTCTCGGGCGTCGAGAGCCCGCGATCCGCGATCTGTTCGTGGACCACCAGGCCTTGCCTGACCGTCACGACCGATTCATCACCCCCGTAACTCGCGACATCGACTCCCAGCACGATCGGCATGTGCTGGATCTGTTCGTCCCGGTACCGTCTTTTGAATGATTCCTGCACGTATTCCGTGGCTAGGAACTGATCCGAGGCCTGACCCGGAAACTCACCGAGAACCCTGACCTTCACAAAATCTGAATCCAGACCATAGTCCTCGATCCAGTGGTCGTGAACGGTATGGTCCGCAACCGCGGATTTACGGGCATCGACCGTGAATTGTTTCCAGCGATGCGCCTGTTTCCCGGTCCCAAAACACTCGTGAAACCCCCCGGTATTCCGGGTCGGGTTCCCGAACGCCATCCAGATCGCTTTCGGGCTCGTGAGCGCACCGTGCGCCACTTCCCAGATATTGTCGTGGATCTGAGACGCCTCGTCAAAAAGCATCAAAACGTATTTCTCGTGCGTACCCGCAAACGCATCCGAGTTCTCCGGCGACCAGGTCACGGCATCGACCTTCCAGGTCTCGGGATACTGAACGTGATAGAACTTCGTGGGCGTCCACTTAAACCAGTGCCTATTCATTGCCAGATCGTGCCACTTATTCAGGGCCGACCAGGTCTTGCTTCGTAATTGTTGTCCGGTATTAGCCGTGACAACCCCTTGCAGATACGGGCGGGTAGACATGGCCCAGAGAATCATCCAGGCCGCCATCGTGGATTTCCCAACACCGTGCCCGGATTTCACCGCCAGCTGAACCGCGGATTCGGCGTCCAGACAGGTTCTGCCTACGTAATCCAGGAACTCGGTTTGCCAAATATCGGGACCGTCCGGAAACTCGGCTAACGGGGTATCGGGCTCCCCCCACTGAAACGCCCAAATGACGTATCCCAGGGGATCGTACAGGAACCGCTCTACGTCCTGGTGGATTTGCTCGCGCGAATCCTTATCTTCAACCCGTTTTTTCCCCACGTTTGCACCTCAGGATTCTAAGGTGCCGGGGCCGACCCCCACATTAACTCATGCCAGGCGGCCCCGGCTGACTTAGAGTACCGCGTTTAAATCCAGATTTGCAATCAATTCTTGACTGAATAAACCCATCTGTCAAGTCCTGTGATTATTTACCGGAATGTTTTCTGATCCGGGGAAGCGTCTCTTGCTCCAGATGATCGAGTTCCGCAACCGGAATCTCTGGCTGAACCAGAACTGGAGTGGGAACCGGGGGAGCGGGACATAACTTCTCCCTGACATCCGCCTCGCAGTCGGGACAGAGCACAAAAACTCTCGCATTCTTGGCCCCCGCCCGCGTTGACTGGCACAGCCAGGCGCTGGCGTCCAGAGACGCCAGGAACGCCGCACGGGACTCGGGCCGCACCACCGTGGGACCTACCACGCCGCAGGCATCACAAGATGCCGTAAACGTACCGTTTTGATTGTGTATCACGATCGACCTCCTAACGGATTATCGGGAGTGAACTTCTCGACACTCTTGTTGGTTTTTGAATTCCAGGCACTGGTGATGAACCCGTTACTGATTTTCCGTATCGAAACGGATTCATTCACAGGCATGGAAGACACCATGGATTTCACACTCGACTTCTTGGGGCTTGGTTTCTTAGGACTGGGTTTCGAGACATGTTTCTTCATCATCGGTACCTCACGCGATATTCTGCATCATACCATTACAGGATGTCAATAGCGGGACGCTTATCATCCCCCTGGATCTCGTTCAGTAACTCAAGATACTCCCGCTCCTGAATCTCCCCGCGCTCCAGATGCCAGATCCGTGGCTCCCCATAGGTGCTGCGGATGTTCGTGATTCCCGAGGTACTCGATCTGGACCGGCCCTCCGGTATGAATGTCGAGCGCCGATGCAATTTCGATTGATTCCTTGGGTGATTTTCCGAGATAGAGGGCCGCGATTGCAAAATCTCTTCCCCCGCCAATCGCCGTGTAGTCACAGTCGATAAAAAAACTCTGCCACGTTTTACTGAATATCTCGATCTGTCCATCTGAATGCAAGACGAAAAACTGGCCGCCGCAATCTTCCTTCGGTTTATCATTCGGATTCTTCCCATCGCGAAACCATTTCAATACCTCGTCGATGATGTAGAGGTTCCCAGTAAATCCGATAAGCATCTCACCGTCTTGATGGGGGAGCCTGAAAACTTTTTTGCCATGATACGGAACATCGCAGAGGTCGATCTGCGTATCCCCGGCCATGCACATTGAGCGACGGTCAACAATAATTGTCGTCATCTGTAACCCTCCGGTGTTTCACGTGAAACATTCTCTATCGCCACCGCCTCCATCCCCGTGTTCTTTTCGACTTGTCGGCAACGATCATCCCAAAGTTCAATCATTTTAAAGTCTTTTACGTTAGTAACCTCTAGCCGAGGAAGACTGGCTCTATCAACAAGCCATTTCTTGATAGTCTCAGAAGCCTCTGCGCCGTAATAGCACCGCGCTGTAAAAATCTTGACTCGCTTTCCATCTGCGATCCATTTTTTAACGCGATCGACCATCAGCGGAACAGGGTCACCAATATTATCTGGTCCTTGCCATCCATTATATTCTGCCAAAGTTCCATCTAGATCAACACCAATCCAGCCACGCTCATCGTGGCACTGAGAAATCTGTCTTTCACCTCCCTCCAAGGGCTCTCTGGTCGCCCACATACGCTCGATTACTGGAATTAAATCCTCTCGTCCAGATTTAACAGCACGTTCCTTACATTTATAATCAGGAGCATCAAAACATTTGAATAAGGTTTCCCAATCGCTTGATTGCCACTCGTCGCGCCGCTTCTTGGTGTTGTTCGTGGCGTCAATGATTACCGTATCGTGACCAGACAAAAACAAGGCACGAACCATCACTTGGGCAATCGCCCATACAAACTTTTCAGCCAACGCTTCAAATGCCCTGCCATGAAGCGCCAGTCGGATCTAATCAGGATTTACAATCGGATACCCCTGCTCTTTAGCCCAAGTTGTTTTTCCAGAACGTGGAAGCCCTACCGTGCAGATTAACCTGTTCATCACTTCACCTTCCTAAACAACCGCGCCGTATAGCGTTTGCTGAATGAATTCTCATCGTTCGATAGGGTGAGAATTTGATTTCTCATCCATAAATAGAAACGCTCGCGTTCCCGCTTCGTGAATTTATCCCAGTTGTGAACCGTGAGCGTTGCGATTACCTCTTGATTGTCATCGTGCTTTTTCGTCATAATTCACCTCCTAAGCCCGCTAAATACAGTCGGGGCTTTAATCGTTTTATGAGGGTTCCCACCATTGGGAACCACCGGTCGTCCGCTGATTTCATCGCTCCACCTTCGCTTTCCTACAGCGCGGTCGCGCCAACCGCCTCTTTTACAAAGGATTTGATATCCGATCCATTATTTACACCAGAATCTTCCCTCTCATTATCCGTCTCCATCTTCATTCACCTTCCTACCGCACGCTACCTTCATGCGCGCGACCGAAACCAAGCGGGGGTTCAGGCACGACCAGCGCTTCGCTTCCATCACGATTAAACTCGTCAATGGCTTGCTTTAATTTACCAAGCGAATAGCCTAACCGCTCCTCCCAGCCGCCATAAATACCATTCCAGCAAGGCACCTCTTCCTTTTTAGAACCCGCTGTGGTTGGCTGGCCAGGACCATACAACCGTTCAAAATGATCCCGCGTAAGACGCAATAACTTTCCAGTTAATTCATCAAGCCTACCGATGTGTTTATCGATAACTGACTCGACGGCTCCGGGTTGTGGGGTGCTACCCGTCACGTTTGTTGTACTCATGGCTCGTTACCTTCCTACCCGTTACACCTACCAAAAAATACTACTTGAACTCAACCAGAAACGCAAACCCGGACAGTAAACCAAGCACAGAAACGCAAACCAGATAGGTGTAAAAACTCACTACCATAGCGTTATGCTTCAAGTAGTACTTCAAGTCGTACTTCAATGGGTATTCAAGAAAAGTAGCAATAACCCCGCAATATGAACCCACAAAGGGAAGGGGCGGCCAGTGTAGAGGCACCAGACCGCCCGGGAGAAAAGCTGGGACGCACATGCTACGCCCAAAGACCCAAACTTACACCAAAACCAACCGGAAAGTAAACCCACAACATGAGGTCCATTTTTTGTACCTAGTATGCACAGAGAAAAAATAAAAAATATGGCAGCGTCACCTATAGTAAGCAGTGTAATAAAAGGTTGATAGTGACGGAAAAGTAGGAGGACGCGGATACGGTGAGGTATGTATATCTCCAGGCGAGCCGCCCGGCCTTGAGGCCCCCTGGGGTATGGTACCTTCAAGGGGGGTGGGGGGTGCGTTTGGGGCCCCGGTCCAGGAAACTTTACATGTCTAGGTGTGGTGGTGGGGAGGGAGGGGAGGATCAGCCCGGCGATTCTACATGCTCGGGCTCGGGCGATTCATCCTGATCGGGATCATCATGCTGCATTATTGCTGCATCAAGGCTATTCGGCTTTTGTAAGTCTTGAATATTCAATACTTTATCGCCGGTGGCCAACTGATTACCTATCAGTTGCCCCTTCATTTTCTCTAATCTACTGTGAGCCCGAGTTAACCGCTTGGCCGTGTCGGTTTTGTCTATAGTCTCTGTCACTTCCCGGAAGATTCCGTGTGTTTTGCCTAACAGTTCCCAGCCACGGACCGCGACACTGAGCATCCCGGCTTGCACGGCCAGGTCGATCGTGTTTCGGATCCCCTCGATCACTTCTTCGGCGGAAACGGGCGATTTTATGGTTAATTTCGCCTCTAATCGGCGAATTTCCGCTTGTACCCCAACATTATCCAACAATCGATAAGATACCTTATCCGCGCCCACTGGGCTATATCCGGCTCGGAGATATGCCTGCGTAGCATTACGGAGCGGATCGCTCACATATTCAGCACAGAAGTTTTTTTGGCGTTGTGTTAGTTTTACAGCTACTGTGCGGTGTTTGTTGACTATTTTTTTTTGTTCTGGGGGCTCGGGTGTGGCCGGGAAGTCCCAATCATCGCCCTCGGTCGCCGTGGGTTCTTGGGGCTCATCGTGGGGCTGGGGCTGGGGCTTGGGCTGGGCGTTCATCGTTTGTGGTCCGGTCCGATGGGCGCGCCGGGGGAGAGGAGATGGGGGTGTTTGACGGGGAGGGGGGACTCTCCCGCCGGCGCGATATTCTAGCGACTGTTAGGAGTCGTTTTTAGCATGATTTATTGTCGCATTCTACGCCTGGGGTGGGCGTCGTGTCAATGGGTGGCTGGTGGTTGTTCAGGCTTCTTATCGCCCGCCTCATCCGGTGGTCCACTGCGCGCCGTGTCAGCCCGAGGGTGCAGGCTATCTCCTGTTGTGTGTAACCATCCAGTTTCATATCAATGATTACTCTCAGTTGGGGTGCCAGGGGTTGAAGGGCTCGTTCGCGTTCCTCGGCTTCGGCGGCCTGGTCGCGCGGGTTCGGGCTCGTCGTGGCTAGTGGCGGTTCGGTTTCGTCCAGGTCCTCGGTGTCGGGTTCGGTTGCTGCCTGATGCTTTCGCTCCCGAATGATTCGGCGCGCGATGCGCAGGGCGTAGGGTTTCGGTTTTCGGGGTGGTCCGGATTTGGCGGCTTGCTCTGCCATCCGGGTGGCCACTTCCCCGGCGATCTCCTCGGCATCATGCGGGTTCATCCCTCGGCTGCGTGCTCTCCGGTAGATTGCGCGCCAGATCGGATTGATCTTCATGCAGAGGAGACTATCAGGCTCTTTCTTTCTGTTCCACTTTTTAAAAAGAGTTCTATATATAGATAGAGGGGATTTTGGCCGAAATTGCGCCATGTTTTTTTGTGAAAACTACGCTTGTAGTTTTACTTACGTGAGGTGGCCATGTTCGCAAGTCTTGCTTTTTCAGTATGTTGGAGTGTCTGGCACATTTCGTAAGTTTTTTTTGATTATTTTCTTGACTCCCTGCGCATTTGCGCTACGATGTAGTTGTGGGGCCGGAGTGCCGGGGGCAAAAAAAGGAGAGAAAAAAATGAGAGTGTACCAGATACTTACAAAACTCATCGGCCAGAATGAAAACTGTTGGCAGAATGAAGGCGAGTTAGCGCAAGGCGTTGACTTCCCGGACTTAACCACGTGCATACGCCATCACATAATGAGCGGGGTTATCTTTACGCATACAACCCGTAAGCCAACGCGCCATCACTTTGTGAGTGGCAGCAGGGAAGTGGTCGCTATATTCCGGCGGAATATCCCGCGTAAATATCGGAACGGCGATAGCCGGGAAAGGGAAACATGATGAGACACGAAACAGTAACCGTAATACCAACGCCAGCCATAGACTGGGACGAAATCCACAGATTACATGATGAGCGATGCAATATTATTATGGCTGAGTTTTACCACAAACTCGCCGGTACTATCCTGACAGAGAACGGCTTCCCCGCCGATGAACTGTGGTTAGTGGAATGCCAGACCGCCCATGACGCTATTGAATTCTACGGCTCCACCATGGCTGAGATGATCGGGCCGGCCAAGTATGTTATTTACTATCACGAGTCCGGGAATCTGTACGGCGTTCACCCCTTCAGCGGTCTGCAAACGTTAGGCGTTGCCTGCCAGCAATTAGCGAGTGAGCACGGGATTCAATAGCGCTCCTCATCCCCTGCCCGTCTGAGCCGGTGGTTCGGGCGGAAGGGGGCTGATAGAGCCTGAAAGGGAATAAACAATGAACACCACCAATCAAATCACCATCCCTGAATTTATCGAGCGTGAAAAAATCACGATCACGAGCAACTGGACTGACGACAATCCTAACATGCCCGCCGGTTCAACTCATTGGCAATGTACGCTACGCCGGAAAGGTAAGCGGCTGACAATTCCGTTCTCAATGGGTCCGGCGTATGAGGGAGAACCTGACGCACCAACCGTCCTGAACTGTCTGGCAAGTGACACCGGGGGCACTGACCAAGCCTTCGAGAGCTGGGCGCGTGACCTAGGCTATGCTGAGGATAGCCGCAAGGCCGAAAAAATTTACAAAATCTGCCAGTCACAAGCCAAAAAACTCAAAAAATTTCTGGGCGATGCTCTGTACAATGAATTGCTTTACGAGGTTAAGCCGTACTGATTCGCCCATCCTGCCCAGCCCATCCGGTGGATGGGCTCATCAGGCTCGACGAGTCAATCAAAACAGGAGAGAAATCATGAACGAGACGCACTTATCAATTTCAGAAGCCGAGCGGATGATCTTCGCCGGAGAGGTGTCCGGGCTGATCGGTACCTATCCCATTGGTCCGGATACCCCGGAGGCGTTCTGCGATGTCAGCGCCGATGCTGACGATTATGTGGTTGATCTCTGGCGCGTGAGCGAACACAAAACACTCCTAGCGTTCCAGTCTTCGGCGTTGCGATCTGTCGGGATATCCGAACCGGCGATTGCTCAATTTTCTGATGGATTTGTCGATATCGTGAATTCCATCCAGAAAAATATGGGTATCCAATAGTTCGCCCATCCTGCCCAGCCCTGCCGGTGGCAGGGCCTTGCAGGCTCGGTGAGCCAAAAAAATGAAAGGGAAAATCATGAACGAAACAACCACCCCAGCCACCACCCCCCGCCTCGCAGTCGGAACGCAATCAGCTGAGAGTTACGGGATCCCCAGCCGGGATATCCTGTCCGGCATCACCGCGCCGGAATTTGCGGCGGCGCCTGAGGAGATACTATGGGAGGAGAGATGGGCGGAAATATTTTCCGACACCGCCCCACCCCCGCCCATGCCTCCACACCAAAGAGAGCGTGCGGATTATGACGTCTAGTTCGCCGGTCCTGCCCGCCGGTGGCGGGCCTATCAGGCTCGGTGAGCCGAATCAACGAAGGAGAGAAATCATGAACGAAACAACCACAAGCCGATGGATATGCTGTGACGGGGACGGAGCAGAGGTAATCTATGAGGCCGTGTCACCCTCCGCCGCCGCTCAGGAGTACATCGAGGATGGGGACTGGGGCGAGCGCACAGGTACCTCGTGGCATGATGTCCGGGTTATCGAGGTCGGGCTAGACGATGAGCCGCTCGACCCGGACGATGAGGGAGATATCGTCACCGTCACCCAGTCGCCAACAGAGCCGGATTGCGGCGACTCCGATGAGTCAGAGCACGAGTGGTGCTCTCCTCACGAGCTGCTCGGAGGGATCGCCGAGAACCCCGGATGTTGGGGCCACGGCGGGGGCGTCATTATCACGACCGTGTGCTGTCGCTGTGGTCGCTATCGGGATAAGGACACATGGGCGCAGCGCCCGGACACCGGCCAACAGGGGCTTGAATCCGTGACCTACCGTGAGGCGGACGAGGCCTCTCGATATTGGGTTGAGTCGCAGTCCGATGAGGACTGATTCGCCGGTCCTGCCCACCTGTGGGGGTGGCGGCAGGCTCGGTGAGCCAAATCAACGTACGAATAAATAGGAGAGAAAAATGATGCGTAAGAAAACCACAAACATCAAGCCATTTGATATGGCCAGATGCGTGAAAGAAATTGAGCACGCCGCCGCAGTGATTGAAGCGGAGATCAGCATGCTTCGCAGTGTGTACGAATCTCCGGAATGCCCGACTTTTTCTTTGTGTGTATTGTACGTCAGTCCGCGCAACAGCACACTGTGCGCTCACGTTGGCGCAACGGCTCCGACACTTGGTTTGGTGGAGCGCGATCTTCCCGATTTGCTTGAACGCTGCGCTCGCAAGAACAATCAGATCAAGATGATCCCAGCAGTGAAAACAGGAGCGGAAGATAATCTTCCGTTAGGAGCGTAATACGTGGGAACGATTCTCAATATCAATGGTAGTATCTTTGATTCGACGGCGCAGGGACTCGTCAATCCCGTCAACTGCGTCGGCGTAATGGGGGCTGGACTCGCTCTCGAATTCAAGCATCGCTTTCCTGCCGCGTTCAATTCTTATGCGGCGCATTGCGCGAAGGGCTACTTGAAGCCGGGCGGCTTTCACATCTACGCCTCACCCGGAGCTGAAAGGACTAATTTATATCATGGCCAATCCTGAACATCTCGCCGTTATTCAACAAGGCGTCGAAGCCATCAATAAATGGCAGATAGAACACATAGAAAAACTAAATCTCTCCAAGGCCAATCTCACCTGGGTCGATCTCGCCAAGGCCAATCTCACCGAGGCCAATCTCTCTGGAGCCGATATCTCTGGAGCCGATCTCACCAGGGCCAATCTCTCCAAGGCCGATCTCTCTGGAGCCGATCTCGCCAAGGCCAATCTCACCGAGGCCAATCTCTCTGGAGCCGATATCTCTGGAGCCGATCTCACCAGGGCCAATCTCACCGAGGCCAATCTCTCTGGAGCCAATCTCTCTGGAGCCGATCTCGCCAAGGCCAATCTCACCGAGGCCAATCTCTCTGGAGCCGATATCTCTGGAGCCGATCTCACCAGGGCCAATCTCTCCAAGGCCAATCTCTCTGGAGCCGATCTCACCAGGGCCAATCTCTCTGGAGCCAATCTCTCTGGAGCCAATCTCGCCAAGGCCAATCTCACCGAGGCCAATCTCTCTGGAGCCGATATCTCTGGAGCCGATCTCTCCAAGGCCAATCTCACCGAGGCCAATCTCTCTGGAGCCGATCTCTCTGGAGCCGATCTCACCAGGGCCAATCTCTCCAAGGCCAATCTCTCTGGAGCCGATCTTCCTAATTTTTTAATCGTTCCCGAAGAAGGAACGTTTATCGCATGGAAAAAATTGACCGGTAAACGCATCGCGAAACTACTGATACCAGAAGACGCTCAACGTGTGAATTCACTCGTCGGGCGAAAAATCCGAGTATCGTACTGTCAGGTACTGGCAATCTACGCACCAGATGGGAAGCAAGAATCAGACGATGCTGTTTATGAAAATCCAAATCATGATAAAAAACTGCAATACCAGACTGGCAAAATCGTAAGCGCGGACAGTTTTTGTGACGACATCCGCAGCGAGTGCGCGCCGGGTATTCATTGCTTTATCACACGAAAAGAAGCCCGAGAATGGGGATGTTAATTGTTCGCTCATCCTGCCCACCTGTGGGGGTGGCGGCAGGCTCGGTGAGCCAAATCAAATTGGATGTGGGTTTGATGTGTGTACAAAATTTGTTGAGGTAGGATAAAACCAATGAACTCTAAAAAACTACGTTTGATCCTCGATTACGTTTGCCGCAGCCATGGCCTCGATTCCGATGCCGAGGCCTGCCGGTGGCTGGCCGAACATGAATTTCATCGCCTGGTCAGTCCGCACACGATCCGGGGCTGGAGCATCGGACGTACCCCGGCGGCCGTGTTCCATCCCACCCTCGAACGCCTGGCGAGGGAATCAAGGATTAAATGACGGGATAACTACCGTCCAGAATTTGATTCTTGCCGCCGTCCGTGCCCGTCACGCGATTTTCTACCCCTAACCCATATCAACCGTAGGGTAGGCCATCCGAAACGCTTACAGGCGATTCCATTACTACTGTTTTAGTAGGTTGATATTATCATCGTATCTCCTCCGGGAAATTGTGTGCTAACCAGCGATCCAGGCGAAGCAATTCCTTTTTAAGGAGCTGTGCGTCCCGCTGACGTCGCTGGCATATCGCTCGATAAAGTTCATTGATCCCCGCAGTCGAGGCGTACAAGTCGATTACGGGATAAAGCTCGACGGAGTCGACAAAGATTTTATCCCCGATTTTATGACAGTTAACGCACCATGCCGGTTCGACGGTATTTTGGGCACGATCGATGTACATAATTTTGTTATCCCCGCACGGAGCATAAAACTCCCTCATAATTTTGTGATTGCAGGCGTACCAGTCTCCGGCTCCGCACAAGCGCGCCTCGGGGTACCCCGTCGATGAATCCGGCGGGTTATTTTCGATAAAATCATGCACTCGGTATGTCCATGCTTTACCATCAAACATCCTGGATGTGATTTGGTACGGGATTGTGTTTCTGGAGGCTGCTGGCAGGCACCTGATGTCAAAAACAAATTGACCGACCTCGTAAAGTGGCCGTGGCCCATGGCCGCGTTCCTCCTCCGGCGCATACAGGTCCGTCACGTCGTGATAGCCGATTTCGTTTTTGCACGCCGCGGCCTTAAGCGCGTTCACCTCCATCGCCAGCCGGGCAATTTGATTTTGCAGCACCTCGACCTCATGCTTGATGTTCAATTTTTTTCTCCTACCTGTGCAGTCTCCTCTTCCTCGCATTTAAAAACAAACGGTTTATTATTTGCAACATCATCTAATATTGATAAGCAAACTGGAAGTAGCCAAAACGCTTTCCACCTATTGATTTTGATTTGTTCCTCAATTTTGGTTAGCGTTTTTTTGTTTACGTCATACTCCGGCATCGAGAGTTTTCCTTCATGATTGCGCCAGAATGTAATCATTCCCGGCGAGTCCCTAAGCGGCTGCCACTCGACCATAGCGCGGAGATGAGCGTTCTCGGCTTCAAGTTTCTCTCGCTCTTGCATGAGCGAATAGTTTTTGACCTCGAGACTATGAAAACCTGCGAGCAATTCTCGGTACGCTGTTTCCCAGTCAGTCATTTCAATTTTCGAGTTTTCATTCATGGCGTTCTCCTACCTGTAGCGCGATTGCAAACATGTAGCCGATAACCTCAAGCACGGGAGGGAGCCGTGAGTTTGCTCTTCCGTTCCCTCTCCTTTGCCCTTTTTGCCATCTCTACCAACTCCTCCAACTCCTCCATCTCTGCCATCTGTCTAATCATACTCCTGCAACATTCGAGTGCGGGAAAATCAGAACACTCATCGTTATCAGAACACTCATCGTAAAATGTCTGCATACCCGGATACAAAAGCTTGGGGATTGGTCTTTCGTTCATGATTCGCTCCACGGACACCCGCAATTTGGATTGAACGGCACGCCGCTTTTTGGGCCGAACATATTGAGCCTTCGTATGGCATCCTCCAGCAGCCAATCCGATATCTCATCATCCGTACAGGATTTAGCGAGTATCACAAGCGACCGCTTGGCGTAGGCATCGTCAATGATTTTGTGCATGGCCTGCCGAACCCAATTTTCGTTCGACCGATCTTTAAATTTCATCGGCGTAACGTTATCGACAACCACAACATGAGCGCTGGAAACTAATTCTTTAGTTTCATCGTCGTACGTAAAACGCCGAACGAACTCATCCGAATGACTGAACACCGCGAGTTTTATTTCAAACCATTTACGAATCATGAGCGATAACAGCAGCGCAATAGCCGATGTTTTACCCGTGCCGGTATCACCCTTAAAAATGACGCCACCCACCGGAAAACCAAGGCGGTTGTATTGGATTTCCTTCCACGCGGCCTTAGCGTTGATTGCCGCGGGGTGATCGGATTTTGCCCGCTCGGGATGGGCGAGCAGCGTCCGCCAGTTTTCGCCGAGAACCTCAGTGAAACAATCGATGCGCCGCTGGAGCGCGGCCCGTCGTAGGCGCTCCCGGCACTCAGCGCATCGAATCATGACCTGATAGCCGTTTTCCTCAATCTCGATCAGTCCATTGATGCAACCCGGCGTGCTGCATGTTTTTTGTTCGGTCGTTCCGGTCATATTTTTACGCCTCCTCGAAATTGTGCCCGGTGCCGCTCCTCGGGCCGGGTCTCGACCTGCCGATGCGTGCCGCATCTCCCGTTCCCGCCCCCGCTCATTTTCCACGCCGCGTATTTTGCGTAGTACTTGCCATCCGGGAGTTTCCGGGCGAGTGCCAGGAGCGTGTTGACGTTAGGGGCCCAAAAGTCATCGACTCCGTGCAGCCAGTCGATCAGGTCCCGGGCATGTTCGACTGCATCTCTCGGGGAGCGCTTGCTCAAGCCCTTCATCAGCGTCCGGGCGGCCAGGTAGTCCTTCGCCGAGATCGTCCCCGGTGGCAGGTAGGCTCCGGGCGCGTGCTCGTCCGCCCAGCGTTGCCTGGTACTGTGCCAGTGTTCGGCGACCGCGCGTTCCTCGGGAGTCGCTTCGAATTGACGCTTTGGTTTTTTTGGATCCGCTGGAGGTTCCGGGGCCGGTGGCTCCGGGCTGGGCTCGGTAGGGGGATCAGGTTCGGAATCGAATTCTGGGTCCGGATCAGTGATGTATCCCGGATCAGGTTCCGGATCATCTGTTAAATCCCAATTGTCATCTGTGTTTGAAACATCACCAGCAAACGTAGTTTGCGACAAGGAATTTTCACGCAGTGGAAATTCTGGTGTAGGTGAGGTGTAGGTGAGGTGTGGTGTGGTGTTAGGTGTGGTGTTAGGTGAGCGCCCATTGGCGCCCATTGGCGCATTCTGGCGCCCATTGGCGCATTCTGGCGTAAGGTTTTTATCTACTGTGTTTTCAATGACTTCCGAATACCGTGCTAAAATTTCGGCCCGGTCTGATTTGTTAATTTTTGTAAGTCTCGGAATTGTGTCATCTGCAAATAACTGTGTGTGTTTTATGAGTGTCCTATGTACGTAATCATTGCAATGTTGTGACCAGTCGTGTACAATTAGTCTATGTTTTTTACTTTCATCTAGCCAATGTGTCTTCACTAGTGCGTTAATGATCCACTCTGGATCATGTGTCCATCCCATTTTTTCAGCAAGTCGCCAGTTTGATACAGATCCAACATCTCCAGTCGGGCGCTGAGTCCGGGTAAAGACCCAGAGAGACTCCAGTGTTCCAATTGCAATAGCCCTTGCGATGCCAGGCTCAACGCTCAGGCGTTCCTGTATCAGGTCTCGTAAATCATCAAGTTTAGTTGACCCAAAGGCTGAATCAATCACCTCACGCCCTCCGTTTCTTGTTATCCGGCTTCGGAACTTCCGGGACCTCAATCAGCCCCGCCGACAGCGCATTCATACACCGGCGAATCAACGCAGATAGGGGCAAGTCCTTTGATCGCGCGATTACGATCCACGCCTCATATTCGGCATCATTTACCCTGAGATGCACCCTACGTTCTCTATTCATTTTTTCCTCACTGGCGTACATTGTGCATACTTTCATTTATTTGTCAACCCCTTCGGGTTGGTTATTTATCCTCACTCCCACGGCTCCCGCGTCGTCAGTTCTCTGATCCGCTGATTCGATTTCGTAAACCCAAACGGGATCGATGGGAATAGGCGTCCCGTCCGGTTTTTCTCTATGATGAGTTCAAATTTTTCCGTGGTTTCATCGGTCTCGTTTTCCTCCTCTCGATTTTTTTGATGAATAAACATTACGATATAGGCATCCTGTTCGATGGCCCCGGACTCGCGAAGGTCCGCCAGGCGTGGCCGTGGTGGCGGGCCCTTGGTCCCCCGGCGTTGCTCGATACCGCGATTTAATTGAGCATTGCAAAACACGGGAATATCCGTTGTTTTTGCCAATATCCGTAGCGCTTGCGTGATGTCCTCGACCTCCCGGTATCGGTTCGGGCGCGATGAATCCGGCGTTATTTTTTGCAGGTAATCAACGAATATTATTTTAATTTTATGACGGTGCTGGTAGTGCCGGGTCCGCGACCAGATGTAGGAGGGCGTGATGTTCGGGCAGTCGTCGATGTAGAGCGGTAGATCGGCCAGGCGGGAGATGGCCCGGACGGTTTCCTGCGCTTCGCATCGGTCCAATTTTCCATGCTCGATGTGTCTGGAATCCACGCCCGATAGGATCGAGAGCAATCGGTAACCAATCTCCTCCCGCGTCATTTCGATGCTGAAAAACAGTACCGGGGATCCGGAGATAGCCGCGGCCAGCGCCATGTTCAGCGCCAAGCTGGTTTTTCCGTCACCAGGTCGCGCCGCACAGATAATGAGTTGCCGTCTCTGCCAGCCATAGAGCTGGGAATCGATGGTCGGGAATCCTGAGTGCACGCCAGTGATTTTTTGAGCGAGATTGAGCGCCTCCATCTCCATGAGATGTTCGGTCATGTGTGAGGCCAGTCGATCCGCACTCACCGCGGGTTGATGATCCTGGGCGTTGGCCAGTGAATAGATGTGGGACTCCGCAGTATTTATTAATGCGTTCGAGTCATCCGGTTGCTGTATCGATTCCTGGATTTCGGCCCCGATCCGCCAGAGTTCCCGGCGTTGATAGCGGTCGATGATGATGACGATATAGGATTTGATCTGCGTGCTTGTGGATGCACACCCGGAGACCTCGGCGATGTACGCGACCCCACCAGCCTCACCGAGTCTCTGTTGCCGATCGAGATACGCTGCGAGCGTGGTTAGATTGATCTCGGATTCTGCTACGGTCATCTCTCGCAGGGCCGTGAAAATAATACGATGCTGGGGATGGTAGAAATGTTCGGCGCGTAGTTTCTCAATCGCTTCCAGGCACGCCGATTCATCGAGGATCATCGCGCTGATTACCTGTTTCTCGGCCTCCAGGCTATGAGGGAGAGTTGTTTTTTTCATTATGGATTTGGGAATTCCCCATAAATTATGCCGTCCAATTCTCGCCCGGCTATTTTTTTGCCGACATTCCGCACCGCCACCACCCGGTCGCCATGGAACCCAAGCCCACCTTCCATGTTTAACCAACGCTCACGCCGGTTATCGAGTTTCGGGATATTACGCCAATCAGGATCGTCCCGATCACGATCATAAAACACATTCCATTCTCCCCATTGTTTAAAAAATAACGGCGTTTCCGCGGTCTGGCACTGATCGCGTATCGTCCGCACCCAGTCCGGGTGCATCGGTCGCGCTTTGGGGCCGGATTCACCGCCCACGATCACCCAGTTAAACCGATCGAAGCCGGATAACGTTATGGATTCCAGCAGCGGCTCGCAGGATAAGAACCGAACCGTCGCCGGTATTTTTCCGAGTAACTCAGCCCGCTGTTCAAACATCGCTTGATTTTCACAGGACGTTCCAAGCCACACGTTCGGCCAACCATCGGACCAGCCGCTCGGCAAGCACTCAGGGATATTTTCCGGACGCTTGGTCAGTAAGAGCCAATCTAAATTTGGCGCGCCATAAATCATCCCGAATAATTTCGCTCGGAATAAATCCTGCATCGCACCACGCTCGAACACATCACACAACGATCCGCAGAACACGCGACGCCGCTCACCGGCCTTCTTCGCCGCTTGATTCCAGCGGTACGGTTCGCTCCAATAATTATCACTCGTGAATTTTCTATTTTCCTGCCCCCAAATAATTCCAAACCGGTTCCCGTAGACCTCCGCATAACAGTTCTTGCATCCACTGGAAACTTTCGCGCACCCGATCCAGGGATTGAACGTATGGTGCGTCCATTCGATTTTCGAGTTTTCACCCATGAGATATCTCCCATAGTTTTATTCCCGCAGCAGCCGCGAGAGTTCTAAACGCATACGCTGCAACCAGGGGCACCACGGCGTTTCCGAGCGCTCGCAATCGGTCCACCCGATTGGGAATCCCATAAGCCACTCGACAAATTGCGGGTTCAAGGTCAGCGGCGATTCCGTTCCAGTCGCCGCCTGGGCCTGGCGGAAAAGGCCAGGGTAATTTAATCTGTTTCCCGTCGCCGTTCCCTCCCGTTGACGCATATCGTTCGCGGTTGGAGTGTTCCACACCTCGTCGTTCAGGTTCCGGCATCCCGCAATCGTCCCGAATCTCCCCACTCGATCCACGCTCCCATTTTTGCAGTCGTGCGCCTGCGGTGTAGCCCAAGACAAAACATCGCTCTCGTCGGTGGCTTGCGCCAACTTCCGCCGCTGAGAACAATCCTGCCTCAATCGCGTAACCCAATTCTGATAGTCGATCTCCGACTGGTCGAAAATATCCTCCAGTAATCCAGGTTGGTACATTTTCGAGGAATACCATGGAGGGCTGCACTTCTTCGATGATCCGGAGTGCGTGTGGGACAACGTCGTGGCATCGAGGGTCGTTCCATCCGAGTTGTTTTCCGGCGACGCTGTAGGGCTGGCACGGGAGTCCCGCAGAGATGATATCCACAAGGCCACGCCACGGTCGGCCATTGAAGGTTGCAAGATCGCACCAAATAGGCGCGACGTCCAACGCCGCTTCCGCCATCCGCGCCACGAGTAGGGATGCGCAATAGGCTTCCCTCTCCACGTAGCACACACTTCGGTATCTGGGGACGGCAATGGACAAGCCGAGCTCAATTCCCCCAATGCCGGTACATAGAGCCAGGCCATTCATACCCTCACTTCCATCCCCGCATACTCGCGCTCGTGGTCCATTTTTAGGGTGTCGCCGATCAATCGTTTTTCCCATTGGCCCTTGCCGCCGAACGCTTGATTGACCAATAGAATCAGGGTCGCGAGCGCGTTTCGGTTTCTCGTGGTGTGGTGCCGGACGTGAATCATCGCCGTGTTTTCGCCCGTAGATTTAATGGCGACCTCGACATCCTGATTGAGGAGCAAGCACGCCATCGAGAGCTTCAGCGGCTGCCCGCGGTCGCCCTGGAAATAGGCACGGATCGTCTTGACCCCCTCGCTCCAGGGCATGGCGGATGAGGCCGGGATGTTATTTAATTTCTTTTTCATGGTCTTCTCACATTCGTGATAGCGCCGATCCTGCGTCGCAACCGGCGATGCAGGCGCAGAAGAAAATAAAACATATAAACATAATGGTTAAAAATGACGCGACTTTTACGCCCCAGCTATCATGTTCATCTCCGATCTCGTCTTTAAGATGTGCATAAAACGGAATGGCAACAATCGCGCTGACGATTACGAGTCGTAAAATTCTGCCTGTCGGCGTGTGGCTGCTCGGCCCAAAAATCAAATCAATCAAGTCGGTCATCGCTTTTTCTCCGGTTCCTGCGCTTGCACTCTGCCTCTGCCTCCTCGCGGGTGTGGAATGTATCCTCTATCGGGCACCCGAAATACCCAAGATTTTCGTATGCGTCTTGGTGCCCGTACGTAGTAATATTTAATCCGCTCTCATAGATTTCACACCCGAGATACCGATGGTAATCGTCGGAAATATAGGATATAAACTCCCACTCGGTACCGCATTTTTCAATTTGAAAACACGGATCCCCGACCTCGAACGGCACCACCGTCATGCCCTCACTGTCGATGATGACCGTCCCGCGTTCGGGACGGGATTTGTACTCAACATCAATAAGTGCATTCTGCAATATTTCTCGCAGTTGGCTCAGGTTCATGTCAGTCATCGCTTTGCCACCTCCCGAATGGCATTATATTTGAGCGCCAGATATTGCACGCGCTCAATTGCGTCTGTTAATTTCTCTTCTGTCCCCCACCAGCCGCCATCATCATAATATGAGGGGTAGAGCATCCATATCCACAGCGGCGACATCTCCCACAAAAAACAGTTTTCCGCCTGCGTTACGTATCCCAAAATCGAACCTGATACTCCGCGCACCGCCTTCGCTTCAGTCAGCATTATCGTCCTCAACTTTCTCCAGCATCGACTCCGGAAACGTCCCGCCGTGGTTCTTGTCCAGGATGTTTCTAATTCTCATGTACCAAGTATTTTTTTCAAAATTCCATTCACCAGCCACGATTCTATACACGATGCCCTCGTGGCCTTGCAACCTGACGAGTTGCGCCAACGCAAATTTTGAGATCGGTATTTCAGTTATGGGCGTGCTCATCGCTTTTCCTCCACCGGCACGAGCCGGAATGTTCGACTATGACCTCTTGGAATGGCGGACTTCAGCCTTGCTGTAATTGCCATATTATCGTCAAAATAAATCGGCATTTCCAAGCGCCCATCCGGGTAATGCACGAACACTATCGCGCCCAGCAACTCCTCGACCAGTGGCTCTCGGCGAGAACATCGAGTCCTATCTAAATCATAGATCGGTGGTTGCTCCCAAGAAAATTGAGCCTGTGGATCGACGAAGGCCGGAGGGTCGATCTGGCAAACTCCTCTAGTCCCAATCTCATTCACACAACACCAGCAACAGGTTCTACAAGACTCGCTCATGATTTTTCCTCCACTACTGGTCGAGAATCCTTATCACTTTTCCAATACAGCGGCTTACCGGCTAACCCACAATACCCAGTTCGATGTTCGTTAGGTACAAGCGTTCCACCAGCGCCATGCCATGCACTGCGATCCGAGGCATTTATATTCCACATCGTTTACGCATGTCATTTTTTTGCTTGCTCTTCAGTTACTACCATCGCCGTGCTCCTTTCTCGCAGCCGCTAGGGCTTGCTGTTCGGTGTCGTAAGTTTTGCGGCCTATCGGTTTTACCGGGCAGTCCAGATTTTTGCAGACTACTGAATACACGAGTTTTTCATCGTCTGCATAGTCTGGACATGTATCGTAGTATTCATGTTTATGCATTGGCACTCCGCACCACGGGCATGTAGGGGTTGGGCTGGTCATGATTTATCCTCATCGAGTTTCTCTGTAAAATTAAACACCACGGGCTCGAACGCCACGTGGATATACGGTTCCTCGCCAGGCTCGACGTAGCGTTTCGTCGCGCGAATCGAGACCAGCCATTTATCTGAGCACCATGTGATTTTTTGCAGAGAATCTGCTAATCCCTTTTCGAGATTCCCGGTATCGGGATCACGGGGACCGCACGGTACCAGCATCCCAGTGGTTCGCGGCAGCACGAACAGATACTCCACGGCGATAGGCACGCCGTCGTAGCACGGGCCGCGGTAGATTGTCCGGGCTCGTAGCGCGATCTCATCCCGGTAGGCTGAGTATTTTCCCGGCGATCGCGCGCCGCGTCTGCCGACAAGCGGGGCCTGCCACGGCACCGCCGCTATCGGGAGGATGAATCTGTGTTTCATTTTATTCATCGGAATCCTCTAACATTGTTTTTTGATGCCCGCTGCGGCAATGCGGAGAGAACCAAATCCGCTCTCGATGTTTATTATTATTTTTTATTTTAGAATTATTCGACAGGCCGCCCTGTGCCGACCACTCGTAGCACGCCCAGCCACTGGGCATCTCGTGCTCATCCTCGTATCCGCACAGCGCGATCCGCATCAATGGATTCTCGCCATGCTCGATAGCCCAGGCACGGACATCGTTCGCCACATCCAGATCATCGTGGGCGTAGAGGCCGGGAACCCGCGCTGCTAAAACCGAGTACGGTGGATCGAGAAACACGCCGGTCATTCCGCGTCTAGTCGTCACCGCTGGCCCCGTGATGCGCGACCAATCGCCGCAACACACACGGACCCGGCGCAATCGGTTTTGCATCGCTTGAAAATAATCGTGCAGTCCGCCCGTGAGGAGCTTGCGATGCACGCCCTGCCCGGCACCGCCGAAATGGGGACGTTGGCGATTTATTCCCACCTCGTTTTTATCGGATTTTCTGAGTTCACCGGCCACCACATTCCAGGGTCCCACGCCCGATACCCAGCCGCTGCCGATCCAGCAGGATATCCCCCACGCCCACCAGCCCGCAATCCGGGGATCGAACCACTCAGGATCGCCCTCTAGCCGTGCCCGGAGAGATTGTTTTTCGGCGAGTAGCCAGGCGTGCCGGGCGTGGAGATCGTTCTCATTCACCGGCCAATCGGCGTACCGCGCGACAGCCTCGGGGCTACCCTGCACCGCACGCCAAAAATTAGCGATCATGCCGTCAATATCATTCACGGTCTCGATATTATCCCACCATTCATGTTCGTCCGGGCGCGCCAGCAGCATGGCTCCGGATCCGAAAAACGGCTCGATATAATTTTTACAGTTCCCGAGCCGCCGCCAGACCTCTGGCGCAACGGCGGATTTCCCGCCGAAATAGGGGAACGGGGATTTTAATTTAGGATTATTCATGGGGATTATTTCGTTCGGCCATTGCACGCGCGATAGATTTTAGCAACTCGATGTCCGCCGCCGTGAGCCCCTGCACATCAATCGCATCCGCGCCCTGGAACGGCCACGGTTTATCGCTCTGGCCCATGAGGTATTCGATGGACACCACGAGTTTCTCGGCGAGCGCCGGGAGATGATGCAACGGCACGGGCCGGAATATTTCCCATTCTGAAATTTGCGCCGGATGCACTTTTATTTTCAGCGCAAGTTCCGCCTGCGTCATTCCGCGTATTTTCCGCGCGATGCTCATGCGCTCGCCAACCGTTGGGCGTTCGTGGTTTTTCATATTCTCTCCTTGATGCCTGCTCCCCAGCGGCCCGGACCATACCGCGACCGCTGGGGGATATCGTTGGCATTCCCTTGGTTTGGGGTATTTAGTGCCCCGCTGAGATTCGATCCCTAGACCAGAAGTCGGCGGGGCTGAGTAACAGAATCAATTGTTATGTTTTTACTCTGTATTTCCGTAGGCCCTTTAACATCGGCCCATTGCAATCACCTCCTGCGTGTCCAGATTTCCTCAAGTGCTAATTTTCAAACCCTGGGAGCCGTGGCTGCCGTTCGTCGCGCTCCGGTTTTACGGACGACAAACCTTTTTTCGCTTCGGCGAATGCCGCGATTGCGTCCGCAATATACTTCAATCCCTTCGCGATGTTTTGTTGCGCCTCAACTCCGATCTGCGAGTTCTGAGCGATGCTATGCGTGTAACGTTGTGCCTCCTGATAGAGATCGATAACCATCTCCATGAGTTGCAGCGGTGATTGATATTCAACGGCTGGGTACATGGGTATGGGATGAACGCAATCGATACGCTTGCTCGTGAGCACGAGCTCGAAGCCGCCCTCATGTGGAGCCTCTTGTTCCTGGCGCTCGCCGTTGCCGTCGATGGTGATGAGCCGGAGATCACGCACGTTCGCCACGATTACCGTGGAGTACGTGACGTTATTCTCGTCGTCGGTTTGCCCGCACGGCTGGAATATTTTTAACTCCTGGCACTCCGCCGCCGCTCCCGTGATTGGTTGGTTGGATGGTTTAGCCATTATCATTCTCCTCTGATTTTATCGGCAAAATGCCGAGTAGATAATTTAATAATTCGATCCAGGGCCTGCAATCAATACGGAGCGATATGAGCGTGTCTCGGATCGCGATTAGTTGCGCGTGTTGATCCGGCGCTCGATATCCTCGCTACTAAGCGCGGCAGTCTCGCTCTCGGGGAAAACAGGCTCCCAGTCGTCGGCCACGATCTCGCCCATGGGCAGGTGGATCATTACCGTGGGGTCGAGGTTGAAATCAATAACCACAAATCCCCGGCGAATTTTTTTTACTGGCGATTTCAATCGCGCTTCATGAATGTTCATTGTTCTCCAGCCTCTCTCAGTATTGCCTCGATCTCCCTGATCTCCCAGTTGACAGGCCCGTGTGGCTGCTGGCTCCAATACTCGTCTGATTGCTCTGTATCGGTCATATCAAACCCCTCTGGCAGGTCATCGTCATCGGGGTCGAAAGCTGTATGCGGGAGTTTCTGGAGCGCCGCGTGCAGGGCTTTCAGGCGGCGGAGCATTCGCGGGGCGAGGCAAATTGATTTTGGGTTCAAATCATCATCGCTTGAATAAACAGGTTCCCCGGTATCAATATTGCCCACTGTGTAGATTGTAAATATTTTTTTAGAAAACCATACCGTCGATTCCGATGTCACAATCTCTAGATTTCGTTCACTGATTTTCATGCCACTGCCCCATCTCTGCTATCTGTCGATCCAACTCCCTTATTTCATCGCGCATATCCTCGATCTCTTTTTCGAGTTCCTGAATTCCGTTTTCAATATCCAATTGATCGATCCCACAATTTCCCAATTTGCTTTCGAGTGCGCTGATTTCGGATCCGATCCGTTCAATTTCCAGTTCGTTTAGTTTCATCTCGTCGCGCAGTTTCTCGATTTGTTCATCCTTCTCACGCAGCTGCTTTTCCAAGCAGATCAACCGGTACCCCATTTCCTGAGCGTTCATGCTCCTACCTCCACACTCTCGATCTCTATGAAATACGGCGAGGCCTGGACCTCGTGAGATTTCCCGCTCCAGCCATCCTGCTCACGCGCCCACGTGAAGCAGAGATCGTATCGCGGGCGCGTCATCGCAACATAAAAAATACGCCGCTCTTCCAGTTGGTTCGTGCCCCGTTTCTGAATCGGGAAATGTCCGGCGTGGCACCCGGCCACAATCACGGCATCCCACTCAAGCCCCTTGGCCGCGTGGACTGGACCAACGAAAACTTTGTCGGTCGGCAACGCCGCGGGAGTTCGCGCCAAGTCCTCGATGTACGAGATAAAATCCGCGACAGTCCCACACGGAGATGTTTTCCATAAGTATTTTACGTTCGACCATTTTTCTGCCGCTAATTTTTCCCCCACGGCCTGTATGAGCATGTATCGGATGGCCTCGTAGGCTTCGAGCGCGTGGGCGATATAGAGCGGATCGAGATTCCTGAATTCAATGATAGAATCGTAATAATAAACGGAGTTTTCAACCGCGCATTTAATTTCATTCGGCGTGAGGTGATACACGTACTCGCAATCGACGTTCGATGTCGAATTCTCATAGAGTCGCAACGCCGCCAGGAACCGCTGAAACCACGGCTCATCGAACATCCTGATTTCATCGCCCGTGCATTCAATGGCGAGCGCCCTCAATCCATCGCGGATTTTATCGGCGTAATAATTTGTGCGAGTGAGGACGGCAACGGTTTTTTTGTGCGCTATATCCTCGGAGATATAGTGAGATATCCACTCGGTTTCAAGCGCGATATCCCTCTCTCCATCGACATGCGACCAACCATCTGAGGAGCCTGGGCATCTCCGGGCATTCTGCGCGTGCATGGCCGTGCCCATAAATCGGTTCGCGATCTCCACGATTTCTCTGATCGACCGGAAATTATCAGAGAGCGTCAAGTGCGTACCGGGGAGATCGAACAGGCGATCAGAGGCACCGCGCCATGAGTAGATTGTCTGGTTCCGGTCCCCGAGAATTAAACGGTTCCGGTATTTGATCCGTTCGATCAATTCAATTTCCGGTTCCCGAAAATCCTGGGCTTCATCGACGCACAATAAATCGACATCGACGGAATCCCATTCGCGATCCAGAATCAGGAGCGCAAACTGAATGAGATCATCGTAGGTCACCACGCCCAGCCCCTTGCACGTATCTCGGAAATGTTTTTCGGCTTCACCACGGCGACGAGCGCCGGGAAAAATTTCGAGAGCGCGCACCCAAAACGTCCAGAGGGGATGATCGTGGTCCCGGCGATCCCACGGGCTGCTATGCACGCGCACCGGTTGCCGGATTTCCAATCGCTCTGCATTGTTGCTCACCAGCCGATAAGCCAGGCTGTGGCAAGTGCCGCAAGCGATACCGAGGACGCGAGCAGCAAGTTTCTCTGCCATGTCCTGCGATTGCCGAACCGAGAACGAGAGCGCCTGGATCCTCGACGGAGGCGTGCCCGCCGTAATAGCCTGTTCGATGGCCGCGAGTAGCGTTGTGGTTTTTCCCGATCCGGGATCGGCCTGCACCACCACGGTTTTGTCTGTTCGGATTGCATCGAGAATCCTCCTCTGTTCGGGTGTGGGGGTGAAATTATTCATTTGAATTTCCATTTTTATTTCCTGAGGAGATCGTGCACTGTGCAGTCCGGCAGATCGGTATCGAGTTGATCGGCATCGAAATGCCCGGCGATCAGACACTGGACGTGGAGCGTGCTCCAGATGCACGACGCCATCTGGAGCAGGTCCGAGAGCCGCTCCTGGCCAACGCATTCGGCGTTATCGACTGAAATGCATTGTAGTTTTTTTGCTCCGCGTTTTTCGGCGAACGCGGCGGCGATGGCAACGCCGACAAATGCACGCTCGCCCGAGGAGAGCGCCGCCCACTGGCGCGTACCGGCCTGGGTCGTGAGCGTGAATGCGCCGTCGAGAATCGCAATCGATCCAACATTCACGGAATCTAATATGCGATTGATCGTATCGATCATGGATTGCAGCGCATTTCCCGCAACATCGGCGCGGACGGCCTGCGCGATATCGACAACTATTTTCTCGGTTTCTACCTGCGATTCCAACGCCGCGATGCGATCCTCATCGCCGAACATTTTTTGAGCGCTCGCGAGTTCGCGTTGTTTTTCCGCGATCTGTTTTTCGAGCACGCGCCCGGATTGTTTTTGAATGGATTCGAGTTCGCGTAAATCATCGAGGTTCACTGTCGCTAATCCGGCCAACTCGGCCTCGGCATCTGCTTTATTTTTTCGCGCCTGGTCCCGCGATTGAATGGCGGAGAGCGTCGATAGCCAGAGCTCTGCCTGCTCCTCTGCATATTCGATAACGTTGGGAGCCGCATTGTATTCATCGCCCATAATTTCGATCAAGAGATCGACCACGGCTTTAGCGGCCGCATCAGCTTTCTGCTGTGCGAGCACGAGCTTGTCTCGGATGTTTCCGAGAGCCATCTCTGCCGCGGCCAACTGTTCGCGGATTTTTGTCAGCGTGAGCAATTCTTTGTCGGTCAAAAAACTATCGCCGGGAACCTGCCGTTCCTGTTCGACCGCGGCCAGACATTCAGCGTGCCGTTTTTTGAGCGATTCGCATTTACGTTTCGCGGCCTCAAATTCCTGCTGTGCGGTTTTTGATTTAAATTTGTGCCCACATTTCGGGCATTGATTCATCTCCTCCCGTTTTGCGAGTTCGAGCGCGTGGTCGTTAGCATCGCCGAGATCGGCCGTGGCCTCATCCAGCATCGCCTCCCCGCGCTCCAGAGAATGCGCGAGCCATACGTCGATACCACCCCGATAATCATCAATCTCTTTTTGCGACTCGGCCTCATCCTGGATTCCCCGCTCCACGTTTACCGCGGCATCGCGCGCGATTTTTACGGCGGCTTGCACGCGCTCGGCGTCCGCGCGTTTCGATTCCACATTGCAATCGCCTGGGATTTCCGCATGGGATTTCAATTCGGCCTCAGCGTCCGCGATCCGTTTTTGAATCGCGAGAACGCGCGCGTTCCGCTCCTCCTGTTCGCCAAGATTTTTCACCGTTGCTTCGTGCTCAGTTTTCGCGGCATCATATTGCTGTTGCATATCCGCAATCGATTGGGCGATGGCGGGGATTGAGGTTGCGAGTCGCGAGCTATCGCGGCGGCTGGCCTCAGCATCGTGGAGGAGTGCGACCGTTGCGTTTTTCTGTTCGCGGGATTTTTCCTCCAGGATTTGGATGTAATCACTGGCGCTGAGATTGCCCTGCCGATTGCTCTCTAGTAATTTCTCGATGCAATCAATTACCGCACCGTCTGCGGTCTCGTCGTCGATCCGGGTTCGGATTGCGTCCGCTATGTCGATTTCCTCAGCACCGATTTTTTGCAAAATCCAGGCGTTGAATTTTTCGGGTGAAAGATCATCGATCTCCTGGAGGTCCGCCGTCACTGGCGGCCCGCCCAGATTTGTGTCGATCCAGAATTGATTGAGTTTCAAATTTTTCCCGAGTCCGGGTACAGGGGGATTGATTGCGATACTCTGCGAGTCCGCGTATTCTCGTTGGATTTCAACATCGTCGATCTCGACGCAGGCCATGACCCGTGGACTCGTCGCACGCCAGATCGTTTCGCGCAATCGCCCGATTGTTTTTATGTCGCGCGTCGAACCGGCCATGGCGAGCCGGACGGCGTCTTGCGCGATAGTTTTCCCCGCGCCGTAGGGGCCGTTCCAGATTGTGATTCCCGAGCAGGGATAGGCGGCGTCGTGGGCACCTAGGCCATCATGCGTGATTTTATTAATTATCATGATTTTTTCTCCGCAATTTTATATAATCCACGCCGCAACATCCAGGAGATGCAGAACCCAATTGCCTCGATCAGATCAGCGCGATCCTCTGTTGTGTAATTGTGTTCGTCGGCCCAGCGTCGCCATTGTGTCTCGTCCTCCCACCACGTAGCTGGGTGGATATCGCACCCCACGCCGATCATGCCGGGCGCAAAAAAATAACAGGAGTACCTCAGCTGGATCATGCTGAATGGTGGCCGATCCAGCGTGACCTCGTCGCCCAGCACGACCCTGTCGTCCAGCCGGACCCTGTCGCCCAGCGTGACCCTGTCGCCCAGCGTGACCCTGTCGCCCAGCGTGACCCTGTCGCCCAGCGTGACCCCGACGCCCAGCGTGACCCTGTCGCCCAGCGTGACCCTGTCGCCCAGCGTGACCCCGACGCCCAGCGTGACCCCGACGCCCAGCCGGACCCCGTCGCCCAGCACGACCCCGTTGCCCAGCACGACCCTGTCGTCCAGCCGGACCCTGTCGCCCAGCACGACCTCGTTGCCCAGCACGACCCTGTCGCCCAGCACGACCCTGTCGCCCAGCGTGACCCAGGCGCCCAGCCGGACCTCGTTGCCCAGCACGACCTCGTCGCCCAGCGTCGCGGATTGCGGGATTGATACCGATTTGTGACGCCAGGTTCCATCTTTAGATATCCACTCAGATTCGATGGCATTTGAGAAATATTTTTTCACTCGATTAAAATTACTCATAGCGTTTCCTCCCCGCCGAATAATGAATCGCCCAGGAATTCTCCGGTTGCGGGATCAACTGTATCTGGCGATGGGATCGTCGATTCGTCGAACGCATCATCTCCGAGCGTCCCGGCGTCGTCCGTGTATTCCTGTTCGATTTTTGGAGAATTATTCGCCGCCGAATCATCGACCATCCAGACGATCAAATTGATTTCCGCGACCCCATTAATTACGCTCTCCGGTTTCGTCCGCGCAATCGCGGGATGCCGTGAGAACGCGAGACGGCGACAGATTGTGGAAGCACGGCGATCCGCCTCCTTGCAGAGCTTGATCGAGGTCTGCAGGTATATTTTGTGAGCGGGAGTACCGCGCTCGATTACGAGTACCTCACGCTCATCGATGGGGATGTATTGTGTATCGGGGATGGGGTTGGCGAGATAGTCAGATAGCGACATGAAGGAAAAGCCTTCCGTTGCTTTTTGATATATACTCCCGTCTTTTTTTGTCTTATCGAACGCGGCCCCAACGAGAGACTCGACGAGATACTGTCGGACGTTGAAAAAAAACGTCTGGCGTACCGTTGCAATACTCCCCTTCATGTCCGGCCCCGTAACCTCGTAACACACGTACGCGCCCGAGACGTTGCCCGCCGCGTCCTTCACTAAATAGGGATTCGGGTTGAATCCTGCGTCTGCGGTTGATGCTGGTTTGCAATCGAGACCGAGAACGGAATTCAATTTTATAAATCCGCTCTCACAAATCATGCACGAAGCTTTATCTCCGTAGCCGATCTGCGCGATGTCGCCGGTCGATTGATTCAGCCGCACGGTGGCGTAAGCGGCCTTTTTTACCGTACCGTCCGCGCTGTGCCTGAGGATCAATGAGTGATCCGGCCCGAGTTTGATTTGGAGATTCGAGTTCGGCATCTCCACGATTTCCGTGCCGGGCCGGACGCTCACGGGTGCGGTTGCGCTCGTGAGGGGTTTCGTTTCCTGTTTTGTTTCCGCTGGTTTTTCAGTTGGTTTGGTTGGTTTGGTTGCAGTCATGATCTCTCCTGTCCCGCCGTTGACGGGAATCCTGATCTGTGCCAGGATGCTCGTAGTGATGATGTTATAAGCCTCAGCTTATTGGCCCGGTTCTACGGGCCATCTTTTTTTGTCAACTCATCGACCGTGGATTGAAACGCACGAATACGTTTCAATAATATATTTTGATTGCTCCAACTCTCGTGGAGCTCCCGTAATAGATGTCTTATTACGATGGCCTCAATGGCGGCCACGGCGACGAGTAGCCAGACAATCATTTTAGAACCCTGCCGTTTCGTCGTAGATTTCAACGATCTCCGAAACGAGACGAACGTGCTTGCACATTCGCCCGTGCTGCCCGGCCATGCAGTTACAATCCCATAAATGAATGTCCGTATCCATCGCATCCGGGTTTGGTTTTTCGCGTACCGTGTATTTTCTCGTGCCATCGGACGACGGCACGAGAAACGTGTTATCGTCCGCGATCTCAACGCCACGCTCCCGGCAGAGCGCTATTAAATTTTCATGCGCAGTATTCATCCGCATGCCTCCTGTATGATTTTCTCGCATGTCCGGCACGTCTGTGCCACGTTGCGCAGTGCCTCGATTTGATTACCTGATTCCCATTCGCGCATCGCCCGCTCAGTTTCGCAATCCAACGCGTTGAGGATATTCGCGAGCGTCTCAACAATATCGCCAATGTCCGCCGCCTCCTGGGCCGCACCCAGGTGCTCGTCAATAGGGAGGAGTGAGACCGGGGGACGAGCGCGATGTGTGGAATCTGAAAGGGGAGCGCCCCCCGGCCTCGGGTATGATCGAGCGATGGAACCGCTCGTTGAATTCTGTTTTTTATTCATGGCGAAGGCTCCACGTTGCGGGGGGACCGACTGGGGTCGGGCTCGGGAGGGGAATGTGGTTCGGTCCCCCCGCTGGATGTGAGATGTTCGGCATCGCGCTGGAGCAGCGCGCCGATTGAGATCGTACTAACGAGTTGGCCGAGCGCAAACCCGGCAAAAAAAATGAGCACGGATGAGTGACTATCGACCATTGGATTTCCGCTTTCGTGGCCGCGTTTTCTTAACCGCCAGCATCCCAGTTTCCGGCTCCATGCCGAACCTGGCAAATACTTTACGAACCGTGCTGGGACTGATCTCGGATTTTGGTTTTAGAATCTTGCTATATGTGGGGTAGGAAACGCCGAGCCACATACAGAACACGACCCGTCCCACCACCATGGCTTTCCGTTTGTCTTCAAGCCATGCACCTAACAAGGAGATTGTTTTTTTCTTCTGCATCACATTGCCTCATTGCCTAAATCATACTCCGATTCGAGAGTCTGTCAATACCTTTCTTAAAAAAATCTTAAAATTAAATTAAAGTCCTGATTTGTGGTTATAGGTATACTTATCCTAAGTTTGCCCGATATAATAACTTACGTTTGCAAACTTAATCGTGATTGTTAATCTTAAGATTGATGACTTTGCCCTCAGTCCCGGTTGGCTGTCTCTGCATGGCGCTCTGTATTACCCCCGATATTTTCCTGGACGCCTCTCGCCGGGCCTCGGTCTCCAGGTGAGCGTAGCGCTGTGTGGTCTGAACGTCGCTATGGCCCAGTAAATCACGGACCTCAATCAGATTCGCACCATGAGAGATGGCCGTACTGGCAAAAGTATGGCGAATATCGTGCAGTCGGACATCTTGGATTTCACATGCTTCACAGAGTTTCTTCCATGGCCGGTGTATCTGAATTCGTGGCTGGCTATGCACGGATCCCCAACACACATACGGGTTGCCCTCCAATCGCTGGGCATCAGCCAAGAGGGATTGAACGGCTGGGTTCATATCCACGGTCTTGGCCCCGGTCTTGGAATCCGGCAACCGTATCAACCGGGCATCCCAGTCGATGTACTCCCACTTCATATTCAATATCTCCCGGAGCCTACATCCGGTTACAAACAGGAGTTTGATCGCTAGAACCACGGATTGATGGTATCGGCCAGATGTGAGATCCCGGTCGATCGCTTCCAGTTCCCGATCCGTCAGAACTCTCTCTCTGGATTTTTCGCCGTACCTCTGAATCCCTACACATGGATTGGTCCCCTCGTCCCGGAGCCCCCAGCGTTCTGCGAGGCCAAACAAGAGACTCAGCAACGATAGGAGCCGGTTTCCAAGATACGGGTGATCGAAATAACGGTTGTGGATATCGGCCACGTCGCGCTTCTGGATCGTTGCCACGGGCCGACCACCAAGCACGTCACTGATGTTGGCAACCCAGAGACGAGCGTTCTCTTTTCGCGTACTGTATTTGAGACTCTGTGCGTGCTCCCGCTCGTACCGCGCCCATACGTCAGAGAGTAGGGTTCCGGTTGCCGTCTCCTGCCTCAGGAACGTCGTGTTGCCCAGCGTTGCAAGTGCCAGGCATCGCCGGGCCTCAGCCCTGGCATCGTCTACCGGCATCACGCTACAGGATCCGATAACGTGTTTTCTGGATTTACGGGAGCGGTCCCGGAACTGAATGCAAAATGATTTACGACCGCTGGGGTAGACGATAACACCGAATCCGGGAATCAAACTATCCCAGGCAATATAAGCGCGACTACGCGGCTCCAGGCTCTCGATGCGTTTTTTGTTGAGGCTCATGGTTCTCTCCTGCACGTTTATCTGCTTCGGCGCTCGCACTCCGCATCAGCTTCATCCTGATCTACAAAGCAATCCTGTATCGGATACTTATGCGTAAATCTATCCTCATCAACCAGAATCATCAGACCATGTTTTGATAATGTATACGACCAGAAATGTAACGGTACGGTCTGATAGTGCGGGGTGTGGTTGTGGAAAAATTTGGTTACGCCAAATAATAACGTTCCGAATTTAAATGGAAGTTCTAGGGTAATCCTATGCTGCGTTTCAATATTCATGTTCTCCATCTCCATCTCCCATGGTATCGCACAATCCTGGCCTGTCAAAAAAAGAGAGGCTCTTTTCCTTCGCCGATTGCTCTCGGAGCCAGGCGTCAAGGATCGCGCAATAGTTACAGACATCCATGAACTTGGTCACAATCGGATCGCCCTGCATGATCTTGCCGTTCCTATAGTTGTTGAGCGCCGCCCAGTGCTTGAGCATGGACACCATGATGACTTGCGGGACCGCGAGCCCAAGCATCTCAGCGGTCTCCTCGAAGTTCTGATATGCGTTGTCGTCGTCAGCGTAGTCGTGCCCCTTCCGTTCCATCTCAGCCAAGGCGTTGTCGATAAACGGGTCGATGTCGGCAAGGCCGTATTGTTTGGCAAGACACACAAGCCACTTCGCTAAATACTGAAGATTTTTGCGGCATGGATAGGACTTGGTGCCTCGACATAAACCATCCATATTCATATCTGCTTCTTCCCATACCACATGAGTATCAATCGGAAACTCGATTTCGCTAACCAAGTTTTTTACTTCGTTGTAAAACAACGTCGCGCACTTCTGCCGTTCAGTAAGATTCATCACTGCTTCTCCGTTTCCGTCGCGCTGGCAATATGCTCTTCATATAATTCGTTCGCAGTCTTAGTTCCCCCATCCTGCTTGAACACCATATTATCCATGAGCCAGTCCAGCCGCTCTGAATCTGGGGGGATTATAATCCTCTCGCGGTTCTCGGTGCGGTGCTCGTGATCCTTAATCATTAAATTGATCTTATAGAACACGGTTAAAAACATGAGACACAGGACGACGAATAGAATAAACCAATTCAGAAACACGTTATTTTTATTCATTACTTTCCTCCATACTCAATGTGGTTTATTTCAAGCAGTTTTCGGCACACTGCCAGGTCGCGCTCGGCATTCTGGCACCGGCGCACCAAAGAATCCAGATCGGTGAGATGGATTCTCCAGTAACCTGGTTCGGATTCAATGGGTGTGACGCTCAGGTCGTTGGCTGGATCGGGGAAGGCGGGGAGAACGGGCCGGACAGTGGCGTGGCCGCACCCCATGATAAGTGCGGCCACGACCAAGCAGAATAGGATAGGAGAATACGTCGAGAATAGACCTCGACGACGCAGGAGCCTATTTATCGTTCCGTATGAAGCCCTTGAGCCTCTCTTGAGTGTACGCTGATTTATCTTTGTCCAGCAAATCCCGGACGTGAATTCGTTTTTTCTCATGTTCATCCTCAATGCGGCTAATATCTAACACTTGGTCCTTTCTCCGTCTCGTCGGAGAGGCCCACCATGTAAATACCGCCACACCAAGCGATGCTAAAACCGTTAGCAAACCCACCCACGTACTTATTGCCATATTTTAAGGATACCTCGGATTGCTGATTAAGACGTGATAGGTTGCAGGCATCGGGACGTAAGCCGGTGCCGTACTAAATGTTTCCGGTGTGTCTGGAAGCAAAGCCCCGTTCGTCGTTGAATACACTTGGCTGTAGGCTGCCGCTGCCGAGACATTCAGTACAAGGGATGCGAGACCGTGCGTATCAATGCGACTGATTCCACACTTCAGAGGCGTCGCGTCGGCAATCAATGCAGCGGGTAGATTTGCATCATCTCCATAGTACCGATTGAATGGCGTCCCCTTGGCCGTGATTGTGGGGATTGTCCCGGTGGTCGAGCTAAAGATCGTGCCAGCAGGAGACTCTCCGTAGATTTGAACCGTTACACGTTCGTCATTTCCAAGATCGTAGGGGGATAAATCAAACAATATATCTCCCGATGTGACGGTAGCACTCGTGACTGATCCGGGCACAGTTGCAACAAACCAGCCCTGGATGCCGTAGGAAGATGCACTACCAATCACGTAATGTGCCACATTGAGGTTCTGGCGGGACTGCGCGGTATCGGCTTTCAATCGGCCGAGGCCATCCAGACTATATCCCGATCCGGGGAACCAGGCCTTAGTTGTATCCACCCCCGGCCCATCGGCATCAGGCCATGCTGGGATGCACAGGAAAAGTGTTAATATGAAGGTCAGTAATTTCATAATATGTTCCAACTTTCGTAGATCAATCCGTTGCGTTCGTGGTCGAATTTGTTTCCGGTGGCGTGCCCAGTTTGGCCTTAGCGGTGATGCGCCCGTAAATCGCTACGATACCGGATACCGCCGTAATAATGAGAGCAATCTGATCGACAATTGCTTGCTGCAAGTCTTCCGTCAGATCGATCTTCCAGAAGATGCCGATGACGCTAGCGACCAGCGTGACGATACCCGCCAGAACCGTTTTGCTTTTCAGGGTATTTTTCCAACCATCCATTGCGTTCTCCTTCGAGGCTCTACGCGCCTCTCTAACTTGGTCGAGAATATAATAACTCTCTTTTAAAACGAGTGTCAATAGCGATTATTTACAATAACCATTCCAGTATCCGATCCGGTCGCCATTGGCGGCCCACGGGATGCAGCCCGCCCTTCCAACTGGTTTCCTGCACGGTCAGGGCGGAGGTCACGGCCCGGAGCAAGTCTGGGACCGGAAGAATAGTTCCTTGGGTGATTTGATAGATACGGGCGACCATCACCAAGGTCCCGGCCACGAGGGGCGCGCACCAGGAAGTTCCCACGGGTTGGCCCCGGAGCCAGCCTTGCGCCCCACAGGGATAGCGCATGGGGGTTGTCACGGTCCGGGAGTGAGAGGGTCGGCACCCAAAGGGCTTGCCACCGTACATCAGTTGCTCGCCGTTACAGGTTGCGATAAGTGCCCCGCTGGATTGATACCCATAATCATCGGGGATAAACGATCGATACCGCTCCATATCCGGCTGTTCCCATAGATAATCATTCCCCGCCGGAAGAACCACGAACACCCCGGCGTCCGTTATCTGCCGGATGAACGCCTGTTCATCTCCTGCGTCCTGGGGTCCCTCAACCCACGGGGGATACGAGATTGACGCGCCAGGTTTCCGCAATAGAGCCGTGACGGATTCCGCACAGATCACGTCTCCGGGCCTGATTGGATACCCAGGGTGTCCGATCCGCTCCGCAATATGCTGCCAGGAGCCCGCTAGAGGCTGCTCATTGAACGCAAGGTCTCCATCCTGGTCCACGGGGAACGGCAGAACCTGGACTGGCATATATGGGGCGATCCCCGCCCAGAACAACCCGTATCCGGGTTGATAGATGTCCCCGGACTTCAGAATCCTGAGTGTATTCCGGTTATGGTCGTTCACACCCTCGACTTCCTGGGCGTATATCAGGTGTGCCGAAACCAGGTTCGAGTCCTGCACCCCTATCGGAGCGTGAGTTTTAATAAACAGGCGGGGGCATGGCGATACCCAGCCGTTGGTCTGAAACGTCGAATCTTTCCCGTAGCGCTCGATCAGAGGTGGGAGCCCAATGCTTTGCAGGATATCCAGGTACCGGGACTGGCACTGAGCCAGGCTCGCAATGTATTCGTTTCGCCGCTTATAGAGCTGTGCCCGGCGATCCGTGTACCAGGAGACGCTCATGCAAAGACCTCTTCTTCCTGGGTGATGAATTCCTTGGCTCGTTTCAACCACCCGTTCCTGAAACCGATCTGGGTTGGATCGTTTTCGACGATTCCGAGGTAAACACCTTGTCTGAATTCGGCGAGCCTGTTGTTTGCCTCGATCTTGCCGAGTTGCTTGATAACCACCGCACAAGCCTTTGCGGTCTTCGGCCCAATGATCCCATCCGCCTTCAATCCGCTGCCGAATGTATTTAGGAACTGCTGGAAGTATCGAATTCCATCCGGAGCGCCGTGGTTCACGGCCATGTCCATCACCTGTGCTTGGAAGCCCGGTGGCAGTAAGTCAATATGCGGATCGAGGTAATAGAATCGTTCGTAGATTTCAGCGGCTTTTTCTTTTGTGAGGCCCCGGACCTCATCAATCGATACCGGGCGTTTCAGATAGATACTGAGCGTCCGCTGAGTGATCCCGTATTTCGTGGGACCGCCTTTGTCGGCCCGGTGGTTCGAGAACCCACCTTCCCGCTCGATCAGAGCCGCTATCATTCCCTGGATCGAATCAGACATTGATCTTCCCGCCTAACCAGAGTTGGATAGCGATCAAAAGTACGGATTGTACCGCGATCAGTATCCCGATGATTTTACCCAACGATAGTTTTTGAATCCACATCTCGGTTTTAATTTTCTCAATCTCGTTATTCAATTTCTCATCTCCGTCGAAACGCCGCTTGTCCATGGCGTCGAGGCCCGCGTGAAACTCACAGTGATACGATTTAAGGCTTGACCAGATATCGTCGATGGAATCTCCAATCGTATCGACCTTCTGAAGTAACTTGCCAAATTCAATTTCCTTGCTCCCTGTACCGCGTTCATCCATCATATTCTGCTTTCCCGATTACGGCGTTGGCGTCGGTCGGTATCCCTCGACTTTGTATAACCACCAGGTATCCGTGACCTTCTTAACAATATAGCCGAATACTTCGCGGATTGGCGTGGAGGTCGGCAGAGGCGTCCCCGTTGAGGTTGGGGTTGGAGTCAATGTCGAAGTGGGCGTTGACGTGCTTGTCGGGGTCGAGGTCATGGTCGGGGTTGAGGTCGCCACGGGCGTGTTCGTGGGAGTGTTTATGACCACGGGGGTGTTTGTTGGAGTCGGAGTCAGGGTATTGGTCGGGGTATTCGTGCTCGTGCTGGTGGAGGTCGGGGTGTTGGTACTGGTGCTGGTGTTCGTTGGTGTTGAAGTCGAAGTGGGGGTTGAGGTGCTGGTACTGGTTGGCGTGACTGTTGAGGTCGGAGTCGGAGTCGGGGTATCCGCGCCCGGCGCGAGCGTTGGGGTTGGCGTCGGAGTCAGGGTACTGGTGCTGGTCGAGGTCGGAGTGTTGGTGCTGGTCGAGGTCGGAGTGTCCGTGCTCGTCGAAGTTGGGGTGCTCGTCGAGGTCGGAGTTGACGTGCTCGTTGAAGTTGGGGTGCTCGTGCTGGTGGGTGTCCACGTCGGGGTATAGATCGGCGGAACGGTAGGAGTTGGAGTTGGCGTCAAAGTCGAGGTCGGGGTATTCGTCGCAGTCGAGGTTGAAGTCGGGGTGTTGGTGGAGGTAGGAGTTGAGGTCGGGGTCGGCGTATTGACTGTCATGCACCCCACGCCAGGATCGCTATCAAAAACAGGGAAACTCGCGCTTGTCTTTGCGATGACTTTTACACAAATAGAACCGCCCCAATATGGTCCGAGCGTAAATGATGTTAACGTTGTGTATGAAGGCGAACCGTAAGTATATCCTCCATCAGTCGAAACATAATAGGCAAACTGAACAAATCCGTACTGTGTTGTGTCGTAATGAACACTGGCATTTTTTAATATATCCACGTTGAGGTTTCCGGCAACTCCCACTATCGGCGTATCGAGCTGCGGGTACGGGGTATTGGTCGGCGTCGGGGTTCTCGTCGGCGTGAGGGTCGGCGTCGGAGTAACGGTCTGTGTTGGAGTAGGTGTGTTTGCTGGAGGCTCAGGAGTTACATCGTCGAACCGAACGACTGGCGACCATGATCCGGCGTAAATCGTTCGATCAAAATCCCCCCCGGCATATCCTGTATAGTGGATGGAGATGAAGACAGAAGCCGCCAAGGCTATAGACGCATCATTTTCATAGGTTGGGACAGCAACGTAGAATATAAAGTCCCCTAACCCTGATCCTGTTCTTCCACCAATACTATCAATCTCCCAATCATTGTATTCCAATTCCCCGAATGTGGTTATCGTCACGCAACTTGTAGCCGCTCCAATAGACATATCTTCAAATATCTGGATGTTGCGGAATGTTGCGCCTGGGTCAGGGAATATCGAAACAGAAACTTGGGCGATTATAATTGCGCCAATGTATTGCACTCCACCAGGTAATGGAGAGTCATAAACATAATCTCCAGCAGCGTGAGCCGAATCATAGTCAAATGTACATGTGGTTAGTGGGGTAAAATCTGTTAATGAATGCCACGAGTTGGGGTCGGCAGGAGTCATGTGGTCATTCACATAACCTGCCTCCATCTCTCCGCCATCAGACCAATACCATCCCAGGATCGTTGCATTGGGATCAGTTGCATGACTATAAACCGGGATAAGTAATATGAATGCGGTTAGCCAGCGTTTCATGGGGATACCGGGTTAGGCGGGACGGTCTCGGCTGGCCCATCATCGGGAGGCGGGATCGGCGCATCCGGTTCGCGCACTTCGGTTTCGACCTCAACCGCAAGGTCGCGGATATCCTGTAGCCGCTCGTCCGCCGGAACTGCGTCCATTACAGCCCCACCTCGTATTCCGTGACGCACGACACCAGATAGTAAGCCGGTTCGTCTCCAGGGACCAGGAGCACCAGGCGCGGCGGCACCGTAGGCCAGGACTCGATATCCACCGGGTCCGTCGTGGAGGCCGTCACCACCGCCGAGAGACCGAACTGGTTGCAGAAATCGGGGGTCGCCGATCCGATGAATGAATCGGATGGCACGAACAGTATCGGCGTCTCCAAACTCGCGGATTGAATGGCATCCGTCGAGGACTCAACTTCGCCAAACTGATAGGCTTTGAAATACGGCACGGCATCCCCGCCGAAGTTGTAGTCAATATCGTCCCGCCCTTCGCGAAGCCCACCGTACCCGCCGAGATTGCCATCGACCGACCAGAAGAGCTTTTTCCACTGTGCCTCGACCTGCTCGTTGGCCGCAATCAAGAAGACCGCAAACCCGAGAATGCCGATAAGCGCGACGCTCTGTTTCATTACCATTACCCTTTCGGAGATATATCCGCTTGAAATTCAGATTTCTCTCCACGCCGTACCGTATCGTTCTTCAGGTACTCGACATCGGTCTTCAAGCGCTCGATACTGGTCAGGAACTCGATCTGCCGTTTACTGATATCGTTGACCTGTAACCCGATATTTGTCAGGCGTTCCTCGGTACTGCCCATCCAGTGATAGGCTGCCGCTCCGACGAGAATAATCGGCCACAGCACTTTGATCCACTCGCGGATCATTGAACCGCTTTTATCCGTAGACCGACGGTTTCCCACAGCATTCATTTTCTTATCCATTCACATGCGGGATTAGAATCCGCTCACTTCCGTGTACCAGAGCACGTCTTCCGATTGCCCCGTCGCCCGGACGGCATCGGTCGCATTGGCCGCCGTAACTTTTCCGGCGCTCACCGTCCAGGCCCCATCCTCCACGAACGCCACGGGGACCGGGACGTTCAGGTTCGTTTCCTCATAGTGCAGGAACAGATTCCATTTTGTACCATCGTCCAAAGTCTTCTGGATCACCGCAGGACACCCGGTAACCACGTTGCAGTACCCCGGTGCGGCTTCGTAGCGCGTACCCGTCCAGGTCGCGCCGCGAATCTCCACACCGGACGCCATATAAATTACCGAGCTCGACGGGTTAATCTTATTGATCTCGGTATCCAGGCTAGCCAGGGATACATCGACGGCGGTAATGGAGGCCTGGACCGCATCGAGTTCCGAACCCTCCAGCTGCTTCGAGTACATCGCTACCGTGTTGTTGATCGGCTGTGTCCCGTACATCGGATTCCGGTACGTCCCAATCACGTGCAGGGCTCCGGTCCCGCTGGCGGTCAAGGCCGATGATGGAATCTCGTAACGCATTCTCAGGATGTAGCGCGTCGTCGAGTCGATCTGCGCCAGGGACTCACGGCTGAATGACCACGATCCGGCGTGATAGGCATCACGGGCATTGAATGAAATTAATGCGTTTCCCGCATCGTTCCTGACACTGATTTCCATATCCGGCGTAGCGGCATCGGCGGAGAATGAGGCGAGCAGTTCCAGGCTTGCGTCCTCTTGCAAGTACACGCCCTCGGGCACAAACAGCGTGCCGATGTCGGTATCAGTGGGATAGCACACGATTGGATACTTAGTTGACTGCGGTTGGTATCGAGTCCAGTCTGTTAGCGCCGTGCTGGCGTTGCCTACCAGGGTAGCGATTGCCGGCAGTCCCCACGTGCCATCAGTGGTGACGGATTGGATCGCATCGTGCACCGCGGTTAGTTCCGTTGTTTTAGCTACCGTAGATAGATCGACTGCGCCCCCGCCACCTGGTGAAATAGCAAACATACGGTCCTCTGTGATATCACCAACGTTCGATAGCACTACTGATACAATGTCACTGATCGTAATATCGGAGACCAAAAAATACTGTGTGCCTGATGCAATCGTCGCTGCCTCAAACTGCCCCGTCCATGCATAATCCGCATCGGCGCCATCCCCAACCAGAGACTCTGTACCATCGTATGCTATGACTGTTGCCGAAACATTATCGGCAATTTCGGCAACAGTATAATAAGTGGTTGTACTATCGAGCACGATGCTGCAACCAAGCGATCCTCCTACAACGTCCAAATTGGTTGAGGCAGGAAATTGTGCAAGGCCCGCACCACGCCGATACGTGATTGATAAATAAGGGCGATTCGTTGATGTTGCGTCATCGTCGGCCCCAAAATTCTTGTAATTATTCGTGCCACCAGACGTGTTTGCCATAACAAATCCATTATTGGTGTATGTCCCATTTAACCACCCCTCTACAATTCCATTGAACGTAGCATCATCTGATAATTCAAAGTTCGTGGCATTTCCAAACGTACCTGTTTTAGAAACCGCACCATCATAATCTGTCGTTGAATTTTTTGCTCCAGCCGTACCCCAGTTATTACCTGTTGAATAGATGTTCCAGGTCGATGTGGTTTCTGACCAATCCCTCAACAATCTATTCAACCGATAACTAGGCGTACTGGTATCAGCCTGACTTAGATATTTCAATATCAATGTTGCCGATACATCCTCAACGTATGAATGCGTTGGGACAGATGAAAATCTACACAACCCTATCCACTCATGCCCCGATGCATTGTACCCAACATACCAAGCCCCTGTTCCGTAATTTGTCGTGGTGGTGTTGCTATTCAAGGCATTCATATCATCAGCGCTCGTCTGCCCACTGGTCCAGGTCGTTGGATCAATGACTACATTCTGAGCGCCTACAAACAGCGTGTAGGGCGCGAGGACAAGAATCTCTTGAGCCAGTCGATCGAATACATAGTAAACGTATGATTCGTCCTCTGCATCACGCCACGACTCACCAGTGAAGCCTTCGACATTTCGGTAGGCTTTGGTTGGCAGCATCCAGAGATCATTGCCAAATGTGGCGCTATATCCATCCGTGATGGAACCAGGTCCGAACGGCTCACCATCTACGAGCATCGCGGATTCTGGCCACTTCGATACCGAGTAACGAATCGCAAAATAAACATCTGAGACATCTACAGCAGGTCCAAAGTACTCTGCGCTGGTTGGAGATGGAATTGCGGATGGTGCTCCAACAAAGAAGTTTGTTTTATATCCTTCGGGAGTCGAAAGGACATACAAGTTGGTATCTGCAAACAGAGGATAGTTAATGGTTGTCCCGTCGTAGGTAGTGGCCAATCCGGCTCTCGTCCATGGGATTGTTTTCTCGACATCGCCATTGACCTCGTCGAATAAATAGAGTGATACAGTGCTGAATGCGATCTCCATCCCAGCGGCTTCACCTGCCGGGGGATCGACTCGCCAACGCGGTTCGTCCGTGGCCGCAAAGACTTTGTGCGGGGCACTGATGTTCTCAATGTCCCACACGCCGTCGCTTGCTATTAACTCGCTCACGGTCTCATGGATAGCACCGGAATCATCGCGCCACCATCCGCCAGATCTGGTCATAAAAGTTTTTGTGCCATCGCCGTTGTTGATCGTTTGGGATTCGAGCAGGACGGGAGCGGCTGAGACCTCATGCACCAGCGTGGCTAATGCAAATAAAATTGTAAAAACAAATAAAATTATGGTTCGATTGGTCATCGGCTCACCTGCGCTTTACTGTGGTGCAACTGCGCCGTATAGCGCCTGTTATACTCCTTTGGGTTCGATACAACTGCTTCAGCTTGCGTAGAAAGCCAAATCAGTAAACGTTTTAGTTCGGACTTCTTCATCTCAGGAAGTCCGTGGATAATTAATGTTGCTATTGGTTTCATCGCCCCACCTTCGCTTTCCTGCATCGCGGTCTACTTGGTCTTGGTGCAAACTCAGTAGAACCCTTGCAGTCTGATATAATTTCACGCCCTCGCTCGGACAGCCGCCTTTCCCGCCGGTTGAATCCCTTCGTAAGGTTGGTGAGAGTTTCAGACGGTGAATCCAACAAGGGCTGGGCTGAGTCCTGAATATATATAAGGTCTCCATTGATATTCATTTTGGCACCTTCGCTTTCAGAGGCTTAACGCTCGCCGGTTGCGGTCGCTCTTTCGCCGTTTCTTTTCGTTCTTTCGTCGGCTTGGACTCGAAAACATCCACGCCCTTCACCACCACTCGCTCCTGAATCACCACGTCGCCGATAGTCTTGCCAAAGCGGACGCGCACCGTGTTTTCCTTCGCGCTCTTGCCTTTCGACTCAACACGCTCCGCCAGTCCGGCCTTGCCGCGATGGCGTACGATGGTCGTGGGTTCGTCGGCAAAAACCGCGACAGCGAGAACGTCCCATACACAGAGCACGAGCAGATATTGGAATAAAATGCGTAGTAATGGATTTTTCATCAGTACAACCTCATCGTTTCCTGGCTCCAGAATGTAAAGGGCTGCATGTTATCAACCTCGATAGTACTACCGGATACCGTGATTGTCGATAGGGACGACAGCCAGAATACCGTCCCGTAATCCGGTTCACCAGCACCTTGTAGCGCATAGATCAGGGTAGCCAGAATATACTCGGGTTGCCCCAGGGTTTGACGTGTCGATGCGTCGGTACTCAACCATGGGTAATCCATCGAGACCTGGACCCCGAAATGCGTACCATTGCCCGGCCCCAGCGCCTGGAAGACCGAGTCGTTAGAGGCTCGCGGTTTTGACAGATCGTCGTAATCGAATTCCCGGCCATAGATCGAAAGCCAGGCGTATTTGATCCGCTGCGTACTGTCGTTCAGCACCCCCGTGAAGGTAGAGACTCCCGGAAGTATTAACCATCGTTGGACGTACAAAGAACTCAAGTTAAGTGAATCGACATAAGAAGTAACATCAGCCTCAACCTGGGACCTGAAATCGTGAGCATGAAGCGTTGTGGTCGATCCATTGATTAACTCGGTAAAATAAGTGGCGTTATACGGGAGCCCCGCAACGGTAAGATCCTGGAGATCGAGATCGCCGAATGTGGCGTCGAGTCCCGCATCGAGAATCTGCTGGGGCGTCATCTTACGCGGCACCCGCTTGTTCCCGCCTGCCGGGAGTTTCGAGATTGGGATGTTTTCTGTCCCATCCACCCCCTCAGCCGTCGTCGCGTCATCAATCTTGAGGATCTGCGCGAACGACAGTCCGGTAGTAAGAAGCAGGATCAGTAAGGCATTGAAGATTCTCATTTTGATAATTCCTCAATCGTCCCGGCCCCGGCGGTCGATCCAGCCGAGTGTCCAGACATAAAAATAACAACTCGCTTCAGATGCACGGACAGTAAATTGCTTACTGGAATTTAATGGAATAATAATTTGTCCTCCGCATGGCTGATCTCCAGTTGTATCCGAACTAAAGGTGAATCCAGGCGATACATGGGCATCAGGTGCAGTAGTCGAAATTCCAGATGGCGTCTCGGCAGTCATCGTGGTTGGAAACACCATTAAAGATATATCAGCAGACGCAGTTTTATCTAGCAGTACATTTAATATGGCATCACACAATACGGTTGTTGGAACAAAATCTAGCGTGATTGTCGTGTCGCTAGTACCAACACTTTTTGCGGATTCGTCTTCCTGAATCGCATTAAACCAAAAATAATCCCCGCGTTGTGTGAAATCCAGCACTTCTGGCGTGGCGTCGGTCATGAACGCGCCGATCCGGCGCTTGATGTCGAATCCCGTTGGTGGCGTCGGAAGTGTCGCATTACTGGAGAAAACAACATCGACCGTACCGTCGGAACTCTTTTTAATCAGGAACACGTGGTACCAGGTATCCGCACCTGCCGCCCCACCCAATGTTCCTCCCGCATTATTCCCCTCGGCAAACACGGCATTCGTTAATTTCGTGATCGGGGTCGTCACTTCAATGTTTGCGCCATCATCGACGTCACGGCAGACCCCGACCTCAACGGTAATAGACACAGCACTCGCCCGCGTGATCTTCAATCCCGCCAAATAGGATCGTGGCAAAGGCGGCGTCGGAGTCCAAGTACCACTAACGACCGTGACCACATTCTCGATATTCCGCCCATCCTCTGCCGGGTATCGCCCATTCTCATCGTAGACCACGACATTGCCAGCCTCGCCCTGCACGTCATCCAAAAGCGCGGCATCGTTTAAGCCGAGAGCGGATCGAACCGCAGCGGCGTCCGCACAGGCGAAGATCGTCTCCCTGACGTAGTCCTGGATCGTAACGGCATCAACATCGTTGATCGTCCAGATCGCGTCGCTGTAATCATCATCTGCTGGGCCAGTGGGGGGGATGAGCACGAACGTGTATTTCCCGGTCCCGAACATGCCGCCCGGAACCTCCCCACGGGAGTTCAGGACAATCGGCTGCGCGTGCTTGTGAGCCTCATCGCTGGTATCGACTTCCTCGGTCCAAATATCTTTGTCGGTCGTCAACCCCGTATTGAAATGGTACAGTTTATACCCCGCGGCTGGAGTGCCGTCAGTGGCAAAGAACTGTGGGACGGGATTCGGGACAAAACGTGCGGTGATATTGGTATCAGCCATCATGACCTCTCATGCAAACGATCCGATTGTAACGGGCGGCCTCATGCCGAGACCGATCTTTCTCGTGGGACGCTCGGGACGGTCCCGGCGCTCCGTGCGCTCAGGCTGTGCCGGACGTTCTTGTTTGCGCTCGCTCTTGATTTTACCCAGGCTGGCTTTCGCTTCAGCTTGGTTTTTAGTGAATCGCCTCAAGTAATTGGAATACTGTTCGGCGGTTATAATTTTCTTTTCAAACGCATACTTCATATCATCCCGGAACCGCTGGGTGTCGATCTCGCCGAAGATCGTGCGGCCCGATTCCGCCAGCGTATCCAGCGCCCGGCTACGTGCGAACGAGGCCGATGGACCTTTAACCATGACTTGCAGAATGGGAGCCTTATGCGCTTCGGGCAGCTCCATCTTCGCAAAGGTAGCTAACGTATCGACAGTATCACCCATAAGTTTACCGACTCCACCGGTATAGGAATCCAGCAAGTGATCTAATACCTCTGGATTGATGTCAATAAATTTACTGACTTTCTCACTTCCGCCAGTGACAGCGTTGAGCCATTTGGTTAGCGCGACTGTCTGCGTTCTGGCCGATTTGAAGTACAGTTCGCTATCAGGAACCTTGGGTTGGTAGGGAGGCTGTTCCTTATAAATTGGGTTGCCTGCAAAGTTCTTGTTTTCTAAAATCTGGACCCATGGGTCGCCAATCGTGGGAATAACAGTCTGTATCAAACTACCGGCCCCCAGCGGATTAAATCCCTGATCCACGGACCGCAGAACACGTTTTGCCCCACCCATTACAGTTTCTTTACCAACCAGCATATCGGCCATGACGTTACCAAGCGCATTAAACACGTTGTAGCCGTATGAAGCCCGTATAGCAACATGCTTCTTCAAGCCAGGCACAGGAATCAAAAGATTCATATCTCGGTTATATGGAGTGATCTTATCGTACTCGTCATCGTCATCAACCAAGCGATTCAATAGAGTAGACAGGAACGCCGTGGCCGTGATGCCCGCAACAATCTTTCGGGTCCCCTTGTGTTTTGCAAGAGACAGTAAGCTTCTCATTGCCCCACCGATTGCAGCGTTAGAAAAGAGATACAGCGCTCCACTGGTGTTGGTTGCCAGTCCCTTCTTATCAAAGTTTACTGTGACGTTTTTTGCATACTGCGCGGCTTTCTGTTTGCTGTACCCATTTTTTACCAGATGAACGTATGCCGATAACCTAACCGCATTTTCAATACTCTGGTTATAATCTTCAAGCAATTGCCCCAGCGGCTTTAATAGCTTTCGAGGTATGGCCTTTGTGGGACTTTCGTTAAATTGTTTCAGTTCGTTTTCAAGTCGCTTTACCTTTTGCTCGAAGTTATCGTAAGCAAACCATCCGGTCACACCACCAAGTTTTCGTAGTTCGTCATAAGCTTTAGACCATTCATCCTGTGTGGATTTATCACGAACGTTGCGCCATACACCACGCATGGCTTTACGAATATCTTTAGCGACAGCCTTGGCAATCTTGGGGTCGATCTCACCGGCTAAGTGAATCATCGCGGTCTGAAAGTCTCGCTCGAAGTTCGTCAGCCCAAACTGCACGCTCCAGGTCGTGATTGACTTACGTAATAAACCATTATACTTTTGTAAAACTTGTATCCACTTTTTGACTTGGTCCACTCCAAGATTTTTGTATGCACGTACCAACGCTTCGTCGTGAATTTTGATGATAAACTGCTTGCCATTCCGCTTAAATTCAACATCTTGATTCTCATTGATAATGTGCGATGGGTGCGTACCCTGAAACTCGCCACCCTCATTGTAATATGGGATATACTTCTGCTCGTGGATCGTCCATAAATCTTCGTTAGGATTCGCTTCGATCAATTTTGCAAGCGATTCGATGGCCTGATTCTTCTCAGACCGGACAATGGCTTCAACAGTATCGAGCGTTGATTGCACGAATGGATTCTGTGCCGGTGTCGTGCGCCCCCACGCTTGAATGATCTCGGGACCGGAAACCGACAATCCCTTTCCGGTACGCATACGACTCTTGCCGTTTTTGTCCCGCTTGAGCGGAACGTAAAAATCGAACATCGTACTCAAAACATGGTGTTCTTCTTCCGTCAACAATCCGGCATCCAGACGACGATCCCTATTCTTTTGCTCGTAGGCCCAAACCTCTTTAGCTAACTCCTGTATAACCTTGTCATCTTTATACAGGTCAAGAATGGCCTGAGCTTCCTCATTGGTCATACCAGAACCCTGAGTCCGTATGACATCAATGATTTCACGGTACTTCTTGGGAATCTTTTCAATATCAGCCCATTTACGTTCAATGTGCTCGTTGCGTTCCTTGGCGTGCTTGGCATAGAGAAATACGCCTAGATCATCGAGTGTTAGTTTAGCGTGCGCGAGACGCTTCAGAATCGGGTCGATAACTTTCTTGCTAAAGTCGAGGATTTCATTGCCGGAACGCCCAGGCAATAACTCATTAGCCATCACGGCATCTTGATCTTCTGCGACCTTGCCAATGATGTCTTGAATTTGCTCTAGGCGATTAAACTTATTCCAAAACGTCTGCCCAAGTTTTTGTAACGCCGTTTGTTCCGGTATTGAAAATCCCGTTGTCTCCGTCGCCTCTGCCGGTTTGCTGAGCGGGGTGTCTTTGGTAACGCCCATCTCCTCAACCCAGCGTGCGGCTTCATCAGGCGTCGCGCCACCCTCCAGCAGGCCGTTATACAGACGATCGTACTCCGTCGCTGGCTTCGTGGCGCTAAATCTCGCACCACTGGTACGAGTATCCCCCCGTAGCTGCGCCGCCTTGTGAGCCATGCGGACCAGACGCTTCAGGTCCTGAGACGTAAACTCTAACTCAATCCCGATACCCCTCAGTGCAGCACGGAAAGCCCCTACAAACTTGCTCCACCATGACTGGTCAATCGTCCCGTCTTCAACGCTCTTGGCAAAAAACTCCTCTGCCGCTTCCAGACGGTCAATCTTGAGTTCCTTCGACAGCGATTTGATCTTATCACGATACTCTTTACTCAACGCCATGCGCGACAAAAATGTATTCAGTTTCCCACGCAATGCCCCACGCAAACCACCGTGACCAATGCTCTCGTGCAGAGCCACTTCCACCGCACGCTTGGCACTCGAAATGTTAGAAGCGACCAAGTAGGCTACGCCAGTCTCGGGATCGTAAGCGCCCTCGATATTGAAGCCATCCCTCGATAGTTTCGCAGCACGCTTCCGCATCCTGGGAGGCAGATCGTTAATCGTTTTCACAACCTCCAGCTCGTAACCAAGCGGGGCAACGGCACGCGCAGTCTTCAGTACACCCATGCCCTGAACTTTGTTCCGCCGCCCGGCCCAGTGCGTCCCGTCAGACTGGTGGAATTGCTGAATCAAACTCCCGGTCATCTTCAAGCGCCCGGATGCGAAACTCTTGGCGTCGGCAGCCAGTGTCTTGGAATCGGTATACCAGCCGCTATACATATCCAGAGACCCGTCAGGGAGCGTGCGGATCATATCAACCGGGATGGCACCCTTGGAGCCCTCGATCATGCGCGTCAGAACCGCTTGTTGCTTGGCGGTCGGCACGCCCCTGATCTCGATCGTACTCCCGCCGCCGGGCTGATAGTCGATACGAATAGCCCCGGCTTCCATGAAGTCGGTGAGTGCCGATACGCGGTCCTGAAGACTCGGTATCAAACTGGCAATCCATTTATGCCCTGCGGTGTACCACGATTTTTTACCGCCCCGCTGGGGCACAACAATCAGCGTCCCGTCAGGCAGCACAAATCCGGCTTCGGTCAGTTTCTCCGTCGTGCCCAGCGTATCCTTGGCTTCCTGGAGGATCGTTTCAGCGGCCACGGGCTTGGTGCGGGAGAAGAGCCCGCCGAGAAGTCCCTTATCGTCCTCCTCGTAATCCACAAACGTACTTTGTTGATTCCCCTTAGCATCGGGAGGCTCAAGATGCTCAGGCGTTTCTTGCTGTGGTTTTACGGGCTTCGGGCTTGCCTTTTCTTCGAGAAAGGCATCGACGGCTTGTGAGAAAGCGTCCTCAAATTCATCGGGATTAAGACTTGCATCGAGTTCTCCTTGATCCCGCGCAAAGGACTCAAATATTTCATCCGTCGTGTATCCGTAGTCAACGAGAATCTCTACCGTGTCTCTGTCGATCGCGTCGGCTGGATACCCCTCTGATTGAAGTGCTTCAAGAGCTTCGTTAATAGCTCCTTCTTTAGCTGCTTCTTCCTCAGATAAACTCTCAGCTCTCGATCGCTTGGCTTTTTCATCTTCAATCCTCTTGCGCGCTTCGGGGTGTTCATCGAGCCACGCTTCAAACTCTGCTTCCTCTTCCGACTGGTGCTTCGCAAGCAACTCATCGGCCAGCATGGATTCATCCAGGATAGTAACACGATTTTGTTTGGCGGCGTCAAGTATTGTCGGAGCACTGGACTTCAGGATGTCCATGAACGCCTTAATGGCTTCCCGTTCGTAATCCGTTCCATAATTTTGTTCGGATTCGACATTGGGGAAGAATCCGGGGAAGTCGGCGCGAAACTCATCATAGATACGCTGGATGTCAACATCGCCGTTACGCTTGGCTTGGGATGGCGACAGTCCTGTGAATTCCCTGATTCTGGCTGGGGAGATAAACAACTCGCCCTTACGCCTATTCCGTGCGTTTGCGTCGTTGTGTTTGTATCGGTCGAGGATATCTGTGTGCGCCCAAAACTCGTGGCTGCCAAGAACATTAGGAGCCGGAAGACCGATCTTGGACCCTCTCTTGCCAGTAATCCTGTAAAGAGCGTCGGCTAACCACGTACTAAACTTCATGTCGTGCAGGGGCTTCCCCGGCTTGGTCGCACGAGGTTTACGTTGCGTCGTCTCGGGCGTACGGGAAACGGTGCCTTCGCCTACTTCCCCTTGTCCCGGTGCTTGAAGTACTCCACTTGGCGCAGGCGCTTCTCGGCTTGGTCCCTGGTCTTGTACGGACCTCCCAGGTTCTTGCCCTCGCGGGACTGCACCACGTACCCCCTCTTGGTTTTGCGTATCATTGATCGTCTCCTGGGTTACTGGCGTTTTAGATTTGATCTCCTGATTGATTTCTCGTAGTGCGTTTTTATACAGAGCATCACGCTTACTGAGTGGAATGCCATTAACTACCACGATGCGCTCACCTAAAACCTTGCCATCGGAATCCTTGACTAATACGCGCTTGGTACCCTGAGTTTCTCCATCCTCAATATGATTCGTTGTTACATCATCCTTCTCTTCATTGAATCCATTTTCCTCCCGCCATTGTTCATGGAGTTGTTTTAACCGCTCTATTGCCTGGGGTATCTCGTTTAATCCAAAATCGGCATCTTGATGGTCGCCAACTTCAATAGCGGCAGATTGGCCTCGTCCGGTCGTCGCATGATCTGAGACACGTAACCTTGGGTAATCTGGCCTATCAGCATAATCACGATCAACTGCAAAGTATTCTGAACCGCTGATATTTGATATACCTGTACGCTGTAGATCGGATTGCTCTAATGCGGATTTTGCATCATTAAGCGTGCCTTGTGGACTCGGACTAACCGGTGCCGGTCCCTTTGGCTTCGTCGGAGCCGGGCCGGATGGGCCAGCGGGTCCTGCGGGCGGTGGAGGCGGTTTGCGGTTGTTTAACGCATCCTCGACCTTCTGTCGGATTGCGTCGCGGTCAATTCCAAGGACTGCCGGATCGACGCCGCGTTTGAGTAACCGCTGGCGTAACTCGCCGACGTTCCCTTTAGAATCAACGCCCAACGACTTCGCCAGAGCGTTCAGTTCCTTGCGCGGCATTGAGTTAATCTTGGCTTCCGTCTCGGCCCGGACACCGTAATCAGTTGCGAGATCGATAGCTTCCAGGGCTGGTGCTGAAGGCTGGCTCACGGTGCGCTGTTGCCTGGCCCTGGCCGTCGAGGCCTCGACGCCGCCACGCTCCAAGGGATTTTCGACCATCCCGGCCTCGACCTGGGATTCGGCCATGGAGCCGCGAGTGGGAGTAATCAGATTCGGATCGACTGCGGATTGCAACGCTGGTTCCGGTGGCGCGGGAAGCTGTTTGCGTGCTGCGGCAGCACGGAGTTCCCCGGCACGAAGCTCGATTCCGGCCTGGCGTGCGAGTTTACTTTTATATTCCTGGACCTCAGCCGCCAGCTGCTCGATCAGGATTATGCGCTTGGTGTGATCGTTGGTCGTCCCGGCGATTTTTTCCTGCAGCCCCCGAGAGCGCTTGTGGCTGTCCTCCAGTTCGGTATTCAGACGCTCGCTTTCCTGGCGCAACACATCCAGTTCACTGGTCGCTGACGGGCGAGTATCTGGTTTCACCGTCTCCGGCGTCTGCAATGGAGTCCCGATGCCCGTGCGCTGCACCCCGGACGCCTGGAGTTTCTGTTCCACCTTGGTCAGTTGATCCAGTAGCCCGGCGCGTTTCTGCTCGTCCGGTTCCTTAACCAGTTGCACGCGAAGATCGTTGGCTTGGTTTCGTAACACATCTGGCTGGGGTGGCTGGTTCCGCCGCTCGATCTCCCGCTTGATGGCAATGAACGCTTTTCTCTTTTCCTGGTTGTCTTGGTCTTGCCCGAGTGCTTCATGGGCGCGACCGAGTGCCTGCTGCAAATCAGCGTCCGTCGCGTTCTCCATGCCGGATAGCATATCCTCTGCCGTGACGCCGACTGGAGCAAACTCCATACCTTGTGCAGTATCCTGCTGCACATCCTCAACTTGGCGTTGTGGCGTCAAGACACCACCCGCACCGCCCAGAAAACCACCGCCTATTGCACCACCCAGGAATGATTCTGGAACGTCTTCAAACGCTCCACGGTCAGGATCAATGCCAGTCTCGCGTTCTAAAACATTCTGCGCAGTCTGTTGTATAGATTCCTCCCCACCCTCAACCACTGCACCTAAACCGGCACCCTTCGCCGTTCGTGGTAATAACTTACCAGTTAGTTTTCCGCCGGCACCAAACAGTTTAGCATAGGCCGCACCCATGGCGGCTTCTCCACCGCCCTGAATTAAAGCGTTTCCAATAGCAGCCTTAAACTCTTGCTCTGTCGGAATATCCTCTCCGGCTTTACGCGCCTCAGATGCCTTGATGCGTTCTTCACCAGCACCACTCGCACCGTAGTAACCGGCAAGGCCAGCCGCCGCAGCAGCAGGACCGGCAGGTAAAGCCAAAACCGATGGAACAACACTACCCAAGGATTGCCCAACAAATCCAGCCGCACCTTCAGACGGATGCTGTTCCTGGATGTCACGCTGCATCTCAGCGCCAACTTCAGGATCAAACAAACCGACAACACTAGCGGTAGGCGCTTTTACGCCTTGCATGAACCCAGCAGCAAGGTTTTCAACAACACCTTGTCCCGATGCGTCTTTAGGCTTTGTGTTAATTGGTTCGCGTATTTCAATACCAAGACGCTTCTCAATGTCTGGTGTAAAATGATCTTTAAGAAAATTATTGCGTATTGCTATCTGCTCGTTTTCTGGTAATGAGCGAAACTCATCGTCAACTATTTTGCCGTTAAAATAGTTTTCGAGAATACGACGCTGCTCTTTGATCGAGAGTTGTTGGTACTCAGGATCGAGCATCCAGTTTTTATAAGCTTGAATAGGCATTACATACCCCGTGGCTTTTTCCAGGTGCGCCAATCCTCATCGGCCAATTGTTGTTCTTCCGTTTTGCCGCCAACCCGAACGCCCTTGGGGTTCCAATTCGGGTATCGGTCCTGAAGAATTTCGAGGGCGCGACGTTCGATATCTTCCTTTGTGGGTAGAACCTGCGGATCGAGAGTCAGTTCATCCTTCGCCAGCCTGAGCGCCGAAGCCCGCTCGCTCACGGTCGGCTGCTTGACCGTGTCTTCTGCTTTCGGCGCTGAGCCCTGGCCCCCACGCTTCTTCATCTCCGCCGTCTTATTCGCCTCCCGAGTCTTCAAAGCCCCGGTCATGTAGTCGGTCTGCTTCACGTACTTCTGAAACTGTGCTCCAACCTCGGAGATCAATTTATTCTGACTGTCTCTGAATGTTGGAAATTCCTCGGGTGTCCCCGAGAAGTTCTGAAACGTCGGTAATCCCGTGTCGCCGATAAAACCATTGATCTTGTCCACAAAATTATTGTACTGTTCGAGTTTTTCCATGTACGGCAAGGCTTTCTGCAACATTCCGGCAGCGTCTCCGTACATGGCAATGGTTTCGGCTTTCTGATCGGTATTGAGTTTCGATAGCCGGGATTCCAGGAGATTGATCGCGTATTCTTTCTGCTTCTCGAACGTGGAGGCACCGATTTCTTCTTCACGCCCGGCTTGTTTCAAGCCGAGCCCGCCGAGTGTGACTTGCTGATCCCCAAGCGTTTTATCCCGCTTCAGCTTCTCGACCTCGTAGGGCCGGTCCTCCTCCATCCACTTGGTGGTCAAGTCGCTTAATTTCACGCGGTTCTCACCGAGACGAATATCCTGCCGCGCCTTGCGCCCCTCGACGTACGCGGAGAGTGGGGCCGTGTATTGCTCTGGCGATAATCCTGTAAAATACTGAGGCATGATGGACTCCTGTTAGAATAATGAGGGGCCGATATTCTGTGAAAACTGTGGCGTGAAGTTCGATATCCCGCTATTGGCCGGAAGCGCAAAAGCACTATTCAACCCACCGCCCGTAGTCGTAGCGGCGGCTGCCGGAGCGGCTTTGGCAAGTCCGGCAACTCCAAGACCCAGCCCTGCAAGACCTATCCCGGTATTCAGCCAACCCATCGTATTCGCGTCCTTCGCCTGCCCCTGGGTCAGGAGCATGTTGGCCACGCCCTGTGCCGTGTTCTGCCGAAACCCGCTGAGTTGGTTCGCGGCATTGAGGCCGATCTGCGATATCTGCATGAAAGGATTTAAAGACGCATAATGTTCGTTCAACCAATTCCCGTATTCCTGGCTAGCCAGCCCTTCAGCGTACCGCATCCGTGATTTCTGGAGCGCGCCGCCCCCGGTACCGCTGGCGTACGCCTTGGCGTTCAGGGAATCCAGAGCCTCTTTCTTGGCCCATTCGTATCCCGGCGATGCCGTGAATTCTCCGGGACCGGCAAAGGCCCGGCGCACGAACTCCTCGAATCCTGCTTGACCACCGGTCACGAAGGGGGAGAGCCAGCCACGAATTTCCTCCATGGCTTTTTTATATTCTTTTTTGGCTTTTCCAGCCGCCTTAGCGGTATTATCGTTGAAGCACATCGTCGTGATCCTCCCAGTAATCCTGGATCGTTTCGTCGTTCAAAAGCCGTAGAGCCGGTCCCACTTTTTCGGCCCAGTCCATGCCGCCTACAAGATACGCCACATAGTTCAGTATCTCCGTGTACGCGGATCGGAGTCCGAATGCGAGGACCCGCGCGTGTTCCGAGTCCCGGCGCTCCATATCGTTGCTGTCTTTCCAGCACAACACGGCGTTCCGCATCATCGGTAGCAGTTGCAGGGCGTGGGCTTGGAAGAATGGATTCTCGGGGATATCCAGAACCGCCGTTTCCATGCACAGATGAATCCTGGCGTTATCGAATGGACAGTCCTTATCAATAACGCCA
>Ga0208245_1000160_pt1 | contig 65952 bp, 87 predicted proteins | sample RifOxyC1_FD_184035 | JGI IMG/M metagenome (GOLD analysis project Ga0208245, IMG submission 184035) | Soil microbial communities from Rifle, Colorado - Rifle Oxygen_injection C1 (SPAdes) | ecosystem: Environmental > Terrestrial > Deep subsurface > Rock core/Sediment | place: Rifle, Colorado... | reverse complement strand
ATTTCCATATCCCTTACTGTTAAAGAAACAGTTTTAAGATAAAGATGTATTACTGTAGGAGTAAAATCTATAAACTCTGTATCAAAAGAAAGGTAAGACCTATAAATTTCGTAGTTTCCTCCAGTTAGTCTTGTTCCTACATACTTTATTGAACTTCCTCCATTTATTGTTACTACTGGAGTAGATGCTACTGCTTCTGTATAGGTTGCCCCACTTTTTTTCATGTATCCATCTTTACTTTGACCCGTTACTTTTATGTATGGAATTTTGTAGCCTATATGAATTCCTCCTTGATTAATCTTTCCGATAAATTGGTCTACTATGGTAAAGGTACCTGCGCGTATGGGTGGAGGATACAACCAAGGCGCCTCAAATTGCGCTTTATAAATATTTCCATCAGTACTTGATAAATAATAACCAATATTAGCCCCACCTGTTCCACCAAAATACCAATTAACAGTCGCCATTCCTACAATAAATCCCGGAGTCTCGTAGGATTCAGTATAATTAGACCCTCCCGATATACTATATTCACCAAGTGACATCCAGTTCTCCCCAAAAGGAGCTAATATTGGTATCCAATAACTGGCAATATTTAAATTCCCAGAACATGCTAAATAATAGCTTATTGCTGTAGGATTATAAGTATAATCTACCCAGGAATCTCCGGATTTTCTTTTAAGAGTATACACAACAGTATTATTAGTTCCTTGGGTAATCCTACCTATTGTATTTTCACTAGAAGAACAATACCATAAGTGACCAGTAGAAGAATCCCATAAACTATCCGGAGCAGAAGAAACAGTGTAATAATATTTTGTTCCATAAGCAATTGTAGGAGTCATATTCATACTGTATGTTCTTATTTTGTTATCACTAAACCCTACAAAAATTGTAGCAAGTTCGCTATAAGACCACCACTCAACTCCGTTGCCTGTTCCGTAGCTTGCTACACTTATAGGTTCAGCATTTGTTATTTCTTTTCCAGTTTCATCTCTTAGTTTTACTGCAATAAAAGATTTAGCAGACCCTGTTTCTAAAGCATCTAAAACTGGTATTCCATACAATCGTTTTTCGCCTTTTTCAACTAAAATCATCCATAAAGCCATTTCTACTCCACTTAGTCCTTGTGGTAGATTTCCGGGTGCTTTTATCTTGTTTAATACTTGTACTTCGTTCATAAGTCCTCTTTAGAATAGCAAGTTATAAAATGATTAGTTCCTACTCCGGTTTGAGATTCTAGTATTTCGATTCCACCCAACCCGTTTATTTTTATTTCATAGATGTATCCGTTATCGCAACAAATCCAAAATCTACCGCTTTCATCTAAATCTGTATCAAACATAGAACTTTTCTCTGGTAAAACTGCTAACCCTGTTGGATGAAGTAAAGTTCCGGTTTCTTTTATTTCTTCCTCGTAGTCTATTCTACCAGCTTGCCCAGTAAAGTTGGTTCCTGTTAAACTGTCTATGTTGTTTGCTAATCGACTTATTCTGCCTAAGTCTTTACTACATATCCACCAAATATTCCTTTTATCTCTTACTATTCCTGTAGGATTATAAGTGTATGTCTGCCAGTTCCCGTCTTTGTCTTTTCTTTGTATTGTTGAAGACAAAGTATACGTGTGATTGTAAATTGTGTTCCCGGTTGTGTAGTATTGGCTGCCTCCGGTATTATTGTAGTAACTTGTTGGCGTATTTGCTACTGTAGTTAAAGAAGACAATAACGGCGTAATTGCTCTTGAATATCCTTTTAAATTTTTGTCAGTAAAAATAACGCTAAGAGTAGAAGGATTTCCGTTTTCGTCTCTGCCAAACCCTATTGCCTTCGAAGAAGCTTTCAAACCGCTGCTGCTGTAGTCTAAAGTTGTGTCCCATTGCCCTAAAACATAGGCGTTGCCTACACCTTCAGTTTCACCATTTTGACCTAACAGTGATTTTCTTACATCAATGCTCCATATCGAATTGAGCTCGTTGTCTCCCAAAGTTAGGCAACGGTCCAAATAGTGTTCAAACATTTCTTTCTCCTATAAAATAGAAAAGGAGTAAGCTTTTACCTTTTACAGTAAAACTACTTACTCCTTTTATGATAGTCCTTATCTATTTAGAGTTTTTTACTTTTTAAACTTTTCTTTCAAAACGAATATACATTCTTCTTCCATAAGAATCAGTTCTGTCTAGCAATATTCTTATTTCTACATTTTGCCAACCACCCAAGCTTTCTGCTTCTCTGGTTATGTCTTCAGCAGTAGCCTCTAAAAGCATTTTATCTTCTTTTGGAGATTTTTTAGTAATAAACGAATACTTGTTTGACAATTCAATTCTGTCTTGTATAGCCATTTCTCTATAAGGAGATGGCAGATTATCCACGGCAGTTCCTCCATTAAACTGGGCATTAGCAAATAATGCTAACTTAACAGATTTATTAAATTTCTTTAATAGAGAATAAAATGCTTCAATATCTAAAACCGCTCCTTCATATTTTCCTACTGCCTCTTTTACAGGTTCTTCTAAAGACTTTTCTAAAGGTGTTTCTGCAACAACAGGTCCTGCTCTATGCGGCAATTCATTTATAGATTGCTGTATGACTTCGCTTGAGTCCTCCAAAGAGAACGATTGTGACCCCCTTATATTATTTTTAGCAAATACTAAATTACCTTTCGCTTGAACTTGTCTAATAGAAGTATCTTTAACTTCTTCTTTAACAATCTTTATATCTAAATTCTTTTTTGTTTCTTCAATTGCCGGTAAAAGTGTAACTTCTAAAGGGACTTGAGTAATTTCTCGCTTTTGTAGATTTTTACTTATTGGCGTAAAAGAAAATTGAAACCATAAAATTATTAAAATGCTAATACACATATAAAATAAAATTTTAGAGAGGCCTTTAGTCCACTCGGATACATAGGGGTATCTTTTGAATAAGCCTTCTTTTTCTTTATCCAATAAATTAAATTCCATTTTTCCTTTTATGGGTGCGTTACTATGCTTATACCAATATCTTTTAGTCCATTAATAAAACCATCTATAAGTTCTTTAATTGATTCTTTAGCTATAGGAATAGGTTTTTCCTCTTCGGCTCTTACCCTTCCCCAAGAAGGAGATTCATTCCACCTTGGTGTAGTTGAAGCTACAGGAGTAACTGTACTCCCAACTGTTCCGGTAATTGCGGGGGACCCCCCTGCAACTGGAGTAGTTCCAGCAGTAGTTGGTACATTCAAGGTATTTACCATTTTTTGGGTGTTGTCTTCTATTCCACTTAACCTGTTTTCTACTACTTTTTCATGCGGACTCCTAAATCCAGCAGCTCCACCAAATAACCGTTGATAAAACTTTTCGTAAGGTCCCGTCTGCGGTCTTTTTTCAAATTCTCCTTTTGCATTATAACTTCCCCATGCCTTACCGCCTGTTCCACCTCGTTCTAACGGTGCAAATGGACTGTATCCTGGCCCTTTGGTTAAACCTTCTCCCATAGTTGTTGGCATTGTGTATGTTCCTTTTGATAGTCCTAGCTGTAACTGTAACATCTTTTCCATAAAGGAACGTTGAATATATTGACGTTTTTGAGCTACTGCTAATTCGGCTTGTGCTAAATTAGTCTGAGCTTCCTGATATTCCTTATTATCCTCAAGGGCTTTTCCTTCCTCTCGTAATGTATCAACAATTTTTTGGCGTTCTGATACTATATTTTCTAACATATTTACTTGTAATAAAAGAAAGGAACCTTGTTCCATTATCGGCCTATATGTAGCTTCTAAAATTCCAAGTTGTGCATCATATCGTTGGTTTATTATATTAATTATATCTATGTGTTTATTAGCAGCATCTTTTTGTCTTTCATATTCATCTGATTCAGCTTTTAATTTATTTAATCTATCAGTTTCTGCCATGGTTGCATTACGCGTGCTTTGAATAACGATATCAATCGCTTTAATTTGGTAATCTAGCTCTTTTATTTCTTTTTCCAGCCCCCCTCTAAAAATACCGCCTAAAGGGCCTGGCATAAGTCGTGATAACGCTTCTTGTTTTGCCGCTTTTCTTTTTATTAATCCCCCGCGTTCTTCTCCTAAGGCAGATGTTCCCTCTAAAGTTTCTTCTCTTGTCTTAAGGGGATGTGAAGCTAGTTCCATTGCAGACATACCAAAATCAAATAATGCTCCGCCTAAACCCAATTGCCAGTCTTCTTTTACTTTATTAAATCGCAGCATTCGTTCTGTTAATTCAGTTATATCTTCTGAAGCTTGCGTCAATACCCCGTGCTGTCTTGCATATAGTCTTAAAAAGAAGTCTTTATCGCCCCCGGTAGCTCTGGAAACATCAGCTAAATCAGCTAGAGTTAACGCCTCTTTTTCTAATAAATTATTTACTGTAGGAAGAGCTTTCTGAAGTTCTATATATTTTTTAGTAACTTCTTCTAAGTTAAATGGAAATTCTTTTGATAAGGTTTCTACTATTTTTTTCATAGATGCATTAGATAAATTAGCTGTTACATAACTGGATTTTAATGTTGAAACTAATTTAGTTGTTTCTATTATTCCTCTTCCAGTACTACTAGACATTTCTTTAAGAAATTTACTATAACTTGCCATATTAGAAGTACCAACACTAAAGCTTCTTGATACTTCGTAAAGTTCTTTTTTATACGATACCGTAATACTAGTTACATCTCGTATAACTTTACCTAAACCAACAAGAGAACCTATACCAAGAACGCTAACTCCAGTTAAACCGCGTAAACCGCTATCTAAAGCACCAACAGCCTCTTTAAGATTTTTAGCTCCGCCTTTTGCAAGATTAAAAGCGTTACCAAGTCTCGATACTGATTGTTCAGCAGCTTTAATTTTGGAAGTATCCAAATCTATCATTTGGCCAGTTCTGGGATCCATTACCCTAGGTTTACCACCACTTAATCCTGAACTACTGGGCGAACCACTACTACCTTTTGTACCGGCAAGTACTTTATTAATAGAAACTAATGTAAATAATACATCTTTTTGCCAGTCAGAATATTTCTCAGCCATGCTTACTCCTTAAAATTATTCCTCTTTTATGTTATTTAATAATTCATTTAAAATTATAGGATGTACGCCAGTTTCACTTGTAATTTTATCTATATTTTTTAATTCGGCATTATTATCTAAATCAAAACCAAAAATTAACTGAAGTGGGAGATTCCATTCTTTTAGACAGTACCGTAAGAGATTTTCATTATACTTTGTGTTATCTAATACTACTGTTCCTTCTTGTGTCATTCCTAACCTTTTATTCTTTAAAATATTATCCAACTTCCACGTTGGCCTTAAAAACTTCGCCCAAATCAGGTATTTGCCATCTTCTTTTATTACTGGTTTTCCATCAACGATATCTGCCCTTATTTCTACTTTTATGTATTTGTCCTTTTCGTCCATTAAAAAATTTACTAGTTCTGGGTCGCCATCTCTACCGTCATGGTCACCTTCTGCTGCGGTTCCGGGGGGTATTGAACTCGAAAGCTCTTTTATTTTTGGTATAGGAATTTCTTTCCCTTGTACAGTTACTATTGTCATACCTGGTTCTTGACTATCCTTTTTGTCTAACTCCAAATTTGTTACTGTTGTTTCTGTTGGTACATTTTCTAAATTTAATGGTTCTACGCTCATCTTAGGTTCCTCCTTTTATCTTCTTACTACTTTTTGTGCTAACCTTAGAATTCCATCCAAGTCATTTTGTTCTACTTTGCCTTTAAAATCTTTCCACAATATTCCTACTGATTCATTGTTACTGAGATTGGTTATTGTTAGCTGTGTATAATCTCCTGCTATTCCAACAACAATTAAAAACTGGTATATTGCTAATAACACTTTTTCCTTGTTTACCCCTTTTGATTGAAACTCAAATGATATTGCCCCTTCATATCTGCGTATCCGTATTAAATCTCCCTGCGTAGCAAGCATAACAATATTTTCCCGGTTCTTTCCTTTAAAATCAGAATCCGGTAATGCTGAAATCTGTTGACCAATACCCTCATCTAGTCCAATTAACTGCTGGTTATCGGGATTATGTATCCAGTTAGCGTGGTCAAATACTTCTTCATATTTTCCGTTGTCTAGGTTTAACCAGTAGCCTTCCATTACAGCATGTCCTTCCTTTTTACTTTTAGGGGCATTATGTCTAACTTATTTTCTAACATTGGATCTAGGTAATCGTCTAAATCGTCTAGAAAGATGTCTATTTCTTTTTCTTTGCATACTACCCATTTATCTCTACTAACTATTATTTCTACTTTTTCTTTGTCTATTTTTGTTAGGAACAAGTCATTCTCTATTGTATCTATAGCATTAGGACTTACCACAAATATTTTCCAACCATCTTTATGTAGAGAATCTATTAAAGCTTTACATTGTTTAGGATATCTTGTTATTGTATCCGTTACATCAAATCCTATGTTCATTTTTTATCCTTTCTCCAACTTTCATATTCTCCTAAATACTGTATCCCATATTCAAGTATTGGACAAAAGTCATCATTCCTTATTTCTTCTGCTAAATTACGAGCATTTGAAATAGCATCATGCCATGTTTGAAATACCTTACTTTTACTAAACCTCCATTTTAATTCTTGCTTTCTTTCTTTTGACCCAGGAGAATAATAGTCAATGCTTTCTATTGCTTGGCAATGTGCTACTCTAAAGCCTTCTGGAAATTTGATTATGTATATACCATTGTCAGTAGACATTTATCTCTTCTCCTTCCTATCTTAACCTATACAAATATAATACTGCCGCCCAACCGTAATCCATTACGTGCGGTGCTATATCATATTTCTCGCCATATTTTATTGCCATTTCAAGAAAATATCGTGCATGAAAGTATGCTTCTAAAATAGGTCTTACCTCTTTGTGCCATCCACTGTTATGTTCATGCTTCCAGTCTTTTGTGCCTTCTTTTAATATTTGTTTAAAATCCTCGTTTTCTATTTCGCTAGACGGTGAAACGCTTGTTAATACTTTAACTATTTCAGTTGTATAGCCTTGAATATAGTATGCCTTAAATGAATGATGATAAAACCTATAGAAGGCATCTTCATAATCTATCCCTTTTACTTCTTCTAATACTTTCTTTAATTCAGGTAAGTTCTTCTTAATATTTTGTAAGAGGCCATTTATTTGTTTGTCTTTAGTCAATTCTCTTTCTTCGAAAGTATCCATTTTATTCCCACTTTTCTACTTCTATCGAGCCAGTTCCATCACAGGGCATACAGTCTTCTCCAGTTATTTCATTAAACCCGTTGCCATTGCAGTCTTCGCATTTCACTTCTACATATTTTACTTTGTAATCAGTTAAGTGATTTCCAGTTCCTAGTAATTTTTCTCCGTATAGGTTACTCATCTTGTCTCCCCACTTATATTATACTACAATTTAGGTATTTCTACCAATAAATCTTGTTTTTGCCTATACCGATGTTGTAAAGTAATATTGCAAGTTGCGCAACTGTATTCTACGGTCTCCAATTTTGGGTCTATATTATCTTGTATTGTTTGGTTTGTTATTGCATGTTTTTGACAATTATAACACCATACAGTCATTTCTTTTTCCTTTTTCTTCTAACCTCTTTTATTACTGCATTATAATCATGTATAATTCTACATATACCTTTAAAAAATTTTATGTAGTCTTCCCTTGCTATTTTTAATGTATCTACTTTTAGTGACTTGTTATTTGGCTTTTGATATTTCCCAACACAATCATTTTTTTGACCCACCGACTGTCCATAGCCTCCAATTCTTTTTTGTTTAGCCCAAACTCCTCGTGGAAATATTTTAGTATTCCGTACTCGTATAAAATTGGTTCCCCACTTACGTCAATATCGCGCCTGCCTGGAGAAAAATATGCACTCGCTAACTTGGAAAATCCGAGTCTTCTTCTGCTCCCATATCAAGTATCATTGACGTTTTATTCAAAATTGCTCTTAGAATTACTGGTTGGACACTTAACACTTTTTTTAGACTTTCTCCTGTCAACTGACCGTTCTCACGTTTTAACTCTATTTTGCCAAACCTGTCGGTTAAGTTCCAGTCCTTTAACAAATACTTTAACCTGTTTTCTTCCAACCTTACTACGTCTAAAAATCGTTGGTTTACTACCTGCTTACTTTGTGGGTCAAAGACTGTTGTTATTGCTATCGATTCCCCGTGTATCCGTTGCTCTACTCCAAACTGCTGATAATAAAATTCAGCCCAGATCTCTTTTACTTTGCCTTGCAAAGCATCAGATACTGGGCCTATGATTGGTACCGGTTTCTTTTTGCTACAATCCACACTGATTTTGACCTTAAATGTTTCCCCCTCCCCAACTGTAAAGTCTATTGGTTGTTCTTTTACTGCTTCCTTTTCTTCCATTTTGGGTTCCTCCCTTTAAATTATACTTTTTATTCGTATATTGGAGCTACTAATGTACTCCCTATTGATCTAAAATCGCATGACCTCGTTGCTTTTACGTTCGGGCCAGACATCTCCATAGCGTATTTGGTGTATACCAAATAGTTAAGTGTTAAACTATCATTATCTATAGTTACTGTTGAGCTACCGCCATCACTTGGTATAGGAGTGCTGCTTGCATTATACAATACTACATTTCCTGTTACATCCATTAAACCCGGTTGTATATCATGCGGGTCATTTGATAAATCAAAAGTATATAATACAAACTGGTTATTGTTTATTGATACATTCCAAGATACTACCTGTGTTGCATCGCTTGCGCCGCCATATGCCGTAGGAGTAGTTGATATAAAACTTGTTTTCCAATATGGTATTGGCGTATAATTTAAATTAGTAGTACTTGTTGCTGTATATGTAGGCACACTTCCAGCAGCGCTACGTCCAGTTGCTACTAAATCAAGTGAACATTTTATATACTCATTTTGTGCCCCAGTAATAGTAAGTGTTTTAACTAAACACTTACCGCTTGCTTCGGGGTATGTATATGCAGTTGTTCCATCAGGGGACAAAATAACTGTTTTGCTTGTATCTCTAGATGTAATTGCCCATGCCCATAACGTAGCCATAAAATCTCTATTTAACGGAAATTCTATACTTCCTTGATAGGCATTTTGTACCTGGGCATAGTTTATTACATGCCCCTTTGAGGTTATTGCATCATCACTAAATTTAAACCCTGGTTCTATTTCTAATCCCGTACTGTTACATGGGACAGCCACGCCGCCCAAAGATAAATATCCGCGCCATACCATCGGCATAGTTCATTCCTCCTTATTCTTCTCTAACAACAAATTCTTTGTCATTGTTAAACCGTTCAAGTTCTTCTACTTTTAATTCTTTTTCTACATCCTTATAAAAACTCCCAAACCCTCTAACAGGCCGCTCTAATTGATGACCCACATATTTTACAAAGTATTTTTTCTTTACTTCTTTTATTACCACATCTTTTCCTAAATCTTCTTTTTTGTCTTCTTTATCAGCAACACTCACCTTTTTTACCGATAAACTGCTTATTTTCTTTAACTGCTCAAATGTTGCTATATCATTTTTTATTGGCAAGTATTTTGTTTCTCCTCCTTTTAACTCTAAAGGGCCTAAATGGAGGATTTGAGCGCCTGTTCCATTAAATTTTATTTCTAATTCTTGATGCACGGTTCCTCCTATAACGCTATAATCCGTTCTAATTTACTCCGAAATTTCACTAAATCATCAGCCATGCCAGACTGATGTGTCACATCCGAAATATCCAAATACATATTTGTGTCTGGTATCCCTATTGCAAAAGTATTCAATCCTGATACCCCTGTTGGTACCTTTACTGTTTTTACTTCCGTTGCTAAATTTTCTTTTTTACAGGTTATAGCTATATTTACATCTTTGGCGCCTATTGTGGTTCCAGTATCTACATAAATTTCACAGTTCGCTGCAGCATAGTTTCCAGAACCGGCTTTTCCACTACCTGTTCCTACAGCATCTAAATCTGTGAATACCCCACTTAACCCACTTGTTACTTGATATGTCCCCATTTGCATAACTGGCCCGAAGACATTGATTGAGTTTAGGTGACTATTTTTGATAGCAAAATGCAAATCATCATACTCAGACGATACATTTGTACCACTTAAAGTAAGATATTGATCTAGTGTTTGTAACCCTCTATTTGTTATGTGTGTTACATGAGAATTTATAATATTTGTAAATTCTGGTATACTAGGGAATATTTCTATTCCTGATAAACCATGATCTAATTCATAACCACGTTGATTCAAATCAAGTTCTACATTGTAATCGTTTGAAGTTGTAATAGTAGTAAAATGTTCGGTTCCTCCTCCAGCATCTTTGAGAGCGGTGTTGATTAAACTGTGTTGTTTTGACAATCTATCACTTATTGTCTTAAAAATTGTAGTTGAGACTACTGGCATTTTATCCTCCTAAAGGGCTATTGCCCTTAATATTTTAGATTTTACAATTACTTTGTCATTAGCGTTACTTCCAGTAGCAATAGCCATATTTGTAATATCAATATATTTATTTACACTTGTTCCTATATCTTTACTTGTCCACACGGGATCATTAGCTGCAAAAGTTACTGTTTTTACCTCAGTAGTATTGTCATCTTTTTTACAAGTTATGTTTACACCTAAACCATTTGCGCCGATACCTACTCCAGAAGCGTAACATTCAAGATTTACTGCGGCTGTGTTTAATGCTGTTAAGTCGTCTCGTCCCGTATAATTTCCCGTTCCGTTTGTTGATAAAGAATAACCGTCTGTAAAAGTTCCTATTCCCGAAGAAATTACATCTAAAGTACCCATAGGATCTAAAGAGGTAGTATAAAATACGTTGTATGCAGAAAGTCTATTTCCTCTAATCCAATAATAAACATCAGCAAAATAGTCGGCTACATCTATACCAGATGTCTGAAGGAACCTGTTTAAGTCGGGTGCTCCCTGATTTGTAGCATGGGTGTTGAACACATTCACATAATCAGCTAATTCAGTTATATCAGGAAATATGTACTGACCACTAACATATTTGTCCCAGGAATGCGTATCATCTATAAAATCGTTTTCCACATCGTAATCGTCGGCTGTTGTTACTCGGTCAAAGTGTTCCCCGCCACCAATTACTCTAGCATCCCTAATCCCGGCAAGTATAAGTTGCACCTGTTTTGCAAGTCGGTCACTTAGATTTTCCATTAAAGTATTGGACAAAATCGGCATACTATTTCTCCTTTATTTTATTTATGATAAATTGTAAATCGTGCATTCCTACTTCATATTTTTCCATAAATTTCAGCATATCCTCTTTAGTTAGTTCTCTTACTTCTATTATTTTGTTTATTTCTTCTTTTAGTCTATTTAGTTTATATTTGTCAGTAGTTGCTTTCTTTTTCATTTGTTCCTTGTAAAATATGTTAATGATACTTTTATCCATTTCATATTTCTCTATCTAACGTCATTCCTTTGAACCAGCCTATATCTCCAATATACGAATTAGGTATCCCTTTTTGGTATTCTTCTACTTCCTTTCTTGCTACTTCTCTATCATTTTCTATATTGTCTGTTTCAATTACCCATACGTCTACGTAAATTGAAGCTCGAAACCTTCGTTCTCGTTTTGGGCCTTCTATTTCTTCAAAGTCTTCTTGCGCCTTCTTTTTCCAAAATAAATCTACTATGTTAGACATCACTTTTCTCCTTTAAGCAACCGCTATTGGACTTTGCCACGTTTTGTACCATACATCAATATTCGCTTGATAAATTCCTTCTCCGGTTCGTTCTGGCGCTGTTCCGCTTGTGGCATAACCATCATAAGTTTTTAATCCACTTCCTATATCTAAGGTTAGGTTTACAGGTTCCAATAATAAGTTCATTACTACTGCTTCAAATGCGCCTATCCATTCCTGTGCTATTTCCGGTTGTGCGGTAGTACGTATGAAACATTCTACGGAAAAACGGTACGTGTCATCCTGGCTTCTTGTTGCGCCCCATTCGCTATCTCGTCCTTGAGGGACTATCCTTATTGCTGGGTATTTGTCTATTACCGCTGCTGCACCTTTCCATACCCTTGTTATCGGCTGTGAACTTGTAAATTCGGTTAACTTGTTTGTCAAATATTGTAAGTTGTTATCTAATAATTTCCATAAACTATTCAGAATTTCGTTTTGTAATGATACCATTTATACTCCTAATACCGTTGCGGGTTTAGCTGGCAACTCATTTGGATAAACTCCGGGTGGTAAAAATCGATTCCGGCTTTTTAAACGTTGCCCTGCTAATCTTGCGGTTCCACCTACTAACCCACTTATAAAATCACTAAGCATATCCATTGCTTGCGCTCTTTCTTCTTCTCCTCTTGCACTAGCGTTTGGTTCTATTTCTGTATACACATTTTTTATCATCAACCCTGCTGATAAACGTTTGGCTATTAATGGTATTGGGTCAGGATAAATATCGGGTCTACTCGCCCTTGTAATTGTGTTTAACGGTACTGCATATATTGGACTTAACATTGAATTTATTATTTCGTCTGCATCGGACATGTACAAAAGAGCATCTGGATTTTGCATAGTGTCTGCTTTTCCTGTTCCGACAACGAGCTGTCTTGCCCACCTTAATACTTCTGAAACACTATTTGCGTAACTCATTTAATGTCTTCCATTAGTATAAATTTTTCTTATTCTACTTGGACTAATGTGCCAAAAAGGACTTCCGCTCTTACTTTTCCAGCTATCAAATTTTACTTTAATCAACACATCCATAGGATCTATCTCTACCACATTTCCAGTATCTCCAGAACTAGGAGAATTTGGATCAAATTCGTTATCTTCTATTACTACTATTTTGCTCCCTACTTTAAATTCTTCTAATTGACCTTCTTTCTTCCAAAATAAATTTATTAAAGACATTGCTACTCCTTATCTATGCCGTTAGACACTAAACTAAGATCTCCTGTAAAACTTTGTCTGGTTCTTCGTGAGGTTTATTATGAAATTCTAAAATTTTGATTTTCAGTGTTTCTGTATCTTTTAATTCATTTTCCCAAACAACTAAAGTATCAAAACTAAACTTCTTAAATAAGGCTATCCTGTCTTGTGGATCTTGGCCTTTGTGCCAATATGTTCCATATAACTCTATTAGTTTCTTTTGTCCATTCATATTTAGAAAATCGGGACATTTGCCATCTATGATTATTTTTCCGTCTCCTGTATAATGATATTCTCCTGGTAAAAGGTTGTTTAGTAGGTTCTGTAATGCTAGTTCAGGTTTATTTGGTTTTCTATGTTGCCCCTTTATTATCCTTAATACTACTTCTGGATACTGTCTAACCCGTAGTTGAGATTCTGACATTTTCTTTCGGATCTCTAAAGAGTGTTTTCTTCCTTTCATTCCTAAAGTTCTTTTCCCAGAAGTATACGCTTTCTTTAATGATTCAGATACTTTTCTACGTGATTCTGTACTTAAATGAACATTACCTTTCTTCCTTTCCGAAATTTGCCTTTTCGTTTCTTCAGAATGTCTTTTACCAGTCATGCCTGTTCCGCGATATCGTAACTTCATTTTTTCAATATATTCCGGATCTTGCCATAATTGTTTAGTAATTCTGCTTAACTTTTGGATTCTTTCCATTTTCTCTTTTTCTGGTTTATTTATCCAAGAAAGTTTATTAGCCAATGATATTTTATCTCTGTGCTCTTTTGTCATTTCTACTCCTTAACTGCCATTAGCATCAAACGTACCAAGTATGCTGTAGGACCGCCAGTTAACACCATTAACACTCCGAGGAACACTTTGTTTAAAACTGGTTACCACTTTTGGACTTGTATCCCCACGTCTCTTTGTTTGCTTTTTTATTTCTATCATCTCCGCTCTTGCAGCAGCCAATAAACTTGTTAACGTATTGTACATGGCTGTTGGGTCTGGAAATATCAACCGTGTCCGCCACAAGTTTAAATCAAGTAATAATTTCTCTAAAGATTTTATGTATGAATACATTACGAGTAAATCATCCCACTCTGCGGGCGCATCATTGATACTGTAACTTGTGTGGGGTTTTAACGCATTACCCATCGTTATTGCAAGGTCTAAAATATCGCCCCAGTACCCATCAGTAAAATATTTAAATCTATACTGAGAGCTTATTTCATCTCCTTGTGCGGTAGTTCCAGGGTAAGCTATTCCAGTTTCATGATCTATGTCTATGTCTGTCCATAAAGTTAAAAATGTAGTATCATTTTTAAAGAACTGAGGAACGTATTTTCGTTGCCAGTTATCATAAGTAAACCTTGCTTGACTTCTATCACTGTTTAATACGCCTACCTCATCCCTTACCTCTAAATTCTGGAATAAATCAAATAAAGTATTTAGTCCGTGGTTTATAAGTACTTCCTTATATGAATATGTAGCATTATCAGAATATTCAGTCGCCCCTATAGTTACTTTTCCGGTATAGGTCCCTATTGCTGTTCCCCAAGTTGATGCACCTACTGACCGTTCAGTGGTTGCTATTCCATTGTTATCCGTAGTCATAGTAAATGTATCTACAGTTGTTCCAGACGGGTTTGTTACTGTTATTGTATGTCCGGTACTTGCGGTTCCATACAAGTCAAAGTTTGCTTTTGATCCATTGTATATGTAATCTTCTCGTATTCGTAAATAGTTACTTAATGGCATTTAGTATTCCTCTTCTCTTACCTAAAAAATAGTATTGTAGCCCCGCCCTCTCGAAATTCAGGTGCTGGTAACATAACGCCGTCTAATCTAGAATACTCGTCTGGAGAGATATTTCTCCATTTAGCAATATAATCAACGTCTTTGGCAATACCCCTAGGGGCATCCCTCTGCATAGGTCCAAGGCCATAACCATTCTCCACTAACCAGTTTTCTGCTTGTTCTACAGCTTTAAATGTTCCGCTAGCAGGGAAACCCTTAACGCTTACAACATCGTAGTCTAACAGAATTTTAGGTACATCTTGTGCCGGGCCAACAAAATCTATAACCTTCCCTAATTGTGCTTCTTTCTTCCAAAATAAGTTTATTAATTCACCCATAAAAGGATATCTCCAATACTCTACTTACCTTAAGTGTATTACCTTATTTTCTATTGTGTAACTTCCTACTACCCCATCTTTTGCCGTTGAATTGGTTATACAACATGCCATTGTTTATTGACTCCGTTGGGCTATTCTTTTTACTGTTGCTTTTTGAATTTTAGAATCTACCTTAAGCACTTTAAAGACTTTTCCTTTAGAATTAGTAAAAGTCTTTCCTTCTTGTATTCTACCACCAAGATATGTAGTTATAGCACTTAAGGATACTTGAGCAGTATTTCCTTCTTCTACTATATCTAAAAAAGATTCTTCTATTTTAGGAAATACTTTTTCCATATCTTCTTTTGTTTTAACAGTAATCGATGTTGTAAATCCCTCATATTCTGGAACTTCGTTAAAGCGTTCTTTATAGTACTGCATTGCTTCAACTATTTCTGTAACTATCTCTTCTTTTGAGTTGATTGGAGGATCTTCAGGATCATACTCTAATAGTATGCTATCTAACACTGATAAATGAAACAATAAATTATGCTTATCTGCTTCTTCATTCCCAGACTGGAAGTCTTTAGGATTAATAACCTTCCCTAATTGTGCTTCTTTCTTCCAAAATAAGTTTATTAATTCACCCATAAAAGGATATCTCCAATACTCTACTTACCTTAAGTGTATTACCTTATTTTCTATTGTGTAACTTCCTACTACCCCATCTTTTGCCGTTGAATTGGTTATACAACAATTGTCGGATGTTAAAGTTATAGAGCCACCGCCTGAAGTACCTGTTATTGTAGCCCCTTCTGCCAATCCAATTGTTGCATTACTGGTTGCATAACTTCCAAATGTTCCACCTGTAAACGTTAATCCTGGAGTAGAATATACCGGATATTGCCATATAATCTGATATGGCCAATACCAAGGACTTAGCTCTCTTACCTCTTTTTCCTTGATAATTATTACTACTGCTACTTCTTTTGCCTTTGGATCCTTCTCCTGTCTCTCAACAATTCTTTCTATTTTTCCTTCTTTTAAATCGTCTATGTCCATTTTTAATAGTCTTATCTCTTCACTTAGCTTATCGCGTTCTTTAGTTTTTCCTTCTATTTTTTCTAGTGTCTTTAAGACTATTTTCTTGACTTCTGCGATCTGTTTTTCCTTTAATTCTTTTTCGGCTGAATCAAAGCCGTCTCTTACTATTTTGTCCATTTTATTCCTCCTATCGGTTTTCCTTATTTTTGGTATTGGAGATACCTTTTTAACGATGTTTAAAACCTTATTTAATTAAATGGCCGAGAGAGCGGTTGCTCTACCAATCGCACACTTACGACTGTCTCAATCACCATTACCTTTAAACTTCAGGGGGCATTTTCGTGCCCCCGTTCCTTTTTCTACTCTTGGTAGATAAGTAATCCTAGGAGGGATAGTTGTCTACCCCTCCTAAGACTTAGTGCTATGCTATACTACCAGTAATAGTAGCTTTTGCTGTGCCTTGGGCTATGATTACGGCAATTCCTACGTCAGTTTGTTGCTCCTATTTCTAGGGGGATATCTATTTCTAATATCCTCTGCATATTACTATGCAGCTCGGACTATATCATCATCTTTACCATATTCTAAAGATGCCCAGCGTATAGTCTCTACGGGGAGAGGTCTATGACTTACCTTATATAGATACTCTTTTATTCGGTCCCTTTTTCTATTAATAGTCAATGGTATATGCGCCTGTAAAAAGGAATAAAGCGGTTTTTCTATATTCCAAATACCATCTTTTCTTTTTGTTAATGGTAGGGTTTTGAACCTGTTTTTTAAAAGAGATACAAATGGTAAAAACCAATCTCCTTTAACATTCATTATAAACCCAAAATCCATTGCACAATTTCCTCGTGTAATACACCCTTCACTATCAATAGCCCCTCTAAAGAATTCTGTTAGTTCCTCTGAAAACGGATCTAATTCACAGATCCAATTAGGAATTACTAATTTATTAAAAGTTTCTTCTTTTAATTCTTTAAAAAAGGGTGAACCACTTATTTGAAAAGCATACATGTTATTTAACCAGTGTTTTACTTCGGGTATGGATCATCTAGATAATATCACTTCCATTTGAGATTTTGCTCTTTCAATAAACTCTTTGTCTATTGAAGCCACCCCAAAAGTGTAGTAATCATTACCATTAATAGTTTGCTTAGTTATCCAACCATCACCCAAATATACACCAATTACATAAGCCAATGCTTTTCTATTTGTGTCCATATCCTCTCTTCCCTCGGTATTGTCCTGCTTCGCAGGAGTTCCACCGATATAGCTAGGTTTTATATGAGCAAGTTTGTTTACTCATAGAATATCCAACCAAGACATAAGTTCTCTTGATCTGGCGCATCCATTTGGTCTAACATTTTTATTACTCCAACTAATTTAGTTGGGGTTTACTCATTTCTGGTAAACTCTGAATATTACTATTCAGATTGGACTGTATCATATTCCTATTAATAGGAATCCAACGTGCAGTCTCTACGGGGTCACTAAGACTTCCCTCGGTATTGTCCTTTTCAGGAGTTTCACCGATATAGTTGGTTTTGCAATTATCATTACTGATAAAAGCGACTATTTTCTGAAAATGATTTTTCCAATATTCTCTATTAACATTTTCATTTTTAATCGATCCTAACGGATATTACACCCATGAACTCAGGGTCAGCCAAAGCATACACAGTACCGGATGTTGCTTTCTTTGTTATACGCAGTTGTGAATTCCAAATATCTCCGATGTAACCAGTCTTTATCATTTCGCGTTTTGTACAGTTTTGTTACTCTTAACTTTTTATAGTTAAGGGTTCAACCATTTCTGTTGAACTCTGTTTGTTACCAAACAGCTCGGCCTGTATCATCTCCTTTAAGTTCAAAGGAGGTTGACGTACAGTCTCTACGGATTTTTTAAAGTTTTACCTTTAAAATCTTTCCTCGGTATTGTCCTATTGCTAGGAGTTCCACCGATATAGTCAACTTTTCCACTAAATCATTTCTAATTTAGCGCCGCTATGTTATTAACGGGGTCAAATTCCAATCTATTACTTACATAACTACTAGTTTAAGTAGCGCCTAAATCATTTCTGTTTAGGTCTGCATCTTTATCTATACATGCAGTTTGGACTATGTCATCATTCATCTCTAAATGCTTAGCGTATAGTCTCTGAGGGTTCTCCCAAAAGGGAATAACATTACTTATCCATTCTTTTAAGTAAACATACATTCCTTGATCAATAACAACCAAATTATACTTTTTACTAAACAAGTCTAGTTTTCTTAACTTGTTACCAAAAGTTCGGCCCGTTACTTCAAGGTATACCTTACACCCTGGTAAAAAGAAATCTGGTTTGTATGTGCAAATTAAATCGTCATTCTCATCGTATAAAGAAAACCTTCCAGGTTCATAAATCCAAAAGACTTTTAAAAAGTTTAACAGTCTAGCTACGTTAGCTTCCCAAGTACTTCTGAAATATTGGTTGTCAAGGTCTACCCGTCTTCCATCCTTACTCCAATGCCCACCCGTTATTCGACTACCCGAATTTTTTGAGTAGTACTTCAACAATCCAAATGTAGATCTTTGAGAAAGCTGTTTCTTTTCATCTGTTGTATAATGGTAATTGTATCTATAGTGTTCAGAACCTCTTTTAGCAGATTTCTTCATAATTAAACGCTTTTTCCTTATAGTTTCTGCTGACTGTGGCCCATCGGGAACACCTTTCTGAGCTTTTGATTGTTTTGCTTTAATCTGTAAAGCTCTTTCTATACCATATAGTTCCTCGTAAGTTTTCTTTATTCTTTTTCTATTTGCTATTATTCTTTTATCCATTTTGTGTGAGTCTTCCCTGCAAATTACCCTTGTTAGGGCGTCTTTGCATATAGCTAAGTTTTAAAAGGACAAATTTTTTGGTTATCCTTTGCCCATGCGCGAATGTCTTTATAGTTAATCGGATGCATTATGATGTTAGCCACTGGAGCGTCATGTTGTTCAATTTCTGCAAACAAGCCGCCTAAACAATTTCTTGTTAAACCACCAGTACTTGTTTGCGTAGTATTCCGACCGGTTGCTGTAGTCGTTGCGGTGCTAATAGCTGACAGAATCTTTGTATCTTCTGCCTCAGCCATTTCCGCGCGCGCTCTCACCTGTTCTGTTACTTGTTACACTATATTTAGCTAGGAAGTAATTTACTCTTCTTTATTTGTCCAAGTTCCATTCTACGTTGAGCTGCATTACATCTATCAAAGTCATTAAAAGATTTAAGCAACCCTTTTTCTTTCTGAATTTTTACTGCTTCTTTACCTGTAGAAGACGTAAACTTATATCCTTGCCCAGCATATAATGGACGACTTATTTCTAATCGTCTCTTATCGTCGCCAATAAGACCAGACTTTATCATTGATAAAGATTCTAAATCTTTATCACTTAACGTAAAGTCGTTGAGGAAGATGGCCTTCCTAAGCACTACTAACCGTTTCTGCTTTCTTTCTATTGAAAAATTTATAGGACTTTTGGCAATTTGATTAACGTGAAATCTAAAGTCATTCGATACTCTACCACTCTTGGTAATATGTTTGTAACACTTCCAAGGTAACAGATTTAATTGACTACATAAGTCAATAATACCAAATATGCAAGAATCACAACAACACACTCCTATTTGAAAACGTAACTTTCCATACCTATTTCTATTCATACTAATGTACCCCTCTGCATCCATAAAACCATTGATTAACTCTGTAGTAATTAGTATATTATCTTTAGGAAAATTTATAGGAACATGCTCTTTGCCACTACAAGAATCCTTTAACCAAATAACAAAGTCTTTACAAGTAAAGGTCAACTTCCAAACTGTGTTATTTTTAAAAGACTGTTGCTTATTCCATTCTGACTGCTTAATCTCATTTAAATTGCCTTTGATGAAAGTAGTTAAACATGATTTAACCTTTTCAATGAATTCTTTATCAATAGATCCTATTCCAAATCCATATCTTTGGTTTAAATCCAACCACCCATCGCCTAAATAAGCTCCTATCACGTAAGCTAATTCAGGAGTCCAAGCCTCAAATTTGAACGATCTTTTTGCCATTTTTGCCATCCTTTCCTGCTGATTGACCGCATCAACTTAATTTTGCTCTTTGGCTAAGTTGAATACTCGGTTGTTCCAGCATATGGTTAAGTTTTTTGACCGCAAACATTAAGTGAGATTTTTCACGGTCAAGAATATTGAACCTACGAACTGCTATCTCTAAAACCGGGATCTTCACCCAAACCGCTATTGGAATCGGTTCGAGTTCCACCCTGGTTCCTTCAATCCGCTCGTATGGAACACTACCTCTTTGGCTAATCACTACTGCACTAAACTGCGGGTCCTTGTCATACCACCAGTTCTGTTACTTTAACTTTTTTAGTTAAGAGCAAATCATTTCTGTTTGCTTCTGTATATCGCTATACATGCTCGGACTATATCATCTAAAAAGTTTTGGGCGCCATTTTTCTAAAAATTTTTCCCAAGGGTGTCTAAATTGTTTTTCCCATTTCTTTTTTAAAGTGCCTAAATTGATTAACTTTTTCTGTTCCAGAGTGGTTTCAATATCTATACCCTCTAAACATTTTTTGGATTCTGCAAACAGTCTAGAAAGGATGGTTATCTCGTTTCGTATCCAATTTAGTTCCAATCTATCCCAGTTTGCCAGTAATCGTTTAAAGAGGCTATCAAATACCCCTTTAAATAAATGGTATTCTTGCAATGTATTTTTTAGTTTTATTTCATCCATAACTTTTAGTTTGGCGTGTAGTCTCTGAGGGGTTTAAGGTTCTCTTAAACTTCCCTGCTGATTGTCTAATCCTTAAAATTTTCACTTTCAGTCTACTTTTCCAAGTTACTGTTTTGTATTTAAGGTTCTAAAGAGTTTCCAGCATATAGCCAAATTTTTCACTTACTACTACTTAAGTGCGACTCTGTACGAATCGGTGCTGCTGTTGGGAGTTTATCCACGTAGAAACACTTACGACCCATTCCTACGTAATCTCTGCCCTCCTTAAAAGGCTCCAACATAGTTTGACCAATTTCATTCCGACCCGACGCAGTTCGAAGTGCAGCTGCCACTGCGTACTCTTTCTGTGCTTCGGTTCTTTCCATACATTTCACCTCCTATATTTAACTTTTTACTTTTCTTTACTTTTTGGCTAAAGAATAGGCCTTTCTCTCTTATATTTTAATATTGTGGACTAAACAAATATTTAAATGTTCCGTCAGATTGTATTGGTGTTAAGCACATACCAAGTTTAGTAGCTGAACCACCATCAACGTTGGTCAATTTTCCACTTGTATTGGTATATACACTCTGATTCTCTTCCCAGTTCTTCAGTCCAGAAGCATACTGATCTGTCTCAACAACAGCCGGGTCTAATATCATAGTTACCTTTCCGCTTCCAGCGCACTCATCTGTTAATAGTCCTGGATTTACGTCCTCAGTACGAGTCTCATAAAGAGGTCCAAATACTGCGCCATTCACAGCTGTAGCTGATTTTACTATCCCATCAGTCTGAAGTTGGCCTACATCACCCTTGGTCCAAAATTCAGCAGCAGCACGAGTTGTACCACTTGTTGGGTCTGCAGGAACATCAAATGCCATTCGTATTCTACCACCATGCAATATTTTCATTATTGCCATATTGTTATTTCACCTCCTTGTTTATAATATAGTTTTGACTTTTCATCCTATCACCTTCCCTGTTTTTGATTCTTGTTACTTACCCTTTTTCTTTTTCTTATTTGCCATGTAAAATTTATCACCTACCTATTTAATTAAATTTGAAGCTAGTTAAACTTAAAATTTACACCTGCTTCGATACCAGGACTAATAGCTAACTCTTTTTCATTCCATAACCGTTGAGTATCTGCTCTTCCTACTATACCTATTTTTACGATTTCTGGAATAGTTATATCGTTACTTAACACTTTATTAATAGAGTGATCTATAACCCACTGAGCAAATACTTTAGGAACGTTAGATCCAGGACCTAAAATAGGGTCTATACCATTTAGGTCTCCTACTATACCGCCATCTAAAGAAACATCATATGGTGCAAGTAACGCGTTACTGTCTGAAAACTCATACAATATCAACGGAATTGAATAACCAACTTTTACTTCTGTTTTCTTAATGTCATAAACAGAAACAGGTGACCCTTTATCTATACCAATAGATAACTCATTATTGATATACTTTCTAAATGCTGTATTGTCACCCGCTGTAACATTTGTTACTATTACCAGTCCAATTAACATTCCTAGTACTATTACTAATAACCATTTAATTCTTTTCATTTTTCCTCCTTATTTCTCATTCTCATTTACTATAGGTGGCCTTGACCATACGGTCTCAAGAGTTGTACTTTTGCTTCCTTCTATACTTGCTCTAGGTTCATCATCAGTTGTTGCATCTACTAATGACCCTATTACTTTTCCTATTGAAGCTCTTTTTGTCATTTTTGTTTCTTTTAACATTGCTTCTACTTTCTTAGTAAAACTATTAAACGTTTTATCGTCCATAGCTACTAACTCATCTACTTCATGCTCGTAGATTTCTTTTGCTGTCTTTGTTGCTACTCTTTCATCTTTTTCGCCTTTTGCCATTAAAGTTTCTTTTGTATCAACTAACCCGACAATAATTTCTCTATCTACTAACTCAACTGCTTTACGAGCTTTAAATCTAAGGCTTCTCTCCTCTAAAAGGTTTTCTAAAGATGCTTGAGTTCTCTTATGAGCACTAATTTCTTTATTGAGTTCCCCCTTTAGAGCCGTTATTCTTTCTCCACCTTTTAAAAGTTCTCTCTTAAATTCAGAGTCTCCAGCACTATAAATTAACCATACTTCATCTTCACTTATAGTTGGCTTTACCTTTTGGAACTCTTCAAATAACGCTTTCTTAAGCGCTTTAATACTCTTTGCAGTAGTTATTGGTTGAGCCGGCACTCCCTCTTTTGGTTCTTTTAAGCTTTGAACCTTTGCTTCTAGTTCACCTTTAAACTGATTAGTTGCTGCTTCATCACCAAAAGTTGAGGTTAACTCTGTCGTAATACTATCTACATCAAATACTGGAGTATCTAATGCAATCAACGGAGCTGTCATATTTGTTAAGAATTTCACGAATGACCCTTTTGCTTTTGGCCCTTCCAAAATCTGTTGCTGAGACTGTGGCGGTAAAACAGCTTGAGGGGCCTGTCCAACTGGTTGAGTAGTTGGCGTTTCTGGGGGAAGTTCAACTTGACTTAATCTAGTTACCCCTGCTGGAAACTCTTCAACTATTGTTCGCTTAATACCTTTCTCCTTTATTGCTTCCCGCAACTCTTTTCCATACTCTTTTGAACTAAAGAACTTCCAGTTTTTACTCCAACTATCTGTATCAAACGCTTGTTTTAGGTTAACTGAAAATACTGGTTTCTTTTTTGCTCTTACTATCCACTTTGACTCTGACTTTCTTTTTCCTTCTATGAAGTTTAAGTCCAAATCTTCATCCATTAAAGGCTCTTCAGTTTCTTCTTTAGGTTCCATCTCTACTACTTCCTTCTCTTCTGGTTTAGAAAGTTTAGTTTTCTTTACTTCGTCCTTTACTATTTTTTCTATGTCAGTTACTATTTCTTTAGCCTTACCGGATTCAATATTAGCCCCCTCTTCTAAATCTTTCTGTAACTCTTTCTTAGGAGTTGCTGGTTTTTCCTCTTTTTTGTCTTCTAATTCTAAAGATTCATCTGAAGGTTCGTCTTTAGTCTCTTTAGGAATTTCCTTTTTATCTACCTTCGGCTTTTCTAAAGCAGGCTCCGGCAATTCTGTTAAATCTTTATCCTTATCTTTCTCTTCACCAAATTGGGCCTTTAAGGATTTCATTTCAGCCCTTACTGTTTCTTTTATCATTTTTGCTAATGCATTTATATCCATGCTTGCCTCCTCGAGGAGAGGTGTCCTCTTATATCGTTCTACATAGTTAAAAAGATAGCGTGCTAAAGCATTGGGGGTAGTAATATCTTCAGCAGCTGAAGTAGGAATATCTTGTAATACTTCTTGAAAAACTTTGTAATCTTTTTCATCAATAATAGTTAACGCTTTTTCAACAGCTTTTTGCCATAAATCATCAAACTGATCCCAATCATACAACCTCTTAAATTCATCTATTTTACTTACATCTACATCTCTAAAGGAATTCATGGTTCTCCCCTTAGTAGCAACTGCTGGTTCTTGCTTTTCTAATTCTGTTACTTCATCTTCTAATCTAATAATTTCTGCTGATATACGTCTAACAGCATTTGTTCCTTTCATTGCTTCTTCTTTTTTGTATAAACCCGCTAAAATTTCTTTCCTTTTAGCTATTTCTTCCTTGACATTCCCTAAACTTTCTGCAACTACGGGTTTTACAATCTCTTTTTCTAATTTTTCTATTTCAGTTGCTATGGTTTCCTTTTCTTCTGCTACTGTAGAAGATGTCATTGTTTGAGCTAAAATCTCTTTTACATCTTTATCATCTACTAATCCAATTAATTTATCTACAGGGATTTTTGCTAATAAAGCTAATTTAGTTTGCATTTCAGGGGATACTCCAGCCATCCCTTTTTCTTTTTTCATACCTGTAAACCTGCTCATATCCGATTCATAAGCAATTGCGTTTTTTATACCCCCAGCAGGAACACTTGTTTCACTTGAGACTCCTGCCTCTACGGACCGTTTACCAGCAATTGGGTTTATTTTAAATGTGCTCATCTCTTCCTCCTTTTCTGCTACTATCTTTTTCTTTGTTGCTTTTGGATCAGCGGCCTGACCCATTGTTATCCAAGAACATTCTTGTCCTACTACACCCTTATTTATTTCGTAAATTTTGCTTCCTTCATCATCTAACCTTCCCTTATGATACTTTAAGTGATCACAATTATGAACTGCTACATCATTTGCAATATAAGAATTGTCATCCTCTACTTCCAAGTTGTATACTAATCCGGAATACCTTTCAGATTTGATATCTCTTACTAATCTCTTAAAATAACCAATTCCATCGTAAGATAAATATCGTACCACATTAATAAGGGGTTTTATATTTACCCTATAAATGGTAAGGTCTTTAACAGGATTAGTAGGAGAATGTGTATTAGGTAATTTATTCCAATATACACTACCTCCAAAGCGTCTTCCTAATATTACTAACTGATAAGCTAATTGTTCTGAAGCTGTTTCAAAACTAAACCCCTTCGCATTTTTCCAACCATCCCCATTATTGTAGGTATCTAAAAATGCTTTAACAATATCAAGGGGTTGCTCTACAAATTCGCCTACAAGTTGTTTCTGTTTTGCGTATTCTCCTCCTATATATTGGAGCTTAGAAGCGACATTCAAAGGAACACTAGTACGTATTTCTACTCCAGATGATTTTGGGTTTTCGTATACGCAAATTTGCCGATTAAATAACTTAGTACATAAACTAGCGACTTCAGTTACGTATGCCGCTTCAGATTTATTAAAAGAAAAAGATAGCTGTCTAGTAGTCTTATAATTTTTATTTCCAATACTTCCCTCACTAACATAATAACCCAATAACCTCGATTCCTCTTCTGTTACTTCTAAATTGGTTTTTTGTTCCCTTACTACTGGAACAAGTAATTCATTATTTATTTGTATTTCTTTCGCCAGAATAAATCCTACCGTCCCACTTCCAATACTTCCATTACTTTGTAATGTAAAAATTTCATGGTTAGGAGTCAATCTTAAAGGATACTTACCACTATCTCCTACACTAGTAATTACTAGTATCTCGCCTTCATAACTACGAGACATTGGTTTAAGTACCTTTTTCTTATTTCCTTTATGTGTAATAACATGCTCCCCTTCACAAACAGTTTCAATATTTTTTAAGGTATAATCCGCCATTAAAACTTTAGTGCCGGGTAAAAAGCACCATTCTTGCTCATCATGCGCAATATGTTTGCACTTACTACAGATTGACGATGCTACTAGGCATCCCATACTAACTTCATTAATAAGTCCTTTCTCTATATCCCCTACTAATAAAGGTTGTGTTCTACGATTAACGGCTAATAGTTTATCTATACTTTTTTCTTCGAGTATATGAAACACATCTTCTATATGGCCTACGACTGACTTTTCATCGTGGTTGGTCAAATTTGGTTTTCCCCGCCAAGTCTCATAAACGTATGCGCCGTTTCGTTTGTTTAAAAGCTCTCCTTCATACCCGAATACTTCTTTCTCCCAATCGAAATGATTTTTATCCCATTCAAAATAATCTCCGTTCTCATTAGGAGAGTCGCCGTGTAATCCGCTTACAATAACATAAAGGAAATTTGGGTCAACAGCTATTAACCGTTTTGCGGCTTGTCTAAAACTACAAGACTGGGTTCCGCAACAGTTACAAACCTTAGTTTCGTCTTTACCACATAAATATAAATCTTTATCCTTAATTTTCAGTTGTGCTGTTCGGTAAAACATTATACTGTTACTAACTCCTCTTTTTTCAATGCTTCTTTTTTATTTATAAATTTACCGCCTATCTTTCCGCATACTGGGCACTTTTCTGATAAACTTTTATCCCAGACAACAGCGCAGTTCTCACATTGGACTGCTGTATACACTATATCTTTTTTAGATATTACTTTTGCCACTACTTTTTCTTTTGCTTCTTTCATATAACTTTTATAACCGCATCTAGGGCATCTTTTCTCATTATCTTTTCCTAACTCTACATCCACATTACAACTTGTACACGTATAACGCATTTTTAGGTTCCTCCTTTTTCTTCCTTCCGCTTTCCGATTATCAAATCTACTAATTCTTCCTTGGTTTTACCTTCTAAAACGTCTCTTGGTAACTTATCTTTATCTACCAAAATATCGTTCTGGGTTCGTAATCTATACACATTACCAAAACGAATGTCAAAAGCTACTGTTCCAAATTGCACCAAACTTAGTTCATCAAGGCGGTTTCGGCAAATATCTACAATTTGCGCTGGTATTTTGCCTCTATCTTTGTTTTCCACTTTTTTCTATACCCTTTTTACATTCAGCGCAAAGGTCTATCCCGTATAAATCTATATCCTTACCGCAGTTTAGACAGCTCTTCGTCTTTAAAATGCCTTTAATTTTTCCACTAATAACTCTTTTCATATAATCCTCTCATATAGATAATAGTTTAACCCTTCAATTTTATTTATCCGCCCGTTGGTACTTCTGGAAGTTGATGAGATTCTGAAGGTATTGGCCCGCCCCCTTCTAAAGGTCCTTCGGCAGGAGTTATTTCTACAACAGGACTACCTGTAGGTGGAGTTGGAAGTCCTGTAGGTACTGCCCCTGTAGGAACAACCGGGGAGGGTAATCCGATTTTACCCCTTTCTTTTCTTTGTTCAACCATTCCTTTCTTAATTGTTTCCCAATCTAAATCTAGTAAGTTTGTTACCATTTTCCAAGGAACAATTTCTTTCTCCGCTAGTCTAGACATAAACTCTAATTTTTGCATGTTATCTCTTAGGTTTTCTTTGTCCCATTTTACTTGGGGTATCCATAAAGGTTTGTCTTTACCCTTAATTCTTATTCTATGTTTTATTTCTGCTTGAGTAGGTTTGTAAAGTCCATGTATCTTACATATTGGAGCAAATACGCAATTTTCTATCCATTTTTCTATCTGCATTCTAAAACTTAAATATCGTTGAATTAGAATGTCCAGTGCAACTGATGCATTAGCGAACGTCGGCCCCTCCCCAAAGATAACACCTTTTGATACCATTAATCCAATTAAAATTTGGTTATCTATCATGTCAAATTCCGGTTGTAGTGGTAATATGCGTCCGGCAGCCCCTTCCCATTGAACTTTTACGGCATGATGCCAAATTATCGCTCGATTAGGTTGTGTCCAAGATGCTACTAAAGCATTCTGGAATTTCTCTAATTCGTCTTCGTCAGCTGGATCTCCAGGTTCTCCTATAAAGTAAAACTCCGTATTGTGATTTATCCCTATTTTTCCATTTCGCCTTGTTACAAAAAATTTGTTTGGGACCTTTACACACCATACATATCCAGTATGAGAAACTTTCTGAATACAATCTTTTCCTGCAGTTAATCTTGGAAATTTGCTATTTTTTGTAGTTTCTGACCAATAAACTGTATATATTTCCGCCCAGTTAACGGGGGCAGTTCTACTTTTACTTTTCTTTAAAGCCACTGCATACCCGCACTTAAAGACAATTTCTTGAACATCATCCGCTAGTTGTTTAGAGACAGTATAATAGTTTATATATCGATTACTGTAAGTTTTGTTATTCCAAGTAGCAATAGTATTAACACTACCATCGCCCCTAACCATTGCATCTATAAGTATCTTTAGTAACCTTGGAGATAAATTTTTAACCCAAACGGGAATTTTTTTATTGAAACTCCCTTGCCCGTAATTTTCTATTATGTGCTCGCATAAAACCGTATCTGTTCTACTCCATATAGCGCATCCGCGATTAGTAAGTTTCTCAGTAAACTTAAGTGGAAATTTTTCAAGAGCTATCTTCATTTGTTGATAGTGCCTTGAATGTTTCATTTGAGAAATAGACACATCTTTGCCTTCTTTCTTATATTGCCAAATAGTGCCCTCGCTTAAGTAGTAACCTACAAACTCTAAATAGATGTCTATTGGAATTGAAACATCATTAACTACTATAGTTTCTTTTACATCTTCCCCAATAAAATTGTTAATAACGCACCTAAAGATACTACTCTTTTTTACCTTAGAAGCTTCTACTACTTTCCAATCACTATAAGTGTATATCCCAGGAATATTTTTTTTAACTTTCTTTGCTTCTTTAGATTTAACCTTATCATAATTTAGCTCTTTTACTAACATCCTATGATTAGGTGTAACCATTACATCTATTCTATTTTTCTTAAAATGTACAAGATCTCCCTTATGGGGGAAAATATATATCTCCTCAGGTTTTTGATACTCTAGTAATCCATTAGATATATTAAAAGTAGCTATATCATCTTCTAAAGTAAGTTCCTCATATCTCTTCCATCCTACTTTAGTTAAGCACTCTGTTTGTTCGTCGTGACACGGACTTATGTGGCGATCAGCTATGGAATACTGGGCACTTCTTAGTTTATCTCTATACATTAAAGCCTTTAAAATGCAATCTATTATACTTGTTCCTCTTGTATTAAAATATATTCCAGGGCGTTTTATGTGACTTATTTGAACATCCCCTAATTCTATTTTTCCGACTTTTATTCCTTCTATTATGTCTGGAGGAAGGTTTTTATAGAGTTCCCCTGTTTTGGGATCGTTCGGCCCGCCTTCTACTAATTTTTTTAAGCTATCGGTAGGAGTTAACCAAATATGCTTCTTTCTTTTTCCTCTTACCCACGGGTCACCTTCTACTTCTACAAAGTTTGGATGAAGTAAAATAAAGTCAGTCCACATCTTAGGATCATCAGGGTCGTCAAAAAATCCGAATGGAAACGCCTCGCCAGTTATCCAATACTCTAACCCCAACTCTAAAATAAAATCAAATAGCCTTATGTCTTCTATCATTGCGTTAAATTCATCTTCTATCTCTTTATCTTCATGTGAGACTCTAAAAGAAGATAACGGAAACATTGTATGAAGAGTCAACGCCGAATGTACCAATGGTTCATTTAAAAAGAAATATCGGTACCAACGATTTCGTTCCTTTCGGTCTTTTGGAACTTCTATTTCAGTAGTCTGTAAAAACGGGTTATAATATTGGTCAGCGACTCTGTCAACTGATACGCCAGAAGTTGCTCTACGTTTCATTCTATCCTGTATTTCTTTTGGTAATCCTTCTAAGGTTACAGCTTTTGAGGTAGCTTTTCTATACTCTTCGTTTATGTTGTCTGTTACTATTACTCTATTTGACAAACTCTTCCTCCTTATACCTCTAATCTGTCTTTATGTGTTACTTTTATTTCTTCTAATTTTCCTTTGAATAAGATTATTAATCTTTGTAACTCTTGTGGTTCCTCTAAGTATATTATGTTTTCTTCTATTCTCTTCAAGTAATATTCAATGTTGTACATTATTTCTTCTTCTCTATTTACTTCTTCAAGGTAAGCATCGATTATTCTTTGTTTTTCCCTCTCCCCTACTACTTTTAGTCTGTCTATAAAGATTTGAATGTCCATTATTATTAAGCCTTTACAAATATGTCCTTAGTAATTTTTCCATTTCTCTTGTTACTTTTCCTATTTGTTCATAAGGTATGTTCCAATTTTCATAACCGAAATCGCTAAAATCATCTATAGCTTGCTGTATCATTTTCCTTAGTTGGCCAGCTGCTATATCCGCTGCTTCTTTTGCAGCATTTTCAGGTTTGTAGGTATATTTATTTTGCCCTTTCCTATTACTTAACTTTGCCTTCCTTAGTAATTTTTCCATTTCTCTTGTTACTTTTCCTATTTGTTCCTCAGCTATGTTCCAATTTTCATAACCGAAATCACTAAAATCATCTATAGCTTGCTGTATCATTTTTCTTTTCATTTCTACGTTATCTACATCAGCTTCCAGAATTTGGCCAGCTGCTATATCCGCTGCTTCTTTTGCAGCATTTTCAGGTTTGTAGGTATATTTATTTTGCCCTTTCCTATTACTTAACTTTGCCTTCCTTGGTAATAAATCTCCTACTATGTCTTGAACTCTACCCAATGTTACTTCACTTATTTTTTCACTTAAAAATCCCATTATCTTGCCTAGTAAATCTGTGACTTGTTGCTCAGACATTTCAATACTATAAACACTTTTTGCTAAGTTAATTATATTTTCTTTTAATTCTCCCACATCTGTTTTTACCTTTTCTTCTCTGCCAAGATCAGTTTTCTTTTCTACCTCTTCTTCTTCTGGATTTAAACCTTTTGGTTTTGCTTTTTCGTCAGTTACTTCGTCTTCGAGGATTACAGGTATCTCTCCTGGTTTTAAGGGTTCAACTGGATTGACTGGAGTTACAGGTGCTGGAACAGTTTTTTCCATTTGAGCCCTACTTGATCTAACTTCATTATAGCCATGTAAAAGAGTTATATAATTTATAGTTTTTAGTTCTCCAGTAGTTCCTTCTTGTATAGTAACTAGTCTTAAACCGCTATTTGTATGTTTTACAGTGTATGTTTTTCCATCCCTTGTAAACTGTCTTCCAATTAAATTCTCGCTTTGTCCTTTCCTACCAGCAGTTGTACCACTAGGAACCTCATCAAGTTCATCTATCTCACACGTATCAATTGAGTTTCCATCAGTTATATCATATATGTCTTCGTTGTCCTCAAATAACCAATCAAATCCACTATTCTCGATTTGTTCTTCATAACTAGGTAAAAAGGATTGACTTATTTCTTCTTTGTGTTCTAACAAGTCAGCATCATCTGGTAAACCTGTTCGCTTGCAGATATCATTTGCGTTAAAGGTTTCTATTGTCCAATCAAAGACATTATCGTTATTCAATGTTTCTTCTGCCCCAGCTTCTATACCTTCAGTTATATAAGAAGATAACTGGCCTTTCCTACCTTTCCTTTTAAGCCAGTTTTCTATCTCGTTAAAGTAAAATTCGTCAGTACTTTGAACATCTTGGTCTTCGAGGAAGTTGAATAGACTTTCTACCTCTTTATCGTTTAGTTCAACTTTATATTTGTCTTTTACTATTTCTTTTAAGCCTATTTGTCTTCCTTGTTCTTTTATTTGTTTTGATACTACGCCATGTCCTTCATTTAAACGGGTAAACCAATTTTTCTCTAGGGATGTATTATGCCCACCCCCTTCAAATTCAACTTGGTCTAAAGAACCATCTTCTAATGCTGTCATAATAGTTCCTTTCTTTAAATACATGCTACTTTTTTTACCAGAATTATCCTCTTCCCAATATTGAGACCCCGCATACTCCTCTTTTGGTAAAATACCGCCATATTTTGGAGAATAAATAAGGTCTTTTATTATCTTAACTTTTTGTCCTATCTTAATAGATATAAGATTTTTTGTACTAATAACTCCATGTCCTTCATATTTTAGTATTGAGTTGTATAGGTACTTTAAGAGGTTATCTGGTGTTTGGAGTTTTTCTACATTATATTTAATTTTTCTCTTGTCTTCTTCGTTTATCTTTCTTTCGCCTACTTTTTCTATGATAAAATTTTTTATTTCTTCTAGAGGTACTTTGGTGTTTATTTGTTTTTCTATTTCTGGTAGTAAAGGTTCAAGTATAGAAGTAATGTCAGCCGTTCTTTTTGTTCCTTGTACTGTCCAACCTTTACTCTTTAGCCATGATGTAATAGCGTAGAAGTAATCTGTATCACTATTTGCAAAGTCTTGGGTGAATTCTTGGTCTTTAAGCCAAGCTAGTAACTCTTTTGCTTCCTCTATGTTTAGTCCTATTTGGTATTTGTTTCTTACTAAGTCTTTTATTTGGTCTATTTCTCCAAACATTTTTAGTTCGTTGGGGTCGTATTTGTGAATAAGCGCTTTCTTTGTTACTTCTCCAGGGCCAGCACATACCCATCCACCTGTACCGTCTTCAACCCACATCTTACCTGCTGGACAAGGAGTACTAGGCATTGGAGTAGTAGCAGTAGTTCCAGTTGGAGTTACTCCTGGTTGAACAGCGGGGATAGGTGCAGGAGTTTGTGCTTTCACTTTTAAAGGGGGCTTGTCCTCAGTATCAGTTTTAGTTAAGAAATCTACTATTGCATTTTTGACTCTACTTATAACATTAAACATTTTTCCTCCTTATAATTCCTTTTCGGTTACTACTCTTTGAATTTTTCTATTACAAGATTTACAAATAAAAGCGAACTCTTCATGTCTTATTTGTTTTTCGTCTTCGTATTCTACATTTAGTTTATAAGTGTTATCGTCTACTTTCATTTCATGGCCGCAATTACATATTTTTGTGTAGTTATCTTTCATCTTTTCCCACCTATTTCAAATCCCCACGATTCATCTCTCCATGTTACCTCAATATCTTTAAATCCAGCATCCTTTAATTTTTCTTTCAATCCTTCTTCTGACCAACCAGACTTATGAGTGTTTTCTAAATAGTCTTGGTCTCCGTATACTACTTTTATAAATTCTTGTTCGTCTATTTTTTTGGTTATAAATTTTTCTGCCGCTCGGTTTATATCAGGCCCGCGTATAAATAATTTTCCGTTAATCCTAAGTAAGTTATAAAGGCCCTTTAAAACTTTATCTATTTCTTTCCAACTAATATGTTCAAGTATATTTGTTGCTTGTATTTGGTCTGCTGTTTCGGGTTCTACATGCTTCTCTATTTCTTGTATGCTACAATGTATATCAGCTTTAACATCAGTCCTTGTATCTATGTTTATCCAACCATCTATATAATCAGTACCACAACCTAAGTTTAAGTTCATTATAAACTACTTCCCAGAAGTCTGGATTCTATAATTTGGGGTCTTACTTCTTCTTCATAATATCTTCGTGCTACTTTTCTTAACCCATCAGTCATATCTGTTATCTTCCTATTTGTTTCTTCTTTTAACTCTGGGTGATTACAAACAGCGCAACCTTTTTCTATATCAAATTCTTCTGGTATAAACTCATTCATTTTATACTCAGCTAACATTGCACTATTAGCGCTTAGTCCTTGTTTAATTTCAACTCTACAGTCTTTGCAAATTCTGCCCATTATAGTTTTGCTCTTATCTTACCTAATAACTCTTTTGTTTCATCGCTTTGTTTTTCTTTTAAAGCTAGTTCTAAAGCATTATCGTTCTCTACTGCTTTTGCATCCTTTATAGCCGAGGCAGTTTCCTTTAGTGCATTTCTCCATTTAAATACCTGTTTTACTAAATATGCCATTGTTCCGCCTGGAAATACTACTAAGCATATTACTAACGCTACAATTCCAAGAATACTTAAACTTCCTAGCCAGTTACCTAATCGTTGCATGAATCCCTTTTTTGGTACTGTATAGGTTGCCCCTACAGTTTTAGAGGTTTCTTGTGTTACAACTACCATTCCGCCATCTTTTCCTACTACTACCGATACTGGTTTTGTTACTATTTGTTCACTATACTCATAGGTTGTTTCTGGTTTACTTGGAGATACTATTCTTGGTAAAGTTATGCAACCGGATAATAGTAATCCTAAACATACAATTAGAATTAATTTCTTATTCCCAGTTAGGATCATTTGCTCTCCTTTTTGTTCCTTCTATTAGTTTATCTACTTGAACTTTTGTAAATCCTAATTTTCTTCCATATTCATATATGCCTTGTTTACCAAACATATAGTCTTTTATTCTTATTATTCCGATACTTAACAGTACACCAATAAATCCTATTAAAATAATAATTGTTATATCTCTTATTGCTTTATTTATATTTCTCACTTTCTATCTTCGCTTTTTCCTTCCGTTTATCCTGGAAGGTAATCGTTCTAACATTACTGTATGATCTGTACTTTGTTGACTATGGTCAGTTGCCTGGTTTTCACTATGCGCAGCATGAGAAATAGTTATACTTTTTAGTATATTAGATGATTCGATTAAAGAAGTTGCTATGTTCTGTTGACTTTTACCTAGTTCTGATAAATGGTTATCTACTATTACTTCCCATCGTTTTCGTTCATCACTTATCTGTGTAGCAAACGATGTAACTAACTTTCCTATCATTCGTATTAAGTACCATAGGAACCCGGATGTACATACCACTAGAAATACTCCTACCCCATACTTGTCTAAAAATGTAATTGGCAAACCATCCATTCATTACCTCCCTTTAGTTACTAAATAAACGAATATTGCTGTTACAACTATAAGAATTAACGTAAACACAAATCCTGAGAATATATCGTCGGCTAACTTTTTCTGGCGCATTCTCCCTACCTTTAACTCTACCAAGAACCATATATCTGCATTGCGCTAGTTGACGAAGCTGATTTAAACCGTACTGTTTTTACTGCCAAGTCATCTTCAAATGTATCTATGAACGCAGTTGTTCCGGCTATTAGACTTAAGTATTTGTCTACTGTAGTCGTAACATGTTCTAGCTCTTGGTCAGTTAGGAATACTATGGTTACTGCCTGTCCGCCAGTATTTTTAATCTTTATGAACTTTGTAGCTTGCGGAAACGTTACGGCCTGTTCTGTCGTTGTTGCTGTTACTGAAAAGTTTTTGTATCTCTCCCTTGATCCTTCCATTTTATATCTCCTTGGTTATTATATCTCGTACTGGTTGCGGAAACCATTTGTCCCCTTCTTTACCTTTTCCTATTGTCATTTCTATACCTGGCTCTATTCCTCTTAACTCAGTCATAAGGTAACTTTCAAATTCTTCTATATCACTAAATATTTCTAAATCTATTATTCCTTTAATACTTTTTACATCGGACAGCTCTATATAGTATTTGTCTTTGTTAGGTTTAGTCTCCTTACTTTTTTGTAGTTGTCTCTTAGTATATAGATCTGTTATTGAGTCTTCTGGCATCGTTTATCCTGTTTTTACTATTCCTTCTTTTTGTTCTTCTACGCTGTAGCCTAACTGACTCATTAGTTCTTTTAACTCTCCAACCTGTTCCTTTGTTATGTCTTTAGTGGCCCTGATTATATGGTTAAACCCTTCCTGTGCGGTATGGTAATGACTATACCGTAATCCTCTTACTATTTGTTCTGCTAAGTAGGTTGGGTCTATTGGAGTTCCAGCGCCTTTACTTCGTTCTATGCTTGGGGTCATTATAACATTTATTGGTTCAGTTACTTCCTTTCTTGTCATTTTTATTTTTTCTATTTCGCTTGTTGGTGCTCCAGTTGACATTTGCATTGGGTCGGTTTCACTGAGTTGAGCTTTTCTACTCGGGCCTTGAGCTAATGTTCTAACTTTTTTCAATAGATACTTACGAACTTCTAAGGAATTTAAAGCATCAGCGTTAGCATTAAGTTGTTCTTTTAGTTCACTTAGTATTTCATCTACTATTTCATTTGCTAAAGGTGGCGTCGTAAGGTTCACCTCTTCTTGAGCTTTTCTACCCGTTGTTCTATAGGTTCCAACGTCTATACCTTTGTCAATAGAGTCTTCTATTTCACTAGGTGTTCCTCTTTCGTTGTAGACTTTTAAACCTTTCTGCGCTTTTCTTTTTGCTGTTAATCCGTCAGAATCTTCTTCTTCTATATCTTCTTTATAGTATTCAAAATACTCTTCAGGAGTATACATCGTTGTTCCTTCTCCTTCTAAACCTCTACTGTAAACATCTTCTACAAAAAGATGTTTTTTGGGGTCATAAGTTACTGTTCTCTCACTACCATCACCCCAAACGTTTACGCCTTCATCTTCTAAGTTAGTGTTCAACCAATTAATAATTCGTTGTTCTGTTGAGAGTTGTCCTTTTCTGTTTCTTTCTACAACCAGTTCCCCACAATGTGGACATTCTACCGAACCCATATCATAGTATTCTTGTTTTGTATTTTCATCCCATTCTCCACTACAGTAAGGACAGTCTTCGTCTATGGGTAAACCTCCGTCTAAATCACTTTTATCTATTGCGCTTTGTCCTTTCAATCTTCTTTTATATCTGGCTCCGGCATCATCCAACTCATTTTGTGTCATGGTTCCTATTGCCATATATACCAATCTCGCTAGTTTATACGTTATTCCTAATTTATGAGCTAATACGTCGATAGGGATTTGTTTTAATTTAGTTACATCTTGATCAAAAGGTGAATCTTCTATCTGGGCAATTCTATCTCTTTTTATTGGATAGGTTTGATGTAGCTTCATAAAGTCTTCTGCTGCTTGTATCGTATCTGGCTTATTTTCAAACTGGAATGTTTGTAAGGGGACATCATTTTCATTAATATATAAATTCCAGTATCCATTTTCATATCTAACAGTTACAGTAATTTCAGAAAGTTCATCTTGAGGGATTCCTGGAACTCCTGCAACCCACTGTATAAAATCGCCTTCGTTCAACCCTAATTTATACTTTAGTTGCCCTTCTCCTTTCACTCCAAAAACTCCGTCATTCCAATTTTGAGCTTTCTTTTTCTTCTTTTTTGGCTTGCCACACATTGCGTTTAACTCTTTCTCTCTATCTTTTTGTGTATCTAAAGGTTCTGGACTTTTCTCTAGCATTACTTCTATAGGGCCTTTGTAGTCATGATCTTCACCCTTGTCCTTACTTTTTTGAGGCACCGTATCCTTTAAAAACTTATCTTTATACTCTTTGTCGTAATCATGTGCTTCTTCACTTTCAGCTATCTTTACTTCTTCTTGGATTGCTGGTAAAGGTTCTTCTATGGTTATTTGCCCTTTCCTTTTATTTACAGAAAAAATATACTTCTCCATTTTGCGTATCTCTTCTGGACTGTAGCTACTTATCTTTAAAGAGTCAACAAGGACACTAGCGGAAACCCCATCATTTAATGCTTGTTCTAACACCATTTTAATTTCCGCCCAAGGGACAATATATTCCCCCGCATCACTAAATATCTCATCAATAGTCACAAGAGTATTTTCTAATGTTAGTTTATCTTCTTCATCTTGAGCTACTCTTTTCATACCGAAGAGTCTGTCAATCCAGTTCTCTTTTACTTTTATTGTAAAGTTTTGCATTTAAACCTCCTATTAGTACTTAATCTCCCAATTGACTTGTGGTTTCCTTACCTTTTTACTTTTCTTTCCTGTTAAAGCCCTTTCTTCACTTCCTTTTGGTACGCCTGAGAATAAGCTTTCATCTATTTTCATATCGTATGCAGCTTCAATAAGGTTACCACATTTGCATATTGTTTTTCCTTCTTGTCTCCATACTTTTGCATCATTTTCCGATAAAACCATTTCTTCTTTGCAAGCTTTACACTTAACTGCTAAGGCACTTTTTGGAGGTTGGTTATCTTCACCTTTACCTATTCCGGGTACCTTTGTACTTTCTTGAGTACTAAGAGCTGCTGGGGTTACTTTTGGCTCTTGGTTACTCTCTCCCGGTATTCCACTCCATTCAAACCTTGGTTCATTCTCTCCTTTTAAACTGAAGTCTTCTAGTTGGCCTTCTTTAACTTCTCCTTCTACTCCTGTAAAGAAACCTCTCAAACTTTTGCTTAGACTTGTTTGACTCTCTGGATAGCCTAGAGGACTTGGAGTAGTACTAGTTACATCGTTTATCCCAGCGTCTGGGTTTACTTCTCCCACTGTTCCTAAGCTATCAGTTGTTTTTCCATGTGCTTGTTCTTTTACTCTTGGCTCACCTAAGTTTTCTTGTTTACTTGGATCAAACTTTGGTTCATGAGGCATTCCTTCTATTTTTCGGTCTCTTTCTACTTTTTCTTTCATTAACTCTTGAGGAGTACGATGTTGTCCTTTCTGCCCTTCTTTCTTCAAAGACTCTCTTGGGCCGCCTTCGTATTTTTCTTCTTCAGGGCCTTCACCTAATTCTTCTACTTCTCTTTGAACTATTGCTATTGCACCAATACCTAAGTCTTCGGAATCAGTTACATCTTGAAAAGCTAAAAACCTTGCTTGAGTTTCAGATATCAGGTCATCGTAAAATATCTCGAACTCTTCTGTATCAGCTTTTACTTTCTTTATTCCTTCCTTCTTTACTGGTGTTGCACTAAATTTTATACCTTCATCTTTTAAAATTTTCATAACTTCGGGCGGTGTTGCGCCTTTTAAACTAAAGTCCAATTCCCAATCCCTACTTTTAAAATCAGTACCTGTATCAAAGGTTATTCCCTTTTCCTCTAAGGCCTCTTCTATATTAATGAGTACATCCTCGCCAACACTTCTTGTAAATGGTATATTAACACTAACCCATTGGCTTTTTTGCGCGTAATGTGTACCCGGGTATGGGCCTTTAGGAGTAAACTCTTTCTCTTTTACTCCGGGTAAACGTTTGTCTGTCCCGCCTGAACTTGCTGGAGTTGGACTATCTACTATATCGTTTTCTCTTAAGTCATATTTTTTCTTCCAGCCATCCCATGGTTCTTTCTTTGGTTCGGCTACACCAGGCATTCTTCTTTCGTTACCAGTTGCACTTGGCCCTTCTTTCTTTGGTTCCTTTGCGCCAGGTAACCGTTCGCTTGTTCCGCCTACATCTGGGCCTTTATTTGTTTCATCTTTATCTCCATCTGGATAACCATGGCGCTCTTTAGTGCTTACTTGTCCGTCAGTGTTACTTGCTTCACTATTCTTTCCTACTACCTTTATATCAAAACCTTTCTTCTTTGCTATGCGTTGCATTTCACCTAATACTAGTTTTTCGTTCTTACTTGCCTTTAAAACTTCTAAGGTTTTGTCGCCTATCATTCCCTTGTCCCACATATCTGTTAACATCGCTTTGATATTCATCTTTGCCTCCTTACCATTTGGACTATCGTCATTATCATCTTCTATAAAAGGGTCTATAGTTCCCCAAATAACGCCTTCTCCATTTTTTACAACAAAAACCTCATCTCCTACCTTATAATCATACTTGTTATCTATAAGTTTTGTAATAGTTGCTCCATATATTATTTCATCGGTATCTGTTACTAACCCCTTCTTTCTCTTTCCTAAACTTACCTCATATAATCCTACTCCTCTATCGCCAGTTACTTTTTCTCCTTTTTTCTTCATTGCGCTCCTATAAATACCGCCAGGTCTTCTACCAGGGTTACTCCAGTTTGGTTTGTCAAACGTTGACGCTTCCCTATTTACTTTGTCTATTAAATGTTTAGCGTAAGAAGCTTGAGAATCTAGCTTGGCTTTTAACTTTTTTTCGATTCTATAATTATCGTTTCCAGTATCATATACTATTCCAATATTATCCCCTTCTTTATCAACTAAGTAGTACTCCCTTTCTGTATTTGGTACTGGATCACCAATTTCATAGCCTAACTCATTTAATTTATCACCTGTATATGTTTCGCCTTTCGCTAAATAAGTTAATGCTTGTTTCTTACTTGCGCTTGTGTTTCTATCGCTATTCTCTTCGCCCTGTATTTTCTCCAAAAAACTTTCCCCCGCCTTACCATAAAGACTAGGATCAAATTCTTCTATATTAAGTATAACTTCTTTAAAATTTGTTAAGATTGGATTCGTAGGATCATCTTCGCGTGTTTTGACTTCTTTTACGAGTTTACCTTCTTTGTCGTAATAGAGATCTATTAACCACCCGCCTCCAGAGTCTATATTTGATTCTATTAATTTCCACTCACCTTGACTTATTCGCTTACTTGCATAAGGAGTTAAATCTTGATCTGGCCCTTCTCCTCTTAATTCTTTTATTAGCCTTTTTATAGTAAATTCACCTAATCCCGGATAGGTATAAGTTAAACTCTTTACAATAGCGTCATCATTAGAACCTTCATTTACCATTTCTCTTATATCCTGTCTTATTAGTTTTCTTATTGTAGGATTAAATCTAGATTGGCCCTCTCTCTTCATACCCTTGCTTTCTTTATTTTCTATCCAGCTATCTATTACTCTTTTTTCCATTTAAACCTCCATTTTCCTTATTTCTTCCTATAAAATCCTTTGGACCTTTGTTGTACCCACAAGATCTTTCTGCATCCAATATCTTTACATTGACCATTTTACTCTGTTTTGGTTGTTTCTGCTAGTCTATCCTCTATTTCACTTAAAGTAAAATCAAATAAGGTAAAGTCGTCTTCCACGCCAGTCATTACATCTAAAATGTCATAACTATACCCTACTAACTCGTTTAACAAGTTTTGTTTAGTTTCTTCTCCTTCGTCCATTACTTCTTCCTCTTTAACTGGTGCTGCGGGTAAGTCTACGCCTTCAGCTAAAGTTGGGGCTGTTAGTTGACTTTCAAGAGTTAGACTACCTTTAAACTTTCGATAAAGCTCTGTTGGGGCTGTAAAGAATGTAAATACTTTTACCAACTTTGGTTTAGTTTTCCTTAGTATTTCATATCGTTTTTGCATTCTTTCTTGTAAATCCTTTACTTCTCCGCCGAATTCTTCTATTAGTTGTTCAGCTATTTTCATATAAGGTGGATGAAAGCTCCTGCGAATTTGGTTCATTATAGCATATACTCTATCTTTGAATGTTGCTGCTCTTCCTGGTTGGTCACCTACTTTCTTCCTTATTTCTTTCCAAACCCCTTCTAACTTTTCTTTTACTTCTTCATATTTTTCTTCTTCTTGTATTTTTTCTGTTAAATTTGTTATTAGTTCATCTACTCTTGTTACTTCTTTAGTTAGTTTATCTGCCTCTGTAAACAAGGATACTAAGTCTAAGTCCTCTGAGATGTCTTTTAATTGTTCTGGGGCCTCTGTTGGTTTCTTATACCTTTTTGGTAAAGTTGACTTAGGCGCTATAGGCGGTTCTCCAGGAGTTAGTTCTTGCCCTTCTTCATATCGTTCTTGTTCTTTCTTAACTTCTTTATACATTTTTAATTCTTTTTCTTCATCTTCACTTAGTCCTTCTGTTCTTTTTTTTGCTTCATATTGTTCGATTATTCCTCTTATGTCTTCGTCAGTTAAGACTTCATCTTCTTCGTCTTTGGTTTGCGCTGTTTTGTCGTCTCCAAACCATTCGCCTCTATTTAGTTCATCTAGTGATACTTTTTTAACGATATCTCCGCTATATTTAATCGTTACATTAACAGTACCATCGTCATTAATCCCTATTACAGTAGCTTTTTCAGGGTAGCTTAATTGTACATATTGCTCGGAATTTCTTGTATAACTAAATCCTTCATTCAACCTAACTTCATCACCAACATTTACGCTATTACTAACTTTGAATTTTTTCCATTGCGCTTTCCTTACTAACTTAAACTTACCTTGGTTTAGTTCATCCATTTCGAGTTTTGAGTTTCCGTATTCTTTCTTTCGTTGGTATTGTTTAGCAGCTTCAGGCGTATCTATTCCTCTGAGTAAGACTTCAGGTTCTACTTCCTCTTTTGGTTCTTTCCTTTTCTCTATAAAATCAGATTCTTGTTGTTGTGCCACTTTTCCTATCTTTTGTAAATGGGTAGTATGAACCAAAAATCCAGGGTAAGGTGTTGGATTCTCTTTTTCATCATACTCTACATATACTTCCCCTTCTTCTAAATTATATCCTTCTGTGGTTGTTATTGTTCCTTTATCTCCTTCGTCATCTATTACTCTATCACCTACTTTGAATTCTCCATCACTTTTTTCTTGAGCTACTTTTAAACCAAATATGGATTTACCACGAAAACCTTCTACTTTTAGTTTTTCTGCATCCACCTTATACCCTAATTCTGACCCACCTACTATACCAGATAGATAAGTAGCTAAACGATAGTAAACACTGCTGCCAGCAAAATCTTCGGGCGCCAGTTCTATTCCATCTATCCTTATAAACCCTTTACCTCGTTGCACATTTACTGAATCCTTTCTTCCTGCTAATCCAGCTAGTTTTTGATATAATTCTTCACCAATATCTCCTTTTAAAAGAAATTGCGTCCCTATAGTTATTCCATACGTATCTGCTCCTATTGGTATAGCCATTCCTTCTACTTTTTTTCCATCGCGTTCTCTGTAGTAGCCAGAATCTCTTTCTTTGTAATAGTCCCAAGCAGTTGTTCCTTTAGTATGATCTCCACCGAACTCTTTCTCAAATTCCTTCTTTAGTTCTGCTTTGTCCTCTGGATAGTCTAAGCGTTCTATTTTATTCCTAAAGCCCACTATAACGTTAAAGCTTGGATCATCTGCCATTATTAGGTAGTCCAGTATTCTTTCATACAGTCTATTTCCCTCTTCACTTACAAGCTTTGGAGGATGCCCTGTACTTTCCATCATATCTTCGTTGTCATCTATAGACCTATCTTCAGTGGCTACCTTCTTTTCTCTTCTTTCTTGTCCTTTCCTCTTCACCGCTAACCGTAACCCTTTTGCGGCATCTTTACTTATAAAACCTTTGGCCAACGCCTTATCTATATCTTCTTCATTCAACGCCAACTTTGTCATTCCTTTCTTTTCCATTTTTTCTGCGCAATTTGGGCATATCTCTTTTATTTCATTTATACTTAATTTTGCTTTTTTAATTTTGATTTCTCCTCTATAACTCTTGTCATCTTTATAGCAGTACTTCACGTATTCGCCTTTCCCTAATCCATGTTCTTTATTTGGCCCTGATACTGTTCTTACCTTTCCGCCGCTATCTACGCATTCTATAAATTCTTTAGGCATCCTATCCTCCTTACTTCTTTTTCTTCTTTATTTATTAGTTCTTTCTTTTATTTTTGATCTATCTATTATTTTATTTTTCTTCTTTTTAATCCCACCAAAGTCTTAATTCATTACCTTCTAAAGTTACTTCATCTGCGTTAAAAGAATGTTGGGGCAGAACTTTTTCTACGGGTTGAATATAAACAACCGCGCTACCTTCTCTACCTAATCGGTATTTTACGGAATCTCCAAAGTAGTTTACTATTTCTTCAGCTACACTGGTATCAAAGTTATTATATCTTACTACTATTTCTGCTTGTCTTAAAAAAGTTGCGCTATCTTGATAACTACCTGGCCAATCTAAATTTCGGACTTCATCTGTATTTGAGTATGCTATAATAGTTTCTGCTAGAGGACCGCTTCCTTCTTGTGCTTTCTTAGCAAATAAATCTTGACCTTGTTCTAACCTGTCTGCGCAATTGTTACAGAATCTATATTCTTTCCTTACCGGCTTTCCGCATGATTCGCATTTACCAGTTGCCCGCTCATCTTTTCTTTTTTCTTCTTGTCTTACTATTTGTTCAGTTTCATCATTTTGGGCTTTCTTTTTATTACTTTTTACTTTTAAAATTTCATTTAGTTCTTTTCCACTACTAAAACGACTTTCTGTTTCTATTCCTTGAGAATCTATTATTTCTACTATAATATCATTATTAAAGGGATCAACTGAAATACTCTGAACCATACCTTCAATAGGATTCGTAACTGTACTGTAGATACTTTCTACTATATCCCTTATTTTAACTGCTATTCGTGCTTTATTACTTAGTCTACCGGGGCGTCCAACGGAAAATTCGTCTAAAGCGTGGGACGTTCTATCGTCTTCAGTTGTTGTAGGACTTTTACCTTGCTTGATAAAATACCAAACTGTTCTAAGGTCTGCATATTCTACTTGGTAACCTTGTTTCTCTAGCCATTCTTTTAGTTCATTTGCTGATCCTATTTCTTTTACTTCATTCCATTTATCTGTTATTATTCCATACCATAGTTCATCGTAATCTATTGTTTTTAAAATTTTTCCAGTTCGTTTTATTGCTACCTGACTATGCCCAGTTTCATTCAGGTATTCTCTTATAAATGAAGCTAATTCTTCTGCTCCTTCTTCTTCCCTCTCATCCAAGAATTCTGCGATAATACTTAAAGCATTTGAATTCTGTTCTTCTAGCGCTTGACCCCCTAAAATATCCTTGAGTTGCCCAGAAACAGACCATCCCTGTCTTGAATTTAAGATCTCTACAAGATCTCCCCCTCTTTCTACGGAACCTCTAAAAATATGCTCTGTATTTTCTTGCTCATCCTCCGGCAACTCTGCTTCTAATTCTTTTATTCCTTTTACATCAAAATTATATTCTTTTTTATCCATCGATAAAACCTTGCCTTTAATGGCAAGGTTACCATCTTGGTATTCAAGGGCGGCAAAGAGGTATTTTTTCTTTGGAAATGATTCAAAACCAACTTGGTATACAAATCTTCCGTTTAAAATGTTATCTGGGTTGTTTAAGAGGGCGGCTTGTTTTTCAGATTTTTCTTCGACTTTTACTATTGATGGGTTTTCTATTCCTACAGCTTTTAATTGTTCTTTTAAACGTCCTACGCATTTTTTGTCTAACTCTTTCATATCTAACAAGTTACTTGGTTTTTCTCTAAAGTCAGTTATTTGCCCTGGAAAGGTAGGTATGTAATCAACACTTGCTTTCCGCTCATTCTTTCCATATAACTTATTCATTATACCATCTTTTATAACTATTGGGTTCAATTGAATACCTCCTTTCCTTGTTTTTTACTGTTTATCTTTGGTAGGTTATTTTCTGCTTTCATTATTGCCCTATTTTTTAGTAAACTATCTAGATTTATAGTAAAACATTCGTGACAAAAATCAAATTTAACTATATAAAATCTAACAGGATAACAAAAATCAGGAATTTCACGTCCACAATTATCGCACTTAATTATCAGCATTTTTACTTACCCTCTTTTTGCCATAACCCTTTGAACAGCCTTATCAACTTCAGTTGTAGCATTCCGATAGATGACCCCATCTTTTGCATACCATACATCGCCTTGATTATCCTCGTAAACTCCAAATCCGTGTTCTACCATATCGGAAACTCTAGGTTGGTCTGCTTTCTTTTCTACTGTTACTTTTGGTTGGATTTCTTGAACTTTAATTGAATTTAAAAATATTGGAACCTTTCCTGCTTCAACCACACTTTCTATTTGGTTCATCTTTTATTCCTCCCTCTAAGCCTGTTTAACTATACATCCCTTCAATATAGATAATAGTATAACCTACTAAAATTATTTACATTTTGTTACACTCCACTTATTTTGTCTATTAAAAGTGTTAATCCATCATATAGCTCTCTTACCTTCTTTTTTATTTGTTTTACTTCTTTTCCATTTAAACTTTGCGGACCACTTAAATCTTTCCCGTAATCACTTTTTGATAGTTCATAGTTTGATTCATATGCAGTCTCTTCTAGTGCTCGTAATAGTTCAAGTATCCGACTAATTCGAGCATTTTGGATAACAAGTTTGTTGGTCATAGAATTTCTTTCCTTTCTTTCGGAATGCTAAATAAACCCGTTCTTCTTGTCCCTACCCCAGCTACCATTGTTCTTCCTTCAAAACGTCTTGGTCTTTTTCTATTTCCAGGCATCAAAGAGTCCGCCATATGATAACAAACTCCGGCTACGCAATCACTTAAATCTTTTGTTGATGTCCTTGGTTTCGATACCTCGTTTCCTTTCTTTAACTCTAATCGTCTACATTCATTTAAAAATCCTTTATGATTGTAGTAGTCTAGTCTTCCTTCGTACATCATAGTTTTCATGGTCATGTACGCATCTATTTGGATGCTTAACACTTCAGCGGTTATTCCTTTGTTAGTAAGTATTTGAATGCTATCAACCGACTGGAAATGATCAAATGAACACTTTTCTATATGAAATCCCTTGCCTTTAAAGTATAAAATAAAATCTCTTACTTCATCAAATTGTATTTCTCTAGTGGGGGATGCTTTAAATCTTGTCATTAAATCTATGTATCCTACAGGTAATTCGTCTTCCCCTTTTCTTATTACTGTTTTTATATGGCCCATAGCAAAGCCACACCTGCACCCCATACCATCTTCCCCGCCAGTTGCTAAGTCTACGTGAATAAAATATCTTGCATTGGGATTTGCGGAAAAGTGTTTTAATCTTGCCAATTGTTCTCTTGGACTTTCTGGAGTTTGGTTTCCCTGATCATCTACTAATTCTGGTAAAGGGTCTTCCCTATTAACATTTACGTGACCTGTTACCCTTTCGTATTCTTCAAAAAAGGGTTCCAAAACTAAACTTGGTATAGCTCCAAAGTCTCTGTATGCTCTCATTGGTGCTTTGTCAAAATCTGACTTTAATTCTATTGGAATGTCGTCATATATTCCATATTTAAAAACCTGTCCAGAAGGATACGTACCCGGCATTTGTGAGCGCCAAGTAGGCCTTCTCTTAAAAAATATCTCATTATTTGTTTCTGATTCTTTTCCTTTTCGTTCTATAAAGTCATCAGTATACCTTGGCGAACTTATCATAATCAATAACCAATCTTCAATAAACCTACTTTTGCTACTTCTTTGAAGGTTATAATAAATTTCTTCTGCTACATCATGCCCCTCTGTCTCTGTATACCATGCTGCTTCATCTACAACTCCAACTATTATATCGTAACCAGCCGGGGCTGTTTCTTTACTACTACCTGGAATTACATATATGTCTTTGGGGAATCTTAAAACACTTTTTATATCAGGATCGGGCTCAAAGTTATGTTTCTTAAACCACTTACATTGCGCTACTCTGGCACTTATTTGTCCGAATACAATATCTTTTGCCTGTGTTCCAGTTAAACTCATGTTCATTATTGCTATTTTTGAGCCCGGTGATAGATTTGAAAAATATTTTTGTGGATTCTTTAAGCGCAAGAGTCTATATACTAAATAAGTTACTATAATACTACTTTTGTAACTCTTTCCGCTTCCTTTTCCCTCATCAAAAACTATTTCGTGGTACTTCATTTTTCCTCTTTCATCAAATTGAAATATAGAAATTAAGTCTTCTAAAACAGCCGGACGGGTAGTAGATGAAGCATCTAAGTAATCTTTACTATTAACAAAGGTTTGTATATCTACAGAGGGCTCAATATAAGGGGAACTATCAACGCCTATCTCCTGTATCGCATTGCTTAAAGTATTTTGTATTATATCGTTAATTAGTAGTTTTGGTTTTTGCATATCTATCCCTAGCTGACATTGGCGGATTGTCTTCTAACGGAATCAATTCTGTTCCGCCACAGTTTGGGCACGTAAATCCAAAGTTTTCTTTTCCAGAATCTTTTTTGTAGCCTTCGTTAATAGCATAACCACAACCTATACACTCATAGCTTTCTTCACTGTATCCGGAACCGGCTGCTGGACCTGGTTGAAGCCATTGAGGAATTCTATTTACTTGGCTTGTTCTATCAGTTGCAATATCGTTTAGTGCTCTATCCGGTTTTCCGTCAGTATTTCCCATTTCGCTTGACCAACCAGCTTCGCCTACATTTTCTTTATAATCAGGTCGCAACTGTCGTTTCCATTTCCGTTGTCTTTTCATTTCGCTATTCAAGTCTTCTAAGGTATGGTCTTTTAGTTCTACTGTATCTCCTTCTCTTGCTTTTCTATTGTTTAGTTTCATACCCTTACCTCTTCTTGTAACCGTTTCAAAATTTTAATCTGTAAACTAGGGTCAACTACCTCCTGCTTAATTACATTAACTACCTGAACTAAAAATAGGCTCAAATTTTCTACGGTAATAACATATTTTTCACCGGTTTCCATCCGATTTTTTCTTTCCACGAGCCTTGAAATTGTGTCAACCAATCTTATTATGCTTAAATCTACTTTTCCAGTATCAGTATTTTCCCAACCTTCATCTGTATCAATTCTTTGACTTAACAAAGTTCTAATTAAGTGTATTTCTGAGTCTATTTTTTTGATATCGGAGTCTTCTAAAAATGTTTGATAGCGCTCGTAAATTTCTGGCTTTTTCCTCAAAAATTTTGAATAGAGTCCGCCAGCCGTTTTGGGCGCGCCGCCGCCCCCATGGAAGACACAGTGACCTTCACCTACGTGATCTGTGCTCTTTCCAGCTTTGTTTTCACAAATGTCTACGAAGGGTGCTTCTTCAGTCTTGCTTGGATATCCACAAAGTTTGTAGCCCTTTTCGTCTTCTAGTTTCGTTATCATAGCGTCTAATTGCTCTATTGGAAGATCACTTTTTGTCCTCATACCTTTTCAACTCCTTGATACTGCTTGTTAAAGTAAGTTTTATTACGTTCCTTCAATGCGGCCCACCAAGAAATATTTTGCTGGTACCAATCTACAGTTGCTTTCATTGCATCTTCAAAGTTATGTTTTGGGCACCATCCTAATTCTCTTATCTTGTCGCAGTTAATTGAATACCTAAAGTCATGCGCAACTCTATCCTTTACAAATGTAACAAGACTTTTTGGCTTATCTAAAATCCTTAAAATGAGTTCAACGATATCCAAATTTGTTCGTTCATTGTTACCACCTATGTTGTAGATTTCCCCAACCTTTCCTTTATGCAAAACTAAATCAATTGCTTCACAGTTATCTTCAACGTAGAGCCAATCCCTAACATTTAAGCCATTGCCATACACTGGAAGAACATTACCTGTTATCGCATTTGTTACACATAACGGAATAAACTTCTCCGGAAACTGGTATGGTCCATAATTATTGCTACTTCTAGTTATTACTACTTTTGTTCCAAACGTTTTAAAGAAAGAAAGAGCAAGCAGATCTCCACATGCCTTGCTTGCAGAATAAGGTGACGTAGGATTAAGCTTAGCACCTTCATTAAAACTGCCTTCTGATATACTAGCATATACCTCGTCAGTTGACACTTGGAGAACTAAGGTCCCATTGTTTCTTGCATATTCTAACAAGGTATACACACCATTGATGTTTGTCGTAACAAACTCATCTGCTTGTAAGATACTTTTGTCCACATGTGTCTCAGCAGCAAGGTTAACGATTACATCACAGCCTTTAGCAGCATTCTCTACATCCGTTTTACTTCTTATGTCACCCAAGACAAACTTGTAACGTACTGTAAAGTCCACATCTTTTAAGTTCTCAAGGTTTCCAGCGTATGTAAGTTTGTCCAGCACTACAACGCCATAACTTGGATACTTTTTGATTACATGCTTTACAAAGTTTGAGCCAATGAAACCCGCGCCACCTGCAACGAGTATGTTCATACCTACCGTCCTATCAATTGAGCTTGTTTATCACGTAAAATCTTTAAGTCATCTTTAGTCTTCTTCTTTCCATTTCCTAGTCTTGTCGATGGCAACCTACCTTCTTTTTTTCGCTTTTCTATATGTTCTTTTTCCATTGCCATTCCCTGCTCTATTTCTGATTCACTTCGCCATCCTTCTGCTTGAATTTCTTCTATTTTTTCTGCTTCTTTTGCTATTTTTATATTTTCCGATGGCCACCCGCCGCCTTTAAAAATTATTCCTGTTGTAAATAGTCTACCCATTCGTTCATTACAATTTGGACAAGTAGGATGTAAGTGTTCTTCATCTATTCCATAGCTTATAGTTTTACTTGTTTTACAGTTATAACATTTATAATCGTAAATCATTTTTTAGGTTCCTCCTTTTCTTCTAATAACTTCCAAGCAGATACCTGTCCCCAACGATTTATAGTTATCGTCGCTTTACCCCCTTTTGTTAATCCTAGAACTATTTTTGCCTGCTCTGAGGTCATGCCTATAAAATTTATGTATCTAGTTAATGGAATATATTCTTTTCTCCCTTCTCTTTCATTCCAAATTACTTGAATATCGCTTGGAACTTCTGTTATTGGCTGTATATCCTTTCCATCATATTCCGTTAAAACTTTCCAAGCGTCTGTGGTCTGTCCTCTACTCCAACTTGAGTATCTATAATCGGGTATTACTATTTTAGTCGCTACCCTTTTACTTTCTTTAATATAATTTTCCCAGATTCCTCTTACATCTTCTATAGACATTTCCTTTGTGTCTGCTACTAAATTAATTGCCCTATCTAGGTCAAATCCGCGTTGTAATAACCTTTCAATTTGAGATGCTAATTCTGATTTACCTTCCCTCTTTCCTATAAACCCAACGACATCCCCTTTCGTCAATTCATTCCGTTTAAACCAACCTATATTCCCCTCTATTACAAGTTCAGTTCCTTCTGGAGCATTACTATAGCCTATCTCTGGTTCCATGCTAGCAACCTTCAAAATCCGGTTATTTTGGTCTATAAAAGCTATGTCAATAGGAAATGTAACCCCTTTCATATGAAATGTTCCTCGAGTTACTTTAAATACCATTACTGCATTTTGAAAGTCTTCTTTGTTTACGCCTATTAAGCCCTGTGTTATTTCTTCATCGGTATTTGCATATAAAATTTTTATTCCATTTATTACTTTACTAGCAAACCTATCAAGAGGTTTGCCACGTTGTGCTTTTTTCATCATTTCAGTATTAACGTAGTCATTTGCTTCGATATAAGTAGAAAAGTTAACAGCTAACGGCATGTCAGTTTCTTGAGTCATTAAATCTACAGTATAAACGGTATAACCCTCTTTTCGGTAAATATCATAAGTTTTATAAACACCTGGAACTTTAGATTTATGTGAACTAACAAATGTGCCTAATTTTGGATCGTCCTTAAATCTTTCCCCTATTTTGTAGATTTGAACTTCGGGTATAGACTTAGGTAAGTTTCTTGGTAATGTGGTTTGTCCTAATATTTCTTTTATTTTTGGTATTTCTTCTACAGTATCTATTTTCTTTAATTCCTTTAAAAGTTGTAAGTAGTTCCACCGCTCTAAAAATTTATAGACAATGTTTTCTGGTAACCAGTTCTTTGATGGGACTTCGCCATTTTCTAGTTTTGTATCAAATGCTTTTAATCTTTCTCTGTGAATGGTTTCGTAGTTATTAGTTAGTAACTTTAAATCGGTATTTATTTCTTTTAGTTTTCCTCTAAGTTTCTCTTTTATTCTTTCTTTTTCTTCACTATCTAATCTCATTACCACTTTTTTTATTTTTTCGTAATCAACTACATCTCGCCATAGTTCCCCTTTGTCTAAATCTATTTTCCTAGCCCAAGATACTGCGCTATCAACTACGCCTTCAAAGTCTGATACGTCAACTTTTGAAGGCGTTTTTATCCAAACGTCATTTTTTATGTCGTATATTGCATCCGCTACGTCTTCATCTAATTCATCACTTCTAAAAAAGTAGTTTATTGGATGTTTCGTTTCCCCCAATGTTTTTCCATTTAATTGTTCGTTAGCTATTTCTCTTAACAATTTCATTATTTCTTCTTCAAATAAATCTAGTCTTCTTTCTTTTTCTATAAATTTTTCAGTGTTAATTATGCAAGTTATGTCAATATCGCTTTCTTCTTCCCATTGATATGTCGCAGAACTACCTATAAAAAAAATATTTGTTATCCAGTCTTCAAAGTAAACCAACCCATTATTACTTAAAGTCAAATATAAATAATCTAAAATTTGTTCTTTTACTTCTTCTCTTAAAGTAAATCTTTCTTCGGATAAATCCCAAATCTTTTCATCTAAAGTTTCTCTGGGATAATCTAAAACTCCCGCTTGTTTAAGCATACCTATACCTCAATTTCCCATCTTGGAATAAAGGTTTCTGGCAACACTTTAACTTTCTTTACTCTAGACTTGATTAAGCCCTTAATGGTTGAATCAGTACTATCAAATCCAAAAAAGTAACTCTCTATTCCGCCTTCAAGTCTCTTTGGTCTTTTAATCCTATATGAATAAGGTTCAAGCATTAACGTTCTCGGTGTATTGTCTAATCGCGTATAATCCGCGCGAACGATGTGCAAATTTCTGCCCGCCCAGGATACACCTTTCCATTTGCTTAAATACTTTGGTATTGGTGTCGGAAGTTCTTCTCCAACCTCTTTTTCTGCAAACTCTTCTGGTAAAGGGATTTCTCCAAGTCGTTGAACAGGTTGCTGAACAGTAGGAGTAGTAGGTTGAATAGGTTGTTGTACTGTAGGGATTGGAGCAATAGGAGTAGTTTGAGCAATGCGATTGCTAAGTTTTCCTTTTCTCCTACTTAAAAGTTGTTCTATTAAAATTCCTGTTTTCTCTATATTTCCTTGTAACATTGCTTTGTTTAGTTCTACTGCTATTTTTTGCGCCCCAGTTTCTGTAGGTTGACTTTCCCATTGTTGTAGCATAGTAGTAAATTTATCTTTATTATTTTCAAATGCGTATTGAAAAGAGTCTTCTAAATGAATTCCTGTTTCTGGATGCGTCCCAGATTTTACATCGTTGATGTATTTTTTGATTCTTTCAATTTTTTCATTTATGTAACCCCAATCAGCCCAAGATTTAGTTAGTTCTCTAAAAATATCTCCAGTTCCTTCAAGGACGTACCTGTACGAACTACCCTTAGTCCAATCACCATGAATAATTTTTTCTTGATTACTATCTTGATAGTTGAAGAGGTTTTCTTTTGAGCCTTTTCTATTGCTTAGCTTACTATACCTTTGCTCTATATCTCCTTCAGATTGGGGCCATAGTCTTCCGCCACATCTTGGACAAGGGTAACTTATTCTCATTTCAGTCCATTTCCTATCATCACCTACGACTGTTCTTTCACTATAAACTTGACGACAGGTATCGCATTCGTATCTAAAATTCCTAGCCATAGTATCTACTGTTGCTGGAGGGGTAAAATGAGCGCTATAGTCTTGAGGACTCTTCTCTGTTGTTCCGCTATTTCCTACGTTTGTTCCTTCATATTGTTGCCAAGACATATCACTTAGGTTGCTTTTTTTGACAAACGAATAGTTCTTCAATATGTTAAAACCTTTTCCATACTCTCCCCTACTAAAAAAGTAAGAAACGTCTTGGGCAACGTCAGGTTTGTTACCACCTAAATCGTAGTTATACATTTTACCTTCTCTTGAAAGTATTGTGACGTATATGGGTGATTCTGATATCACCTGCCATGCTTTACCTTTATTTGATAAACGCATTTCCTGGTTTACTTTTTCTCGCCATTCCCATAAGTCCTCTATTTCTCGTCCAAAGGCACGAGGCCATTTAGTTTCTACTCCAAGAAGATAACGTAAAAGGTCCTTATGAATAAATCCTACAATTTTATCAATAACAATAAACTTATTTGTACCAGTAGTTCCGTACCCTTCCTCAACTAAGGTCATTACTTTATTAAATATTGCTGTATAGTATGGGTCAAAAAATGGATCTTTCTCACTTAAATAGCCAGAATCTAACATCCTATTACCCAAAAGCTGTTCTAAATAAGAAAGAACTTCATCGTTTAGCTCATCATCATATAAACCTTTAGAAGCAAATTCGTAAGACCTTTTTAACTTACCTAGTCCATATTGTCCTTTCTTATTACTTAACATTTTTTCCGTGTTTTCCATTTTTTACCCTTATAATTTCGTGAACAATCCCATACTTTTTAGCCTCCAAACTAGAAAAATATTTGTTGCGGTCAGTGTCTTTTTTAATTCGTTCTAGTTTTTGTCCAGTTCGTTCAACAAGTATTTCCTGTATTCGAGTTTTTAAAACGCCTATTTCACAAGCTTCTACCTCTAGTTTTGAAGCATCCTCTCGCTCAGATGTCCACCTCCACGGCTCGTGAATAAAGATTCTACTATTTGGGTAAACATACCTTTTTTCACCGGCTACAAACACAATGACTGCTATCGATGCTACTAAACCCATTCCTACGGTTACTACTGGAGATTTAAGTGACCTTATTACATCGTACAACGCTAGTCCCGTATAAACGTCCCCGCCAGCAGAATCTATGTAAAGCGTTATAGTAGAATGACTTATACTATCTAAAATAAAAAGAGAGGTAATAATATCCGTGGTTTCATCGAATATATTACTGTTTTCTGATTGTATTTCTCCTTTCAAATATAAAATTCGGTTATTAAATAAAAAAGACTCTTTGTCAATACGTACTTGTGGATAAACTTTTTGATTATTACTTTCTGCCATTGATTATAATCCTCTCATATAGATAATAGTGCAACCTACCTATTTTATTTGTCCCTGCCGAACTCTTCTTTCAAGCAGCCTTTTATCCTACTTAGTATACGACTAATTGTAGACTGTGATTTACCTACTTTTTTTCCTACTTCTTCTTGAGTACAACCATTGTGGTGATGTAAACAAAAGATAATATTCTCAACTTCAGAAAAAGTAACCTTTACATAAGTTACTATTGTTTCCCAATCCTCTAAAGGGTATGGGATAGAATTCGAAACTCTTTCTTCTTCAAAAGTAAGTTTTCGAGATAACCTTGCCCTGTCATCTTCGTTTTCAAAACGCCATTCGCTATAATTTGGGTCATGCAATGGGACTTGTCGTCCATTTTGTTTATCTTGTTGGACAACCCTATAGTATGCATACCAAGTTAATTTTTTTGTAATGTAGTGAGAAAAGAAAATAGGGTGGGTATAGGTTCCTTGAAACTTTATTGGATTAAACTCTCTTACTAAAATAAAAAACTGGCTTTTTAGTTCGCAAACCCAGTCATCCCAACAGCATAATGGTAAACAGTACTTTTTTGCTATTTTTATAATTAAATATTCATAAGCCTTTAAAAGCGCTAAAGTTGATTCTTCATCTCCCTCAATAGTTTTTTTTACTAGTTCGTTTATTCTTTCGTATTCTTCTTTAGTTTCCATAAAAAAAAGAGCAGGTTTTGTCTTAAATCTGCTCTTTTAGGATAGTCCTTATCCAAGAGTAAATTAAATTATTTTCTTGTACCAGACTTCTCTACTCTTACTTCTTTCACCTCCCCATCTTTTTGACTGATTACAATATCCGAATAAGGTAATGCTTCTCTATATATCGTACACGCTTTACATTCCCAGTCTTTCTCTGAACAATCTAATCCACTTAAAAGCCCTTTACTAACTATTTCATTCTTTTTTTCCTTCCTTTCCAACTTTTCCATCTTTTAAAGGTTCCTCCTTCTCTGTAGGTATAGTCTTTTCTTTTAATTCTTCTATTTTTAGTTCTTCTAACATCTGAATTGCTGAAAAATCTAAACAGCTTAAAAGTTCTTTATTTCCTATTCTAAACCTTGTTCCGCATGATATTCCTAGCATATTATTTTTTATTAGCCGTACTATCTCAGCTCGTTCTAAATCCGTCTGTAACAACGCACTTATTAATCTTCCTATACAGTTTAATAATGCAGTAACGCAATGACCTGATTTACCTAAATCAAGTCTAACTTCCATTAAATCTTCTTTTTCTTTTCCATCTTTGTTCAAAGTAAGGTATAAAGAACCGCAATCCATCTTAGCTTTTGTTGTTGTACCTTTTAGTATCTCAGGTCGTTTCCGTAGTGGCATATTCTCCCCTCCTCATTAAGTCTTCTTTCATTTCTTTTAGTCCTTCTATAGCTGTTAAAACCTTTATTTCTGGTAACAAAGCTTTTACGTATTCTGCTTTTAGTCCTCCTTTTAATGGTCTCTTTGCTAGCTGACCTAGTTCTGCTGTAGTTACTAGTTTAATCAAACTCTTATCTAAACCAAAAACATTACAAATCTCAGCAGCAAATTCAACCCTATCAAATTTTGTTGCTCCATTAACATGTACAAGTCCGTGTATTTCTTTTCCTACCAAACCTTTTACCACTTCCGCTAAGTTAGGAGCATAGGTTGGACATCCTATTTGGTCTATAGGAACTTTTAATTCTTGTTTTTTTCCTACTGTATTCAAAACTTTGTAAACGAAGTTCTTCTTCTGTAACTCCCAACCAAACACTCCAGTCGTTCTAACAATCAAAGAGTTTTTGCGACCAAGGAGTAACAGCTCCCCGCAAAGTTTTGCTATCCCATAGTAGTTAATAGGATTAGGTACCGATTGTTCTGCGTAGACATCTTTTGTTCCATCGAAAACATAGTCAGTAGAAAAATGGACTATGTAGGAAGTTGAAGATATATGCAGTAGGTTCTGTAACCCCCTAACATTCACAGCCCAGCACAAATCTTTGTCTGTTTCACATTTATCTACATTTGCAAAGGCTGTAGCATTTATGATTATAGCTGGACTTACTTTTTCTACCAGCCTTCTTACCTGCGTAAAATCAGTTATATCACATTCCCAGTGGTTGTACTCTCCAGGGCTATAAACCTTGTGATATGTTCCATGTACTTCGTACTTTTCATCTTTTTTAAACTCTTCTACTAAAGCTCCCCCTACCAACCCTGTTGCTCCTAAAATTAAGACTTTTTTCTCATTCATAATTTACTATCCTTTTCATCCTACCTCTACTACTTAGTTCATCCAACAATACCCGATTGTTCCTTCTCTCCCTACAATTATTATGAAACCAACAAGTCTTATCTCTTGTTACCAATTTCTTCTCGCACCATAAGCAAAGCCGTCGATATATTTTATTTGCCGCCAAAATACTCCTCCATAAATGTGTTTGGAAATCGTACACTTATACTATCGTTAAACCTATGTTCGTAATGAATTCCTTTTTCATTCTCTGACAATCCTTTCTCCACCCCTTTAAAATCAAATTCTTTCCATTCTTGCGCATTCAGCTTTTGCGCCCCTCTAAGCCATTCTTCAAACGCTTCATTTCCTAACTCTCTATTCAAATACCAAGAGAACAGTAGATGAATTTTATCTAACTTTAGTCTTTCTTCGTCACTCATCTTTAAACAGCTCATTCCATCTAAACTTTCTAGTTCAGCTCTTACTTTTTTATCTATTAAATCATTGTCCTCACAAAAGTTGTATATCTCAGTATCTGCAAATGGGTAAAAAGTTGACACCCTAATCATATCTGGTTGTATCTCGGCACAAAACCTAACTGTCTCCAGCCACTCAGTTTCAGTTTCTGTTGGCAGCCCAACCATGATATAAGCGCCACTCATTATCCCAGATTTTCGGCATATCTCAAATGCCTGTTTTATCCTTTCATTGTTCATAGGTCTATGCAAAACTTCCTTCCTTATTCTCTCACTACCACACTCTACCCCAAATCTTACGTTTATACATCCACCATCCTTTAGAATCTTGGCTACTTCTTCATCAAATACCATTGGATTCGTATTACAGTTAAAAGGAAGGTCTATTTCTTTCTTATAGTCTTTCAGTAGCTGCCTTAACCGCTTTTTGTTTAACGTAAAACTATCATCCACAAAAGCCAAACGGGTTACGTTACCTATTTGGGCTATCATATCTTTGATTTCTCCGATTACCTGGTCAATAGTTTTAAACCTAATGTAGTTACCACTTTTTCGTCCCAAATCCTTTTTATACCGATTATGCAAACTAAGATTCACACAATAGGTACATTGATATGGACAACCCCTTCCAGCGATAATGGTTATTTCCCCATTTTTTAACTCGCAAAGTTTTTTCATATCAAAGATGCTAAAATCTTCCTTAGGTAGTTCTTCTAAGTTTACAAAAGGTCTAACTCTATTTTTTACTATTCCGCCCAAAGTTTTAACCCACAAGTTTTGTATCATCATTATCTCATTTGTCCTTCCACCTCTGTGCAACACGTTTGCTAAATCTACTATTGCTCCTTCACCTTCACCTATACAAACTGAATCAACGCCTACCAGGTCTATAACGCTCTGTGGATCTTGTGATACATGGGGTCCGCCACAGATTACATGCGCTTTAGTACTTTGAGCTATCTCCTCTATAACTCCTTTTATGTGCCAAAATTGCGTTGTCAGTAACGAAAATGCTACTATGTCTGGTTTGTATTCTTCAATATCTTTTTTTATCCTCCCTACGTCACAAGAGTAACTGAGTTTATCAGCAATATGTAGCAGTTTTGTATCGTGTCCTGCCTTTCGTAATACCCCTGATAATGCACTTATACCGTGACTTACACCTAATACCGAGTTATGATTCAAATAAATGAACAGTACTTTCATATCCAAATAGAGTTAGTTCTATTTGGATAGTCCTTATCCCAAACCTTACTATTTTAACCACCCCCTTTTTAGGTTATCAAAAATCAGGTGCTCCACCTATACTAGTATTTCTACTAATATAGAATGTACATTGTGGATGCGAACAATAAAATATTTCCCAATTTGTTTCGCCGTAATCCTTAGTACCAAAATCATAAAGAATCTTTGCTTTCCTCATTCGCAGTCCGCAATGTCTTTTGAAAAATAGTCTTCTACACCGTTTTATGTATATTGGTAGTCCAAAAAAATTCCCATATTTATCCTTAATTCTTTCTAAAAGACTAGTTGGAATTTCTTTTGTCATTTGTCTTTTGGTATACCTTCTAAAGTTATCATGTTAGTTGGAAACGGATGGATTGACCGTACTTTAAATTTGCATCCTTTTATCTCTACTATTTCTTCTAATGTAAAAGGAACAAAGTTTTCTACTTCTTCTTTCTTTAGAAAACTGTTTTTGATTGCGTTTGTTATGTCATAAATTCTTCCGGTATCGGAGTTCATACCTCTACCCCCTGCTTCTTCTTTTCTTGTTGTATTGGATTTAACAAGTTATAACAATCCGGTTGAGTACACCATATCTTGCCACCGTCTTTCATTCTCTCTACCTTAACCTTTACGCACATAAAAATATGCCCTAAAACAGGGCCCATATGTCCTGTACACCAACCTGTATCTCTTACGGTTTCTTTAGTTATTTCTACTTTATCAGGTTTCTTACAAACTCGCCATTCCCATTCAATATCAACCGGTGGATACAACTCTTTTGCATGTTCTGGTTCCATCCAATACCTACTTTCTCTTTCTTCTTCTTGTTGAAACTCCCTGCTTACTGTCATAGAAGTTCCAAGAGGACAACCTTGTGGCCCAATATGGTAAGCAAATGCCCATAAACAAATAGCAAGGAAAAATCCGTTGTACTTTACCCAGTTGCAACCTAATGCATCATTTAAAGCAAAGTTTCGTGCCTTATCCGGAAACCTGAATCCTGACTTAACCAGTTTCGGCATCATACACCAACAGCCACCCCAAAGATACGTGCATTCTAATACCCACAACTCTTTACCGCCTTCAAATCTATCGTAACTCCTCCAGTTTTCTGGGTTGTCCGTTCCTTCCATTCCTCTGCTAGCCCCTCCAGAACAACAGTTTGCTCTGGGACCTACCATACCAGCACCTGACATATGTCCACAGCGTACCAGTTCGTCTATACAGTATTCTTCCATTAAAACATCGTTGTCCAACACCACTACTGTATCAAATTTAGCGATATCCAAACCTTGGTTTACTGCCCTTAGTTTTCCTTCCCTTGTTTCGTTTAGGATACATCTTAAGTTCCCCTTTCCTTCTTCTTCTTTTAGCCATTCCCGTGTTCCATCTAAAGACAAATTGTCTATTACTATTATCTCAAACTGTAGATGAGTATTCTGTCTTACTGATTCTATCGTTCGCTTTGTTAACTCTAACCTATTGAGTGTTACTATAATTACTGATATCATTTTCACTACTCCTTTATGCCTTTAAACTTTCTGCAAATTGTACCATCCGGAACCCAAATTTTCAATCCTAGACTACGTCTTGTATTATTTAGACTTGTTCGTTCATTCTGAATATGGTTATACAAAGCCCAAAGTTCATCCTGTTCTGGGCCAGTACCCCATTTCTGACGATACTTATGCCAAGCATGCCCCATTTCATGGTTCCCATGTCCAGTAATACTTTGTGTAACTGCTCCAAAATGATAAAACAATACATTCTGATATGTTACGCATACCAATCCCGCTAAAGTACAACGCCTTAGATAGTCAGCGTCCTCACATCCGCCAGGACTATACCACTCGTCAAACTCTCCGATATACTTAAAGGTCTCTTTTTTCATCATCATAAAACAACCGTGCATACCCCATCTAAAAGTGTCCGCTACTAACCCACCCCATTTTTCTTTAAACTCTGTTGGGTTCATCTGCGGTAAGCATATTGGGTCATCATCAAAGTAGCCATTACCACATAACTGAGGTGATGCTACCCCTACTTCCGAATGGGCATCTAAAAATTTAGTCATCTTTGGTAACCAGTCTTTGTCTGGTGGAAAAACTATGTCGTTGTTGATTACAAACAAATATTCTCCCCTTCCGGCTCTGCAACCTTGGTTCCAGGCCCTTGTTGCACCTATATTTTCTTTGTTTACTACTACTGTCTTATACCCTATCCCAGGAAATTCAGAAAAGATGTCTTTGCTTCCATCAGTACTTCCATTGTCTACTAAAATTATTTCGTAGTCTTCTGAATTCGTACTTTCTACTAAACTTTGTAAACATTGTCTTGTATAACCAATTTGATTATATACTGCCATTATAATACTTACCATTTTTACTCTCCTTTTTCTTTATCTACCAATCCATACTCCTTTTCATTCTCCTCTCCTCATTCCTTGGGTTCCATCTGCTACTACTGGTTTCTCCATACTCTTAATAAAATCTTTCATAGTAGTATATGGTGCAACTTTAACTGTGACTTTTTCTAATTTCAATAATTGTTTGTAGAAATATTTTACATCTTGCCATAAATAATTATTTATCCTCTCCTTTTCTATAATCAAAAAAATTAACTCCCTACGACTTAAAAGTTCAAAATATTTCTTTAGTTCCCCAACAGTCATTCCAAGTATACTTTCCCTTTTTTTAAAGCATTTCTTCATCTTATCCCTTTTAAGTAGCAGGGGTGAGATTTGAACTCACGACCTACTGGTTATGGGCCAGCTGCGCTACCCCGCAATTTTCATTTGTATTGGTTCCGTTAAATCTATCCTATGCAAAAATGTTAGCCCACAACAGTTTGGCCAGTGTTCTATCTTCCACCCATTAGCAGTATCCACAAAATGGGTATGCCAATCATAATTCCTGTCTAACAAATCTTCCAGACCTGAATATACCCCTAAATGTAACATTGAAGCATCATGCAACATTATCAAGTTATTCTCTGATAGGAACGGAGTGTAAGTTACAATTTCAGTTTTTGTATGCCCCCTTTCATGGTCAGTATCTATAAAAAGAATATCTATTTTATCAGGTAAGTTATTTTCTTTCAGAAAAGAACTTAGTTTGGTTTTACCAAACTCAACATCTTCCGCTCTAATACAAAAATAGGGAATAGTAATAGTATCAGTAACAATAGTTGGGTCCCTGAATACGTAACTCCTATCGTCTATGTCAATACTAACTAATGGACACCCAACTATTTGAGCCCCCCTAATAAATGAATGGGTACTCTTCCCATGACCTGTACCTAACTCTACAATCAATTTAGATTTTCTTTCAAGAACCGTATCAAATATTAACATCAAATGTTCCATCATCTCACTTATTATTTTTGATTTTTCAGTTATTTCTTCTCTATATTTTTTTATTAGTTCTTCCATCTATTCTCCTTTAAAATCTGTTCTAATGAATTCCTTTACCCTAAACCCCCTATTCCGCAAAGAGGTATTCTTAAATAATAGTTGGGCAACAAGAGAACTTTCATTAGTAGTATTTTCCGGCAAACCAAACACATATTCTTCCCTCCAATACCCAGATCCACTTGTTCTTTCTAGCCTATACATCCTATTCTCTAATTTTATTAAATCACAAAATACAACATCGTTAACATATTCTTCATTCCAAGATACGCTACTTAGTTGGCACATATCCCCACTTTTGCACAAATCGTTCTGTACTCTTTTTTACATGCCCTTCCATTTCACTTTCAAACTGCTTTACCGTTAAAGACCCAAAATGATGAACAAATACTGTTCCTGAGGCTCTCGACTTATATCCAGCTAAGTTTTCTACTCTATGCGTAAAATCACTATCCTCCCTATGTACTTCGTATCTCTCGTCAAATAAACCGTTCTCTCCAAATTTGTCTACTAACTTTAATTTTTCCATTACTTCCTTTTTTATTATCCATGACGAAGCGGAAACATGCTCTGTCTCCCAGTTTTTGAACTTATTATACCATTCATCGTTCCATTTGTCGAAGTCTACGTATCCTTTTAAAAGCATTTCGCTCATTCTTCCGTAGTCTTTATCACTGTACATCTGTTCAAACAAGGGTTGACAAAGCTGTCTCGGCATTCCCATCATATCATACATTTCCTTTAACATAAATGGATGCTGCTGAAACTCTGTTGCTGATATTACCCCTAGATTTGAGTCACTGGCCAGTTTTTCCGTTAACCTTTTTAGATAATGATTTGGTACTATTACATCATTACCAACTATTGCTATATATTTTCCTTTTGATTGTTTTATTCCGGCATTCCAACACTTTGATGGCCCTACTCTACTCGGTAGAGAAATACTTGTTAAAGGTAAAAACTGATTTAAAGCTCTAAATCTCTGCAGCTGACAATAGGTATCATCAATTGAACCATTATCAATCACGATTAATTCAAAAGGGTAATCATCAAAGTTATGACTTAAATGCATCAAACATTGTACTGTCAAAGTCCATAGATTGTTACATGAAACTATTACAGATACTTCCATTAACCTTCCCCTTTAATCTCCGCAACGATTGCGGCGGCTAATTGCTTTGCAATAGTGTTATAAACTTCATTATCTCTTTCTGTTAAATTGTTGAATCCGTTCCATTTACCGCCACCTCGCAAATCAATGAGATACTCTGGAATAAATCTACGTAATAGTATCTCTATCCTCTCAACATCTACCGCCTTCGCCAGCCATGCCTGCCAGAGGTCATGGTATTTGTTGTATCCGCCAATAAACAATTCCCCTGCTTCGCTATCCGCTTTTAATTTATGAGGAATTCCCTTCGCCTCCTTCGCAGCCACAGTGGTTTCACAAAAGGAAATCATAAATACCAACGCTTGTTCATCTTTTATTGCGTCTGTTATATCCCCATTTTTTAAAAATGATTTTACCCTACCAATTGCTTCTTTCAAGTCCATCTTATCCTCCTTTACCTTTAATGTCATCAATTAAAAGTCATCATCAATACTTTCTTCAACAAACTTTATCGCCCTTTTCAAATCCTTTAATTCTCTTATAATCCACTCCCTATTCGTTTCCGCTTCTTTGGGAGGTAGTTCGGGATTGACTGAATTAAGTCCCCATCGGATTGTTTTACCAGTGGCTGCCAGCACCTCACCACATTTCTCTATTAAATAACCCAATTTTTGTTCAATAGTTTTTGGCTTATATTCTGGTTTCATCTTTGCCCAATTTGTATGCCTTCTCAATTATCTCTTGTATCCACGACAAGTCCCTATCAAATATAGCATCTTCTCGTTCCATAGCATCGGATTGAAGTAATATAGTTTTATTGTTGTGTATTACCTTAATATATCCAGCATATTCTTTGCCACTACCATTATTAGACACTTTTTTCTTTTCGTCTTCTTGTAGTTCTTCAAAATTTGGTCTCGTAACTTCAAACATATTATCCTCCTAATCTTTTCAATAATTTCCATTATGTTTTAACTGGAGTCATTTCAGCGCCTCTTCCAATCCGCCCTAGCTTTTTTCCTATCTTCAAATGCTTTTTCTCTCTTAACACATGCTTCCTCATAGTCTTCATATGCTACACCCGATTTATTCCATTTCATTCTGGCTTTTTCCCAGTTAGCATCTGCTTCCTTCAAATGTGCATCCGCTTTCAGGTAATTATTGATTAGCACATTTTTAATCTTCTTCTCTACCGCTTCTTTTAAGCCCATCTTGCCCTCCTATCATACAGGGTGCATAAAAAGCGAGAAACGAAAAACGAACACCTAACACACTTATCATCATTATCTAACTTAATTTCTTTTATCATTTTCTCCTCTTTTTCTCCTGCACTGAGATTATGAGGCTGATAAATGCATTCCCCAACCCCGCATCAAGAACCCTGCTTCTGAAAGTCGGTAAAGTATAACCCCATAATCCCATTAACTCTTCTTTCGTCAACTGTAACTCCTCAATCTTACATAGGGCGTGATTTAACAATTCCTTTTCTCTTGTATGATAATTTGTAGTAATGTTATCGTGTGGATTCCCTGCTTTCCGATACTCTTCCAAAATCTCCCTGAATTTGTCTTTCATAAGTCTTCCTTCCTAAATTTCCCCGACCATTTATCCACAACCCTGGCGTATGCCGTCGCCCTTTTTCCCTTACCATTAAACCTTCTTATCGCTGTCAACCTATTCTTCTGATAGCCGAGTCTATTTAACCGCCTGCATGTCCACCGTGTCGCCGCTATGGGGTTTTGTGCCTGTATCTTTGTGAGTTTATGCAGTTTGATATTGATACAGTAGAGCCCATACTCCTTACCATTACCTTCATCCCAGAGAGGGTCAAGTGAATGTTCCGTTTCCACCCACGCCATAGCCTTGAGGTCTGATGGTCTGATGTTATACTCTCTGCCTATCTCAAAGACCTGGTCAATGTCTGCGGCGTGGACGGTGCTTGCGAAGATGAGGATTGCAAGAAATTTACTCTTTTTCATATCCTCCTCATTTATATTTTAAACATACTATTATATTTTCTGGCGGAATATAATAACAAGGGCAGTTAAAGAAATAGTTACAACTTCTGCAATAACTTTTTCTTTTCAAAAACCCATATCTAATCCATATAAAAAACCTTCTCATCTCTCCTTCCCGCCCTCATATCTTTCTATCAATACCCAATCTATGTAATCTGCAAATTCCAGTTCTATTTTTTTATCCCACTCCTCAAATGGAATAAATATAAGCAATTTTGAACCATCTGATACAAAAAGAGTTTGTTTATCCTCAATAAAATGTGTTGAACGATGAGCAATCGGGACTTTCAAAACTTTTAAAATAACTATTTCTTTGTTAAAACCATTCATACTATCCCAAATTTTATGATATTTAACTACTTCTTTTAGTTTTGCTGAAAATGTTTTCTGCTTCAAAATTGCTTCTCTCATTTCCAATAGGTAGCCTACTGCCTTTAAATAGATTTTATCCTCCATATCCTTGTCTACAATGGTTCCGTATTTTGGGAATAATTCATAAACCCAAACTCTAACATTGTCTACAAATTCCTTCCATTCTTGGCTGTCAATATCAGGTTCCTTAAATTTTATCCATAATTCACGTATCTGTAAATAATTTTCATATTCAGGACTTATTGGGGATACAGTTGAACGGTTAATTATATTTTCCATCTCACTTCTTCCTTCCCGCCCTCAAACAGTTTGGCGAGGGCTTCTTTGACTCTATCAGCCATAAAAAGACAGATAAATTGTTGTTCTTCATCCGATAAATGACTGCCGTGTATAAGTGCTTCCTCTGCCTCGTTATACCATTCACATAATTTTAATTTTTCCACCTCCGCCAGAATGAGGGTGCGGAGGTTTATGATACTTATATTTACATCAGTGGTTTGGCTTTCTTGCATATCCATCCCAACGTTTTTCCCTAATCTTCCTAACGCCCATAAATCCATCAATTCTCCCTTTACTGTATCAGCCATGTGCACCTACCCTAATTTTTTCAGGAGTATACCCCTGTTCACTTAAATTGCCTGTAACATTAGCTACAAATTTTCTAATCACCCTATATTTTTTTCTGTCTCTCGGCAAATCGCCAGGATAAATTTTCTCGCCCTGAAAGAAATCATGGGAAGAATTAT
>Ga0208245_1000159_pt1 | contig 66208 bp, 67 predicted proteins | sample RifOxyC1_FD_184035 | JGI IMG/M metagenome (GOLD analysis project Ga0208245, IMG submission 184035) | Soil microbial communities from Rifle, Colorado - Rifle Oxygen_injection C1 (SPAdes) | ecosystem: Environmental > Terrestrial > Deep subsurface > Rock core/Sediment | place: Rifle, Colorado... | reverse complement strand
CATTCATCGATTCTGTGAAGTTCGCGATAAAGACACAAGTAATTTTCAATACTGCTCGTTTATAAAACTAACAGGAAACGGCTCATTTCATCCGCCCGCCCGGCATTCGACTAGGTCGAGTTGGTCCACCTAATCAACCTGCTCAACCTGGAAACGTACAGACGAAAGAGCTGCCACGGCCGGGTGCACTTTCGACCTCGACGGTCCCGCCATGACGTTGCATGATATGTTTCACAATTGCCAAACCAAGCCCCGTGCCACCCTGTTCGCGCGACCGCGCCTTGTCCACCCGGTAGAATCTTTCGAAAAGGCGTGCGTGGTGCTCAGCTGGAATCCCCGGTCCGGAATCAGTAATCTTCAGTACCACCGCGCTTCCGCTCGCTTTCTTCCATAAAATCGAGATGAGGCCGCCGCTCGGAGTATATTTCACCGCATTTTCAAAAAGATTAACCAGCACCTGTTCGAGCCGATGGGAGTCCGCTTGAACGGTCTCCACCTCGTACTCAACCTTGATCGAATGCTTTTTCCTCTCCACGACTCCTCGCATCTGGCGTATCACCCGATCAGTAATCTCTCGCGGGCACACTTCGCACTTAAGCCACGCATGGCTCGATTCGCCAGTCTCCAGTGAAGAAAGATCGAGAAGATCGCTGATAAGATTCATAAGCCTCTCGGTATTTCGAGCGATAATTTCCACGAACTCTTTCTGAACGGACCTGCCTTCCTGAAAATCCTGAATCAGAGTATCGGCATAACCTTTGATTGCGGTCAGGGGGGTCCTCAGTTCGTGTGAAACATTTGCCACGAAGTCGATCCTGATCTGTTCGGCTTTTTTCAGATCCGTGACATCGTGAAATACTCCCACAGCGCCGTACACCGCCTCAGTTCCTTTTCGTAACGGAGAAACCGAAATCGAAAAAAACCGCCTTCCTGAGCCGTCCTCGAACGGAACCGCCGTCAAGGCGCTCATCCTGTTCTCTCGAATGGCGGCATCATAAGCCCCGAGGACATCCGGTTGTTTGAAGATCTCCCTCAGCCGACTTCGAGACTCCAGCCCTTCACCTCCGAATAGAGAAACGAGCCGCGTGTTATAAAACAAAACCGTTTCGTCCGAGTTAATCGCAAGGACCGCGTCTGAAATCGCGCTCATAACCGTGGCAAGTTCGTCGCGCTCGGTTCTTAACGCCTCAACTCTCGCCTCGAGTTCAGCCGGCAAGCCCTCCTTGAAAGGCCTCTGTGACTTTGGCCCATGACGACGCGATAGGAGAAATTTTTTCAGAAAAAGGCGCATATCAGACGCCCATAATCCGGTACCCGACCCCGCGAATCGTCTCAATAACGTCGGCGCAGCTGCCGAGTTTCTTTCGCAGGCCGAACACATGGGTATCAACTACTCGATCGGTGACTGACACACCTTCCCCCTCGATGATTTCCTTCAGTTTACCTCTCGACAAGACCTTTCCGCGATACTTCAAGAGGCCTGCAAGCACCTTAAACTCCGATGCGGTAAGATCAATTCTTACATTTTGACAAAACACATCGTGCGAATCCGTATTCAGACTCAAAGACCCGACGCGAAAGACCGTCTCTCCAGATTCCGCGGGATTCCGGACCCGTCGTAATAGCGCTCGTACCCGGGCGACAAACACCGGTATTTCAAACGGCTTCGTTACGTAATCGTCCGCTCCCATTTCAAGGCCGAGAACAATGTCAGCAGCGTCCGCGCGCGCGGTCACCATCAAAATGGGGAACCTTCCTTGTATCTTTTTGCAGATTTCGAGTCCGGAAACCCCCGGCAACATCCAGTCAAGAACAACCAGGTCGAAAGGATCCCGATCCAACCTCGTTTCCAGGAGCTCGAGCGCGCCCTCCCCGTTTTCCACCCCGATCACCGATATTCCTTCGCGCTTCAGATGAAGTGTCATCAGCTCCCGAATGTCCGCCTCGTCCTCCACGATTAATACGCTCGTTTTATCGTTATGATTCATCTGATTGTTCCCATCGTCTTTCTTGCCCGGTGTCTTCAGGACGGCCCTGTCCTAGGCGAGTGGCGCACATCGCTTCCCGTGATCGCGAAGATCACGTCTTCAGCGATATTCGTCGCATGATCCGCTATGCGTTCGAGATTCCGTGCAATCAGAATTAGACTGAACCCCTGTTCGATGTCCTTAGGTTCTGACTGGAGGATATTCAGAATATCGGAATATATCTTGTGTTTAAACGCGTCCACTCGATCATCCCGCTTCAGCACATCTCGGGCGAGAGTTTCATCATTTTTAACAAAAGCGTCGATTGCTTCCCTCACCATGAAGCGTGTCTCACTGAACATTTCCGGAAGATCGACGAGAACTTCGGGCTGATCCCGGTCAGCCATGTAGCGCTCCGTGTGATGCGCGATATTGACGGCCTGATCACCCATCCGTTCCAAATCAGTATTGATCTTGATCACGGCGACTATGAGTCTGAGATCAGCGGCGAGCGGCTGCTGAAGAGCGAGCAGTCTAAGGCAGGCCTCGTCCACGCTTTTGTGTTCACGATTTACTTCCTGTTCGAGTTCATAAATATTCGAAATCGCTTCCGCGGCTCTCCCGACAAGTGCATTGGCCGCATGCTCAATCGATCTTTCCACATGGCCGGCCATCGCGAGGAGTTCCGTTTTCAGTTTTCTCAATTCTTCATCAAAGTGGCGTTCCATCAGCCGAACCTTCCCGTGATATAGCTCTCCGTCCTCTTGTCCTTGGGCGTGGTAAATAGGGCGGAAGTCTCGCCGAATTCCACTAATTCACCCATCAGCAGAAAAGCGGTTTTATCCGAAATCCTCGCTGATTGCTGCATGTTGTGCGTTACAATGACGATAGTCACCGTCTTTTTCAGCTCAGTCAAGAGCTCCTCAATTCGTGCCGTGGAAATCGGATCGAGAGCACTGGTGGGCTCATCCATGAGGAGAACCACCGGTTTCACGGCTAACGCCCGCGCAATGCAGAGCCGCTGCTGCTGTCCTCCGGAGAGACTGGTGCCGGGTCGATCCAGCTTGTCTTTGACTTCGTCCCAAAGGGCCGCGACTCTCAAACTCCACTCCACCCTGCTGTCAAGTTCACGCTTCTTTCGGATCCCACCGAGCTTAAGCCCGACGGCAACATTGTCATAGACCGACATCGAGGGGAATGGGTTAGGCTTCTGAAACACCATCCCGATTTGCCGCCGCAACAGAACGGGATCGACCTCAGGGCCGTAGATGTCTCTGCCCTGCAGCAGAACGCGCCCGCCGATTCGCGCCCCCGGTGTTTCCTCGTGCAAACGATTCAGACATCGAATGTAGGTCGACTTGCCGCAGCCCGAGGGGCCGATGATCGCGGTAACCGTATTACTCTCGAATTCGAGACCTACTCCTTTGAGCGCCTTTGCTTCACCAAACCAGGCCTCCAGATTCTCTGATTTCAGAATCATGCTCCCGCTCTCCCCGATGGTTTAAGAATAACCCGCGTCAGCAGATTCAATGAGGAGACGAACAGGATGAGAACCAAAGCGCCCGCCCAAGCCTGCCGGTGCCAATCATCGAAAGGACTGACCGCATAAGTGTAGATCTGTACTGGAAGCGATGCGATCGGTGCGCTCAAGTCATGACTCCAATACTGATTGCCGAACGCGGTGAAAAGAAGCGGCGCCGTTTCACCCGAAACCCGCGCGATTGCCAGCACGATTCCCGTGCTGATCGGCCTCAGGCTTCCCTTTACGACAATATATACGATCACCTTCCATCTCGGAAGACCGAGGGCAAGCCCGGCCTCACGCACATGAACCGGAACCATCTTGAGCAGCTCCTCGGTAGTTCGAGCCACGGTTGGTATCATCAAAATGCCGAGCGCCAAACCACCGGCCCAAGCCGAAAAATGCTTGAAGGGCATCACGACCACAACGTAGACGAAAAGCCCCACGATAATGGAAGGGATGCTCGCCAGCATATCGATGCCGAAACGAATAGCGGCACCTCCCAGGCCGGCCCCCTTCTCACCAGCGGCGACGTATTCTGAAAGATAAATCCCGGCCGCGAGGCCCCAAGGAATACCGACGAGGCCGGCCAACCCGATAAGAATACCGGTTCCAGCCAGCGCATTTGCCATCCCACCCCCGGTTTCACCGACGGGCCTTGGCATACTCGTGAAAAACTCGACGCTGATCGAGGAAAAGCCCCTGAGAAACACATACCCAAATACACTGACGAGCGGAATAATCGCTATGAGCGCTGCGAACGCGAGAGCGGAGCACATCAGCACATTCTTTATCGTGCGACCGCGTTGTTCGGCTATCATTTCGCGCTCCATCTCAACGTCGTTCTCCATACGAATATTCGGGCGATCGCGTTGATTATGAAAGTCACGACGAAAAGTGTCAGGCCAACGCCGACCAAAGCCGAAAGATGAATATCACTCGTCGCTTCTGCATACTCATTGGCAATGGCGCTCGCCATGGTCTGTGCCGGCGCGAACAAAGAAGCCGAGATGTGGCTACGGTTCCCGATGACCATCGTAACGGCCATCGTTTCGCCCAACGCTCTCCCCAGCCCGAGAATAACCGCTCCGAAAACCCCTGATTTCGTCCCGCTGAGCACGGCAAGCCTGATCATTTCCCAACGTGTCGCTCCCAGGGCGAGGGCTGCCTCGCGCTGAACACGCGGAATGGAATGAAAGACCTCCCGTGAAATCGAAGCAACTGTGGGCATGATCATGATCGCGAGAATCAAGCCTGCCGCGAGCATACCTACTCCATAAGGAGGTCCCTGAAAAAGGGGCAGAAAACCGAAAAACCTTCCAAGAGCGGGTTCGACCACACTCCTCAGCCAAGGCGCCAGTACAAATATCCCCCAAAGCCCGAAAACCACGCTCGGAATAGCGGCTAGCATCTCAATCAGATGTCCAACGATTTCGCTTACTCGTCTCGGGGCGAGCTCATTAAGAAAGAGGGCAGCACCGATGCTCACGGGTGCCGCGATCAGAACAGCAATCGAGGATGAGACAATGGTGCCGTAAATTACGGGAAGGGCTCCAAAAACCTCGCGAACGGGATCCCAGGTTGAAGAGAAGACGAATTTCAATCCGAATCTCTGAATAGACGGCCACGCACCATGCAAAAGGAAGAGCGCGATCGCGACAAGCAGAATCAGGAGTGAGTAGGCCGGCAGCATCAAAGCCCTGCCGAATATTCTATCCCCCGGATGAAAATCTCTCTTTGCTTTCGCCAGTTCCGACTTATTACTCAAATCGAATTCCATTGATCTTGGCCTCGATCTTCTGGATTAACGCTTTCGGAAGTGGCGCGTAATGAAGTGCCTCGGCATAGTTCTGCCCATCCGTCATCGCCCATTTGAGAAACCGTTGAATATAGGGGCCTTTGGGTTTCAGCAACGTTTCACGAACGAGTAGATAAGTGAATCCGCTGATCGGATAAGCGTTTTTCCCGTCCGCATCCGTTATCGAAGCTCTGAAATCATCGGGAATAGCCTTTATCGTACCCGCCGCAGCGGCCATGATCGACTTCGAATTCGGAATCACGTACTCATTCCGCTTGTTCCGCACGCTCGCGAACGGTAGTCGATTATTCGCCGCGTAGATCAATTCGACGTAGCCAATGCTTCCGGGCGACTGCTTAACAATACCCGTAACGCCTTCGTTCCCTTTCCCTCCGATTCCCGTAGGCCAATTCACGGCCGTCCCGGCGCCTACTTTCGCTTTCCATTCCGGACTGATCTTGGAAAGATAGTCGGTAAAAATGGCTGTCGTGCCGCTGCCGTCGGAGCGATGGGCTACAAGGATCGCCGTACCAGGCAACTCGACACCCTGATTCAGGGAAGTAATCCGGGAATCATCCCACCTCGCGATTTTGCCAAGAAAAATGTCTGAAATCACCGCGCCCGAGAGCCGCAGACTCGGAGCTCCGGGCAGGTTATAAGTCAGTACGACCGCCCCCATCGTAGTTGGAATATGAAGCACGGGAATACTCGATTTTTTCATCTGTTCCTCGGTCATCGGCGCATCAGAAGCTCCGAAATCGACCGTCTTTTCCAAGAACTGCCGGATTCCGCCGCCGCTTCCGATTGACTGGTAGTTGAACTGAGCCTCAGGGACAACCTTGCGATATTCTGAGAACCACTTGGAATAGAGTGGATATGGAAAAGTCGCCCCGGCTCCGTTGATGAGGACGGGATCAGCGGCGCCGAGAATCCTGAAACTGCCCAGAAACACAAATAGCGCTAAATTCAACGTAATTACTAGTCGCTTCATCAAGGGAACCTCCAAGAGATGAGAAACAAAGTCCATTCCACAACGTCAGCATCTCCCTGTTAATTAGAATAGAAATGACGCTCGGTGTGTCAGGTTTAAGTCAGAAGACAGATGGATTTCGATTGAACGTCCATTTTGGTCAAGCTACCGGCTTGACTTTTCGTGCTGTCTGAATTCTATTGGCCTTGATGAGGCGCCCTATGCGAGTTCTGATTCTGTTAAGCGTCTTTATAAGCGGCATAAGCGGCATTGCCGTTGCGGCCGATCAACGCTCGGCGATCGTTGCGCTCAGTGACTTCGCGAACCTTACCGGACCTCGACTTTACGAAGGGCGTGACTCCCTTGGAGCATGCCGTATTCTGATTTATACCCAAAACGACGAACGAAAGTCGCGGATTTGGGTCGAAGGCACGTTTCAGCTCAACACGGGCGCCACGCTTGGAATGGCGATTCCGTTTTTCCTCAGCTCTGACCCTCAGGACACGATGCTTCATGAGTTCTATGCTGACCAAACAACCGCCTCGGCAACCCTCACTGTGATGGCCGAAGCGCGCGAAGTAACGATGACCGTGAAGCTCGTCAAAGAGGGAGAGTCGATCATCTATATTGCCTACCAAATTCCCGAAGGAATTCGCGCCTGCTCCGACCTTCGCCGACTGCTCTGAAAAACGACAAGGACTACTCCTTTCGAAATAGTCCCCGTCTCGCGAGGAACAAGCTGATTAGCGGCTGCCTGATTCGCTGCTGCCGCCCGTACCCGGGCTGCCCGAGCTGCCCATGGGGCCCGACTGGTCACTCTGACCTGATTCTCCGGTCTGCCCCGGCATCGCCGACGGAGCGGGCGAAGCCATTGCGCCAGGCTGTTGTTGCTGCTGCTGTTGATCCCCCATCTGGCCACTCTGGTCGCGACTCTGATCGCCAGTCTGTCCCATACCCGAGTCTTCTCCCTGTCTGGTGCATGCAGATTGCGCCAAAGCCGCGATTGAAACCGCCATTGCCAATGTCAATGCCGCATTTTTTACTTTCATCTCGTTCACCTTTCTGTTTGTGTTGGATTTGACAGCTTTAGGCTGCCTGTTTGGTGAGGTCGGATTTCTTCGCCTCTTCCAATTTCCTGCCCAAAACCTCCAGCTCTGCCTCGCTCACCAGGTTTCGGACCTTGGGAAAAAGTTCGGTTTCCTCGTCTTCCACGTGATCAAGAGCTGACTCAATCAGCTCATCCAAATCGTCCTCGAAGTCATTTTCGTTCTTTTCCCGAGTCATCTCCTCCATCAGATCTTTCATTTCCTGATGCTCATCATAGGAGTCTGCGATGATTTCGCTGAACCCTTCGGCATTTCTGAAGCTCGGATACAAAACCGCTTCCTCGGCCTGCGCGTGGAGATCGAGTTCCTGTTTAATGATTCTGAATATCCGCCATTTCTCGTTAATATCCTTCGCGTTTTCAGCGTGCCTGAAAAGCTGTCTGAACCGATCGTGATCTTTTTTGAGATACTCCAACCCATCCATACTTAGCCTCCTCGCTTCAATCTTCAGCTTGCAGCAAGGGAATGCATGAGTAAGGCCACTCAATCCTGCTTGCAAGCCGCCGTCCATGGAAACCCCCATTGACACAAGGGTCGGGACTCCTTCAGATTGGCGTGAATGTCACTGCGTTATCCCATCCAATACACAGATCAGCGCTCGCGGGGACCTCGTGCAGCACGTGCAAATTTCGGCTGGCGTATCACGCTTTTGCTCATAATCAGCGTGCTGTTGGGAATACTCTCGGGCTGCAGCCATTGGAAACCGCGCGCAAGCCAATGCAACCCCCTGGGAGGAGGACCGGAGGAAGATTGCTTCCTTCCTTTTCCATCTTCATTTTACAGCCGTCCCGATCTCACCACTGCAACGGGAATCCGCGTTGACCTGACAGACGCGGATCTTCCCCGCTCGCTTTTCGGAACCGCTCTCGACCCCTCCCCTTATAATGCTCGCGACGGATTCAGTACGCTCGGTTCACTCCTCGCCTACTTTCCAGCACGGATCAGCGGTACGAACTTGCCCGGACCGGATAACTCAGAGGCCTCACTGAAACCGACTAGCCCTGTTCAGCTGATCGAGTTCAAATCAGGCCGAAGAGTACCTATTTTCGCCGAAATTGACGCTAACGCCCGACCGGGGGACCGCCAGGCGCTCATTCTTCAACCCGTCGTCCGCCTGAAGCCAAAAACCCGATATATCGCAGTCATCCAAGATCTTCGAAAAGCGGACGGAACACCGATAGCTCCGCTGACCGGGTTTCGCATGATCCGGGACGGTTCAGTACCGCCTGGTTCGCGACTCGAGGTGGAGAAAGAAAGGCTCGACGAGATATTTTCGGCGCTTGCACGCCAGGGCATCAATCGCGACCGCCCTCAGCTCACGTGGGACTTCATCACCGCGAGCGATGAAGATACCATCGGGCGCCTTCTCAAGATGCGCGATCGTTCCGCGGGCCGCCTGGCCAGGAACTTGAATGCCCTTCAGGTCCTGAGCATCGAGCGTGACCCCAAGGGAATGCCGGATCTCGCGATCCGTGTCCGCGCCCGATTCAATGCTCCCTCTTATCTCGAAGGCGGAAACGGAAGACGCCTCAATCTTTCGGCGGGCACAGGCGAGCCAGAGTTTCATTCCATGCAATGGTTCCCTTTGACCATCCATGTGCCCGCGTGCGCACGGCACACGGCCAAAGCAAACCTGCCGATCATCATTTATGGGCACGGCACCTTCAACTCCGCTGAAAAGGAAATGACCGAGGAGCAAAACCGGCAGTTGATCAACCGCCTTTGCGCGATCCAGGTCGGAACGGATTGGCTCGGACGGGCCAAAGGGGACCTCCCTCATTTCGTGCTGCAGATCCTTCGTAATTGGAATGAATTTCCCGCGATCACCGACCGGTTGCAGCAGGCACACCTTAACTTCATCAATCTTGCCCGCCTGCTGCGCTCCGGAGCCCTGAACGAACTTCCCGGTTTCGTGCGAAACGGCCAGCCGCTCGCCGATTCAAAACGAATTCACTATTTCGGGATTTCCGAAGGAGGTTGCCAAGGAGTAACGACGCTCGCACTCAGTCCCGAGATTGACCGCGGCGCTATGAACGTTCCATGCGGCTTCTGGTCGATGTTCTTTTTCAGAAGCTCCGATTTTTATTACCCGCGAAAAGCACTGAGCGTCTTTTATCCCGGCACCCTGCAACGTCAAAAGCTCATGACCTTGAGCCAGCTTCTCTGGGACTATACTGACCCGGGCAACTTCGCCGCGCACATTCTGCGCAATCCCCTTCCCTCAAACCAGCCGAAACGCATTCTTTACCAGGAGGGCATCAACGACGCGTCCGTTCCGAATCTTACGACTCGGGCCATGGTCCGCGAGCTCGGACTGAAGCTTCTTCAGCCCAGTGTCGAACCGGTCCCGGGCATTGAATTCGCGTCAGGACCGCTGGATTCGGCCTACGTCCAATACGATATCGGAATCCGTCCCCGACTCGGCTCGGATAATATACCCCCGATGATCAATCCGGTTCACGAGGCGATTCGGCGCCTTCCGGCCGCTCAGGATCAACTGAAGCGATTCTTCGATGGAGACCCCGTTTTTCACACATGCGGGGACCGCCCCTGTGTCTTCAAGAAGTTTTGATTCCCAGATGCCGGTTGCACCCTGAACTCCAGCTGCAGCGCGATGCTTCCCAGGATCAAGGTTGGGAAAAGATGAGCCGCATGGTAAAGAAGCGCAAAAACCGATGCGGGTCCTCGTTCTACGCCGAGCGCAAGCAGAATGAGAACTGCCCCGGCTTCCAAAGTTCCGACGTGCCCGGGCGCCGGTATCGCGATCGCGAGATTAATGCCCACGAGCAAAACACACCAGCCCGCGATTGGCAGGGTTATTCCAGCGGCTCTGAGGCAGAGTCCCACCATCGCGACATCGACGATATCCACGACCAGTGTCCATAAGAGAGCAATCCACCAAACCCGACCGGCATTCAGAACGCCGAGCGAGTCACGAAAACGTCGGATCGACAGCTTCAATTTCCCGCTCCTATGGATTGAAGTATTTACGTCCGATCCGCTCGTGCGCGACATCAACAGAACCAAAACAAGCACGGCTGTTCCAAGTCCGATGAAACCCAGGAGGAGCGTGACGATCGCGTCCGAACGGACCCCGAACAGCCTTGTGGGAAATACAAGCAGAACGAGAGCGATTCCGGCAAAGGCAAGAGCCTCGGTCACGCTCTCCATCACAACCGCCGCCGCGGTCGAAATGGCGGAGTATCCGAAGAGCTTTTTGAGCCGAACGATGCGCAGCGTCTCTCCCGCGGCCACCGGAAGAATCAGGTTGAGAACCCGGGTTGCAGACATGATCCGGACGAGTTCACCCAAACGGGCCGACGGACCCGGATTCGGCAGTGCCGCGATAATCCCTCGAAAACGTTCCGCCCGAAGCACGGGGAGGAGAAACAGATTCAGAAGTCCCGCCCACAAAACAAGTATCCAGCGGGATTTTCTCAACGCCTCCGCCAGGCCAGCAGCGTCCTGATTCCTGAAAAAGGCAAAAAGCAGAATTATGGAAATAAGAATAGGGCCGAGCTTGACCAAGGCGGCCTTTAAAGTCATAGCAGACCGGCCACCTGCCGGCAGACCGCCGGACCCAGCGCGTCCGCAACCGACCGGGGAAGCCTCTTCCATCGATCTACGAACCAATCAGCCCGCCGTTTGTTGGAACTCATTTCGAAGTCGTCGCCCTTCACTGTCCGAATAAAGAACGGCTGTTCAACGATGTCCGATCCCCACCCCAGTTTGAAGGACAGCGGACCGGAGTTCCGCAACGACCTCCCGAAGTCAAACGCCGTCATTCCTTTTTCGCAGCTTCGTCGGATGATATCCCAATAAAGGAGATTATTCGGACTCATATGAAGCGCGGATGGCCGGGAAGACGCAAAAGGAACAGCAGTCGTCCGACCGTGATCAAGCGTAAGCGCCCCCGAAACAACACGGCCCTCATGCCATAACGTCACGATTTCCGCCTTATCGCCGAATGCGGACATCAACTCCTTCATGAAGTTGAATCCGTAAATCGGAGAGCCCTTGCGATGCATGTTTTCCGCGAGGACATCATAGAAGGACGCCAGATACTCCTTCCCTCTGCGTACCTCCAAGCCCGCCTTCTGCGCCTTTCGCACACAATTCCGAACCTTGTCCCGGAGCCCGTGCCAAAGCCGCTCCGGGTCGGAATCAAGCTTCAAAACAGCGATCACCCACGAGTTCAGCTCCACAAACTCGTCCATCACTCGGCCCTGATCGGACCCGACTGTTTTCACGACGAAGTACTGCACACGCCGCTCGCGCGCGAGTTCAAAGGCGCGCCGAAGCAGTTCGGCGCGAATCTCTTGCGTGTCACCAAGAGCAGGGGCATACGCGCCAAACAAACCGTTGGTCAGGTGAGCATGTACAAGACCTCTCACTTCCACGAGAGGGAGAGCACCACAAATTGTTCCGATCTCATTCCGCGCGAGGAGATAATGCGTACGGAGGCGGTATGCTCGCCGGGCGACGCTCTGCCAGGCAAGGTGGTGATAGCAGGTCGATTGATTGTTCCGGCCCAGGTATTCGTCCCACTGCGCGAACGCACTCTGATCCAGTTCCTCGATGAGCATCGTCACGACGCGAATTGTGCAATCGATGAACCAAGATCCGCGCACTTTGGAAAGGAATTTGCTCGTCGAGTTGGAAGGAGGTCTTATGGCACGAGTGACAAGTGGCAGCAAAAAAAATGGCAGCAAAATGACGACGAATCGAAACGAGATCATCAAGTGGGCGGAGGCGCGTGGTGCAAAGCCCACTCGCATCAAAGGCACGGGAGGGAGAAATGACATCGGGATGATCCGCCTCGATTTTCCGGGCTACAGCGGTGCGAAATCCCTCGAGCCAATTTCGTGGGATCAGTTCTTCAAAAAATTCGACGAAAGCAACCTGGCGCTGGTTTATCGCGAAAAAACCGCCGGGGGCGAGCGCAGCAACTTCAACAAACTCATCGGACGCGAAACAGTACGCCTCTCCAGCGGCAACGGAAGAAAAGTTGCCCCGCCACGACGTCGGGCGCAGGAACCGAGAGGCTCGTCCGCGGCAAGCAGCGTTCGTGGCCGCACGGCCTCCAGCCGCTCGGCAAAGCCTGTCTCCTCGCGAAGGAGGCGTGCAGCTTAATGCACGCGAGTCGTCAAACATGGCAGGTGCGTTGCAAGATACGAGGGAGTCAAGGAGGAAAACAACATGAAGCAGATAAGAATCGGGGCAGTCGGCCCAATGATCGGATTAGTCGCTATTCTCGCGTTGCCGGGTTGCGCGCAGAAGGAAACCAAAAAACCGGCGCCCGCGCAGCAGGCCTCGACCGCGGCGACCGCCGAGGACGCTGAAGCAATCGGCGCCGTTTCGAAGAGTTCCGGAAAATCCACAATCGAAACACAAGTCCCGTCGGTTACCCAAAAATCCACTCATGCCGACATCAACCGGATGAGTGCGGGAGATTTCATCGCCCTCGGGTTGAATGAGGAATCAGCTCAGAAGGTGCTGGACTACCGGCGAGAAAACGGGAATTTCACGTCCGTTGACCAGCTCAATAATGTTCCCGGTATCGACACCGCGTGGGTGAGTCGAATGCAGAACAAGCTGGGCGTCAGTTAGCGTAACCCATGCTGTGCAGGCACATCGGTTGCTAGATCAAGGATACCTATCAGAAAGGGTTTATATGAAATTACGTAGACTGAGTTATATGATTTCAGTTCTGGCATTAGTGTCTATAGCCGGATGTTCGAGCATGGGAAGTAAAACGGACAGTGGCAAGGAACTTTCCGCGTCAGGACCGACGATTATGAACGCGAGGTCGGTCCCCTCCACGATTGAGCTCAACAAATCGCTTCAACCGGCTCAATCACCGGAAATCCTTGCCGACGTCAAGGACTTTTCATCCACCGTCTCGGACGTCCGAGTCCGGTTCATTCATGTCCCTCTGGAAATCCCGATGACGAACATCGGCGGGACGACGTGGCGCGCCACATTGACCCCACAGCAATTGCGGCAACTCGCCGTGAGCGGCCAGACCATGCAATACGACGTCACCGTGATCGCAAGGAATCAGAAAGGACAGTCGATTACTTCACAAGAGCCGATCACCCTGGCTGTGAAGACGCCCGAACTTGCCACTTCTTCGGCCGGATAATTCCGCGCAGCTGCCGGTACGAGACCTGATCCCCTCCGCTCGATCAGGTCTCTCTACCTGGAGCGAAGTCTCAGGAACGACCTTTGCAGCTGTTCGCCCGGCGGCGCATGGCGCGATCGGCGCATCGAGCCGTTTCGAGGCAGCGAATCGCCAAACCGGGGGCAGCTATGGGCAAACGGATCCTGATCACCGGCGGAGCCGGCTTCATCGGCTCTCATCTTTCCCGAGAACTCGAACAAGCCGGCCACTTCGTGCGCATTCTCGACAACTTCTCCGCGCAGGTTCATGGCAGCCGGCCTGAACGGCACGATACTCTCGCCGAAGTACAAGTGGGAGACGTGCGAAACCGCGAACACGTGAAGCTCGCGTTGAATGGCATCGACATCGTATTCCATTTTGCCGCGTCCGTCGGGGTCGGACAAAGCATGTACGAAGTGCGTTCCTATATCGATAACAACAATCTGGGTACCGCGACCCTCCTCCAGGCGCTTATCACAGAAAAATCCCCCGCCATTGAACGACTCGTTGTCGCATCGAGCATGAGCATCTATGGCGAAGGCCTTTACGTTACAGCCGAAGGCACAGTCATTGACAAGGCCCGCCGTGAGGTTCGCGACCTCGAACGCCATGATTGGGAACCGAAGGGCCCTGGCGGACTTCCGATCTCACCCCGCCCAACTCCTGAAACAAAAAGGCCTGAACTGGCGTCAGTCTATGCTCTTTCGAAATTCGACCAGGAACAGATGTGCCTCATGCTCGGGGCTGCTTACAAAATTCCCACGGTCGCGCTTCGGTTTTTTAACGTTTACGGACCCGGTCAGGCGCTTTCAAACCCATACACGGGAGTAATGGCGATTTTCGCCTCGCGAATCCTGAACGGCCATTCGCCGGTCGTTTATGAAGACGGACTTCAGAAGCGGGATTTTGTTCACGTATCGGATGTTGCGCGCGCGTGTCATCTTGCGATGCAGTCATCTCAAGCGGCAGGTCACGTCATCAACATCGGAAGCGGAATACAATACACCATACTCGAAATAGCTGAACGAATGGCGCGAGCCATGATGCGGCCCACCATTCGCCCTGAACTTACCGGAAAATGTCGAATCGGAGATGTTCGGCACTGCTTCGCCGACATTTCGCTCGCTCGCAAGCTCCTGGGCTTTGAACCCCGCATCACTCTTTCCGACGGGCTAAGGGAACTCACGGACTGGCTGAGCCGCCAGCGCGCAATCGACAAGACGAAAGAAGCAAACGCGGAACTCCTGTCGCGAGGGCTTGCCATATGATTCTACCTGAACGTTACGCCCTCGTCATCGGAGGAGCCGGCTTCATCGGTACGAATCTTTCACACGCCCTTGCGGAAGAAGGGCGATCCGTTCTCGTCTTCGACAATCTTTCTCGAACGGGGGTCCAGGCGAATCTCGATTGGCTCCTTCGCAAACATCCGAGAGAGCTGGTCTTCATGCACGGGGACGTGAGAGACCCCGACGCGGTGCGGGAAGCGGTTTCCAAAGCCACGGTCGTATTCCATTTGGCCGCCCAGGTCGCGGTCACTTGCAGTGTCGAAGATCCCGTCACCGATTTTGAGATCAATTCGCGAGGAACCCTGAACGTACTTGAAGCGATCAGGCGGGCGCCAACCCGTATTCCCATCATTTTCACGTCCACGAACAAGGTCCTTGGCACGCTCGAGCATATTCGTTTGACGGAGTACGAGACCCGATATGAACCGACGGATGCCAAGATCCGACTGAATGGCGTCGGCGATGAAGATGGAATAGCGTTCTGCAGCCCCTACGGCTGTTCGAAGGGCGCGGCCGATCAATACGTCCTCGACTACGCCCGGACGTTCGGACTGCAAACGCTCGTCTTCAGGATGAGCTGTATCTACGGACCTCACCAATGCGGCAACGAAGATCAAGGATGGGTCGCTCACTTCGTCAAACGCGCCATCGCCGGCGAGCCAATAACGTTCTACGGGAATGGCAAACAGGTTCGCGACGCTCTCTTCGTCGGTGACCTGATCACCGCGTTCATGCTTGGATGGAAGAAGATAAACGAACTTTCGGGACGCGTATTCAACATCGGCGGCGGCCCGAGTCACACGATCAGCCTCATTGAGCTCGTCAGCCTGCTCTCGAACTTGCAGCAACGGTCCGTGTCGATTCGATACGATGACTGGCGTCCTTCGGATCAGCGATACTACGTTTCAGACACGAGCAAGTACACAGCAGCGACTGGATGGAGGCCTCTCGTTGACGTCCCCGCGGGGGTTGAACAACTTTTCCATTGGCTGAAAGGCCCAAGAACCGGAAGCAAAGAGGCGTTAAAACAGCTGACCGCATGACTGTGAACAATCATTCGCATCCAAGACGCGTTCTCATGACGTCCGATACGGTCGGAGGAGTCTGGACCTACGCTTTGACTCTCGCCCGCGAGCTATCGGACTCGGGAACAGAAATAGCTCTCGCCACCATGGGTCGGAGCCTCACCCGTGAACAACGTCAAGCAGCCTCTAAAATCAAACATCTTGAGATCTTTGAAAGCGCATTCCGACTGGAGTGGATGTCCGAGCCTTGGGAGGACGTCGAAAGGGCCGAGACTTGGCTCCTCGACATTGAATCACAAGTACGGCCGGAGCTGATACACCTGAATCACTTCTGCCATACCGCGATCGCTTGGCAGCGCCCGAAGCTCGTCGTTGCTCATTCCGACGTATACTCCTGGTACAGAGCAGTCAAGGGTACCCCGCCCGGCGGTGAATGGAACCGGTACAGGGAAGAAGTCTCAAGAAATCTACGAGCGGCCGACCTGATTGTAACTCCCACCTCGGCCATGCGCGACTCGCTTCAATATTTTTACGGTCCACTCGAAACGGTTCGGGTGATCTCGAACGGGACCAGAATTGATCGATTCAGGCCGGCAAAGAAATCGGACTATATCCTTTCGGTCGGACGCTTGTGGGACGACTCAAAAAATATCCGGACCCTCGATTTGGCCGCGGACGGCCTCCCTTGGCCGACGGTTGTGATCGGAAGCCGTTTGTCTCCCGGGGCGGCCCGCGTCGACGCTGTCACTTTCTCGAACGTTCTTACAATTGATGAGCTTCCACATGAAACCCTCATCCGCTACTTTGAAGAAGCCTCGATTTACGCCTCACCGGCGAAATATGAGCCCTTTGGCCTTTCCGCGCTCGAAGCCGCCTTGAACGGCTGCGCGCTCGTTCTTGGCGACATTCCGAGCCTTCGGGAAATCTGGTGCGATTCCGCGGTTTTTGTGGACCCCAACGACCCCGCTCACCTGAAGGAGACTCTGTTCCGTCTGATTCACGACAGACAAAGCCGTGAAGAGCTCGGCCGACGCGCAAGGACGCGGGCACTCGTATTCGGCGCGGAGCAGATGTGCGATTCATACTGCCGCGAATACCGAAGTCTTCTTCAATCCTCGAGAGGACCCTCGAGATGAAATTCGCGATCTTTTGCGAATCCATTCTCTCCGACTGGAATCACGGGAACGCGCACTTCCTGCGGGGAATCGTGACGGAACTGACAGCAAGAGGTCATCAGGTCTCCGTTTTCGAACCGGTCGATTCCTGGAGTCTCGGCAATCTCGTTGCCGACCACGGCTTTGAGGCAGTTTCAGAGTATACTCTGCGTTATCCCACCATCCGCGCCACCCGATACGAACGAGGAACTCTCGATCTCGACACGGCACTTGATTCAGCCGACGTTGTGCTGGTCCACGAATGGAACACACCCGACCTCATCAAGAATATTGGAAAGCACCGGGCCCGTACGCGACGCTACCAACTCTTATTTCATGACTCCCATCATCGGATGGCGACCGACCAGGCAGCGCTGTCCCGTTACGATCTTTCCAACTACGATGGAGTCCTGGCCTTCGGAAAAGTCATTGCCGATCTCTACCGTACGCGTGGCCTTGCCGCGAGAGCCTGGACCTGGCACGAAGCCGCGGACACCCGCGTCTTTAGACCCATGGAGCCCATGGCGCCGTTGCGGTCGGGCCACCTCGTTTGGATCGGAAACTGGGGAGACGACGAGCGGACGGACGAACTGCGGGAGTTCCTGCTCGAGCCATCCCGGTCTCTCGCGCTAAAAACGGAGGTTTACGGGGTGCGATACCCAGACGAGGCGCGGCAGAAACTGAAATCAGCCGGCATCGCGTATCAGGGCTGGATCGCCAATTATCGCGTGCCCGAAGTATTCGCCCGATTCCACGCGACCGTTCACATTCCGCGAAGGCCTTATGTCGAAAATCTTCCGGGCATTCCCACGATAAGGGTTTTCGAAGCACTCGCGTGCGGAATCCCGCTCATTTCGGCGCCCTGGTCCGACGCCGAGAACCTCTTCACTCCGGGGCGCGACTTTCTCGTCGCCCGCGACGGAACTGAGATGCGCGAACATCTCAAGACAGTCATGCACGATCGTGACCTTCGAACCGCGCTCTCCCATCACGGTCTCCAAACCATTCTCAAACGCCATACCTGCTCGCATCGAACGGATGAGCTTCTCGCGATTTGCCGCGAACTCAGAAGGGAACCCGAATGCCTCAGAGAATGAAATGGTCTTTTTACGGTTCCAGTCTCGTCTCTGCCTATTGGAATGGAGCTGCCACTTATTATCGCGGCCTCATCCGCGCTTTGGCCGACCGCGGACACGAGGTCACGTTTTACGAACCGGACGCTTACAACCGGCAACAAAACAGGGACATCCCCGATCCCGAATGGGCGAGAGTCCATGTATACGCTCCGACGGAAGACGGGATGCGGAACGCGCTCCGGCTCGGCTCCAGGGCTGACGTTATCGTCAAGGCCAGCGGAGTGGGCGTACTGGACCAGGAACTCGAATCGGCTGTCGCGGGCATGAAACGCCCCGGTCGTCTTGTCGCGTTCTGGGATGTCGATGCTCCCGCGACTCTCGACCGTCTCGAAAAGAACCCCGACGATCCCTTCCGCGCGGTTCTGGGAGACTTTGATCTCATCTTCACCTATGGCGGCGGGGAACCCGTGTCACGCAAATACCGCGCTTTCGGCGCAAAACAGTGCGTGCCGATCTATAACGCATTGGACCCCACGACCCATTACCGGGTCACCCCCGACCCGAAATTCGCCGGAACCCTCGGTTTCCTCGGCAATCGCCTTCCCGACCGAGAGAAACGAGTCGAAGACTACTTCATTGAAACGGCGAAAAACCTTCCCGGCGAGACCTTCGTCCTGGGCGGGAGCGGGTGGGCCGATAAAGCCGTGCCAGCGAATCTCCGGTATCTCGGCCACGTCTATACGAAAGAGCACAACGCCTTCAATTCCTCGACGAAAGCCGTTCTGAACCTGAGCCGAGACAGCATGGCATCTTACGGCTTCTCACCTGCCACCCGGGTCTTCGAGGCGGCCGGAGCAGCCGCGTGCATCATCACCGACCACTGGCTCGGAATCGAACATTTTCTCGAACCGGGAACTGAAATTCTGGTCGCGCGATCCAGGGATGAGGTGATCGAGATTGTAACCGCCCTGACTCCCCGTCGTGCGGCGCAAATCGGAAACGCCGCCCTGAAGCGAATATCGGAACAGCATACCTATTCACAACGAGCAGCTCTGGTGGAGCGGGTTCTTGAAGGGAGGTTCACGTGAATAGCCCGCTGAAGATCGTTTTCTGCGGCTTGTCGATCACCTCATCCTGGGGCAACGGACATGCCACCACCTACCGCTCCCTTTTACGCGCCCTGGCCGGGCGTGGCCATCAACTCCTCTTCCTCGAACGTGATCAGCCCTGGTATGCCGGAAACCGGGACCTTCCTTCTCCGGAATACGCGCGAACCGAACTTTATAGATCCGTTTCGGAGCTGAAGGACCGCTTTGCAGCCGACATCCGCGACGCCGACGCGGTCGTGGTCGGCTCCTACGTTCCCGACGGCATAGCGGTCGGCACTTGGGTCACCCGCGAAGCACGTGGCATTCGCGCGTTCTATGATATTGATACGCCAGCGACCCTGGCTATGCTCGAAGGGCGAACCGCGGACACGAACGCGATACCGTATCTCTCAGCCGATCTTATTCCGCGTTTCGATCTTTATCTCTCATTCACGGGCGGTCCGATACTTTCAAAACTTGAAAAGAATTATCGCGCCCGGATGGCACGACCGCTTTACTGCTCGGTCGACATGGAGCGCTACTATCCGGAGGAGCATCCCATCGCGTGGGATATTGGTTATCTCGGAACATACAGTGATGATCGTCAGCCCGCTCTCGATCGGATGCTCGTCTCCCTGGCACGCCAATGGACAAACGGACGCTTCGTCGTCGCCGGCCCGCAGTACCCGGCGGACCTGCTATGGGCGGCCAATATTGACCGGATCGCCCACCTCGCTCCCAACGAACACCGAAAATTCTACAACAGCCAGAGATTCACGATCAATGTCACGCGTAAAGACATGGTGATGGCGGGTTTTTCGCCCAGCGTGAGGCTGTTCGAGGCCGCGGCCTGCGGCACTCCCATCATCTCGGATGACTGGCCTGGTCTCGGTACTTTCTTCCGCCGCTCAGGACCCGAGATGGAAATTCTGGTCGCGAGAGGAGCGACCGAGGTTCATCAATACGTGACTGGCATACCCGAACGGGAACGTGTCGCGATCGGCCAGCGGGCGCGGGCCCGGGTGGGCAGGGAGCATTCTTCGTCCCGACGCGCGATTCAGTTTGAATCCTATTTGAATGAAGTATTGACGGGGCGCCCGTAGCTAAAAGAGGTGAAAATGCAAAACATTCCACAATCAGTTGCGAAGAGCATCAAGCGACTCGGGCCGTGGTTTCACAATATTCATCTGCCGAGCGGACATCAGACCGCGCCCGAGCACTTCCTCGGCGATTTTCCAAGCTCGAAATGGCGGCAGATCCAATCGCGTATTCCGCGGAACTTGAAAGGCTGGACCTGTCTCGACATCGGCTGTAACGCCGGCTTTTACAGTTACGAGCTCGCCAAGCGAGGCGCGAACGTGCTCGGAATTGATTCCGACAATCACTACCTCGCGCAGGCAAAATGGATCGCTAAGGAGTTTCATCCCGAAAATGCCCCTCATTTTGAAAAAATGCAGATTCACGATCTCTCGCGGCTGAACCAGAAGTTCGACCTGATTCTTTTCATGGGAGTCTTCTACCATTTGCGTTATCCGGCCCTCGCCTTGGACACCGTCTCCATGCATGTCCGAAAGCTGATGGTATTTCAGACGCTCACGATGGCTGGAGATGAGGTAGTCAAGCCGAGGCGCGATTACGGATTGCACGAGCGCCACTACTTCGATGCCTCTGGTTGGCCAAAAATGGCCTTCATCGAACATGCGGTAGCCGGAGATGATACAAACTGGTGGGTCCCGAACCATTCGGCGGTGCTCGCAATGCTCCGCTCGACGGGATTCCGGAAAATCGAACGAGTTGCCCATGAAATCTACCTGTGTCAGCCGGAAAAGCGGGGAGCTCGCGGGCGCGAGTGGGATCTCGACGAATGGAAAGCCGCCACAGGACATGGTCGAACGCGGGGTAGCTGCCATGATTGAAGCCATCAAGATCTGGAATGAACCAAACAACCTTTCGCACTGGGACTTCGAAATGGACCCGGGTTGGAAGGACTATTCCCGGATGACTATTCTCGCCGCAAAAGCGATGCGCGAAGCCGCGCCACACGTCCCTTTGGTACTGGGGGGCATTTCGCCGATTGACCCGAATTTCGTGCTCCTCATGCAAGCGGAAGGAGTGCTGGATCATGTGGATGCCGTCGCAATTCACGGGTTCCCTCTGGACTGGAATCATTGGAAGCTCGAAGAATGGCCGGAAAAGATCAAGGAAATCCAAAAGGTCACGAAATTGCCGATTTGGATCACCGAAGTCGGGGCCTCCAGCTTCGGCTCGGAGGAGGTCCAGACACTCGGGCTTGAGCGCACCAGCGAACTTCTGCTCGGACGAGCAGACCGGATTTTCTGGTACAGCCTTCTGGATCTCCCGCCCAGCTGGCCCGCGACGACCCGTCACAAGGAAGTGGAAGGGAGCTCGTACTACCGCCACTTCTACATGGGACTCATTCGCGCGGACGGGACTCCGAAACCCGCTTTTGACCGTTTTAACCCGGCACTAGGGATTTGCCAGTGGTTCCATTTCGAGGATCCGAGGCTGGAACAAGCTGTCGGCTGGATGAAGCAGCTCGGGATTCGAAAGCTCAGAACCGGAATCAGCTGGGCAGACTGGCACCGTCCCAATGCACTCGAATGGTTCGACCGACAGATGGCAGCTCTCCAGGACTTCGACTTGACCGTCACGCTCTGCTTCACTCCTCCCTCGCGAGGAAAGCGCGCCTGCCATACGAGCCCTCCGCTCGTACCCGAGGAATTCGCGGAATTTGCGGTCCAGGTTCTTAAACGTTACGCACCGAAAGGCGGTAAGCACCATGCCTGCGACATTCATCCTGATTCGTCACGCTTCGTGTGATCCCATAGGAATATCAATTTCCGGCCGACTTCCTGATATTCACCTGAATTCAAAAGGAGCAAAAGAAGCTGAAAACCTGGCGACAAGGTTGGCGCGTTCCAGAATTTCCAAGATTTACTCAAGCCCGCTTGAACGGGCGCTCGAAACGGCTAAGCCGCTATCACGGGAACTCGGTATTGCCACAATCACTTCCGAACATTTCGCTGAGCTTGAATTCGGACAATGGACCGGGAGCCCCCTTCAGGATCTCGCCAGTTCAGAACACTGGAAGCGCTTCAATACCTTTCGAAGCGGAACACGGATACCAGAGGGAGAACTCATGTTGGAAGCCCAGACCCGCGCCATAGCCGAGCTGATCAGGATATCCGAAAGGCACGGAGGCGAGCGGATCGCGATCATCACCCATGGGGACATCATCAAATCGATTCTGCTTTACGCGCTGGGCATTCCGATTGACTTTCTCTTCCGACTTGAAATCGACCCCGCATCCCTCAGCGTCATCCTATGGCGATGGGCTGAGTACGGGCCAACCGTTCTCAGGTTCAATGATACCGGCTCGGTACTTTCCTGATCCGAGTCTCCGGTTCAATCACTCCTCCCGTGTTCTCCAACTGGAGCACCATCACGCCACCTTGCGTATCCCGCTGTTTTGATGAACGGAAGCTCCCAGGATATCCGCATAGGCCCTGAGGTAATCCCGAACCATGCGTCCCGAGGAAAAACGGCTTCTCGCCGCTCTCACGCAGTCGGCGGGATCGATTTCATCAACTTTCCTGATCGCGTCGACCATTTCCTCCACGTCTCGCACGACAAATCCCGTTCGACCGTGTTCCACGATATCCAGGAGGGCCCCGGATCTGAAAGCGATCACCGGTGTCCCCAGCGACAATGATTCCATCGCGACAAGGGAGCTCATCTCTGCCGCAAGACTCGGAATCAGGACGCATCGGGCCGCCGCAATCAGGCGCCGCTTGCGCTTTAAGCCGATCGAACCGATAAAACGTCGCGACCGGCTTAGGCGGGGCACGATCTCGGATCGGAAGTATGCCACGTGCGCGTGATACTGAAAGACATGTCCGGCGAGAAACATCGGGAAGTCAGCTTTTCTCGCGGCATCAAGTGCGAGGTGAAAGCCTTTTTCGGGACATATTCTGCCGATGGAAAGGAGAAAGCGGCGTTTTCCCCCGGGGAAGAACTCGCCGAAGTCCTCCATTCTTACGCCATTCTCGATGGGCGGAATCACAGATGCCGGAACCCGTTCCAAGGCCCGCATCTGACATGTCGAAACGCCGTTCAGAAAAGTGTTCGGTCGATCCATACGAAATATTTCGGGAGGGTACCACGCAAGCGGCAGGTGAAGCGTCGCGAGCACCGGCACCGAGGCTGTCGGGAGGTACTCGTGAAAATCAAGTCCATGCATGTGGACGATATCGACCGATTCTTTACGAAGAACTTTCGCGAGCAACTCCCGAACTTCCCGGTAAGTCCTCCGTCGCTCTTCTTCTCCGATTTCGCCTTCTGTTCGCGAAATTTTCAAGAGTTCTCCACTCACTTGGGATTCTTCAGATCCTATGACAAGGGACCGGTGTCCCGCATGAACCAGCGCGAGATCAATGATGCCAAGAATCTGTTCGGCGCCTCCTACCGCGTCGGGACCGACATGCGCAAACGGATAAGCAACGCTCACGACAGACAGCCGGTTCATAATCGTTCCTTCCGAATTGCCAGCTCGCGCAGACCAGCTACGGCTTTCTCCCTCCAAAGCACGCCAGAAGTCCCCCAGTCGTGAGCTTCGTAAAGAAGCCCTCCCGGATGAGGCGCGGCACTGAAATCATAAGCGGGCGCCTCCCGAAACCGTTCCCACTCGACGTCAAACATCCGAATCACTTCGAGCTGGCTCGCAAAGCTCCGGAGAATGCGAAGCTTTCTGAGCTTCGCGGGTCCCGAAAGATGGATGTTAATTTCCCTGAGCGGGTTTGCCCGGAGCGGGACTGAATCACTCAAAAAATGGCCAGTCAGGAGTTTTTCGTCTTTCAGATGATATGAAGGAAACTCCACGATTACGGGCGCGCGATCCCCTTTCGCCTCGATCAGGTCGTGAGCGGCGTGAACGCAAAATGCCGCGGAATCGTGATCCGGATGACCTCCCTCGTACGGATGCGTAATCACGATCTCCGCGCCGCTCTCCACGAAGATTCCGGCCAACCTGCGGCTGATCTCGTTCAAGGCAAGAAAGGATTCCTGATCCCTGATTCCGAGTTCGACAAGCTGATCGGCGCCGATACCGGCGACTTCCATCGCCTTGGCCAGTTCCTGCCGCCTTTGCCGGGCATAGGCCTCTGGCGTTTCGAACCCGTGCGCGATCGCCTCGCTAGCCTTTCTCGGGGCACCGTCCGTGACATGAACGATCGTAATCCTCCGGAGCGGGCCCGCGAGCTGCGCGCCGGCCCCCAGCGTTTCGTCATCCGGATGGGCGGCGACCAAAACGCATTTCGGCGCCGCCGCGACATCGCCTGTCTCGAGGCAGCGCATGAACGCTTCAAGCGCGTTCGCGCGACTTTCACTGAACTCCGACTCTGATGGTTTGATCCGCATTTCCTGCCCCGTATTCCCGTTCAAGTAACTGGATGGCGCGCCGGTAGCCGCCCATGGTTCCGACATCCACATATGCCCGTCCGGCCTGGACTCCGAGCACTCGATTTCCGTTCGCGATGTACGCGTTGATCAGCGTTCCGAGATATTCGTCCCGCTGGCCGATGACGGCACGCTCACGCCAGAGGCGGTACAGTTCCCGGAATACATGTCCCGGCATTTTGAACGCGCCCCAAATCCATTCTGATGGAGCCCCGGCTTCCTTGACCCGAATACGTTGGACATCTCCATGAACGTCGATTTCGACTGAATCGAAGAGTTCGGGGTTTTCTACCGAGAAGAGTAACAGCGACAGTACCCCTTTTGGCAGGAGGTCAAAACCGTTGCTCGGAAACCATACGGTATCCGGCAGTCCGAGGAGCAGAACGTCCTGGTCGCGAATCAAAGGGAGTGCGCGAAAAAGAGCGTCGCAAAGACCTTCCGGGCGAGGCTGAACGACATAGCAGGCGGAGGCCGGACCATAGTTCGCCCCGTAATATTCGAGTATATCCGACTTGCCGGTCGATATGACGAAGCAAAGCCGCTCAGCGCCGCCCCCGATCATTCTTTCAACGAGATACTCACTGACGGCCCGGGGTCTTTCGATTCCCCGCTCGAGGCGGGTTCCCACAGGCAGGAGTTCCTTTGAAAAGGCAAGCGGCTGAATTCTGCTGCCAATTCCCGCTGCCGGAACAATTCCCCAGACAACCGATTGCTCCCCAGCCCGCGTCACACCATCTCCCCTTTCACGGCCTTTTCGAAAACAGTGGCCCGATGATCAGCGGTGTGCTCGGACAAAACACGTTCACGGGCGGCTTCACCGATTCGGGCAAGTTCGCGATCCGGTAGTCCGAGAGCTCGCATCGCCTCCCCGCTGTTCCTCGCGATCAGAATTTCCCGGCCCGGCTCGAAAAATTCCTCCAGACCCGGCCACTGATCACTCAGTACGGGAACGCCGCACGCCGCTGCTTCAAAAAGGCGTCCCGAAGGAGCGTAGCCGCTCCTCGACATCGATGAGCGGGTCACGTTCAGGGTCATGCGCGAAGAAGAGTAAAACGCGGGGTGCTCACCGGGATGGACGTGGGGCAAATAGAATATATTCTGGCCCCACGGGAAGCTTTCCGGATAGAGCGCGCCCGCAATCATGAATTTGGCATGCGTTAACTTTTTTGCGGGCGACAGAAAGAGCTGTTGGAGCGCAGGCTGCCGGTCATCAGCATAAGTTCCCATGTACGACAGATCCGCCCTGAAACGATCGATTGCCGAAACCCGGTGATGAACGGCAGGATCGACGCTTCCATAGAGCGGAATCACCTTGCGGGCTCCGAGGAGTTTCGAAAGCGCCCGCAAGGAGGAGCCTCCCGTGTAACTCAAAACGAGATCGAAATCCCGATAGCCGTTTACCGGAACATACGCGGGCGTCATTCCTGCTTCCATCCGCTCGATCGTAACTGGAGTATCGAGATCGTAAAATACACGACACCCTACTTCTGAGCCAATGACGAGTTCGGCGGCAGCAGCTCCGTCCGGGCAAAAAGAGGTCACGACCGCCACATCGGACCAACGCAGCGCCTTCTTTGCCCGCGATAGGATCTGTTCCCAGCTCGAATAGAGAACAAGCCCGCCACCCTGCAACTCCGTCAAATCGCGATTCGCGGCGTAATAAGAAAGATTTCGTTCAAAGAAGCAAACCTCATGGCCGCGTCTCGCCAGAGCACGGATGAGTCCCCGCCAGAGTGTTGCATGGCCATTTCCCCAAGAGGAGCTAACTGACAGTCCAAAAACCAGGATCCTCATCGCGGTCCTCACTACCTAAGGAACGCTCTGAGCTTGAGCAATTGGCATACCGTCCAATCCTAACAAAGCAAAACCTACAGACCTCCCGGAGGTCCGCCGGTTCACGGGAAGCACGGATATTGCTTCACGGATTCTGGGATTTCCCGGCGGACGGCAAAACCGTGAGGCCGTGAGAGCGACGCGAAAGAAACGCGAAGGCGAAAGGAGCCGAAGATTATGTCCAGAAAACTCACTCCCACACGGAAGAATTCGCGACTACTCTCGCGCAAGTCGAAGGGCCCTAGTAGGGCCCGGATTTCCATGCCTCCAAAACCCGTCAGAGGTCCGCGTGGTGAAGACGAGTTTATCGATAAATGCACTGAGCGCTATTATTTTGAAAGTGCCGGCGTCAGCCTTTATGATGCGGCGATCAGAAAAGCACCCCAGCAATTCAGGGCCAAACTGACTGAAATTCGTGATCAAGAACGGGCTCATGCTCAAATGCTCCGGGAGGTCATCAGAACACTCGATGCTGATCCAGGAGTGATGACCGAGTCCGCGAAGCTCAGCCAGATCGAATCCAGCGGCGTTATCCATGTCATTGAACACGGCAACTTTGAAGCAGTTATGGACGCACTGCTCGTGCTCGAACTCGTGGACAACGCGAAATGGGAACTCTTGATCGAAATCGCAGACGAACTGGGCGACGACGAAGCAAAAGAGTCCTTCGAGGACGCCCTCGGAGACGAAGCCGACCACCTCGTCTACATCCGTGAGCAGATCGTTCAGACCACGATGTACCGCCTGCAAACAAGGGCAGCATGAGACCGGTTTACGATTTTACAACTTCAGAACCTGAAACGCAGTTCACGAAGCGAGGTAAATATGGCAAAAAACTCCCGAATGGAAAAAGCGAAAGCAATGCCCCTCAGAGCAGGGCGCTATGTTGAGGAGATGCTTGAACGCCTGACCGGAGAGGACCAGCGTCAACCTCAAAAGTCAAAGCGATCTCCCCGATCCCGTACAAGTACCGCCGCGAAGCAGAAGCGCCGCCCCGTCCAGAGCAAAGGAAGGTCAACCCGACGTCCCGCGACAGGCGCACGCGCCCGGACCGCGCGTCGCAGCACAAAGACGACCGCACGGCGAGCTGGCTGAAAGTTCTTGTATTCGGCTGGAGGGAGGGTTCCTCTCCCTCCACGTGCATTTCGCGTTCTGGTAGCGTAGCCCGACTAGATCACCGCGATTCCCATTCCCGAAGCGTTTTCGAGGTCGTCGTAAGCTCCGTTTCCAGTTTTCATACTCCGTCCCATTCCCGTCATGCTTCGAAGATTTCTGACGCCAGCCGCGGTTCCCGCGCCGTTCCCGATTCCATAGTACTGAAATCCCGCCTGCAGGACTTGCATCGGGTCCAGAGTGTTTCTTCCGTCGAAGATCACGGGACGTGCCATCATTTCCTTCAGCAGGGGCAACTTCGGGTTCAGGAATTCCTGCCACTCTGTCGCGATGATCAAACCTTCAGCGCCATCGGCAGCCTCGTAGGAGGTTTTGCAGAAAACGACATCCCTTCCGAACAGCTCTTCCGCATTGCGCGTGGCTGCGGGATCGTAAGCGCGAACCCGCGCGCCAGCCTTGAGAAGTTCCTGAATCAGCGCGACGGCCGGGGCTTCCCGAATATCGTCCGTGTCGGGCTTGAATGCGATGCCCCAGAGTGCGAGAACTCGTCCCCTTAACGAATTTTTCCCGTATTCACGTTCCAGCATTTGAATCAATAGGCGCTTCTGCCTTTCGTTGATGTCTTCGGTCGCTTCTACGAGCCGTAGCGGAATACCCTCTCGCGCGGCGGTGGCCAACAGGGCGCGGATGTCCTTCGGAAAGCACGACCCCCCGTAACCGATTCCGGCGTTTAAAAAGGCCCCGCCGATGCGGCTATCCGCGCCCATGCCGGTCTTCACGAACTCGATGTTGGCACCGATTTTCTCGCACAGACTGGCAAGTTCGTTCATAAAGCTGATTCGCGTCGCAAGAAAGGCGTTACTCGCGTACTTCGTCAGTTCGGCCGAGAGCGTGTCCATCTGAATGATCTTTTTGGCCCCGGCGAACGGCAGGTAAAGTTTGGAGATCCTGTCAAAGACATCCTTGCGGCTGCTTCCGATGACGACACGGTCCGGATACAGAAAATCACGGATCGCACTCCCTTCCCTGAGAAATTCAGGATTACTGACTACGTCGAACGAATGATTCGATACGGACTTGAGCCACTCCGCGACTTTGAGATGCGTTCCGATCGGAACCGTCGATTTATTCACGATGATGCGGTATCCCGACATACTCCGCCCGACCTCGAGTACCGCGGCCTTGAGAAAGCTGAGATCCGCATCACCGTTCGAAGCTTGCGGCGTCCCCACGGTCATGAAAATGATCTCGCTGTTCTCGACGGCTTCCTTGATCGATTCAGTGAAAAAAAGCCGCCCGGCAGCCTGATTGCGTCGCAACAATTCCGCGAGTCCGGGCTCGAAAATGACCGGGTCTCCCGCCTTGAGCGCCTTCACTTTTTGCTGGTCGCTGTCCACGCAAATCACATGATTGCCGGATTCGGCGAAACAGGACCCCGTAACCGTCCCGACATAGCCTGTACCGATAACAGCGATGTTCATTCAGCTCTCCCGTCTTCTTCGCACGTTTTCGACGATCGAAATCCATCAAATTCCGGGCCAACCGGCTTGGGCGCGCCTTTTTAGCGAGCCGCAAGACGTGCGTATTGCACTGGCTTTCGCGGCTGCTTTATAGTGCGAGGACCTTGAGCCTCAAACAACTCCCGCCTCAAAACGTCCTGAAGGGTCTCGCAAGGCAGGGCGTCGATTTCGCCGACGAGGTCCTGATTTCCGTACAAACCGACATCAATGTCGAAGGCGAGTACGCGGTACAGTGGCTGCTTGCGACCAAACGGTCGCACTTCGTATTCGATTCCGAGACGGCTTCCGAGCCGCTCTGCTCTTTCACTTTTCCTGAAACACTGGAATTCCGGATCATCCCGGTCGTGGGCTCGGGGCTCCTGCAAGCCCGCGTCGAAGGGGTCTGGCTCGATCTCATTCGTTTCAGCAATCGGATTAAGTACAAATTCGACCGCGTTTTGAAGCGTTTCAGGGAGATTCAACGCAGCGAGGCGCTCACGCCCGAGCCCGTCGATCAGCAGGACCCTCACCGGTGCCCGGGCTGCGGCCTCATGCTCGACTTTATTGGCGAGGTTTGTCCGAAATGCCTGAATCATGGTGCCGCGATCACCCGGCTCGTGACGATGCTCCGGCCCTACTGGCGCGCGGCAGGCTGGATGGCGCTGCTTCTGCTTTTCGGAATCGGCCTCGACATGGCGTGGCCGCTCCTCACGCGCTACCTTGTCGACCACGTCCTTGTTGCATCATTTTCGGCCCACCAGCAGCCTTTTGCGGTTCTGACACGGTTTTCGGCTCGCGAGCTCCTGGTTCTCATCGTCATTGGCCTCGCCGCCGTACAGATCATGCGGGGCATCGTCAATGTGATCACGACGCGAATGGCGAGCCGGATAGGAAACGCGCTCACCTACGACATCCGTGGGAAACTCGTCCGTAAGCTGGAACAACTCGACATGGCCTACTACGGAAAGCAGGAAACAGGCTCTCTCGTCGGTCGCGTCGCGTATGACACGGATGCCGTGCAGAGTTTCATCACGCAGATCACCTCCGGTTTTCTCCTGCAGTTCCTGCTCGTCATTTTTTCTTTCGTGATGATGTTCAGCCTCGAACCCGGCCTTGCATTTTGGGCCTTGTTGCCAGCGCCGCTGGTCATTGCCGGCGCGTTCATCTACTGGCGGTACGTTCATCCCAGATATCAGCGCAACTGGGATCGCTCGTCAAAACAAGCCGGCATTTTGCACGGCATCCTCTCCGGCATTCGCGTCGTCAAAGCCTTCGCCCAGGAGGAAACCGAGTATCAACGGTTTCAGAAAGCCTCTATGGCGCTCCGAGACTCACGCCAGGTCCTCGACCGCACCTCCGCGTTCTTCTATCCCCTCATGGCGGTCGTGTTTCAAGTCGGCGGCTGGATCGTCTGGTACGTAGGTGGTGACAGAGTCCTTTCAACTCAGGTCACGCTCGGAACGCTCATGGCGTTTTTCGGATACCTCAGCATGTTCTACGGCCCACTTGGGAACCTGACAAATCTCACGACTTGGCTCACGCAATTCAGCACACAAATGCACCGGATCTTCGAGGTACTGGACGCGCCGACCGTATTACCGGATGCCGAGACCCCCGTGGAGATCGGCAAAGGCCGCGGCGAAATCGAATTCAAAAACGTCAGTTTCAGCTACGTTCGTGGCATTCCCGTTCTAAAGAACCTGAATTTCACGATCCGGGCCGGCGAGCGTATCGGCATCGTCGGCCGAAGCGGCTCCGGAAAAACCTCTCTGATCAATCTGATCTGCCGCTTCTACGACGTCGAAAGCGGCCAGATCCTTCTCGACGGGACTGATGTCCGGAATCTCTCGAAAAACGACCTTCGCTCCCGGCTCGCCGTCGTATTGCAGGAATCTTTTCTGTTCTGTCATGGCGCCCTCAAGGATAACATCAGCTATGGACGGCCCTCCGCCAGTCCCGAGCAAATCCTGACGGCAAGCCGGTTGGCGAGCGCTCATGACTTTATCATGCAACACACGCTGGCCTATGACTCACCCGTCGGCGAAAGAGGAGAATCGCTTTCGGGAGGCGAACGTCAGCGTGTCAGCATTGCCCGGGCGATCCTCTGTTCCCCGCAAATTCTCATTTTGGACGAAGCCACGAGTAATATCGACAGCGAGGCGGAGCGCTCGATTCAGCTCGCGCTGGAAAAAGTCAGCTCGGGACGAACCACGATTATCATCGCGCACCGTCTCAGCACCATTCGGGATTGTGATCGTATTTTTGTGGTCGAAAACGGCGAAATCGTCGAAGAAGGCTCTCATCATCAGCTCCTCCGCCTGAATCAGCGCTACGCGTCCTGGATCAAAATTCAGCAAGGCGAGAAGGCGGAAACGGCGGACGCGGTGACTGAAGAACCGGTTTCCGCGCGCGCCATTAAAACAACACCTGACGATTCCGGAATCAGATGGCTTTCACGCTCCTCGACCGAACTCCTGCAAACCCCGCAGAGGGAGTTGCAGGCGATCGTGAAAGGCTCGCTTTATCGCGGGGTGTTTGCGCTGCGCTGTTTTCCAATTGAACACAAGGATCACTACCTCAGCCTGAGGTTTGTCAACGAATCGAACATGACCCAGGAAATCGGCATTATCCGGGATCTCAACGGATGGTCGCGCAAGGAGCAGAAGCTCCTTCGTGATTCCCTGTCGCGGCGATACCTTTTCCATACGATTCAACGCATTCATTCCATCCAAAAAGTATCGCGTTTTCTCACCTTTTCGGCTTCGACTGATTTGGGAGACGTCGAATTCATGATGCGGCACAATCCCGACTCAGGGCCCAGGATCGGCAAAGCCGATAAACTGTTGATCGATATCGACAAGAATCTCTACATTCTCCCCGAGTCGCTCCTTTTGTCCAAGGCCGACCGCGGGTTGCTGGAACGCTACATTTATTGGTAGGTATTTTGCGCATTCGTCTTCAGGTCACGTTCAGAACGAGTTTACCCGTTGACTTCCTCGATTCCAGAATGCGATGCGCCTCGGCCGCCTCCGCAAGCGGAAGCACCCGGTCGATCCGAAGTTTCAACCAGCCTTCGTGGATTCCCTTCAACACGTCTCCAGCGCGGTTCAGGAGTTCCTCGCGCGTTCTCAGATAATTGAAGAGTGTTCCGCCATGCACGCTCAGGGATTTCGCCTGGAAAAGATTCGGCCCGACGGGATCCGCCGGACCGCTTGCCGACCCGAACAGGACGATGTGCCCGCAAAATGAGACAGCCTCAAGATCACCCGGAAAGGTCGCCCTTCCGACACCATCGTAAATCAGATCAACGCCTTTTCCATCAGTCAGCTTCCTGACTGACGCAACAAAATCTTCCCGGGTGTAGACAATCACATCCCGGGCGCCTGCCCCTGAAGCAATGCGCGCCTTCTCCTCCGTCGAAACCGTCCCGATCACGCGTACCCCGAGATGCGCGAGCCACTGCACGAGCAGCAACCCGACTCCCCCCGCCGCCGCGTGAACGAGCACAGTCATTTCAGGTTGGCCAGCTTGGATACGGACGTACTCGGTGAGCAGATAATGAGCGGTCATTCCCTGCAAAGGAAACGCAGCGCCTTCTTCGAAAGTAAGCTCGTCCGGCAAAGGAATGAGCTCGGCGGTTTTCACCACGTTGTACTGAGCGTAAGAACCGAACTGCAGCGTATAAGCAACGCGATCTCCCGGCTTGACCTCACGAACGTCGCTCCCGATCGCTTCAACGATTCCGGAACCTTCCAGGCCGGGTGTATACGGAAGCGGAACAGAATAGCGGCCGGTTCGTTGATAAATATCGATGAAATTGAGTCCCGCGGCTTTGATTCTGACCAGAGCCTCGCCCGGGCCGAAGCTAGGTTTCGGAACCTCCTGCAACTTGAGAACACCGGCATCACCGTTCTTCTCGATTCGAATCGCTTTCATGAGATCCTCTGCCTTCCTTCGCTCAAGCCTATCAAATCTAATAGCCGCGCCCAGTCTTTTCAAGACGGACAGAAGGTGCAGACTAGCGCGCATCGACGGTCCCGCTGTGCTGGCACGTGCGACATGAAAAGGCGGCCCCGGGAAAGCACCGTTCCCGAGGCCTGCCTGAGAAATGAGTATGAAAGAGAATCTCAGAACAGCGGAACGCCCGTCCAGATGTAACAGGTACCGCGTGTTCTCAAAAGACCATGGCTGCCCGTGTCGATTTCGAAGACGGAAGGCGCGATGTGATCACCGCTCGTGCCGTGAACACCGGAGTGCAAAGCTCCCCTCGGAATCGTGATCGAAGGATGCGGTCCTGCTTCACCTTGGATACGTGTTCCCAAAAGATCCGTGAAACGGCGCGCACTGTTGTTATAGATCAGCTTGTCCTCGCATGAGACTTCAAATTCAGGGTTATCCGGAATCGTCGAGTCATCTTGAACCTCTCCGCCGTCGATTGTGACCAGCTTGTTGAACCTGCTGGCCACTTTACAATTCTTATATCCGTCCGGATTCTCCGCGTTGTTGTAATAGCAAACGAGGTTGAAGCAAGCCATCTGTGTCGGCAACTCACATCGATCCGGGCAACCTGGTTGCTGCCCGGGTCCCTGCTGTCCTTGTCCTTGCCCGGGTCCCTGCTGTCCTTGTCCTTGCCCGGGTCCCTGCTGTCCTTGTCCTTGCCCGGGTCCCTGCTGTCCTTGTCCTTGCCCGGGTCCCTGCTGTCCCTGTCCTTGCCCGGGTCCCTGCTGTCCTTGTCCTTGCCCGGGTCCTTGCCCGGGTCCCTGCTGTCCCTGTCCTTGCCCGGGTCCCTGCTGATGACCATCGTCGGCTAGAATCAGCTGCGACGGAATGGTCAGCGCTAAAATTGAAATTACCGCAAATACTCGCATGAATTCGCTCCTTTTGATGAAGTTCGATTAAGTCGTTCCTCTCGGACTGCAAACAACAGGCCCGTTAAAAGCGAATCCGGGCATAGCGGTTGCACAGTTGCCGCCGGCGCTGAGCATTGCTCGGCATCACACATGAAGACGGGCCACAAATATGAGTCGAATCACGATTCTCTTTTCTGCATTTGTTCTGATCATGACTTCCTGTGCGCGGATTCAGCAGCCTCTGGATTTGCCACACGAACGGGACAGTTCTGTTCCGACGTTCCAGACCGGCCCGTCACCCTCGCCATCACCCGCGCCGTCAAGCGAGCCCGCGACATCCGATCGCCCGCTCTGGACGGAGGTCCGGTACGCGGCCCGATGCGATACAGCGAATGATCCTTCCACTTGTTCCGGGCACTACGGTTTCACGGTTTTCAACTCAGGAAAATTCCGGATTGGTCCCGCTCCCGAAGGACAGGTGCTCAGGGATTTTTTAACCCGCGCGGAATTTGAGTTGCTGAATAGCGCGCTCATATCGGCGATTCGGGCTCATTCATCTTCGCATTCGTATTCCCCCGAAAGCCACTCCTCCCCCACGGAGGAACTCTTTATCGTGCAAAACGGAATTGAAGAACGCATGCCGATTGGAATGGCGACATGGCGCGAAGTTTTTAAACAGTTGCGGCAGCTCTCGCGACACTACTACCCCGATCCATTTCCAAATGACTGCATCGATGCCGCGCGGGAATTTGAAAAAGCGACCGAGGCTTCGAAAATTTGCGCGGAAAATGCGGATTGCGTTTACCTCAGTCCTGACTTTCTCCCCGTAGAGGCCGAAAATCTGGACACGGTCGTCATTGACGATTGCAGTTACATCACGCCACTCGCCGTCGCGAATGCATTTGAAGCGGTTTCTCACCAACTTAAACTCCTGATGAAACGAGATCTGGCGCGAAGAGTCTGCGGCGAAAAGCTTAAAAGAAAATCCTGCCTTCAAGAAAAACGAATGGATGCTCTGGCCTTTCCACCGCTTTGCATCGAAAAACTTTGCCAAATTGCCCCGACGGCATCAGGAGTAACCCAATGATCCAGAAAGCAAGAAAACTGATGATTTCCCACTCCCTTTACGCCGCACTCCTGATGATCGCTACTCCGGCACTTTCAGGACCGAGGCCGCCTTCGCCGTCTCCGGTGCCAGGTCCAAGCCAAAATCCAGTTCCAGAAACAATTCAGAACCGAACAGTCTGCTTGAACCTGCTCTGCAACTACGAGGGCGAAAATCAAAAATGCCAAGCTGCCGCGCAATTGGAGAAGTTCGTCAGCCTTCGTGGAGATGAAGTCGAGGATCGCTCGGAGCACCCCTTCCATCCCGAGTTCGAGGTGGCGTGCAACGATTCACTGATTTATAACGGCATCGGATACCGCTTTACTGATGCCCTCGGGACCAGAATTCAAGCGCAGTCCGGGCCTTACCCAGCCATTCTCCTTCCCCGTGGTGTCCTCCGGGACGGACACCGCTATCTGATCTCCTCTCTCGAACTCGGTGATGAAAACCTGCGAGGCTACTGTTATATTTACACCGGGCCACGTTAAGCGTCAGATTCCTGACAGTAACTCTCGAAGCCCAGTCGTCTTCTCGCCCTGAAATAATTCAGATTTTCCCCTAAATTACCGAAAAGATTCTGAATATGACCCTCAGCAAAGAGTGCTCCAGAAAAGTCGGTTTGATTACAACTCTCCTCATTGCTCTCCACCTCGGCTTTGCGCCGGCTCTTCGCTCGGATGCGCAGCCAGCGCTCACGATCCAGACCGCCGCCGATGGGACCCAAACCGCGGTCGTAAACGGCAAAACGGTCGGCACTATCGAAATTCTCAAAGCCGGAACCCGTCTTTATCATTGGGCGCATCCTCGCGACATCGAGAGATGGGCGCGGGCCGGTCGCGTTCCGGGCGAGGAAGTCGCGGCCCTCATGAAGAACCATGACAACATGATGGCTGGCGGAGGTTTTTACGTTTCCAAGAATGCTCTTGATTCCTCGCATTTTGGCGAAAAGCTCTTGATCATCGAAGTCAAAAAGGACACCCGTATTCTGAATGCTAACGCGGCCGATCTAAATGCAATCTTGGGCAATGATTGGGGCACCGTGCAGAGGGAATTGCGGGTTCTCGACCTATCAGGCATGCGATATAGCTCTACCTGGCTGAACTTCTTTAAAGAATCACCGCTCGAGAACGCCTGGACACCAAAAAATAGCACCGAGATTCTCGACGCATTCCAGCGCGACAGCCCAGATTTTAGACCCCCGAGCTTCCAGCAGCTCCTCCGACTGGACCAAAGCTATCCTTTAGTCGACCATCCCGTGATTCAGGAGATTTTCCCGGAACTGAGCAAGTTTCTCGCCGGTAAACCCCTGACTGAACCGGAGCAGATCAAACTTTACGCTCATCTTTCGACCATGCCCGAGGTTCACAGCAGTATAACGAAAAAGCTTCGCCAATTGTTCCATTCACGATTCGTTCAAGAATACAAAAGATCATTCGTAACAATCACGAAAAACGGCAGGATTAACCCCGAGGTCGATTTTGAATTTGTTCTTGAATCCGCTTTGAAAAGCGGAGTTCAAGCCAAGGAGATACTCCCGGGCATTCAACATGAAGTCGCTCCCATCATGACCGGATTTCTTCCGTACAAGCCGAAACTCACGAACGATTTCGCGCGCAATTTCTATGAAAGTTTCGAATTCATTGATTGGAACGACATTGTCGACTCCATGGAAAAAGGAGATCCAGCGCCTTGGACCCGCTACGACCAAACCGGTATGGCACCCCTTCTGGACCGCTGGCGAAAAGCAAAACAACCGGTCGGCGGAACCGATCCGGACTCCGAAGTTCTGGGTTCTTATCGCGCACTTTCGGGAAATCCGAACGGTACCTATCGCGACGCTCCGATCATCGCAGGCGGTGACTTCGAAGTGAACGGAAAGAAATATTACCGGATTACCGAAAGTCAATTGGAGACGCTCAAAAAAGACCTCTTTCTCTCGGTGGAGTGGGTCGACGACCCCAACCCGCCGCAAGGCGCCCCAACAAAGACTTACCTCGCCAGGCATGAATACCCGAGTGCAAGGACCTATAAGAAATTTGAACAACTCCTCAGCGCGGATCTCCTGAAAAAGTTAAAACAAGCTCATGCCTCCGGACAGCTCGCCAACGAAGCAAGTATCGAATTCAAGAACCTCACTCAAGCCGTCTTAAAAGAGCTGATCCTCTACTCGGAAAAAGAAAATGTATCGCCTCTCTTTCGTTATCAGCTCCAGATCTCCATTCATCCGTTTTCAGACTACAACGGCAGAAGTCTTCGCGCGAAATATTTCAAAGACGCAAACCAGCCCCTTGTCATGAAAAATTGGGATCTTGACCTCTTCCTGAATTACGAAGAATTCGCATCCGAAAGCGCGGCCGGTCGGCTCCAATACCAGGCCTTGTTTAAAGGGTTGTTCGACGCCGAAAAGGCGAGCCCCGACGCTCCGCCAAAATTCTACGACGTCAAAGAGCCTTACATGATGGTCAGCGGGGTTTCTGAACTCGACGAACCCCCTGCCGATTTCGTCAACCGGGTCAAAGCTTTTTACGCCGACCCGGCAAACGATGAGCTGATCCGGCGCAAGCAGTATTACGATGTGGAACTCGGCCTCAAAAAGCAGTGCGTCCGTCAGGCGCTTTTCAATCAGTTCGGGATCTGATCGAGGATTTCTCTGGCGATCCTTATCTTGAGAGCGCCTTTCACGGCAACGCCTTCTCACACCGAAATAATTCAGATTTTTTCCCTAAATTTCCGAAAAGACTCTGAATATGACACTCAGCAAAGACTGCTTTAGAAAACTCGGTTTTATTGCAACTCTCCTCATTGCTCTCCACCTTGGTCTTGCGCCGGCGCTCCGCTCGGATGGGCAACCGAAGCTCATCATCGAGACCGCCGCGGACGGTACGCAAAGCGCCGTCGTTGATGGCATATCGATCGGAGATATCGAGGTTCTCAAAGCCGGCACCCGTCTTTACCATTGGGCGGATCCCCGTGACATCGAGAGATGGGCCCAGGCCGGTCGCGTTCCGGGCGAAGAAGTCGCGGCCCTTATGAAGAACCATGGTGGCATGGTTGCTGGCGGAGGTTTTTACGCATCCAAAGATGCTCTTGATTCCTCCGGATTCGGTGAAAAGCTCTTGATCATTGAGATCAAAAAAGACACCCGTATCTTGAATGCCAGCACGCAAATGATACATAGGATGTTTGGCAATGATTGGGATGCCTTTCAACGCGAATTGAGAGCACAAAAGATTCCAGGGCTGCAATATGATTCTACCTGGCTGAATTTTTTTGAAGAATCACCGCTCGAGAAGGCCTGGGCTCCGAAGAGCAGCGCCGAAATTATAGATGCATTCCGGTCCGGCAACCCGTCTCCGGACCTCTCGTTCTCAAAGCTGCTCCTCATCGATCAGAGATATCCTTTGGTCGATCATCCCGTCATTCAAAAGAACTTCCCGGAATTGAGCAAGTTCCTGAGCGGGAAACCCTTGACTCAACCGGAACAGCTCAAACTTTACACCGATATTCAGAACAACGTGCCCGAGTTTCAGAGCAGTACAGCGAAGAAGCTTCGCCAACTGCTCCATTCACGATTTGTTCAGGAATTCAAAACGACAATGGCAACACTCACGAAAAACGGCAAAGTCGTGCCCGCAGGCGACCTTTTCGACCGTGTCCTCGAATCCGCTATGAAAAGCGGAGTTCAACCCAAGGAGATCCTCCCGACCAGCGTTCAGCATGACGTTGCTCCCATCATGATGGGCTTTATCCCAAACAACGCCCAGCTTACGAATGAATTCGCACTCAAATTGTACGAGAGTTTCGAATTCATTGACTGGAACGACATCGTCGATTCCATGGAAAGAGGAGATCCGGCGCCTTGGACCCGCTACGATCAACCGGGTATGACACCCCTTCTTGACCGCTGGCGAAAAGCAAAACAACGAATTGGCGGTACCGAACCCGATGCCGAAATTCTCGGTTCCTACCGTGCCCTTTCCGGGAACCCGAACGGAACTTACCGCGACGCTCCGATCGTTGCGGGCGGCGACTTCGAAGTAAACGGGAAAAAATATTATCGAGTTACCAAAAGCCAATTGGAAACGCTCAAGAAAGACCTCTTTCTCACGGTTGAATGGATCGACGATCCCAACCCGCCGCAAGGCGCTCCGACGAAGACTTATCTTGCAAAGCATGAATACCCGAGTGCAAGGACCTATAAAAAATTTCAACAACTCCTGAGCGCTGATCTCCTGAAACAGCTACAAAAAGCTGATGCCTCCGGGCAACTGGCGGATCAGGCAAATCCCGAATTCAAGAAACTGACTCAAGCCATCCTGAAAGAGCTGATTACCCATTCAGAATCCAAAGCCTTTCCCGATCTTTTACGCTATCAAATGCAGATTTCGATTCATCCGTTTTCCGACTACAACGGCAGAAGCCTGCGCGCGAATTATTTCAAAAGCTCAGGATTCCCACTTGTCATGAAAAATTGGGATCTCGACCTCTTCCTGAATTACGAAGAATTCGCGTCCGAAAACATCGCCGGCCGGTTTCAATATCAAGCCTTGTACAAGGGGCTGATCGATGCCCAAAGAGCGAGCCCCGACGCTCCGCCAAAATTCTATGACATCAAAGAGCCTTACATGATGGTCAGCGGCGTATCTGAACTCGACGAACCCCCTGCCGACTTCGTCAACCGGGTCAAGGCCTTCTACACTGATCCGGCAAACGATGAGCTGATCCGGCGCAAGCAGTATTACGATGTGGAACTCGGCCTCAGAAAGAAGTGCGTCCGCCAGGCGCTTTTTAATCAGTTCGGGATCTGATCGAGGATTTCGGCCCTTCACCGACAGGGCGGCGCGGCATTTCCGCTCGCTTTGAACTTGCATTTCGTGCGAGCGGAGGGCTAGAGTTTTCGCGATGCGCTCTCTGGCGATCTTCATCATGACGACGATGCATTTTATGGTCGGGTTCCCGGCCGCGGCGGGATCGACTAACGAAGCTGCCCTGCGCAACGACGACCTCCGGGTGATGAGCCTGAATCTTCACGGCTATCACCCGACCGGAGCACCCGAACGATGGATGGAAAATCGCGCCGGTCAAAAGCGTCTTGCCGATTCGAATCTTTTTTTCTTCAGCCCCGACGAACTCGACTCCGGTCATCGCCGTCGGCTCGATCGACTGGCGGCAGATCTCATGAGATTGAAGCCGTCCCTCATACTTCTTCAGGAAGTCGCGGCGAGCGGTCCCGGTATGCCGAAAACCTGTACGGAATTTTTCGCGCAGCCGCCGGGAGATCCCGCTCACCTGAACGCGGCAGTGCGGCTCCTTCGCCGCTTGAAGACGCGTAGCGAAGACTACGAACTTTCGGCCGTTTGCCGTGGAAACCTCGGCTGGTGGACCGAACCCTCTACCTTCGCGACAAAAAGGATCCTGCGCAAAACCACTTCAAATACGTTTGAAGTGGTTCATGACTTCGATTCGAACCCCTACCCGGATGGAATCGTCGTCGAGGGGCTCGCGATTCTCGTCCGAAAGCCCTGGCGAATTCTCGACGAGCAACGCTGGACACTCGACATCCCGGGCGCGCCCGACTCGAAGTCAATTGTTCAGGCAATCACGATTGGAAAAGCTGACCGGTGGTTCGTTGCCGTAAACGTCCATGCCGGACGAAGGCTTCAGCATTTTGAACAGGCCGTTGCCTTGCGTGAACGCCTCGCCGAATACCTTCGAGATGCGCGGTTTCAAGGACAGTACGCGGGCCTGGTCATCGGCGGAGATTTCAACGCCGGTCTCTACCGCCCGAATCAGGTCGTCGAAAAAGGGGAAATCAGCACTGTGCCCTGGGAAGTTTCTGTCCCGGGCGAATACAACCTTCTTTCCCCGCCTTTTCGCGAGCAGATCCCCGCGCTTCGCACCCAGCTCGTCGCCCTTGCGCGCGAGACTCCCCATGCTCCGCCTAACGACGGGTTCGAAGAGGAAGTGAATCGTCCTGTTCTTCCGATCGCCGAAGTCGAAGCGCGCGCGACGCACGCACTGGAACGTCTAGGCAGATTACTCGATTCACCGGCTCCGGTTCGTCATTCCTGGACGCTTGCCGAGTCGCTCCACAAGGCAAATGTCTCGCGCAAATGTCAGCCGGAATCGGGAATTGACAGTGCCTGCTCTTTTTCTGAAAGGATTGATCACCTCTTTGCCGAGCCTTGGCTCCGCCTGTCGAAAGCCTTCATCCTTTATCCCCGGAACAACTGGACTTCCCTCGACTCCGTCTCCGATCATCCCGGCGTTTTCGCGAGCTTTCTTACGAACTAAATGGACGAGCTAAATGGCCGGCAATCAAGCGGCCTTTTTCGGGCCGCCCGAACGTCCTTTGGCCTTGGTCTTGGCTGCCTTGGTTTCGCCGAAACGCGCGCGCTGCTTGTTAACGATACGCGAAGCGACTTCCTTCTCGCGCCCCTTGTATCGACCCGTTTCCTCGAACTGGCTTTTCAATTTTTCGTATTCACGTTCCCTTTTCGGGCTTGCACCTCTGGGCATTCCAGTCACCTCCTGAAGATCGGCTAGGTACAAATGAGTGAAGAGCAAAAGGCGTTCCGCCCGTTTGCTCTCTACGCTTGCTTCGAATGGACGATTCGACTATCTCCTTAGGACACATGGAAACTCCATCCCTCCCAAGTTCCGCCCCGGGCGGCACGACTTCTACCCCATTTCAACGAACTGCCTTAACCGTGACGTTCTATGTCCGGCTGTTCGTGATCGTGCTCTGGAGTTCCATCGTCTTCATCCTCGGCACCCCGCTCTTTTTGGCTTTTTGGGGTAATCTCAATCTGAATCGGATGGTCGGCCGGGTCCTCTGGTATCCTCTCTCCTGGATTCTCGGGCTGAAGATCGAGATTTCGAACGAGCAGAGACTCACGGCCTCGCAGCCGTGCGTTTACCTCGCAAATCATCAAAGCGCGCTCGAAGTTCTGCTTTTCGCGAGCTTCGTGACCGACCGGACCCTGGCCATCGGGAAGAAGCAGATACTCTGGGTTCCTTTTTTCGGGCTTTTTTTCGCAGCCGCCGGAAACATCTTCATCGATCGGAAAAAGCGCCATCAAGCCGTATCGGGACTGACCAAGGCGGTCGAGATCGCGAAGAACAGAGGTGCGTCCATCCTGATCTTTCCAGAAGGCACCCGGAACAAAACCCCCGGCACCCTTCTCCCCTTCAAAAAAGGTCCGTTTCACATGGCGATCAGCGGGCAACTGCCGATCGTACCGATCGTCATCGCGCCGATCCAGGATATCTGGGACGCGGCGGCTCGAGTTTCACGAAGCGGCCTTGTGAAGGTTCAGGTACTTGACCCCATACCGACGCGTGGACTTTCGGGAGCGGATATCGAAACGCTTTCCGACCGGGTTCGAAGTGAAATGCTAGCCTGCCTTACCCGCCGAGAACACCGCCCGTAAAGCCCATTATTCAGGTCACGACATCCGCTCGCGGCGCAGCTTCACTTCGGGGTTCCCGCTTTTTCGATTTGCTTAATCCTGGCCTGACTTCAGGTTCCTGAAGATCCGGCGCATCCAGCCGCGGCACGACCGCGCTTTCCTGAGCCTGTTCAGTCTGAGGCTGGAAGGATTGGTACGAAGCCAAGTTCATGGAGATAAGCCCGATCGCGACCCGTTCCTTCGGAATTCTCACGCGGAACACGACGCGAGTTCCGGCCACCCCGGATACCGTGACACTACCGCCATGTGCTCGCATGATCCGCTCGGCAAGCGACATCCCGAACCCGTTTTGGGTCGCCCAATGCCTCAACAGATCCTGCTCCGGCCCGCTCGCCTGCGCCCCCTTTATCGCGGTCGCCTCACCGTCATAGATCGCGATTTCGAGATCACCCGCGACTCCGGGTTCAGGCGTGACAAGCTCGATCAGAAACTTGCCGCCTTGCGGTTGCATGAGGATCAGTTTCGAAACCAAATAGATCAGCACGCGCTCCAGTCTTTCGGGATCAACGGATGCCCAGGCCGGAGCCGTGGACGTGATCGTCCGGATTTCGTGGGGAGAACCAGCCGCTCCGGCAAGCCGCGCCATTCGTCTGACGAGCTCACCGACATCCACGATCTTCTCTTCGAGTTTAAGGTGCTCCGATTCCCCATCCAGCACGTCGTTCAAACCCTCCAGAACCGCCGAAAGGCGATACAGCGCCCTTCTTACCGCTTCAATCGCCCGTGATCTGAGGTTGCGGTCCTCGGCAATCCGGTCACCAGCGGACGCGATCAGGTCACTTGCCGATCTCAGAGCGATCAACGGCGGCCTGAGGTCAGTCGTTACCGCTGTGACGAACTGGAGCCGGTCCCGCCGATGCGCATCGAGCGTAATGACGAGATCCCTCATGACCGACTCGAATTCACCATAAGGATGCGGCAATTCGGTTCTTTTTGGCGTCACGGCGCCTCGTCGAATCTCGGCAACACGCTCCCGCAGAAACCGGACGGGCCGGATGTGCCACCAGAAAAAACTGCCCATCATCAGCAACACGAAAACGATGGACACAAAAGCCCCGGCCAGCAAAAGCAGGGACGAGCGGTCAGCCGACGAGATTGCCGCCTCGCGAACCGCGCCGGCCCGGGCGGCGGCATTGTCGATGAGCCGTTCGAGGCAGGCGATCATGTCCTTGTGGATATCCAGGACCTCGGCTTTTTGAAAAACATCCTTCGAATACAGCACCGGCTCAAGTTTCGCACTGAGCACGAGTAACTCCCCGAAGCGATTTCGCACCTGGTCCACGAGCGCGCGATCGTCTTCATTCGGCCCGTTCGGTTCCATTGCTTCCAGGGCTTTCAACCCGTCGAGAAGCTCCGTTTTCAGATTCGCTTTCGCGGCATTGATCTCGTGATTCCCCATCCTCCTGAAACTGGCGCTCAGGGAACGGTATTTCTGCAGGGAAACCACGAGATTCTGCGCGATCGCCTGCCGCCTCGATTGGGATTCCGCGAGCGACAGGTTCTGCTTGGAGTCACGAGCCTGCCTCCAATGCACGGCAACCATGCCAAGAATACAAGCCGTAAACGCCATCATCATCCATGAGATTAGACCTTTTTTCACGCTCCCTCTCTTTCGCCACCAAAAGTATCGAAACAGAAGGCGCGCTTACAAGCTAATTTTTATAGTAGCGTTAGATAATAATAGCCGCGCGCTCAGGCGGCGATCTGGCCGGCTTCAGGTTCGATTTTCACCTTGACCCATCCCGGCTGCCGCGTATCAAACGCGGCGTAAGCTTCCAGTACTTTGTCGAACGGCTCATGGTTCGTGAGCACCGCTGACGGATCAATCATTCCCGCTTCGACCAATTCAATAAGCTCCGGGATGTATTTGCGGTGATTGCAATTTCCCATCTGCAGCGTGAGATTCTTGTTCATCGCTTTGCCGATGGGGAAGACCATCAATGTCTCCGGATAGACGCCGATTATCGAGAGGGTTCCCGCTTTCGCCAGAGATTCTACGGACCAACGCAATGCCTGGGTCGGCGCATCTCCGGGATGCCAATGGTCACCTCGTGGTCGAGCATTCGGCGCCACATACGAGAGCTCGCGCTTGAATTCACGTCCGAGCGCTTTTGCGTCAGCCTCCGCCGGGCCATGGTGCGGACAGTTCGCATCAACACCAACCGCGTCGATCGCACGATCCACGCCAATTCCTCCTGTGAGCCTCATGATCGCTTCGACGGGGTTCTCTGCGTCGTAATTCACGATCTCGGCTCCCTGTGCTCGCGCGAGTTCCAGCCGCGACTGAATCGAGTCGACTGCGATGATGCGGCCGGTCCGGAAATGGCGGGCGCACGCGATGGTCAGCTGACCCACCGGACCGCAGCCAAAAATGGCCACCGTATCGCCCGGCTTGATTTCCGCGAGGAGCGCGCCGAAGTATGCCGTGGGCAGAATATCGGAGAGCAGAATCGCTTCGTCGTCCGACAATTCTTCAGGGAGCTTCACTAGCCCTACGTTCGCGAACGGGATGCGCGCGAACTCAGCCTGCAAGCCGTTAAACGGGCCCGAATTCCGCGGTCCACCGTAGAAGGCCGTTCCCGCCGTCTTTCCATTCGGATTCGCCTGGTCGCATTGTGAAAAATATCCGGCCCGGCAATACGAGCAATTGCCGCAAGCGATCGTGGACGGGATCACGACTCTGTCCCCCGGTTTGAAATTTCTGACCTCGCTCCCGACTTCCTCGACCACGCCCACGCCTTCGTGCCCGAGAATCGTTCCATTATTCATCCCGGGAACTGTCCCTCGAACCAAATGCAGATCCGTTCCGCAAATCGCGCTCGCCGTCAGCCGGACGATCGCGTCGGTCGCTTGCTCCAGTTTTGGTTCGGGCACGTTCTCCAGACGAATGTCGCCAATGTCTCGAAATACCACTGCTCTCATGTCATTTTTCTCCCGTTTGTTTGTTTGCAAAAACCGTGAAGTGTCAGCCGTGAAGTATCAGAAGCTGTCGATAACCGCCTTTGCCGCGTGCTCACCGCTCGCGATCGCGCCGTCGACCGTTCCGGTTTCCGCGCTGATTCCGCCGGCTTCTCCCGCGAAAAACAGCTGATTATTAACCGGACGTGAAAATTCTTTGAGCGCCTCCACGCCCCCCACTTTGACATAGCTGTAAGCGCCCCTGGCGAACGGGTCCTGCTCCCAATTGTGAAACGAAACCCCGGTCAGCATGCTCGCGAGCCGCTCTTCCGCCAGGCCCAGCACGCGACCGAAGGATCGGATGGCTCGGCTCGCAAGTTCCTGTTCGGAGAGCAGAGACATCGCTTGGGCTTTCGGTCCCCCCAACCATGCGACCAGAAGGCTCTCGTCCATTGAATTCCACCACGTCGGAAATTCCGCTTCAGGTTGGTGAAGAAATCCGAATCTCCTCGGAATCCGCACTTCCCAAGGTGCCTCGCGAAACCTCAGCAAGAGTTTCAGAACGCTTCCACTTTCGAGGTACCGGAGAGCCTCTGAAAGGACCGTCGGCTCCGGACGAAAGGTCACTGAATACGACTGATCTCCCCGTTTCTTGAGCACTCCTATCGGAATCGTGATGATCACCCGGTCTGCCTCGACGGATGGAAGTGGCCGCCCATCCGGCGTTTCGGCCTTCAAGGAAACATGCGGCTTGTCCCAAGTGATCTCACGAACGACGGAATTGAGCCTGATCGGAATCCCGCTCGCCAACCACCTGACGAGCGCCATATAGCCCTCCTTGAGCCTGAAAGCCCGGCCTCGTTCCAATTCCTCGGATTTCCGTTCTCCCAACGCGAGTGATTTCTCGCTGATGTGAGCGGTATCAGCCGCATGAAAGCCTTCCACAAAGCTACGTGCCAGAGCTATTCGTTCAAGCGCGGATTGATCATTCCCCGATCTTCCGGAGGCCGTGCCGAGCGCGTCAAGAAATTCCGCGAAAGAACGGTCCTTCTCTGGATTTGGATTCATCAGGGCCATGACTTGCCCCAGAATTTTCCAAAAGTCATTCTGTGGTTCTATTTCCGCCTTTTGCGCCCTCTGCCCGCATCGCCCGTTGTGCGCGAACCAGTGTCCCCCGTCCACCTCCTCCGTCTCCAAGCCCGCCCGAGATACGATATTCCAAATTTCAGGAGGCCGACCGTGAATGAATTCGGCACCGAGTTCAACGCCGCGATCTGAGGTATAGATCCGCCCTCCGATGCGCCCTCGGGCTTCGACGATCCCGGCTTTCACTCCGCGCGAAGCGAGAAACCTTGCCGCCGCGAGACCGGCAACGCCGGCACCGACCACGACGACCTTCACACCGCCTCGGATTGCTCAGAAGAAGGTGTGTCACTGGATTCGCTGGGCACCGGCTGCCTCGGAGGCTCTTTGTCCCTGCGATTCTCCGCATCCTTGGGAAACTCACGACGCGGAGGACTGTCACCTTCGGTTCTTTCCCTTTTTCCGGCCGGCGGCTCTGGTTTTCTCGAGCGATTCTCGTCTTTCATTCCCGTGATTGTGCAACCCACGTGCTGGGTGCGTTTTTGCACTGCTATCGTGAACAAAATGCCCGTGCCCTTCACGAGTTTTCAGCTCTTTTTTCCGCCTCATCCTGCCACGACCTGGAACCCGGGCGATCTCAAGTCGCTCCCTGACATCAGCCGCTACGTCGCGCAGTTCAAATACGACGATTGGCGCACGATGATTTATTTTTTTCCAGACGGCCGTATCGAATTTTATAGCAGGAAAAAGGCAAAATTACCGCGTTATCGCCCACCCAAATCGATGATTGAGAGCCTCCGCAATCTTGAGCTCGCGCCGAATGCCTATCACGTACTGGATGCCGGCCTCCTTCATTACAAGACGCCGCGCGTGAAAAACCGGATCGTGATCTGGGATATCCTGGTGCATGCCAATAGCCTTCTGCTCGGAACCTCTTTCGACGACCGTTTTCGTCTTCTGGAGAAGATCACGAGGCATCCCGAAAAGTGGATCTCGCTGCCGTATCCGGGCGGCGGCGGGGAGCTCGCGATCGCCCGCGAGGTGGCGCGAAACGTCTGGCTGGCTCCCGTTTTCGACTCCGATTTCTCTGATCTGTTTGAAAAGGGAAGCCATCTCCCCGAAATCGAAGGCATCGTTCTCAAGGACAAAAGGGCCCCCCTCGAACGAGCCTTTCAGATGGAAGAAAACGCCAGGTGGATGATTCGGGCGCGAAAGCCGCGCATCGACTACCGCTTTTAGCTAGACCTCGGGAATCTTGAGCCTTGCGATTTTCGGTTTGGCTTTGAAGAACAGCCATTGCGCCTTGGCGCCTTCTCCACGCGTCCGAACGAGCACAAAACGGCCCTTGAGTTTACTTCCTTTCAGGAACACCTCAACGAGGCCGTCTTCCATCGAGCGGGCGACCGGCTTGATGGCTTCGTACTTTCCGTGGTCCCATATGGCCACCCGGCCGGCTCCGTATTCGTGCTTCGGGATCTCACCTTCAAATTGCGCATAGTCGAGTGGATGATCTTCAGTTTCGATCGCGAGCCGCCGGACGCCCACCGACGGGCTTGGCTCCTTCGTTACCGCCCAACTTTTGAGAACGCCTTCAGCTTCCAGTCGAAAATCCCAATGCAACCTTCTCGCATGATGCTCCTGGACGACGAATATGCCGGTTCCCGCCGCCGGTCTGGTTCGCGCCGTTCGCGTGCCCCTCGGCTCTTTCGTGATCTTGAAATCGCGCTTACGCTTGTATTCCCTCAGAGATGACACGTTTGGTTTTTAGCAGCTCTCATACCGTCCGAGCAAGCCGCAAGAGCTTAAAAGGCCTGTTTTTTGTACTCCAGACGGTTATGGCAAAACCAAGCAGAAAGACCGAAGACGAGCGCCGCCTGCGCGCGATTCCGGGCGGAAAGGAACGTGGGTCGGCAGTAGGCGATCTCCTCAGCGGAAAAGTCTCGCGTGCGCCCCGGGCAACGCGCCAGCGCAAACGCGAAGTGCCTCCCCAGGAACTCCCGAAGGACATAGAAAAAATTTCAAATCTCTTCGCGGCCACGCGAACCATAAAAAAGGAGGTCGAAACAAAGGAAGCATGGGCAAAAGACCGGATCAACGAATTCTGCCTTCGCGATTTCTGCCATCGCTACGCGGCGACCGACAGACGCCCGCCGAGCATTGAATATGTGACGAACCATTCCAAATTCAAGTTCGTGCTCACCTCCCGGACGACTTTGACGCCGGACAAGGAAGACGCGCTACGAGACCTCGACATTGAACTACAGGAACACACCCAACTTGCGGGAGTTGAAATCAACTATTCCGCAATCCGGCAACATGGCCTTGAGGGCAAACTCCGGGATGCTCTCGAATCCCTGGACGTCGAAAAAGGCATTCTCGACGAATGTTTCCGACCGAAGGTCGAGTTGAAAGACACCTTTTACGACCGACTGACGGAGGTGGCTCGCGCATCACTGAAACACGGCGAATCCTTGGAAGACAAGCTGCTCGAAATTCTTCAAATATTGAGCCCCACCGAGCAGGTCAGAAATGTGGACGTCATCGGCCTCGACTCGAAGCAGTGTTTTGATCTTGTCACGAGAACCGACATCGAAGCCGAGGAGGAAATCGCCTGAGAGGCTATTCGAAACAACGAGACAAATACGTTTCGGTCCAGGGCCGCCTCGTCAAGCTCACGAATCTTTCGAAAATACTTTTCCCGGAAACCGGTTTCACGAAACGTGAGCTCATCCGCTACTATCAGCAAGTCGCTCCCGTCGTTTTGCCCCACCTCAAGGACCGACCGTTCACCCTCAAGCGATATCCTAACGGGGTCCTGGGACAACGCTTCTATGAAAAGCAATGCCCTCACCATCGCGAGAAGTGGGTCAGGACGGCGTGGTTCGGCGGTACGAATTACTGCCTGCTTAACGATCTTCCGACCCTGATCTGGGCGGCGAACCTCGCCTCCATCGAACTTCACACGACGCTCGCGACCATCGTCGACATGAACAGTCCGAACATGCTGGTCCTCGATCTCGACCCAGGTGACGGCGTCGGGATTGACGCGTGCCTCGAAGTCGCCATCCTCGCCCGGGCCAGCTTGTCCCGAATGCGATTGGAAGCCCTGGCAAAAACTTCCGGGCAAAAAGGCCTTCATCTCTATCTCCCGCTCAACTCCGGGGTTTCGTTCGAAACGGGCCGGGAATTCGCACGAAAGCTGGCCGAAGACCTCGAACTCACGCGCCCGGACCTGATTACCTCGAAAATGCCGAAAAAATACCGGGCCGGAAAAGTCTATATCGACTGGCATCAGAACGTGGACTTCAAAACGACCGTTACGGTCTATTCACTTCGCGCCAACAATCGGCCGACCGTCTCGACGCCCGTCACCTGGGCCGAAATAGAGCACGCGCATCGCTCACCGGGCAGGGCCCGGGAACTGCTCACCTTCGAAACTCCGGACGTTATCCGCCGAATCGGGAAATACGGCGACCTTTTCTCGCCGGTTCTCACGCTCGTCCAGAAACTGCCTGAGATGACCGTCCGCAAAACCCGAGTGGCGGCCTGAGTGCTACGCTGCCGGTGCCGCCTTTTGCAGTAAAGCACGCGAAAACAGCTCAAGCACCGCGCGGTTGAAAGCAGGAATATCAGATGGTTGCCGGCTGGAAATCCAATTGCCGTCGCGCACGACCTGCTCGTCGCGCCAGGTGCCGCCGGCATTTCGGATGTCGTCCTGAATCGTATAATAGCTGGTTAAACTGCGGCCTCTGACAAGCCCGGCGGAAACAAGAAGCCAGGCCGCGTAACATATAAAGGCAATCGGCTTTCCTGAAAGTTCCATATTGGAAACGAGTTCTTTCGCCTTCTCGTTCACGCGGAGAGCGTCAGCGTTCAGTGCGCCCCCAGGAAGCAGGAGCGCATCGAATTCGTCCGGACCGGCCATTTCGAGTTCCTGGTCGACTTCGATTTTAGACACCGGGTCGTGATGACGGAAAGCCCTGATAGGTCCCGTCTGGGGAGCGACAATCCGTACATCAGCGCCAGCCTCCTTGAGAGCTTTAACCGGTTCCTTCAGCTCGCTTTCCTCGACACCATCGGTCGCCAGCACCGCGACCTTAAAACCTTTCAGTTCATCAGCCATGAAATGAATCCTCCGCGTAACCGGTGTGCACGGATCGGACCTTCGTGACACGCGCTCGTGGCCGCTGGTGACATCAGGCGGCCCTTTTATAACGGTCCGAGTAACGAAACTCAGCATTGATCGGATACGCTGGCCTGAAGTCAGTCAACCGTTCGAGAAGCGAAATCGCATCAAAAGGTGCACGAATCTTTGCGTCGTTGTCGAAGTAGACAAATACGTCACGCGCCTTACGTGGAACCTTTGCTTGCGCGAGCGATGTGCTCTTGCGAGTGCGGCCCGATTTCCATACGCGGACGCGGTCCTCCCAATCGTCAAGAGCCGCATCATCATAGCCACTGGCGTAAAGTTCTTCTGACCCATGTAACCGGACGTAAACAAAGCCCCCCGTCACCTCCTCGATATACGGCCACTTCCCTCCGCTATCCGAGAATACGATCGGGATTTCATGCGCTCTCATCATGGCTACGAACTCGTTCGTCTCGAAGCTCTGATTTCGAATCTCAATCGTGTGCGAAACAGGACGATCTTCATCCGTTTCGACCCAGGTACGACCGGCCATCCAGGCATCATGGCGTTTGGCCAATCGCGCGGCTTCGTGAGTCGACCGCGGGAGGATCTCGAGAAAGTTCTTGAAACGTTGCGGATCGAATTTAAAACTCGGCGGGAACTGCCAAAGGATCGGCCCGAGCTTCTCGCGAAGCGCGAGCACACCCGACGCGAAAAAGTTCGCGAGCGGCCGTTCGATTTCCAAAAGCCTCCTGATATGAGTGATGTAGCGATTCGCCTTCACTGAAAAAACGAAATCGTCAGGCGCCGCCGCGTACCACGACTGATAACTCGAGGGACGTTGGAGCGAATAGAACGAGCCATTGATTTCAATCGAACTCACCTGCCGGCTGGCAAACGCAAGCTCCCGGTTTTGAGGCAAGCCTTTCGGATAAAACGTTCCGCGCCAAGGCGGATAGGTCCAACCGGATATTCCGATTCTGATTTCAGCCATGACAGCACTGTCAGCAGTTTCGATGCCGAATTGATGCTGACGTGGGTGACGCACTGTCTCAAGGCCGCCCGAGGTGCCGAACGTGATTAATGAGCGAAAGAGCGGCTAATTTAAAAGTGACATCGAAACCCCCGTTTTATATGATTCAGGCCTGGGGGGATTCTCATGTTCGTTTCGCGTCGTCTGTTGCTAGTGAGTTCTTTGTTGATCGCTTTTGCTGCGCCCGCCTTGGCGGCGCAATTCACAGTGGATCAGGAGCCTCCGACCGCACCTGCTCACCTGAAGCTCTCGTTCAATACGGTCGATTACTTTTTCTATCTGAATTGGAAGCCGTCGACCGACAATATCGGAGTGACGGCCTACCGTCTTTATCGAAACGGCGAGCTGCTCGTCACCACCAGTAAGACCAGCTATCTTGACATGGAGTATGAGCCCGCGATTTGGAACAGCTACCACGTAACCGCTATCGATGCCGCGGGGAATGAGTCGGCCGCCTCTGAAACCGTCTGGCCAGAGTAAGCTCTTGTAATTGATAAAGAATTTAACCACTCAAACCTCTCGTCCGGCCACGCTTTACCTCTGGTTTGACGTCATGAGTCACCGTACAATAGAAGAGTGATGATTCGGTTTTCAGCCATCCTGCTCGTCGCGACGATTCTGATTCCATTCAGTTCAAGTTTTGCTGCGGAATCTTCTCTGAGATTCGTTCCGAAACCAGAGGACCTGGATAGCGATGAACGCAAAGTCAAGTCCCCCGGCAACCTCTCTGTGATGTATGGCGGGAAGAGTCGCATGATTTACGTTTCGAACCAAACGTACACCTATACGCTTTCGAAACAAAACCGCGGCAGCTTTCAAATCGCTTTTACCAACAGTCAAACCGGGGCAAACGCCTATTCTCATTCCGCCATTCATGCCTTTTTCTTTTTCCCCCGGGTGGATGATCCCTTCTTCGAGATCCTGGATAACGGTGATGTCCTCTTAATGACTCCATCAGGGCACAATGTCACGATTTCGAAAAATACGGGCAAGATCCTCTCGGTGAGCGGCGCGACGATTTCCCGCTCCGCGCCGACACTCCAGAACGCCGGAGGAACGACGATTGCGCGGCTCGAAGACGGCCTGCTCCTAGATTGCGGTTCGGCGATCGGCGACAAGGCTCGGTATCTCACTCCGGGCTCCTGCACCTTTATTGACTCGCGAGACACGAAGTGCAAAGTAGCGAACACCGAACTTTTCAAAAAACTGGATAAATGGAACGCAAGATTCAATAAGACGGACGAGGAACTCGCAGTTTTCCTGAAGACGAATTGTCCCAAGCTCGACATCACCTCTCTTGCAAATCCTCAAAGCAGGCGAAGGTCCCGTACGACGGATGACTTGGATCCCGATAAATATCTTGAAAAGAGATTTATCGAACTTGAGACCGAGGTGAATCGGAAGAGAAATAGCCCCGGGGCCGCCGTCGCCGAATAACCAGGATCTCCCCTATTCAGTCAATTTTAATAAGCCATTGGATCGCAACCGATGCACAGACAAAACCGAAAGTCCCGGTAACGAAGCACGCATTTCCCATGATCAGGTTGCGGTCCTCGCAACTATGCAAACCGTTGTTGCCGTGCGGACAAACGCAGCGAAATCCCTTTCCTTCATCATACGTCAGTTCTTTCGGCTGAATGACGGGCTCGGCCGAGAACACGGCGGGAACACCAAAGCTGCCCACCTCGGGGAAACCGTATTGCTGCCGTAAAATGCGACGAATCGAGCGGGCCAACGGGTCGATCTCCGTTTCAGAAAGATCTTTTACCTGAACCCGGGTGGGATCGAGCCGGCCCCCGGATCCGGTCGCGCAGACAAGGGGAATGCCATCCCGCTTGCAGCGAGCGATCAGATGACACTTGGCCGTGATGTTATCGATCGAATCAATCAGGAAGTCAGGTTTACGGGCAAGCAGTGAATCGGCGGTTTTGTCGTTATAGAACTCCGGATGCAAGACGATTTCGGCCTGCGGATTAATGAGACGGAGGCGTTCCGCCATGACTTCGGCCTTTTTTCTTCCGATCTGCCCGGCCATCGCGTGGAGCTGACGATTGCTGTTGGTGACGCATATCTCGTCAAAATCAACAACCGCGACATGACCCACGCCGGCGCGCACCACGGCTTCCGCTGCCCACGACCCCACTCCCCCCATTCCTACGATCGTCACGTACGAATCCATGAGCCGCCGAATCTTTTCATCGCCAATGAGGCGCCCCATACGATCAAAGCGGCGATGGAGTTGATATTGTTCGAGTTCAGCACCGGTCATCAGCTGTATTTGAGGTGCATTGCCATTCTCTTCAACCATGAACGCAACATGATGTGGAAAAGGTAAGGAGTCAATCGCATTTTATGCAGAGCGGCACCCCCCATGTGCTCACCAACCGGCAATATTGACTTCAGTCCAGTTTAGAATTATTCCAATTCTATGAATTCAAAGTTTCAGAATATCAGCGTGGAGGAAATCGAAAGAAGACTCAAGGATGCGGGAGTCAACCCGACGACTCAGCGGATCGCGATTTTTAAATACATTCTTTGTGACGCCGACCACCCGACGGCGGATCAGATCAAATCCTGGGCTGATAAGAATTTCCCAAAAGTAAGCCTCGCGACGATTTACAACACTTTGAACGTGCTCGTTGATGCGGGCCTTCTTCGCGAACTCAACCTACCCGAATCTGATTCCGTCGTCTACGACAAGACGCTCTCCGAACATCATCACTTCCTCGATCAGCAGACCGGTCATCTCATTGATATCGAGGGCGATCAGATTCGCGTCGAGCTGAAGCTGAAAAGACAGCTCAAAATCAGCGAAATGGATATTCTGCTGCGCGGAACCCAGAATTAACTAATACCTGAACGAACTTCCGCCCAAAAACTCCCGCAGTATTGAATGCCGCGGAACCACGTCAACCGGAATCGGCAAAAAATAGGAAAGAAACTTCTGGAGCCGCAACGCCTCCGCATAAGCGAATGAATCCTGCGGAACTTTCTGAAGTACCGGCTCGACGATCGTCTTCAGTGCCGCGAATTCATAGATCAGCGCCGTATTAAAGAACACGTCCGCTTCCTCCTGATACGGGAACACATGCCGCGATTCCCCCTCCCGCACTGACGGGAAACGCAGGATAGTTTCCGAAGCCGAATAGTTTCTGAACTGGTGATCGCGGATGATGCGCCGGAGAATGCGGGTGTCCGTCGTCGGGATACGGTTATGGCTGTCGAGCGGAACTTCGGTCAACGGACTCACGTATATTTTGAAAATGCTTTGTTTCGGCAAATCCGCCGAAAAGAGCGGATTCAAGCCGTGAATACCCTCGATGAGAATGATACTTTTTTCGTTCGGGGTGATGATCTTTCCGGACATCCCTCCCGTGCCCGTTTTGAAGTCATACTTGGGCAGCTCCGTTGGCTTGCCCTCAATAATGCTCTGCATGTTTTGACGGAACAGCTCAACGTTGATCGCGAGTGGCGACTCGAAATCGTGCTGACCGTTCGGACCTTTCGGGGTTTTGTCACGATCCAGAAAGTAATCGTCCATTGAAACCAAAAGCGGCTTGAATCCATTAATGCTCAGCTGGATCGCGAGGCGCTTGGTGAAAGTGGTTTTGCCCGAGGCCGAAGGTCCCGAGAGCAGCACGACCCGAGTGTCCCTCTTTTTGGCGATCGAATCGGCGATCTGCGCGATCTTCTTTTCGTGAAATGCTTCTGAAATCAGAACGAACTCCGTATAGCGCTCATTCCGGACAACTTCGTTGAGCATTCCCACGTCTTCGACTTCGAGGATCTGACGCCAACGAAGAGTTTCTTTAAACACCTCATATAGTTTCTTGCTCTTCTTCCCCCGCACGAGCCTATTCGGATTGTGGACCGTGGGAAGGTGAAGAATAATTCCGTTGTCATAAGGAGCGAGCGAAAACTGCTGAATATAGCCGGTCGTCGGCGCGAGGTATCCGTAAAAGTAGTTCACCTGCCCGTCCAGTTCGTAGACGCTCGCCGTCGCGGCGTTGCGATAGCTCAAAAGCCGTGCCTTGTCATCCTTGCCGGTTGCCTTGAACTCCTCGATCGCCTTTGCGATCGGGAGTTCTTCGCGGGTGAAAGGCAGGTCTTTCGCGACAATGTCACGCATGTGAGTCTCTAAATCCTTGATGAACTTTGGACCGATTTCCGGAGAGCCAGTGATCTCGGCATACAAACCGTTGGCAATCGGATGAAGAATTTTGATCTTTGCCTCCGGACAGAGGTCAAAAAGCGCCTTAATCAGAATAAAAGACGCACTCCTCTGGTAAACTCGGATTCCGTCATGCGTATTCAAGCCGACAAACCGCACCTCAGCGTTATGATCAAGAATGCTCGTCAATTCACGCATCTTATTGTTGACAAAGGCGGCCAAAATTGAATGGTCCGTAGCCCCACCGATCAGTTTGATCACATCCGCGAGGGTCGTCCCTCGGTTCACGTTCAATTCTTTGTTGTTTTCCAGCTTCAGTGTAATCGACACGGTTGTGTTCCTCTCTTCGGATGTCTTGGGGATGTCTTGGCACCGCTTGAGCGGCTCAAACGACCCCAGGACCCTGATCAACCTTGATCAGTGAACCTTGATTTTAAGTCAAATCAGGGGTTTCCTCCAAAGCTTCTTATACCCTTCTCGAAATCCAACCACGATTTTTGTATGAGCGACAGCAATCTGCACCTGATCTGGTACGGTATTGCCATTTTGAGCCGTACGGTCTAAATTGCTGAGAAGATCGAAAAGGGGGTACTCGCGATGCAGCCTTTCCAAAAATGTCCTCAGTGCAGCCAAATTTGGCAGGATCGGGCCGATTTCCTGGTCGACATCTCTGTCTCCCTGAAAGAATTCAAAGCGGACCTGAAGAATTCAATAAATGGCACGTTCGTATTCCAGCACGATCTCAATGGCTGTGCGGCCACCCTGACACTCGGAATCAACCACTTCATCGGCTTGCATCCAGGGCCCGTTTTTCCGCAGCTTGCTCACCTGACGGCTCAATGCGAGGGTCATTGCGAGGCTTCGAGTGATCTGAGCAGATGTTCGGCGAATTGTTCCAATGCGAACGTCCGCGATGTAATTCAGCTCATTCTCGCGATTCATTCAAAAGCGCTGAGAAAGTCAGCCGCGAAAGCCGCTCTCGCCGGAATGTCTTTCTGAACGACGATCGGCTACCGATTCAGCTGTTTTCTGAAGCGAGCCCGTCTGCGCATCGCACGGAAACGCTCGACGTGCGCGGGACCGAAAAACACGAGGTAATTGGAATAAATCGCCAGAAGAAAAAAGCGATCCGCCCAATCTCCCTGAACGAACTGCAAGGCGAGAAAGCCGAGCGTAACCCAGGCGAGCCATTTCATTTTGACCGGAATCGCGAAAAACAGTCGCACCTCGTAATCGGGAAAAAGCGCTGCAGCGGCCAGGAATAGGCTCGATTCGAGAGCAGCGACGCTCGTTACCGGATACCCCGTAGCGAACGAATACACTTCAGTCACCAGGATCGAAACCAAAACATAGAAAGTCGTCTTGAAATCGCCCCACTCTCCTTCAATCGCATTCACGATGAAATAGAGAAACCAAAGAACGAAAATTACGAAAACGGGATGAAGCGAAATCGGCAGCGCAAGAAAAGTTATGACCCGCCAATACTCTCCGGAGAGGGCCAATTCCGGGATCAAAGCAAGCCTTGATAGCCACTCTGGATCGACGGAAACGAGAAAAAATCCGATCGCCTGAAAAGTGATCAAGATAATCGCGAGATTTGGAATCCCTAACCAGCGCAAGCGGCGCTCTAAAAAAATCAGCCATTTCGGATCCGGGCTATTGAGCATGTCGTCCCCCACGTTCCTGATTACTTCGTCATAATTCGATGGACGCTCTTGCACAAGCCAATCCGCTCAATGGCACTTGCATTGCAAAGTTGCCGGATATCTCGACAAAACAGACGAACCACCTGAAGGAGATATCACCGTATGAAATTCGCGAAATATGGATCCCTAATTGGCGCATTCGCTTTCGTTCTAGGAACCTCAATTAGCTTCGCTCAAGATCAGAATCAAGGTCAGGGACAGGGACAAAATCCCCGACCAGTGCCGACCGTTGTTCCAACCGTTGTTCCAACCGTTGTTCCGACCGTGGTGCCAACGACTATTCCGACTGTCGTTCCCACTACCCAGCCCGGGCAGAAAGCTGGTCAAGCCGCCGGACAGAAAGCTGGTCAAGCCGCCGGACAGAAAGCCGGTCAGGCTGCTGGACAGAAAGCCGGTCAGGCCGCTGGACAGAAAGCCGGTCAGGCCGCTGGACAGAAAGCCGGTCAGGCTGCTGGACAGAAAGCCGGTCAGGCCGCTGGACAGAAAGCCGGTCAGGCTGCTGGACAGAAAGCCGGTCAAGCCGCTGGTCAGAAGGCCGGTCAGGCCGCTGGTCAGAAGGCCGGTCAGGCCGCTGGACAAAAGGTGACGACCCAGGCCGCTGGACAGAAAGCCGGTCAGGCCGCCGGACAGAAAGCTGGTCAGGCCGCCGGACAGAAAGCTGGCCAGGCCGCCGGACAGAAAGCTGGCCAGGCCGCTGGGCAGAAAGCCGGCCAGGCCGCTGGGCAGAAAGCTGGTCAGGCCGCTGCACAGAAAGCGACAACTTGATCTCGGTGACCGCCCGCGAATAGCGGAACCCGGTTACGTCCTAACGAAACAAAGCCTGGGAACGCAACTCACCTTGCATCCCAGGCTTTCCGTTTTCGGCGCTTGCCTTCGAAGGCGGTCTGCCTCAATCAGGCGGCAGCTTTCATGTGAGCGTTAGTTCGCTTCCGCCCGCGCGAAGAAGAAGTCTTTCGACCGCGCCCCTGAGTCTGTGAAGTAGACGAAACAGCTTTCGCCTCCGGGCGAGAACGCGAAGGTAACGATTCCCTTGTCTTTGACACCTTCGAAACAGCTGAACCTTTACGCTGAACTTGCCGCGCGCTTTGGCCTTGGCTTTTTGTCTGGCTTTTTTGTGGTGAACGCTTTTGAACTGGCATTGGGAGACTCTCCTTTTCGTGGCGAACCTCCACTGCAAACACCGGACCGACGAACAGCCTATTGCGAGAAAAGTGACACCCTTTGGGCGACCTTTTTCGAAAGATCTCTAAAGACCTTGGCGGGTTCTGAATCGGGATCAGTCAAAACGATAGGTCTGCCCAGATCTCCTCCGATTCGAACTTCGGGAAGAATGGGAATCTGCCCCAGGAGTTCGGTGCCAAACTTCGCCGCCAGAAGCTTCCCGCCTCCGGAGCCAAACAAATCATGGCTTTTTTGACACTGATCACATCTGAAGTAGCTCATATTCTCGACGACCCCGATCATCGGAATGCGAACTTTTTCGAACATGTAAAACGCCTTTCGGACATCCTGCATCGCGACTTCCTGAGGAGTCGTCACCAGAACCGCACCCGAGACCGGCACAAGCTGAGCGAGGGAAAGTTGAACATCCCCTGTTCCAGGCGGCATATCAACGACCAGATAGTCCAGCTTTCCCCATTTCACCTTGTGGCAGAACTGATCCACAATGTTATGAAGCATGGGTCCGCGCCAAACAAGGGGCTGGTCGCCCTCGATCAGATTGCCCATCGAGATCACCCTAATGCCGTGAGCTGAAGGAGGAACAAGAAGATCGCCTCGGGAGGCGTCCGATTCAACCGTCGGCGGTTCGCTCACGCCCATCATTGTCGGGATATTCGGGCCGTAAATATCGGCATCCATGAGGCCGACGCTCGCCCCTTCGAGAGCAAGCGAAACGGCGAGATTAACTGAAACCGTGCTCTTGCCAACGCCGCCTTTGCCGCTCGAAACGGCAATGATGTGGGAAACACCGTCGAGCTTGTTCGGATTTTTTCTAGCACGTACCTCGGCGTCCATTTTGATCTGCACGCCTTTCACTCCGTCCACGCCAGCGAGCGCGGCCCGAACGTCACCCTCGATCTTCGCCTTAAGCGGACAGGCCGGGGTTGTCAGAACGACTCTCAACGACACAGTTCCGTCTGGGCCGATCGTCAGGTCTCGGATCATGTTCAGACTGACCAGATCCTTCCCAAGATCCGGATCCATCACCGTCCGAAGCGCATTCAGTACAGATTCGTTAAGATTCGCTGATTTTGATGTCATGGATCCAATTCACCTCGTGGCCCACCAGTACCAAAGCGCGACGCCCACATCAATTCGAATCGTTTTTGCTTTCACCTCGGCCATTATCTGGTTTATACGCTGGGTATGCAAAAATCGCCGAACCATGCCGCCATCGCCAAGAACATACGAAACATCCTGGCCCTGATCGGCGAAAACGATAAACGTGAAGGGCTCAAAGCCACGCCGGCTCGATATGCTACAGCAATGGAATTTCTCACGGCCGGCTACCGAAAAGAAGTCGACAAAATCGTCGGTAAGGCCCTCTTTTCCGCGCCATCGAACGACCTAGTCATCGTCCGTGATATCGAGCTTTTCTCTCTTTGCGAACACCACCTTTTGCCATTCTATGGTAAAGCGCACGTCGCCTACATTCCGAACGGCAAGATTATCGGCCTTTCGAAAATTCCACGTATTGTCGACGTTTACGCCAGGAGACTCCAGGTTCAGGAACGGCTCACGGATCAGATCGCGAAAGAACTGATCCGGATTCTGAAGCCGTCCGGAATGGCGGTGATCATTGAAGCCTTTCACCTTTGCATGATGATGCGAGGCGTGGAAAAACAAAATAGCTACACGATCACCAGCTCACTTCACGGAGACTTCAGGGATGACCCGCTGACGCGCAATGAACTTCTTCAGCTGCTCGGGGCTTTGGGAACGTCGCGCCGGAGCTGACCAATCGGATTTTTTTTATTTCCGGGAATTCGCCGCCGAAACCTGCCCGTTTTGCGAACCCTGACACGAATTCTTTTTCAAGGATTTCACGCCAGGAACCCCGATTTTCACCGCAAATACATTCAGTTCGCAAATCTGCCACACGCGTCATGACGGACGGATCAAACCCGCACGGCGAAATCAGGCGAAAAGGGGCGAGATCGTTCACACAGTTGAGCGCAATCCCATGATACGTGACCCAATGTTTGACAGCGATTCCGACCGATGCGAGCTTGCGTAAACTTCCATCGCCGTCTTCAACCCAGACTCCCGATGCGTTCTCGCGTCGGACCCCTCTGATCCGCCAGTTCGCGAGCGCCTCGATGGCGATTTCCTCGAGGATGCGGAGAAATCCGGAAACATGTCGCGGGAAGGCGCCACCCTGAACGAGCTTGCAAATGGGATAACAAATGAGCTGCCCGGGTCCATGATAAGTCAAATCGCCTCCCCGTTCGCTTTCCTCGAAATCGATGCCGTCCGGCCACGATGCGCGATTCGTAACCGGAAGATGACGGCAAATCCGTTCCGCCGAGAATTGGAGACCTCGTCCGCGCGTCACCACCGGATCGTGTTCAAGAAATAGAATCGTGTCCGGGATACGATCCGCCGCACGATCCTCGACCAAACGAAGCTGGAGCTTCCGAACCTCCCGATAGGGAACGCTGTCTTGCAAGGACCAAAACCGCATTTTCGCCTCAGGCCCTTGCACGTTCGCGGTGAGCCCTCGCGTCGCCCCTCGGGTCACGTTGATATATGTGTATCGCGTGACCGAGGGTCGCTTCGGCAGCCTCCATCAACGCCTCGGGAAGGGACGGATGAGGATGAACCGTAAGCGCCACATCCTCGACCTGCGCTCCCATTTCGATCGCAAGAGCCGGCTCCGAAATCAAATTCGAGGCATCGGGCCCGACGATGTGCGCGCCAAGAAGTCGTCCCGTTTTGGCGTCACCAATCAGTCTGACGAATCCCTCGCCTTCGCCGATGGAAAGCGCCCTTCCGTTCGCGATAAAGGGAAAAGTGCCTACCTTTGTCTCAAATCCCTTTTCGCGGGCCTCAGCTTCGCTCAAACCTACGGTCGCGATCTCGGGGTCGGTAAAGATGACCGCCGGCATCGCGATCACGTCATAGCTGCTCTTGAGCCCGGCAATCGCTTCCGCGGCGATGATACCCTGCTTGGAACCCTTGTGCGCGAGTAACGGCGGGCCGGCGACGTCACCGATGGCATAGATTTGCGGAACTTTCGTTTGCATCCGCGAATTCACGGCGACAAACCCCCGCGAATCGGGCACTAACCCGGTCTTCTCGAGGTCCAGATGATCTGAATTCGGAATCCGCCCGACGGTGACCAAGACAACCTCGACCGGAATCGAAGTTTCCACCACTCCCTCATCGGGAAGCGCCTGGGAAACCAGAACCGTCATTTCGTTCTCGGTACGCCGAACGCTCTTTACCTGAGTGTGAGTCATCACCTTGACTCCTCGCTTTTCGAGTTTTTTCCTGACCACCGCCGTGAGTTCAGGGTCTACTCCGCCCAGAAGATTCGGGAAAGCCTCAACCACGGTCACGTCAGTGCCGAGCTTGGCGAAAAACGTCCCGAGTTCAAGGCCGATGTAGCCGCCGCCCACGCAAAGCATCGAGCGCGGCACCTCCGTCACGTCTAACGCTCCGGAGCTATCGAGGATTCTCTTCTGATCAACCTCGAACCCTGGCAAGGAAACCGGACGAGACCCGGTCGCGATAACACATTGATTAAAGCTCATCCTGAACTGTCCGTCAGAGGTCGTGATTGCGAGCTCGCTCGGGCCCGAAAACCTCGCGGTACCGGCAACGACTTTGCAACCATTGGCTTTCAGCAGGGTTGCCACGCCGCTTGTCAATTTCTTCACGACGGAATTTTTCCACTTCATCAGCCTCGGGAGATCAAGCCGCGCACCATCGACATCGATTCCCATTTCGGCAGCGCGGGAGATCTTTTCATAAAAAGATGCGGCGTGAATCAACACCTTCGAAGGAATACAGCCGCGATTCAGACATACACCGCCGATCTCATCCTTATCGATGATGGTCACCTTTTTTCCGAGTTGTGCGAGGCGAATTGCCGAAACATACCCCGCGGGCCCGGCTCCTAAAACAACGACATCAGCGGAAACATCTTGAGACACGCTCAACCTCCGATCAGGAAACGAGAAGCAAACTGGGATTCTCGATATATCGTACGAACACTTTCATGAATTCGGCGCCAATCGCGCCATCGACCACCCGGTGGTCGAGAGACAGCGAGAAATAGGTCCGGTCGCGAATAACGACTTCCTCCCGTCCTTCGCTCTTTTTGACGACAGGCTGCCTGAAAATCTTGTTGAACCCGAGAATCGCGACTTCGGGATAATTGATGACGGGCGTGGCGAAGAGCCCTCCGATCGATCCCACGTTCGTAATCGTGATCGTCCCGCCATGAAAATCATCGATATGGAGCTGTTTGCTTTTCGCCCGGCTTGCAAGATCCTGAAGTTCACGGGCAAGCGTCAGGATGGACTTGTGTTCAACATCCCTGATCACGGGCGCCGTAAGCCCTTCGGCAGTCTGGATCGAAATTCCGATATTGAAATAGTGTTTGTATACGAGCTCGCCCTTTTCCTCGTCCAAGGTGGAATTCAAAATCGGGAACTGCCGCAAGGCTTCGACCATGGACTTCATGACGAAAGGAAGATAGGTCACCTTCACTCCCTGTTTTTCCCCGATATCCTTGGCGAGCATCCTCAATCTGACCAATTCCGTCGCGTCCGCCTCTTCGACGTAAGTGAAATGCGCGGCATGATCCTTCGACAAACGCATTTTTTCGGAAATTTTCTTGCGCAATCCCACAAAAGGAACGCGGTCTTCGGGAGATCGGTCTGGTTCTTGAGTTTTGCGCGTCGAGGGTTCCGGCTCCGCTGTCGAAACCGCGGGCCCGGCAACGCTCAACTTGCGTTGGAAGGCTTCAGACGGCACCGTCCGCGGAGAAGGTCGCGCCCCGGATGCGGCACGCTCGACATCCTCGTAAAGGATTCTGCCATTGGGACCGCTGCCTGAAACCGCGCTCAGTTCCATACCCATCTCGCGCGCAAGCCGGCGGGTAGCGGGAGCCGCGGCGACGTGATCGGCCCGCCGAAGCGGTACGGCTCGGGCGGCGGCTTCCTTTTCGAAAGCTTCCCTCCCGGTCTGTCCGCTAGCTTGGGCCGGCTGCTCTGATTCCTGCCCGGCCGGACTCGCCGAGGACGCGGCCGCGCCCGACTCAAACGAGAGAAGCACCTCGTTCACTTTCACGGTTTGCCCCTCTTTGGCGCGAAGCTCGGTCACTTTCCCGTCAAAAGAGGCAGGAATCTCGACCGTTGCCTTGTCAGTCATGATTTCGCAGAGCGGACGATCGTGTTCGACCACCTCGCCCGGACGCACCAGCCACTTCACGAATTCGCCCTCGTGGACGCCTTCGCCCAGCTCCGGAACCCGGAATTCCATGCGACTATCCCTTCTGGTGTCGCTTTTTTCCGATCACTTCGCGAATGAAGAACTCGCCGGCCCGATAGCTCGACCGGACCATCGGCCCCGAGGCTACATACGAAAAACCTTTTTCCTCGGCCAAAGCCTGAAGGCCCTTGAACTCCTCAGGTGAATAATACCTTTCGACCGGCAGATGCTGCAGGGACGGTCTCAGATATTGCCCCAAGGTGAGGACATCAACATCATAGTTCCGCAAATCCTCGAAAGCCTGTTCCAGTTCTTTCTCATTCTCGCCTAGTCCGAGCATGATCGAGGACTTCGTGAAAAGCTCCTCACCTTGCTTTCGGACCGTGATCGCGTAAGACTTCGCGACACGCAAGGTCGCCAAGGACTGCAAATAGTTTGCCCGCGGATCGCGAACCCGGTACTGAAGCCGCTGAACCGTCTCGATGTTATGAGCGTAAACGTCGACTCCTGATTCCACGACCATCTGAATCGGTTCTTGATGTCCACGGAAGTCGGGAACGAGTGCTTCGACGATGATCGTGGGATCGAGACGTTTGATTTCGCGAATGGTCGCGGCAAAATGTCCGGCCCCCCCGTCCTTGAGATCGTCACGATCCACAGAGGTCAGGACGACATAGCGCAATTTAAGGGCCGCGATGCTGTTGGCGACATGAAAAGGCTCTTCAGGATCGAGAGGAGGTGGCAGGCGCGCTGTTTTTACCGCGCAAAACCGGCATGCCCGCGTGCAAGTATCCCCGCCCAACATGAAGGTGGCCGTACCAGCCGCCCAACATTCCGTAAGATTGGGACAGTGCGCTTCCTGACATACGGTATGAAGCGCCTGATCTTTCAGAAGACCTTTGATCTGGCCGTAAGATTCACCCGACGGTGGCCGGATTTTGAGCCAATCCGGCTTTTTTGTCGCGAGAATACGCGAAGCCTCGGATGGGGATAATGGACGAGCCATCGATGAAGAATCCAGTACCGGCAGTTCTTTGAATAGCGCCATCGGGCAGTCCCCTTGAGGTCCCTTATATTGGGACGGTGGGTATGAATCAAGAGCAAGAAAAGAAAAAGCCCCCTGGTGAGTAGCCAGGGGGCCAGAGAGAGAGGAGTAGTATGAGCCGCTTCCTGCGGACGAACTCGGGTGTGCATGTGGAATGCCAAAACTAAAACCATGAAAGCCCTCGCATTGAGTTGCGCTTTACGGACGCGCCAAGTTTCAACGGCATTTCGCAAAACTTACATCGCAATTTGCTCGGGCATTCTGAGCTAAAGTAAAAACCCGCTTTCTTCCTGAATCGGAAGAAAGCGGGGAGAGAGAGAGAGAGAGGAGAGTAAGATGCTCTTTCGAGCATCCGATGAGTCTGGGTTCTGCCCCAGAAACTTTTCAAAATTTCAAAGAACCTGTCTCGCTTGCAGCACCCAATCTGTTTGCGACGCAGGATAGAAACTCGGCGCAAGCGGGAGCCCTGAGCTGCGATGTGACATTGCTTCTTCGTAGGCCTGAAGCATGCTTCGCTCAAAGATCCAGTTCGCATAAAAAGGCATATATTGGTTCCAAGGCGCGGAAGGTGAATCAATCAACCCCAGCGCGTCGGTATAATAAGGCGTTTCAAATACGGGACGAGCCGGCAACGGTGCACTCGGCAAGGCCCCTACTCCATCCCACTGATTAGGATTCGGTTCATTCGAAGTCACGCTGACCTTCGGAATCACGAGCGGGCTTGATTTATTTGCTATTCGCGAAATCGAAAGAATACTGGCGACGTTATTGGCAATCGGTGTTTGCAGCCCATCGAGCGGGGCTGCCTGGCAATTCACGCAAAGACTCTCAATCGCTTGGATCGCTTGAGCGGAATGGGCAAAGAACAGGAACAAACTTGCGACGATTCCCGCTCGTCGCACTCGGCAAAGCCGATTCGACGGTTTCATATCCACTCCTCTCAGCAACCTTGAGGCACCCACCATCCACTTCATCCGCTGTCTCTCGCCGGTGCCTATCGGCGAACAGCACCCGGCTTTTAGCAAGCGGTATGCCGCACCGCAAAATCAAACCAACCGCCCCAAAACCCTGAGAATGCCGAAGGATGGAAAAAAGCGCGGATTTTTCACCCGGTTACGGCTGTCTAGCTTCTGGACAAGTGGACAGACAACACCTGCTTTGCGACAATTCAAGGAAGGGCATTTCTGGGGGAACTCTTAC
>Ga0208245_1000157_pt1 | contig 67057 bp, 79 predicted proteins | sample RifOxyC1_FD_184035 | JGI IMG/M metagenome (GOLD analysis project Ga0208245, IMG submission 184035) | Soil microbial communities from Rifle, Colorado - Rifle Oxygen_injection C1 (SPAdes) | ecosystem: Environmental > Terrestrial > Deep subsurface > Rock core/Sediment | place: Rifle, Colorado... | reverse complement strand
TCCCTGACCCTGGGCAAGAATGGCCGGGAGTTCGAGGAGGCCTTCGCCGCCGCCGTAGAGGCCCCGTGCGCCGTGGCCGTCTCCAGCGGCACGTCGGCCATCGAGATCGGGATGCGCATCCTGGGCGTGGACAGCAAGGAGGTGCTGGTCCCCACCAACACCTTTTTCGCCACCGCCGCCGCCGTGATGCACGCGGGCGGCCGCCCCCGCTTCGTGGACGCCGACCCGGCCACCTTCGGGCTGGACGTGGAGGATCTCAAGGCCAAGATCGGCCCCGACACGGCGGGCGTCATCGCCGTCCACATCGGGGGCGTCGTCACGCCCCGGATGCCCGAGATCGCCGCCCTGTGCCGTGAGCGCGGGATTTTTCTCTTCGAGGACGCCGCGCACGCCCACGGGAGCCGCCTTGGGGATCGCGCGGCGGGCACCTTCGGGGACGCCAGTGCCTTCAGCTTCTACCCCACCAAGATTCTCACGAGCGGGGAGGGAGGCATGATCGTGTCGGCGGACGAGAAGTTCGCCGAGGAGGCCCGCAAGTACCGCGACCAGGGAAAGCGCTCCTTCCACGAGAACCTCCACGACCGCCTGGGCGCGAACTGGCGCATGAGCGAGCTTCACGCCGCCGTGGGCCTCCAGCACCTTGGGCACTTGAGCGAGTTCATCGAGGAGCGGAACGAGATCGCCGCCTTCTACGATGAGGTCCTGGGGGCGCTCCAGGGCATCGTTCCCCTGATCGTGCCGGACGGGAGCCTCTCCAACTACTACAAGTACATCGCCCTCCTGGAGCCCGGCATCGACCGGGAGGCGTTCCGGCTTCGCCTGCGGGAGGACTGGGAGGTGCGCCTCGCCGGTGAGGTCTACGAGACGCCCTGCCACCGGCAGCCCATCTTCGCGCCGTACCCGCACGTCCTGCCGAACGCCGAGGACATCTGCGCCCGGCACGTCTGCCTTCCCATCTACAACGGCATGACAGAGGAGGAGATGGCCCACGTCGCCGAGGCCGTGGCCTCGGTCATGCGGGCGCACGCGCGATACAAGGAAGAATCCCAATCCGTCCGCCCGGAGGGCACGTCATGCGATGCCTCGTGACGGGAGGCGCAGGGTTCATCGGGAGCCATGTGGCGGACGTGCTGGCCGATGCGGGCCACGGGGTTCGCATCTTCGACCTGTGCCGGTCGCGGCACGCGCCGGAGGCGGACCACTTCATCGGGAGCATCCTGGATCTGGAGGCCCTGCGCGAGGCCATGAACGGCGTGGAGGCCGTCTTCCATCTGGCTGCCGTGGCGGACGTGAAGGACGTGTTCTCCGACCCGCTCTACGCCGAGAGCGTGAACGTTCGGGGGACGGTCAATATCCTGGAGGCGGCGCGGCGGGCGGGCGTGGCCCGCGTCCTCTACGGGAGCACCACATGGGTCTACTCCGAGGCACCGAACGAGACCGTGGACGAGGAGACACCCATCCCGCCCCCGCGCCATCTATACACGGCCACCAAGCTGGCCGGGGAACACTACTGCCGGGCCTACGCCGAACTGTACGGGCTTCACACCACCATCCTGCGCTATGGCATCCCCTACGGCCCGCGCGCCCGGGACGGGGCCGTCATCCCCGCCTTCGTGAAACGCGCCCGCTCATGGGAACCCATCCACATCTCCGGGGACGGCTCCCAGTACCGCCAGTTCGTCTATGTGCGCGATCTGGCCTGTGGGAATGTGGCGGCGCTGGCGAACGAGACGCCCGGGCGTATTTTCAATCTGGACGGGGAGAAGAAAATCAGCATCCGGCAGATCGCTGAGGCGGTGAAGCAGATCGTGGGGGGGGCCGAGATCGAGTATGGACCACCGCGGCCTGGGGACTTCGGTGGAAAGACCGCCCTGAGCCTCCGCGCCCGTACCGAGTTGGGATGGCGGCCCGAGACGCCTTTCGGTGAGGGGCTGGATGCGTACATCCACTGGCTGGATGAGACGGAGCGCCCGGCGGAGATGGCGCCATGACCGATCGTCCGCCCCGCCGCCTCTCCATCGACGCGACGCCCGAGATGGTGCTGGAGGAGGCCCTCCGGGACCTGCGCGAGGGGCGCGAGAACTACAATAAGATGATTATCATGACACTCCTGGACGACGGCAAATGCTATGACACGAACTACTACTGTGCTGGCATGGATAGCAAGTCCGCAGCCGTGGCTCTGTGCGAGATATCCAAGATGATGTTCCTGCGCGACATGGGCGGCATCTTCGGCCTGCCAGAAGACGGTAGCGATGGGGATGTGTGAGCCCGTGCAATTTTCGCAATCCTGTCAAGAAATGCTGTTGCCTAGCATTGGTGACATGCCCCCCAAACATCAGAGCCAATTGCGACCCAATGAGAATAAATTTCATAGGGGGAACGGAGACGATGGCAAGCACTACTGGCTCACCCCGCCGGAACTCTACGCCGCCCTGGACGAGGAGTTTCACTTCGACTTCGACCCGTGCCCGTACCCGCTTCCAGGGGGCTTCGACGGTCTGACGTGCGAGTGGGGCCGGTCCAACTACGTCAACCCGCCCTTCGGATCTATCATCCACCAGGGGCGGAAGAAGGGGCCTACCGCATGGGTCCGGAAGGCCATCGAGGAGCAGTCCAAGGGGAAGCGCGTGGTGCTCGTCTATCCCGTGGACAAATGGGTGCTGATGCTCCTCAAGGCCATCGGGACGAAGGTGCGGAATCTGGGCGACGTGCGCTGGCTTTCCATTGAGGATCGCAAGCCCGGCAAGGGGACTGGACGGCATATCGCGGCGTTCATTTTGGAGCCAAAATAATGACCTTCCCCCAGCTCAACTACTGCCTCCGCTGCTGCATGCCCGAGACCTCGGAGGGCCTGGACTTCGACGAGATGGGCATCTGCAAGGCCTGCCGGAGCAGTGAGATGAAGATGCGGATAGACTGGTCCGCCCGGGAGCGAGACCTGCGCCGCATTCTGGACGAGGCCCGCGCCGCAGCGGGCGAGAACTACGACTGCCTCATCCCAATCAGCGGCGGCAAGGACTCCTGCTTCCAACTCCACGTCCTGGTCAACGTCTACGGCCTGAAGCCCCTGACCTGCACCTTCTCGCACAACTGGTGGACGGAGACGGGCAAGTGGAACCTCCAGAACTGCCTGGAGTGCTTCAACGTGGATCACGTCATGTTCACGCCGAACCGCGCCCTGGTGAACAAGATCGCCCGCAAGTCGCTCTGCGCCATCGGTGACTCCTGCTGGCACTGCCACGCGGGCGTGGGGGCCTACCCCCTCCAGGTGGCCGTCCAGTACAAGCTCCCCCTCATCGTGTGGGGGGAGTCCACGGCCGAGTTCGGGAGCAAGTCCACCTACGCCGACCCCATCCCCTTTGACAACGAGTATTACCTGAAGGTCTCCACCAAGGTGAGCCCGGATAAGATGGCGGACGGCGACCTCACGCCGCGCGACCTTCATCCCTTCAAGATACCCTCCAAGGAGGAGTTGAACGCCCTCGGCATCCGTGGCATTCACCTGGGCGACTACCTCTTTTGGGACGGGGAGCGTCAGGTCGAGTTCATCAAGCGGGAATACGGCTGGCGCGAGGACAAGGTGGAGGGTGCCTACAAGGGCTACAAGTCGGTCGAATGCCGGATGGCCGGGGTCCACGACTACGCCAAGTTCGTGAAGCGGGGATTCGGGCGCGGGACGGATCAGGCGAGCATCGACGTGCGCAACGGCCTCATGTCGCGCGAGGAGGGTCTCATCCTGGCGGCGGATGTGGACGCCAAGCGGCCCGGGGCGCTGGACTACTATCTGCAAATTACGGGCTACACGGAGAAGGAGTTCCTGGAGATTCTGGAGGCGCAGCGGCAGGGCCAAGCGCGGGAGTTGCCTCTCATATATCCAAAGGAGAAATGAGACGTGGAATCAAATGAGTTTAGGCGAATGTACAATAAAATGCGCTCGGAAGACAAGGGCAACTTTAGGCGATTTATGTCACAGCCATGGGTTATCGTCTTGTTATTATATGCGATAGTAATGATGGGTCTGGATGTATGGAGAAATGTGCCGCAATGACCGATCCTTGCGACCTCACCGCCACGGAAGCCGCCGCCCAGTTTGCCAAGGGCGAGATTTGCGCAGTTGAGCTATGCGAATCCTGCATCGCGCAAACCGAGCGCCGCGAGCCATGGGTGCGCGCCTTCGCCCACTTCGATCCGGAACTGGCCCTGCGCCAGGCTCGCGCCCTGGACAAGAAAGCGCCACAGGGGCCGCTCCACGGCGTCCCTTTCGGCGTCAAGGACATCTTCAACACACTGGATCTCCCGACCGAGATGGGGAGCCCCGTCTGGCGCGGCTTCACCCCGGGGAACGACGCCCGGGCCGTGGCCCACCTGAAATGGGCCGGTGGCGTCATGTTCGGGAAAACCGTGACGGCGGAGTTCGCCGTCCACCACCCCGGTCCAACCCGGAACCCATGGAACCCGGACTACTCTCCCGGAACCTCCTCGTCTGGCTCTGCCGCCGCCGTGGCCGCCCGCATGGTGCCCCTGGCGCTCGGCACCCAGACGGCGGGATCCACCATCCGCCCAGCCTCCTACTGCGGGGTCTACGGCTTCAAGCCCACCTTCGGGGTGGTGCCCCGGACGGGCGTTCTCAAGACCCTGGACACCCTCGACCACGTCTGCTTCCTGGCCCGGTGTCCGGAGGACATCCTCCTGGCCTTTGAGGCTGCCCGGGTGCGGGGTCCGAACCATCCATATGTCCACAAGGGCCTGGACGGCAGGGCGAAACAGTTCAGGACAAAGCCGATACGGGTGGCCTTCGTGAAGGGTCCGGGGTGGGAATGCGCCGAACGTTACGCCCAAGAAGCTGTCATGGGCTTGGCAAATCTTCTGGGACACAGGCCTGAAATGCGGGTGGCCGAGGCTCTCCTGCCGAGCGAATGCTACCAAGCCCACGACCTCCACGAGGCCATCTATACCAAGGCCCTCTCCTATTACTTCAAGGAGGAGGTGGAGGCCCATCCGGATCTTATAAGCCCGACCTTTCTGGACATGGCCGAACGGGGAAGGCGGGTGAGTCCGGGGGCATACAGGGCGGGCCTGGGAAAACAGCGGGCGCTGGCCAAAAAACTGGACGATTTCTTCGCGGATTATGATATCATCGTGAACCTATCCACCGCCCGCGAGGCCCCTCTGGGGTTGGACGGCCAAGACGTAAAAGACAACTGCCTGATCTGGACGCTGTGCCACGCCCCCGCCCTCAATGTGCCCCTGTTCCGCGCCCCGTCGGGGATGCCCTTCGGCGCGCAATTCGTGGCCAAGCGGTACGACGACCTGAAGTTGCTGAATCTGGTCTCGGCGATGCGGGGGTGCGGGCTGATTCAGGAGTGGGAGGGACTTTCGTGCCCCGCGACCCGGTAGAGGACGCCGAATCGGTGGAGGCGCTACTCAATTACGCGGCAGATCGACTCTCGGAATGGGAGGATGCGTTCCTGGAAAATATCGGCGAGAAGATGAACGACGAAAATTTAGTCCTGACGGATCGGGAGGGCGAGAAGCTGGACGAGATCTGGCGGAGGCACATGGGGTGAAAGATTTTCTTTGCGCTGAGCGGGCGGACGCCCTGGAGTCCGAGATCCGGCGGCACCCGGGCTACCGCCTTCTGCGGGGCATCTGCGGGGACGACAAGATCGCCCTGCTATACAAGGGTTGCCTCTCCATGAGCCAGGAGCCGCATCCCCCATGCCGCTTCCCGCGCTTGAGGCTCCTGGCCATGCCCGCGTGGCTTTTCCTGAAGCACCTCCGGAACGGTCGCGCCCGGAAACGCATCGAGGCCCTCGCCGCCGTCCCCGTCCTCTGGGGCATGTTCCCGGACAAGGACTCGCAGAAAATAGCCGGGGTGCGCCGCTTCAACGACGACGGCTATCTCTACGGCCCTCACTTCAAGCGCGGCGAGGTGATCCACATCTTCGGGGACTGGAACATCCCCGAGCCCGGGCGGACGGAATGGAAGCGGAACATGGACGCGATGGGCATCCCATGGGCCGACCGGCGCGACTTCGGGGTGAACGGGCGGCTCCTTCGCCTCACCCTGCGGACCATGCGAATCGTCCTGCGGGACATCATGCGCGCCCCCACAGCCATTCCGATGGGCGCGGAACTCTGGCGCGCCACCCTGAAGGGCCTCTACCACTATCTCCTCAAGCACTACGAGATCGAGAACACGGACTACCGCGCGGAGATCGTGAAGAACGACTATAATCCTGGCCACGTCGCCGCCACCATCGCAGCGAACCAGTCGGGCCGCAAGCGCCTTGGCGTATCCCACGTCTCCTCCGCCGTGGACTCGCCCCAGATATGCTTCGTCCATTTCGACCGATACGCCACCGTCTGCCCCATGCAGGAGAAATGGCACGGGCGCTTCTGGCGCGACCTGCCCATCGCCCGGACGGGGAAGGAGTCCATCGACTCCATCGTGGAGGCCAAGGGCCGTGTCACCGACATCAAGCGGCGGCTGGATGCCAAGCATCCGAAGGCGCACCACACCGTCACGATCCTCTTCCCGGGGAACGCCGAGCGGTGCCTCGTTCCGCAGTGGGAGAAGATGTACCAGGGCCTCCAACTTGGAGCAGCCAAGTTCATTCTGGATGTGCGTGTGTTCCTGCGCTTCCGGCGGCTGACCGAGGCCATGCAGGTGCCCCACATGGCCAAAATCGCCAACTTGGCCTCATGGTATCCGAAGTTCATCTGCGAGCACGACGACTTCACCACCCACGAACTCATGGCCGCGAGCGATCTGGTCATCACGGCCAACGCCTCCTTCGGGATCAACGAGGCGCTGGTGGCGGGCAAGGCCGTCTTCACCTTCGACTACACCCTGAAGGCCCACCAATACTTCGGCCCGGAGTATGGCAAAGACTTCATCCTGACGGAGCCGGAGCATGTGGAGCGCGTATTCGAGGCGCTGGGCGAAGGCCAATGGACGCAGGACGTGGATTGGAACCGGATGCGTGCGGACGCCGACTACCACCACGACGGGCGGAACCGGGAGCGTCTGGCGCAATTGGCGCGGGAGATGGCGGGATGAGCGCCCTAGCCCTCTTCGGCGGCGAGCCCGTGCGCAAGAAGCCCTATCCGGCCCACGACACCATGATCGGACCGGAGGAGGAGCGTGAGGTGCTGGAGGTGCTCCGGAGCGGGAACCTCTCCGGCTTCTCGGCCCGCTGGGGGGATCGCTTCTGGGGCGGCCCCAAGGTGCTGGCCCTGGAGGATGTGTTCAAGGCGCACTACGGCGTACCATGCGCGGTCTCGTTCAACTCGGGCACATCGGCGCTTCACGCCGCGATCGCGGCGCTCCGGCCAGAGCCCGGGGACGAGATCATCACCAGTCCCTTCACCATGAGCGGGACGGCGGCGGCTATCCTCTCGAACCTATGCGTCCCCGTCTTCGCCGACATCGAGACCGGGACCTACGGGCTGGACCCAGCCTCCGTCCGGGCCTACCTCTCGGAGCGAACCCGGGCCATCCTGACCGTCAACCTCTTCGGCCATCCCTCCTGCCTGGATGAGTTAAAGGCCATCGCGGACGAGGCCCGCATCCCCCTCATTGAGGACAACGCCCAGGCGCCCGGAGCGGTCTACAAGGGCCGCTGGGCCGGGACCGTGGGAAAGATCGGCGTCCAGAGCCTCAACTATCACAAGTGCATCCAGACGGGCGAGGGCGGCGTGGCGCTCACACGGGACGAGGCCCTGGCCCAGCTCATGCGCCTCGTCCGCAACCACGGGGAGGCCATGGACCAGCCTCTCCTGGGCGGGAACCTCCGCATGACGGAACTATCCGCCGCCGTGGGCGTCGCCCAGATGGGCAAGCTGACTCGCCTGACGGAGATCCGCCAGCGTCTGGCCCACGCCCTGACCCAAGCCCTGCGTGGGATGGACTTCCTGGAACCACCCGCCACAGCGGCGGGATGCACCCATGTCTACTACCTATACCCCATGAAGTACCGCCCCGAGGTTCTGGGTCTACCGCGCCACACCTTCGCGCGGGCCATGCGGGCCGAGGGCGTCGCGATCAATGAGGGCTACAGCCAGCCCCTCTACCATCAGTTCATCTACCGGAAAAGAAAAGTTTTCCGCAGCAGTCATGCGCCATGGTCCCTTGACAAGCATCCCGTAGCGTACCATCCCAGGTGGTGCCCGAACACGGAATCCATGTGGCGGGACGTTCTGCTCACCACGGACATCTGCAAGTACCCGAACACCGAGGCCGATGTAGCCGAGTTCGCCGAGGCGGCGCGCAAGGTGGCGGATAATGTGGATGAGTTGAGGAGGAAGACATGAGCGGCGTCTATCTGCGGGCATTGGAATCACAGGACATAGATGTATGGTGTGGCTGGTTTAATTCGACTCCAGTTACAGATTTTATGAACAAGGGCATTTTCCCCAACACGGTCGAAAAACAAACGGAGTTTTTTCTGCGTATTTCAAATAGCCAAACCGATGTGCAATTGGGCATTTGTCTCCGTGAGCAATCGATTGAAACCCTTGTGGGTATCATTGGCATACATGGCATTGATTGGGTGCATCGCAGGGGAGATGTCAGTATTGTCCTTGGATCCCATGGGGCTGGCAAGGGCGTCGGGACAGCGGCCATCGGTCTCATCGTTCGCCACGGCTTCGAGAAGATGAACCTCCGGAAGCTGACCGCCGGGATGTGGGCGAACAACTTTGCCTGCATCCGGGCCTTCGCGAAAAACGGATTCGTCCGCGAGGGCGTCCTGAAGGAGAGTTACCACTACAAGGGGGGCTATGTGGACGAACTCCGCTATGGCCTCATCCGCCCGGACTGGGAGAAAGCCCAAGCGTGATCATCGCCGTCGTCCTGGCCAAGGGCGAGTCCCGCCGCCTGGCGCAGAAGAATCTCCAGGAGATTAACGGGACGCCCCTGTTCGTCCACGCGGTCCGCTACGCGGCGCAGGCCAAACTCGTGGATCGCATCATCGTCTCGACCGACTCGGACGAGATCGCCAGCCTCGCTCGCAATGAGACCGACCCGCGCATCCTGGTCGTCATGCGCGGCCCGGAACTCTGCGGAGACGCCTCGAACGAGGCGGTGATGTACCACGCCATGGAAGCGGCCCAGGCCGTAGGCGTACAGAATGTACGGCACATCGCCTGCCTCCAGCCCGACTGCCCCGGGAGCGACGTTCCGCTGGATGATGCCCTGCGCTACGCCATGGAGAAGGACACCGACCTCCTCCTCTCCGTCCACCCCGACGGCCTCCTGAACGGCTCCTTCCGAATCTACGGCCCCCGCTATCTGAGGGACGGGCGGACCACCGTGGCCCACACCCTCCAGGACGGGGCGCTCAATATCCACACCCGGGAGGACCTCGCCTTCGCCGCCCACCGCATGTCCCCGTTCCGCGAGGAGGTTCGGGCAGGATGGCGCGCCATCGGACACGGGCACCCGGCCTTCCTGGTGGCCGAGGCGGCCTGTAACCACGAGTGCGACCTGGAGAGAGCCAAATACATGATTCTTATGGCCGCATCCTACGGGGCCGACGCCGTCAAGTTCCAGACCTACAAGGCGGATCGCTTGGTGACGCGTGATGTCACGCCGTACTGGGCCGGGCCGTGGCGGACGCAGCGGGACTACTACCGGAACCTGGACCGATTCGGGGAGGAGGAGTACGGCATCCTGTTCGACTATGCCCGTGCCCGCGGCGTCATCGCATTTTCCACCGCGTTCGACACCGGGAGCGCCGACATGCTGAACGGCTTGGGGGCGCCGCTATTCAAGATCGCCTCATGCGATCTCCCGGACACCCGCCTCATTCGCCACGTGGCGGCTTTCGGGAAGCCCGTCATCCTGTCCACCGGCGGGGCCAGCTTCGAGGAGATAGACCGGGCGCTGTTCACGTGCTTCGACGCCGGAAACCATCAGGCCATACTCCTGGCCTGTACGCTGGAATACCCGGCGGTTTCGGGGCATGAGAACATTCGTCGCATCCGGACGCTGCTGGAGCGCTACCACCATGTCCCCGTGGGCCTGTCGGATCATGCCCCACCCGACAAACACATGGTCCTCCCCGCCGCCGCAGTGGCGATGGGGGCGTGCGTGATCGAGAAGCACTTTACCCTGAGCCGATCCGGCACGGGATCGACCCACGGCTTCGCCTGTGAGCCGCCCGAGTTCCTTCTCATGGCCAACAACATCCGCCGCACCGAACTGGCCATGGGTGACGGTTCCATGGCCCCGACGGAGGACGAGGCCGCCACCCGGGACAAGATACGCCGGAGCATCGTGGCGGGAAGGGCCATCCGGGCGGGCGAGACGATCGAGTCCGGCATGCTGGAGATGAAGCGCCCCGGTTCGGGCCTTCCCGGATGGAGGATGGGGGAACTGATCGGCAAGAAAGCGGTGCGCGATATCGCGGATGAGGAGGCGCTTGCCATGGAGATGGTAAGTTGAGCCATCCCTTCTTCACCGTCTACGTCCCCTTCCACAGCCCCGCCTACGCCGAGGCGGCCCAGCGGGCGCTGGAGTCCCTGGAGGCGCAGTTCTTCCAGAGTTTCGAGGTGATCGTCGTGGTGAACGGGACCCACATCCCCTTCTGGGCCAACCCGGTCTCGTTCCTGTCGGACACGCGGGCCGCCTTCGGGCGCCGACTCATCTCGGGCCGCTTCCACACCCTGGCCGCCGCCTCGAACGCCGCCCTGGACGTGGCACGGGGCGAGTGGTTTATGCGGCTGGACGCGGATGACGCCGTGAAGCCGGATGCCCTGGCCGAATACGTCCGGGTCATCGACCGGGCGAAGCGGGATTTCCCGGACGCCGCCTTCGTGGTGGCTGGGCACTGGGACGATACGGGCGAACTCTACGGATCGGGCCTCGCCATCCCGGCGTGGTGGCTCCGCTCTCAGGGCGGCTACGACCCGGACCTGCCCCTGGGGGACGGGCGGCACCTCCGGTCCCAACTGGAGAAGCAGTTCGGGGAGGAGGCGAAGCGCCGCCTCCCCCGGACCTCATACCCCGTCTACGAGTACCGGAGACACCTGTCATCCATGAGCCATCCGCCAGAGCCGGAGGAAAAATGAACTTCGGATGGATTTGCCCAAGGTGCGGTCGAACGAACGCCCCGTGGGTGTCCTGGTGCTGCTCGTCAAGCCCGTCCTGGTCTGGACAATCATTTCAACCGATGAAGTGCGGTAAATGCCAGAGAGCAATGAACGCCTTCATTAATGGTCTCTGTATGGATTGTTGGAGTGCCAGCCAAACGGGAACCGCCGGAGGCGACAAACAATGACCGACCGCGCCGCCGCCATCCTCCTGGGCCGGAAGGGGAGCGAGGGCTTCCCCGGCAAGAACACGCATCCCGTCCTGGGGCGGCCCCTCGCGTGGTACGCCCTGCGCGCGGCGTCGGAGGCCCTGGGGCCGGAGGCGTGTTTCCTCTCCACGGACGACGAGGCCCTGAAGCGCATCGCCTGGGACCTCGGCATGGGCGTCATCGAGCGCCCGGAGGAACTGGCCACCCGGGAAGCCCTGGGCGAGGACGCCTTCGCCCACGCCTGGAGTGTCGTCCGGGCCATCCTGCGCGTGGACATCCTGGCCCTCATGTTCTGCAACGCCCCCACCGTGACGCCCGGGATCATCAGGCAAGGCATTCGCATCCTGAATCGGAATCGCGACATTGACTCGGCAGTGACGGTCAGCCGCTACAACATGTGGTCGCCCCCGCGCGCCCGCCGCATCGGGGAGGACGGTCTCCTGCATCCCTTCGTGCCACTCCGTGTCTTCGGCGACGCCCTCACCTGCGACCGGGACTCCCAGGGGGACGTATGGTTCGCCGACATGGGGGTCTCGGTGGTGCGCCCCCGGTGCCTGGAGAAGATGGCGGAAGGCATCCCGCCCCAGCGGTGGATGGGCCGAAGGATATACCCGCTCGCCCAGGAAGGCGGGCTGGACGTGGACTTCGCGTGGCAGATCCCCTATGTGGAACGCTGGCTGAAGGAGCGCGGATTTGACGAAGACGCCGCACATCATCCTGCTCATCCTCGACTCGACCCGCAGTGACTTCCTTGGCTGCTACGGGAGCGATCTGGGCCTGACGCCCCACATCGACGCCCTGGCCGAACACGGCATGGTCTTCGGGAACCACTATGCCGCCTCCTGCGGGTCGGCCGCCTCCCACACCAGCATCTTCACGGGCCAGCACCCGGCACGCCACGGCATGCTACACAACCTGTGTGAGATCCGGGGCGACCTCCTTCCAATGCCCCTCCTGCTGAAGCACTTCGGCTACCGCACATTCGGCCACTGCAAGATGAGCTTCGTACCGCCGGTGGGATGCGAGACTCTCTTCGGCTTCGGCGAACTTCTCTCGCCGGGGAACATGGGGGACGCCCGCGTCTCCTGGCGCAACCGCATCTCGGATCTCGTCCGCTCCTTCCCGCCCGCATACATCGGCGCGAAGAAGCTCTACCGGGCCTTCGCCAGCCCGGAGCGCCAGATCCGCGTCTCGGCGGGCCTACATGACGGGCGGCCTTCGGTGGACTACATCCTGGATCGCGTGCGGCGCCACGCCCCGGACGGCCCCGTCTTCGCCTACTCCACCCTCCTGCACCCGCACCTGCCTACCTGCCCGCCCAAGGAGTTCCTGGACAGAGTTTTCCGTGGCGCTCCCATCCACCCCGATGCCTTCCGAATCCAACTCAGCGTCCACGCCTACGCCAATGGGGACTTCGGGGCGGCTGGGGAGGCGCTTGATTCCCTCCGGAAGCTCTACATGGCGGATCTGATGTACGCCGACCATCTGGTGGGCGTTCTGGTGGAGGGCCTGCGCGCATCCGGTCTCCTGGAGGATACACTCCTCATCGTGACATCGGACCACGGGGAACTCCTGGGCGAGCACGGCTGCATCAACCACGGGGCCATGCTGTGGGAGGAACTGTTCCGCACCCCCTGCGTCATGCACTGGCCCGGGGGGCTGCACCACTTCCGGACGGAGGGGTTGACTTCTGGCATGGACATCCTACCCACCGTTTTCGATCTTCTGGGGGAACTCAACTGGCTGCGGCGGAACACGAAGCGCGACGGCGCCTCCGCCGCGCGATCCATCCACACGGATCGGTACTTGGTCGTGGACTCGCCACCCGCCGTCCTCCCTGGGCGCTACGCTTATTTCCCGAAGTTGCTGGCCATGGTGAACGTGATCCGCCGGGCGGTGCGGACGCGGGAATGGAAGTACGTCTGGCAGTCGGACGGAGACCACCGCCTCTACGGCATCGTGGCAGACCCCGGGGAGTCCGTGAACCTCTTCGATCTCCCGGACACGCCCCGCGTCGCGGCGGGCCTGCACAAGAAGATGACGGGCTTCTACCGGAAAATCGACCCGGATTTCCGCCTGGACGAATATCCCGTCCCCATCAGCCCGCATGTGCGGGAGCGCATCACGGACGAACGGGTGCGGCGGGAGCTGGCCCGGGAGGGCTACGCCTGATGGCGATGAATCTGTCCGTGGACAATATGCGCCGCGCCTCAAATCGTTTCTGGTCCGGCCTGCACGCATCGGCATACGGGATATTGGACGACATGCCCAGGGTGGATCGCCTCCGCCTCCTTCGCGAGTTTATCGTTATGCTCTGGAGCCGGAGGCATCTCGGGGCCGTGGAGACCCCCGTGGGCGATTTGGCCGGGAAGCGCGTCCTGGACCTTGGCTGCGGGGCGGGGGCGCATACCGCCATGTTCCGCTATTACGGGGCCGATGTGGCCGCGCTGGACCTTTCGCCCGTCCGCGCCCGCGCCTCATCTGGCATCCTCCCCGGACCCGCCGTGTGCGCCGACATGCGCCACATCCCATTCCGTGATGGATCTTTCGACTTTGTGTACTCCAACGGCGTCATCCATCACGCCCCGGACGAGCGCGGCACGGTGCGCGAGATTCTCCGCGTCCTCAAGCCCGGCGGGGGATGCGCCGTCATGGTCTACGCGAAACATTCATTCCTTTACTGGTGCGTACTCTTTCCAGTCCGTGGCGTTATGCATGGTGGGCTGTGGCGAGAGGGGAACTGGCTTGGCCGAGCGACGGAATGGCTTCCGCGTGCGAAGCAGACGGTTTTCAATCCCTACACGAGCGTCTTCACCGAGGACGAGGTGCGGGCGCTGTTCTCCGGCTTCCGGGAAGTTCACGTCCGGAAAAGCGGCTTCGTCTTCGAGCAAGTCCCGATCGTCGGGAAAACGCTTGGGCGAATCGTAGGGCGCTGGACGGGATACAACGAGGGCGGGATCCTCGCCTACGGACGCCCGTGGCGGAACGAGACGCGGCTGGAACTATGGCTGGGTCGCTTCATCGGCTTCAACCTGAACATAAGGGCCGTCAAGTGATCCGCGCCGTATGGTCCGCTCTTCGCTCGCCCGATTACCGAAGGGAGATGCGTAACTACGTCAAGTGGGTTGTGCGGAACCGCAAGATCATGCCCGCCCTCCGGCAGGCCCTCCGGGGACTCCGGGAGCGGCCCAAATACCCCGCCGTGCCCCGCGCGGAAGGGGACGCCGAACTGGCCATCCGGAAGCATCGCTTCGAGTGGCCCGACCGGGAGCGGTTCGCCGGTTCCGAGGCCGACTGCCTCGCCATGGCGGACGTGATGGTGAAATGGATCCGGGACAACCCGCCGGGCGGACCCGGCTGGGACGCCTACTCCGCTTCCCGCCGCGTCTCGAACTGGATCATCATCCTGTCGGCCCTGGAGGCGTTCGGCGACGGCTACCGTCCCCTGCGCACCGTGAACGAGTCGCTGGACGGCCACGCCCGCTTCATCCGGGCTCACCTGGAGCGTCGCGGCGCGGCCACGAACAACCACCTGCTGGCGAACGGCGCCGCCCTCTACGCCGCTGGCGCGCACCTGAAAAACGATCCCTTCCTGGGGGATGGCCGTGAAATCCTGCAAGAGTGCATGAAAACCCTGTTTACGGAGGAGGGATTCCTGAGGGAGGGTTCGTCGCACTACCATCTCATCGCGTGCAGGAACCTCATTGAGACCCTGGCTAACGCAAGGTCAGCGGGTGACGCCGTGTTCACGGAAGAGGTGAACAAGCGCCTGCTGGACGCGCTCGCGTGCATACACTTCATAATTGACCAGGGATACTTTCACCTGTTCGGGGATCTGTCTCCTGACATCGACCCAGCGCCACTCCTGTCGTTCATCGCAAGCATGTTCCCCCTGTCGGCCATAGACCGGGGAAGTATCGCCGGTATCTCCGGGGCGGGCCTCTATCGCGCCCGCAACCGGGATTGGTCCGTATTCCTTAATGCCCATCCGGAGGGCTTCGTCCCGCCCGGCTCACACGGCCACGACGACCTTCTTGGCTTCTGGCTCCACCATAAGGGCGAGCCCGTCCTGGCCGATGCGGGGCGAAGCACCTACGCCGCCAGCCCGCTGGGACGATGGGGCCGGAGCGTCCGGGCGCATAACAGCCTCTCCATCGACGGCCTCGGACCCTCTCTCGTCCACGCCCACAATGCCCATCTACCCCTGTTGCTGGCCGAGTACTACACCCGCCCGCCCGAAGTGGGGGCGAAGGCAGAAGGTGCCTTCACAGCCCTCATGGTGCGTGCTGCGGGTTTCCGGAGGCTTCATCCCCCGGCGGACGTGACCCGGTACATCTTCCTGGGGCACGACCGGACCGTGGTGGAGGACCGTCTGGATGGGACTGGCAGGCATGATGTGGAATGGTACTTCCACTTCCATCCACGCATTGACGGGGAGTACCGGATCGAGGGGCCGGAAGGGGCGGAGAAGATCGCCGCTCGCGGACTTGGTGGCCGCGATCCCATGGGATGGTTCTCCTGCCGCTACGGCCACGCCGTTCCATCCACTCAGGTCCGTTTCCGGGAGAGGCTGGACTTGCCATCCACGCGGCGCTTCGAGGTGAAGGCCAATGAATGAGCACGGCGCCATGACCGTCCGGCAGATCGGATTCCTCATCATAACAGCGTGGACAATGATCATCGGTGTCCTGGCAGGTTGCGCCTATATCCTGTGGCCCCACAGGGACTGGTGGCTTGTCTGGCTGGCTTTCGCCTTTTTCGTCCTCCTGATGCTCGCTTTCACATGGATCGCCCTCGACGCCCTGACCTGCCTCGGGCCGTACTGGTGGAAGCGACGTGATTAGCGTTGTGATGACCGCATACAACGCCGAGGCCCACATCTCACAGGCGATCCAGGGCATCCTGGGTCAGACCGAGCCTGACTGGGAGTTGATCGTGGTGGATGACGGATCGACAGACCGCACCCGCGAAATCGTTGAGGGCTTCGCCGATCCGCGCATCCACCTCGTGAAGTCCATGCGCGTGGGGCGCGGCTTCGCCCTGAACATCGGCTGGCACTTGGCGAAGGGCGAGTACATCGCCATCCAGGACGCGGACGATATCTCCCTACCCATTCGGCTGGGCATTCAGCGCTACATCCTGGAGCAAACCGAGGACCCGCCGGACGGCGTGGGCTCGGATCAGCATTTCTTCCGGAACGATGACGGGGATGGATGGCAATTCCACTGTCAGGTCACGGTGGTCAAGGACGATGTGACGCGCCTGCTCCCACTCCGGAATCCGATCTCACACACTTCCCTCATGGTGCGGCGCGCCGCCCTCTCCGCCGTGGGGGGGTACGACGAAGATCGGGTGTGCCTCTTTGACTGGGACCTGATCCTGCGCCTGACCGCCTCCGGGCATAGGCTGTGGAAGATCCGGGCGCCGCTCGTGGCTCACCGGATACACCGTGGGCAATTCTTTGAGGGCGGGAGGCGACTACGGTACATCTGGGAGTGCGCCAAGATGCAGGCCCGGGCCGTGCGCCTTCTCAAGCGGAACCCGCTGCTCTACCTGGCCATCCCGCCCCTCTTCCTGTACCGTTTGGCGCGCCGATGGAGATGAGCCTCCGCGAAATCGTGGACGCCTGCGCCCGGATCGATGTGGGCGGGAAGCCACTCCAGGAATGTATGCGCCTGGGGCGGCACGGCTTCAGCGCCTACTGGCTGGGGCCGCTGGCCGAGAAGAACCCTCTCAAGACCCCGGAATTGGCGGGCGCGCCACTGCGCCGCCGGGGATTTACGCAAGCCGCGTTGGAATTTACGAAGATTGCGTGGAAAGTAATCTACGCCCGCCTCATGCTGGGCAAGCCCCCAGGGTCCATCCCGCCCGGCTCGCTCCTCTGCGTCACCTACTTCCCATACCTGGAGCCCGGGCCGGGCTACCGCAACCGCTACTTCACCCCCTTGCAGGACGCCGCCCGCGATGAGGGCGTTCAAATCCACTGGCTCCTCATCCACGTCAACGTGGACAGCCACGGCTTCCGGGACACGATCCGACTGGCCCGCGAGTTCCGGGGGCAAGGGGAATGGATGTGGCCATTGGAGTCGTTCATTGGTTTGGGCGATCTGGCCTGGATGGCGGTAGCGTTGCTGCGGAACGTCATTGCGTATTCATGGCTTCGGATGGACATCCTCCGCGTCATGACTTCTGCGGATATCGTTCCGCCAGATTGGCCCCTTGCGCGGGAACTGATCCGCCGCGCTTTCTGCGGCCCGGAAGCGGTGCGGGGGCTGTTCTACCTGAGAGCCTTCGGCATGATTATGCACAGGGCGGGAAAGGGAAGCCGGTGCCTCTACCTCGCTGAGGCCCAGTCGTGGGAGGCGGCTCTCTGCGGAATTGCCCGTGAGCACGGCGTCCGGACCTTGGCCTACCCGCACTCCCTCGCCGCCCGTAGTGCTACCCTCTGGCGTCACGGCCCAGTCCAGATGCGGGAGACGCCCCTGCCGGACACGGTCCTGTGCGACGGCGAGGGGGCCGTGGAGAAATTCAAGGGGTGGGGATATAACAACGTTGTTATGGTGGAATCCTTGCGGAACCTGCGCTTGGCCAGTGTCAAGCCAGACAAAAAGGATTGTCCCCGATATCTCCTCCTGGCCGGGACCATCCGGCGGGACGAGACCGAGGCCCTGCTGGATCTCTTGCAGAAGGCCCTGCCCGACCTGGACGGCTGGGAGGTCCACGTCAAGAGCCACCCCTCCTGCCCCATCGGGGAAATCGACCCGAACATCCATGTGGATTATGGCGACATCTCCTACGCCCTGGAGCGTGCCCACGTCGTCCTGACGGGAACCTCCAGCGTCGCCGCCGAGGCCCTGGCCCACGGTTGCGACGTGATCCTGGCCGCCTTCCCTGGTATCCCATTCCTGAACGTGCTGGGAGGCCATGAAAAACTGTACCGGATGGTGTATACTCCGGGTCAACTTATTTCCGCCCTCCACTGGAACCGCCAGCATGGCCTTTGGGCCACCCGCAAATCCAAACGCGAATTCAGGGATCGCTTCTGGTGCCTGGACCCCGCCCTCCCGCGCTGGCGAAGCGTCATGAAGGAGACAAGCGCCCAATGAAAACCAACGGCACCCCGCGCTACCTCGTCACCGGAGGCGCCGGGTTCATCGGCTCGGCTCTCTCGGCCCGCCTCATGGAACTGGGAGCCAGGGTGGTGGTCCTGGACAACCTGGACACGGGCAAGGCGGCCAACCTCCCGCGCGGGGCGGAGGCGGTGCTGGCGGACCTCAGCGACCCCGAGTGCTTCGACAGCCTGGACGTGGGCCGGATGGACGCCGTCTTTCACTTGGGGGCGCAGGTATCGGGCGAACTATCCTACAGCCAGCCCGTGCGCGACTTCGACACCAACGCGCGCGGCACCCTCATGCTCCTGGAGTGGTGCAAGCGGCGAGGCGTCAAGCGTTTCTTCTTTACCTCTTCCCGAGTGGTGTACGAGGAATCTTCCGAACCGTTGACCGAACGGAGCCTGACCATCCCCGCCTCCTACTACGGGGCAGCCAAGCTGGCCGGGGAGGCCTACACAAATCTCTTCCGGCGGGTGGGGGGCGAACCAACAATCTTCCGTCTGTTCAATGTCTACGGCCCGCGCCAGAACCTTGAGAACCTCCACCAGGGTATGGCCAGCATCTACCTCGTCTACCTTTTCCGGCACCAGCCCGTCCTGGTCAAGGGCTCGCTGGACCGCTACCGCGACTTCATCTATGTGGACGACGTGGTGGACGCCTTCGTGGCGGCGCTGGAGAATCCCGGGGCGTCGATCGGCCAGACCTACAACCTGGGGACCGGGGTGCGCACCACAGTGAAGGAACTTCTGGATATCATGATCGAGTGCTTCGGGCACAATCCGGAATCATATCCGCTCCAGGTCGTGGAGGGGACGCCCGGCGACGTGCTGGGAAGCATCGCCGACATCTCCAAAGCCAAGCGAGAGTTGCGCTGGCTACCGCGCGTGAGCGTCCGGGAGGGAGTCCGGCGCATGGTGGAATGGGCGCTGGCCATGCGGAAGGAGTATGCGAGATGACGGATGCCCCCTGTTACCTCTGCGGCGGGACGGAACACGACCGGATACAGACCAAGTTCCGTTACCCGACCGACAAGATCGCCCGCAAGTGCCGCGCCTGCGGGCTGGTGTCGCTCCACCCCCTCATGACGCCGGAGGAGGAGCGGAAGTTCTACGCGGAGGAATACGCACGGGTCTACGCGGCGGAGAAGGGGACAGAGCCCGGGGGATTGTTCGAGGCCCGCATCAAGGATGCCCGCATGTACTACGATTGGTTCAAGCATCATCTCAAGCCCTCGTCCTCTTGCCTGGAGGTGGGCTGCGCCTCGGGCTACTTCCTCGACATCCTGCGGAAGCATTGCCACGGCGTGGCTGGGATAGAGACCTTTCCCTCACTGCGGCAAGAATGCGCGGAGAGGGGCATCCCCATGCACGACGGGTTGTGGGCCATCCCGGACGGCAGCTTCGACAACACCTTCGCCATCTTCCTGCTGGAGCATCTGGGCGACCCGATCTTGTTCCTCAAGGAATGCCTGAGGGTGACGCGGAAAGGAGGGAAGGTATTCGTCGTCGTGCCCAACATTGACGAGGCGCTTCTCTCGGCCTACGGTCTGCAATCCTACCGGGACTTCTGCTTCACTCCTGCCCATCAGTTTTATTTCTCGCCCACCACGCTTGCGAAGATAGTGCAGAAGACGGGAATGGGCGGAATGTTATTCGGAAGGCAGCGATATGGACTATCCAACCATCTGCGCTGGATTCGGGATGGAAAGCCGGGCGGAACGGAAGAATACGGCAGAATTTGTAATGGCGCTGTGGATGCGGTGTATAGGCTGAAGCTCTCTTGCGAAAGCATGTGCGACACCCTTGTCGCCGTGGCGGAAGTGTCATGAACTTCGGAAATTTCCGCGCCGCCATCGCTGGCTTCGGCGGCATGGGCAAGCGCCACCTCATGGCCTACGAGAAGATCGGATGCCCCGTCGCGGCTATCTGCGATCTGAAATCCCCGTCCATCCCGCAGGTCTCGCCCGGCGACGGAAAGGTAATCGCGCACTATACCGAATACGACCGCATGATCCAGGAGGTCCGACCCGACATCCTGAGCGTGGCCACGAACGGCCCGAGCCACGCCGAAATCGCCCGCTACGCCGTGGAGAACGGCGTCAAGCGAGTCCTGGTGGAGAAGCCGGTAGCCACGAGTCTCCCTGAGGCCGAGTCCCTCCGGGATGCCGTGCGCGCGACTGGCGCCCGCGTCGCCGTGAACCATATCCGGCGCTGGAGCCCCAACTACCATAAGCTCCTGGATCGCCTGGGCGAGGGCCTAATCGGGGAACCCCGCCACGCCTACTTCCACTGCGGGAGCACGGGTCTCGGGAACTTCGCCACCCACTTCTTCGACCTCCTGCGCCTCCTGTCCGGCTCCGAGGCGGCGTGGGTCTCGGCGGGGATCGACGGGCGCGGCACCCCCAACACCCGAGGCCACCAGTTCAAGGACCCGGGCGGCTTCGGGATGGCCGTCATGCGGAACGGCTTCCGGGCCTTCCTGGACTGCTCCGAGGACACGGGCGTGCAGTACCTGACCGTCCTGGCCGGGGAGTACGGGCGCGTCGTCATCGACGAACTGAACGCCTCCTATGTCGTCCGGGCGAGGCCCTTCGGAAAGCCGCGCGAGTGCCCGCTCACCCAGTATCCCGAGCCGATGGAAATCGTCCCCTTCCTTGCCGTCCCGCACGATATACCGGACCTGACCGCCCGGGCACTGGCGAACCTCATGGGAGGAGGCACCTCGGCCTGCACGGTGGAGGACGGCATCCAGGCGCTGGAGATGGTGATGGCGTTCCATGAGTCGCACGAGCGCGGGAACGCCCGGGTGGATCTTCCCCTCACGGGAGAGGCGCGGTGCCGGGTCGTCCAGATCGCCTGAAAGTCATCCACGTCGCCAGCCGCCTGAACGCGGGCGGGCTCGCCGTCCAGGTCCTAAACGCCTGCTCGGAGTTGAACCGGCGTGGCTGGGACTGCTCAGTGGCGGCAGGCCGGGCTGGCGCGGACGAAGCGGAGATGCGTGAGATCGATGCTTCGTGGGACAAGGTATTCATCCACGACATCGCGGATCTCGGGCGCAAAATCCGACCCTGGTCCGACCTCTCCGCCATCTGGCATCTCTACCGTCTCTTTCGCCGGGAGCATCCCTCTGTCGTCCACACCCACGCCTCCAAGGCGGGCGTCCTGGGACGGATCGCGGCCCGCTTGGCCCGCATACCCGTAGTCGTCCACAGTTTCCACGGCCACGTCTTTCGGTATTATTTTCCGCCCATCGTCTCCCGCCTCATCGTTTGGATCGAGCGGCTCCTGGGGCGGCTGACGGACGCTGTGGTCCTGCCGTGCGAGTCATTGGCCATGGAGATGGCAGAGGAATTCCGTATCATCCCGCATCGCAAGGCCCGGATCGTGCGCTACGGGATAGACGTGGGGCGGTTTTGCAAAAAGCGGCCGTCACGGCGGTACGCCCGGAAGAACTTGGGCATACCTGAGGACGCTCTTGTGGTGGGAGCCGTGGGCCGGTTGGCCCCCATAAAGGATCATGCCATGCTTATCAGTGCATTCAATCGCTTGCCGCCGTCCATACGCAACCGGGACGTTCGTCTTCTCGTACATGGGGACGGAGAATGCCGCCAGGAGATTGAGGGGCAGATCCGCGATTTGCGTTTGACAAATCGGGTTCATTTTATTCCATGGGCGAAAGATTTGAGAGTTCTATACGCCGCCCTTGATATCCTGGCCATCACGTCCAAGTCCGAAGGGATGCCAATTTCCGCTATCGAGGCCATGGCGTCTGACGTTCTGGTGGTCGCGAGGGCCGTTGGCGGAGTCCCTGATCTCATTCAGGATTTCAAAACGGGCCGTTTGGCGCACGATCATTCTCCTGAAGGTTTCTATGCCCTATTGCATGTGCATCTGGAAAGAAATGACGGCAAGAATGAATATATTACAGAGAAGGCGTTTAGTTTCGTCCAGGAAAACCACCCCCTCTCCGCCCTAGGCGACGACACCGAGGCCCTCTACCGAGAACTCCTGGAGATCCCCGCATGAGGACGGCCCTGGTGACGGGCGGGGCGGGTTTCATCGGCTCCCATCTCGTGGAAGCCCTGTGTGAGGCGGGCTGGCGAGTCTGGTCCTTCGATAAGGAGTACCATGCCCCCGCCCACAAGAACGCCACCCGGATCGTGGGGGATGTGCGCCGCTTCGCCGAGGTGGACCGCGCCATGGCGGGCGTCGAGACGGTCTTCCACCTGGCCGCCGAGGTCTCCATCCCCTTCTCCTACCGCCACCCGACCGAGGTATTCGAGACCAACGCCTACGGCACCCTGAACATCCTGGTGGCCGCCCTGAAGCACAAGGCCATGGTCGTCCACACCTCCACCAGCGAGGTCTACGGGACGGCGCAATACGTCCCCATGGACGAGAAGCACCCCATCGGGGCGCAGTCTCCCTACGCCGCCTCCAAGATCGCGGCGGACCAGCTCGCCCGGAGCTTCCACCTATCATACGGTCTTCCGGTCGTAACCGTCCGGCCCTTCAACGTGTTCGGCCCACGCCAGTCCGAGCGGGCGGTCATCCCCAAGATTGTCCAGGGCCTCCTTCGCAGCGCAGAACTGTCCCTGGGAAACCTCTACCCTTACCGCGATTTCACCTTCGTGGAAGACACCGTCCGTGCTTTCCTCCTCGCGGCGGACCGCCCGGAAGCCGTGGGGCAGATGGTGAACGTTGGCACCGGCAGAACCATCCAGATTTCCTGCCTCGCCCGCGAGATCGCCCGCATAATGGGCCGAGAGCCGGATATACGGGAGAGCGAGGCGGACAAGCGCCCCCCTGCCAGTGAAGTGGATCGCCTCTGCTGCGACACCTCTCTCGCGAAGCGCTTGCTGGGCTGGGAACCGCAGGTCTCCTTCGAGGACGGCCTACGGCGCACCATCGACTGGTTCCGCGCCCGGGAGGACATCCTTGCCGGTCCGTAGATCCATCATCCTCGCCGGTGGCCGGGGCACCCGCCTCCATCCACTGACCTTCGCCCTACCCAAGCCGCTTGTGCCTGTGGGCGAGCGACCAGTCATCGACATCGTATTGAAACAGTTGGAGTTGGCGGGTGTCACCCGAGTAACGGTGGCGGCTGGGTACATGGCGGGCGTCCTCATGGCCTATCTCACCATCCGGGACTGTGGCCCCATGGCCGTGGATTACGGGCTAGAACAAGTGCCCCTCGGGACGGCAGGACCGCTGGCGCATGTGCCGGGGCTGGACGAGCCCTTCTTTGTCCTGAATGGGGATTTGCTCACGTCGTTGAACTTTAAGGAGTTAGGTGATTCTCACCTCGCCTCGGGGGCGGACATCACCTTGGCGGCGTGCTGGAAAACCCACCAAGTCAACTTAGGCGTCATCTGGGAGAACCAAGAATCCGATTTGCTTGCTTACATGGAGAAACCCGAGCAAGATTATATGGCCAGCATGGGCATCTACGTCATGTCCCCCTCTGTCCCACCGCTCATCCGGAAGGGCGAGCGCCTGGACCTTCCGGCCCTCGTCCTCCGGGCCAAGGATGCGGGGATGCGGGTTAAGGTTTATAATTTCAGTGGCTACTGGCGGGACATCGGCAGTCCTAGCGAATACAAAGCCGCGCTTTCGGATTTCAAGGATGAAGATCCGCTCGAAAAATTAACGCTTGACAAAGGCGCCTCCGCGCCCTAGTTTTCCGTTTGCGGCAGAGAGGAGCCGTTCCGATACGGGAGGCATTCCGTGTCGAGGCGGTTCCGTGGCGAGGTTCTTCGCCTAGAGTTGGCTCCGGGAAAGTACCACAACCACGTCGTTGTCCATACCAGGGATGCGCGCGAAATCCGGCGTTTCTCCTTCCAAGCCCCCTCCAGTGGCGATTTGTTCAAGAACGCCAACCGGGCCAACGAGGTCCAGTCTGGCGCCAACACGGATGACTCGCGCGAGCCTCTTGCCATCTACCGCCTCGCGGGGACGCTGGCCACCGACGACACCGCCCCTCTCGCCAACTGGCACACCATCGACGCCATCATCATCAACACCACAAGCGATGGCCGGGATCGCATCTACTCCACATCGGATGTTTTCCTGAATTCCGGACCGTACAGGCATATTCGCTTTGACATGACCTACTACCCGGTCAGTTCCCAGGATGCGCCCATCCTGCTCGTGCTCGAAGAGTCGGAAACGCGAGACTAGCCGGGGAGGCGGCCCATGAGCACGATCAGCACCGTCACCGACCGCGCGGACGGCGAGGTACTGACTGCGGCCAAGTACAACGCCGACCACGGCGTCCACGAGCAGAACGCCACCAACCTGAACGCGGACAAGGTCGAGATCGACAATTTCAACAACGAGCACGGCCCCACGGGTGCCCACTCGGCGGACGAGGTGCGCGATTCCATCGGCTTGGCGACAAACGATGCCGTCAGGTTCCGGGTCGTCACGGCAGACTCCGTGTTCGGTGTCGGGATTTACAGCACCTCGCAAGACTTCACAAATTTGACGACGATGGATTTCAACAACATTCCGCAGAATGCACGAAGGATCGATATCGCGTTCGTTGACTTGTCGCTTTCGTTGGATCCCGATAACTTCCTTGTCCAGATCGGAGATTCGGATGGCCTTGAAACATCAGGATATCAATCGGAGTCAACCAATCTTCCGAACGCGGGCAACATAGACGTGAGGACCTCAACGTCCGGATTCATTATTTTTAGTGCCGGTTCGGCAACGGCTGCAAACGGAATCATGACATTGCTGCGCATGATGACCGGAGATCACCAGTGGGTCGAGACTCATATCTCGCGCCGCGTAACAACCGCTGTAATCGTAGGCTCCGGAAAAAAGACGCTTTCAGGAGATCTTGACCGCATCAGAATAACGTCCACCGCATCTGCAACAATTGATGCCGGTAAGGTCAACGTCCTCGTTTATTAGGTGAGGTTAGATGCATATCTCCGTTGTCGCCTGGACCTCCGACGGGCGGATTTCCAAGTACCGGGAATTTGCAACTAAAGCAGAGGCCGATGCGCACGTTGCCAGCGTGTCGGCCCGCTTCCCCGGCGCATTTGCCACCGAATATCCCGCCGGACCTGTGCGCGAATGGAAGATTGACCCGCTGGCCAAGTCCATATCACTGGAGCCAGTCGTTCTCACGCAGGAAGAAGTCCTGCGGGAGAAAATGTCGGAGTTGCATAGAACCGACCTGAATCTCATCCGGGCCATTGAAGACGTGATCGACATCATGGCGGTCACGGTCCCGCCCGTGGTAGCGGATCTCATCGCTCGGCGTAAGGCGTTAAGACAGGAGATTTCCAAGTGAAAAAGTTCCCGTCATGGTTCTCCCTAGCGCTAGTCCCGGCGGCGGCGGTCGCCTTGCTCTTCTTGGCCTCTCCCCGCGTCTCAGGCCAGTCGCCCGTCTGCTCCTTCACGGGCACGGTCCTCTCTTGCGACGCGCCCCTCGTCATCCGGGTTGCGAACCCGGCAACGGGAGGGACGACGGACGTGGCAACACTCGGCCCATCGGGGATCACCTTCAACGCGCCAAATGACAATGCGGACATCGCCTTCCGGCAGAACAACACCGAGCTTCCCGCTTTCTTCATGAGGGGGCGGATGCTCTTCTCGTGCCGCCATACATGGGAAGGCGGCGCAGGATGCCCCGGCGTCCAGGGCTCGGCGGGCGATATCATCATAGCAAACAACGCGGCCCTTCGCGGCTCGGCCACGGCGGACGGAGGCGCCATGAGCGGGCAGAATCTGACCTTGGCCAAGGTGAACCGATTCAACGGCCCTCAGTTCGGGATGTATAAGGTCGCGCTGGGGTCAAACCAGGCGATCACCGTGGCATCCCCGGTGGGCGGACTGTTCCTTGTCCATGAGTGGACCCAGGGGCACCAAGCCGTGTTCATGCAGGGCAACGGCCAAGGTGCAATGGTCATGCACTACGGCGACGGGAACTTCTGGAGCACCGTTGACGCCACGCCCAGCCGGATCGTTGTGACCTACATGCCATCGACCGGGCTGGTCCAAATCCAGAACCGCTTTCCGTGGACGGCGCTCATCTCGTTCGGGACGTTCGGGGGGATGTAGTGGTCGCTGCGGTTGAACAGACACCCGTCCAGATCAACGCCAGCATCCCGCTCGGGCCGACGCAGGAGCGCTTCATCATATGCCCGGCGCGGGAGGTGTGCATAGGGGGTTCGAGAAGGGAAGGGAAGGCACTCCCGTTGGATACGCCTATCCTTACGCCATCCGGATGGGAAAAAATCGGCGACATCTCAGTTGGCGATAGAATCATGGCGCAAGACGGCACAGAAACGTACGTGTTGGCCGTTTTTCCACAACCCGTACAGGATTTGTGGCGGTTTCATTTTTCCGATGGCACTTCTGCGGTCAGCACAGACGACCATTTGTGGGCGGTAGAGACTATATGGGATCGGCATGGCGGGGTCGAGGCGGATACGCGAGAACGATCAAGGGGCATATTCAGCGCTGTAGGTATGTTGAAAAACAAAGCGACCCGCAGGGCGTTGGCGAGAAAAACTCCATACAAAATTGTTCGCGCTAGCGAACTCAGGGAAGCCCTGACCGACGGCCGATGGGCCAGTGGGGGCAGATGGTCACTGCCGTTATCCCAATCGATGCAGTTCAAGAAGAGAGAAACAAAAATTCATCCATATATTCTTGGAACATTGCTGGGGGATGGGTGTATTTCGCAGAAAGAGGTCTACTTTACCAACGATGACGAAGAGGTCCTGGAAAATATCCGGTTGCTTTTGCCTTTGGATATGCACTTAACGAGGATGAAATCAGCCAAGTATGGATATTCTCTTTCCCGCAAAATACCCAAGGGAAGGAATCCAATTTATGTAGAATTGGAGTCCCAAAGCTTGGCTGGCACAAATTCCCATAGCAAATTTATTCCGAATGAATATTTGTGGAACGACGCCGAATCAAGGTTGGCCCTTTTGCAGGGCCTGATGGACACGGATGGATGGGTTAGCAAACACGCCAACAGTGCCCTGTTTGCTTCTACTTCCATCCAACTGATTCAAGGAATGGAATTTTTAGTTCGATCGCTTGGTGGTGTGGCTAGGCGGCAAAAGAAAGTCAAGGTCGGGTATCGTTTGACGATCAGCCTTCCGAACGGAATGTGCCCATTCAGAACGTCCAGGAAGGCACGATACATTACCGACAAAAAAATGTGGATTCCGAGGCGGTTTATCACTGCTTGTGAATATGAGGGGAATGGCGAGTCGGTTTGCATTGAAATCGACAATCCATCCGGCTTATTTGTGATCAATGATTTCATCGTTACGCATAATAGCTTTTCCGGATATTCGGCCATGATATCCCACGCCCTGCGGCAGGATCCCAGCAAATGGCCCATCCCCTGGGTCGTCTGCCGTGATACGGCCACGAACCTGCACCGGACGACCGTGCCCGGGGCCTACAAGTGGGAGCAGCAGTGCAAGCAGGCCATGTGCCTCCAGATCGGCCAGCACGCCGCGGACGGGCGCGTCACCGCCGAGGCGGCGAACAGCATTATCCAGTCCCTCCGGGCCAGTCCATGGGTGCGCCTGACCAAGCGATCCAACACCGAGGTCATGTGGCTACGCACGGGGCAACTGGACGCAGACGGGCGCGTGGTGTGGCCCGTCATGGCCTACCTGTTTGGGATGGATCAGTTGAAGGACATCTCGCGCTTCCAGTCCATGGAGCTTGGCGGGGGGTGGTTCGAGGAGCCCGCCCCGGCGGCCGAGGACGACATCGGCGGCGGCATCCAGGAGGTCGCCTGGATCGTCATGCTCTCCTCGCTCAACTACGAGGTGGATGCGCCTCGCGCCCAGATCACCATGAACCCACCGGACGAGGATCACTGGACGTGGCGGCGGTTCGTGGCGGACAACGAGGACCCCGACAACCGCGTCTATCTTCACATCCCCGTGGGCGAGAACAAGCATCTGCCCCAGTGGTACAGGGAGCACATCGACAAGGCGTTAAAGGCCAGGCCGGATCTGCACCGGAGGCTGGTACAGGGACTGCCAGGGTTCATCCAGAAGGGCAAGCCAGTCGCCTCAAACTTCAGCGAGGATCTGCACGTCTCCAAGGTTCCGCTGACGTTCAACAAGTTCGCCAAGGAGATGTATCTGGGATGGGATTTCGGGTTCAATCCGACCGCCATCGGAATGCAGCAGACGACCACGGGGCACTTCCATTTCCTGTTCGCCTTCACGGGCGAGAACATGGGCGTGCGCCAGTTCATTGACTACATACTTAAACCATACATGTCCACCCACGTCCCTTCGGCGACGCTCTGGCACATCGGCGATCCGCAGGGAAACGTGGGGAGCGACACGGACATCATGGCCACTCCGGTCAGGGAAATCATCGACAAACTTGGCGGCTACTGGCGGTCGGGGCCGCAGAAATGGGATCCGCGCCGCGAGGCGGTCCACAACTCACTGGCCGCGATTCACATGGGCAAGCCGCTCGTTCAGATCGACAAGGCCAACTGCGGCATTCTAATCAAGGCGTTGCGCGGGGCTTGGCATTACCAGCAAGTGGGCCAGGGCCGCGTGTCGGAAGTTCCAAAAAAGGATTTCGCGAGCCACCAGGGCGACGCTTACAGCTACTTAATGGCCGTCCTCATGGGCGAGCGCGGCATCGTGAGAAAGGATCTCCGCGTCCGCTCCGCCTCCTACTCCAAGGGGACGCCACGCGAGAAGATCTCGGCGGGGATGGTGCGGGCATGAATGGCGAGAGAAAGTTTGAGCCATATCCGGTGTTCACCGAATGTATCCACTGCGGCGGACCCGTTGGTATGGGGCATGGAAACACGGGCGTGTGTTCCTGGTGCATCATCCGGCCGGGGAAGTTCCAGATGAGGCAGAAGACCTATTTCGCGAAGGAGATGACAGTTGTCCCGAAACCCGTCTGATCGGCCGGGCGTCGTCCCCGCGAAGAACTCAGAGGCGAACCTCTCTGCGCTCAAGATCGTCCAGCGCTATATCGACGAGGGCGGCGAGGATGCGGCCCGCACCGATCGCCTGGAGCGCAACAAGGACAACTACCGCGAGTTCCGCGGGGAAAAGGACTGGAGCCACAAGTCGCGCGGGCAGAGCCGGGAACATCTGCCCAAGATGCGAGTGGCCTTCGAGCAGATATCGGCCATCTTCAAAAAGTCGCTCGTTGACCTCGGCGGCTCCTGGTACGACATCGAAGTTCGCGGCGACGCCCTGCCCGGCATAACGGGAAACGATCTGCGCAAGCTCCTGAACGCCCATCTCCTTTCCAATGAGATCAACTTCCCCACCATGATTTCGGACGCTGTGAAGCAGGGTAGCTTGGAATCCCTGATGATCGCCAAGGTGTTTGGTCGCTTTGTGCCCAAGAGGCGGTTCATTGCCGAGGTTGCCGGGGCCGAGATGGTGCGCGACGACTCGGGCGTCCCTGTCGGCATCCAGCCCCGCTTCCGATTCAAGTCCAGCGAGGAGCGCGTGTGGCGGCTGGCCGTGAGCCTTATCCCAACCGAAGACTACATCCCTGACCCGGACGGCCTGGGACTGTACGAGATACACGAGGTCACGCGCGACATCTGGCAGGTTCGCGAGATGGCTGAGATCGGCGTCTACGATCAGGCCGTGGTGGATCAGATTGTGGCGGGGATGAGCGAGGAGAAGGACCGAAAGCGCGGGGCCGAGGACGCCCGTGGCAAGCGTCCCCACCGGGGCCGCGCCCAAAAGCGAAAGAAGGTCCGCGTGTCCGAGTGCTGGGCCATCCTGGTGGACGACGATGGCCGGATTATCACCATCCCAGGATCGAAGGAGAAGGCCCGCAACACCGTCACCACCGTGGTGGACAACCGCTACATGGTGCGCGCCACGTCGCGCAACCCGAACTGGAGCGGCTTGCGCCCCATGGTAGCGGCGCCCCTCATCCGAACCCCGCACTCCGTCTGGCACGACGCCCTAGGGGACTACGTCCAGTCCCTCAACAATGCCATCGACGAACTGTTCAACCTCATGCTGGACGCGGGCATCAAGGGCGTGTGGGGCATCAGCCAGGTCCGGCCCGAGATGCTCCTGGACGAAGATCAGATCAGCGATGGCATCCCGCCACAGGAGACGCTTGTTCTCCGGCCCGGCGTGCCCGCCGACGTGGACGTGTACAAGCGCGTGGACACTGGCTCCAACATCGGCGAGTCCATCGCCGTGATGAATCTGCTGATGTCGAGCTTCTCCGATGCTTCGATGGTGAACCAGATCGGACTGGGGCAGCTACCAGCTCGCCAAGTCAAGGCCACGGAAATTTCACTTTCCAGCCAAGCCATGGGCAACTTATTCGACGGAATCACCCGAGACATGGAAGACAGCTTCATCGAGCCCATCCTGGAGCGGGCTTTCCATCTCGTCATGCAGCACCTGAATGAAATGGACACGGATGAGGTGGTGGCGGCGCTCGGAACCAAGAAAGCCATCATGCTATTGAGCCTGAGCCCGGAGGAACGCTTCGCCATTTTCGGGAACCGAATCAAGTTCCGCGTGACGGGCCTCTCGTCCGTGGTGAACCGGACGCGGGAGTTCCAGAAGATCCTTGCCCTCCTGGAGGTCATGGCCTCCAACCCGGCGCTCGGCATGATATTCGCCAAGAAGTATAGCCTCGCCAAGGTGGTGGACCGCCTCGTGCGCTCCATTGACCTGGACCCAGAGTCGCTGGGCGTGGTGGATGAGCAGGAAGCACAGGCCCAGACGGCCCTTCTCAAGGCCTATGTCCAGGCCCAGCAGGGCGCTCCGTCCACTGGGCAGGCCTTCAAAATGCCGGAGGTGGAAGGGAATCTGCCCGCCATTCCGGGCGAGCTTCCGTCGTCCGCAAACGCCGCCCCAGGCAATATCCCGCCCGGCCTGGAGGGTGGAGGTGGCATGAATGAATTCGAGGGTATGTCACAAACCAGGAGGGCACAGTGATGCCAAAGAACAAGCCAGAGATGTACTTCGGGGGCATGAAGAAAAGCGGCAAGGGGACCAAGAAGCGCCCGCCCAAGAAGGGGAAATAGATGCTGTCCAGACGGGCCTTTGGCTTTCTAGCGCTTCCCGTCCTTCCCGACAAGCCCCGTTCCGCAGGCATCACCGTGGCGATCGACCGGGGACTCCATCTGCGCGACGCCATTCTACTGGCCGATAACCGGCCCGGATACGTCGACGCCGTGAAGCTTGGATGGGGTACATCGGCCATCGTCCCCGAAGGCACTTTGCGAGACAAGATCGGTGCCTACAGGGCCAAGGATATCGGCGTCATGCCGGGCGGCACCCTCATGGAGATCGCCGCCGTGGAGGGCGTGTACGAACGGTTCCTGGACGCATGCGGAGACTATGGCTTCACGCACATTGAGGTCTCAAACGGAACATTCGATCTGGCCGGTGAGAAGCCCAGCCTGATACGCGAAGCCAAGCGGCGGGGCTTCGCTGTCTTCGCCGAGGTGGGCCGGAAGGATTCCTGCTACACGGGCTACGAATCCGCCGAAGTGTGGCTCGTCGAGGCCATGTCCGACCTGGATGCCGGGGCCGACAAGATCGTCCTGGAGGGACGCGAGAGCGGAACATGCGGCATCTACAACGGGGACGGAATCGTGAAGGCGGACATCATCGATCTCCTGGCCCGTGAGATCGGCCCGGAGCGGTTCATCTTCGAGGCCCCACAGAAGCGTCAGCAAGTCGAGATGATCCGGCGCTTCGGTAACGAAGTCAATCTCGGCAACATTCAGCCTGATGACGTGGTGCCACTGGCCACCCTGCGCCTGTGCCTCAGGAGTGACACGGCCAAGATGTTCCGGGAACCCGCCCTGCGAGGAATGCAGTGAGCTACGAGAGCGAGCAGAAGCTGCGCACCATGCGGCGGTGGCTGGCCTATAGCGAGCAGGACTTCGAGAAGATGGATCCCATGCGCCGAGACGAATACCTGAACGACGGCGTCAACATGTGCGTGGAGGTCCTCAAGTCGCTGCACGCCGACACGCTGAAGCTGCGGGAGCGGGCCGAATCGCGCGGTCCGATATTGGTGCCGTGATCGACGACCTCTACCGCGGGAAGATGGCCGACTTGAATCAATGGGCCTCCTGGAACGCGAGCGACGGGAACCGCGCCACCGCACGTGAGCGCGACATCTTCATTTTCCGCAAGCTCCGCGGCTTCGCCGCCGCCCTGGTGGAATACGTCGGCTACCAGCAGCAACTGGAGGGCCGGATGCCGGGGGATCCGGACGACCGCTCTACCTTCCCCTTCCCGGACGCGCTGGCCGACCGGAGGCGCCTGGGGACAGGCCCCAGCCTCATCGTCCCCCTCCGTGCGTCCTTGCCGGGGCGGCGGATCATCGTGTAACGCGCTTGCAATGCGGACGTAAATTTGCTATATATTGTGTATCGCCCGTCTGGAGGGCATACATTTCGTGCCCCGGCGACCCGTCGATCCGAACCGCGACCTGGATCGTCTGCGCGACAAGGTGGCCCAGGGCCTCCGGGCCGCCCAGGCCATGCCGTTTCTCCGTCCCTACCTAGACCTCCGGCGCGCCGAACTGCTCGTCGCTCTCAAGGCGTATGCCGACAACTCAAACAAAGACAAGGTGTTAGAGACAGCTATCCGGATATCCGAAGTGGAAACCATCCTGATCCAGATGCAGGCCGACACCCGGGCGGGGCAGTCCGCGGGCGCCCGTATCACGGGAGGGCGTGGATGAGGGAGGCGGATATCCGCCCACCCGAAGCCTACGCCTCGCTACTCTCGGCCGCACGGCAAGCCGCCGTGGACATGGGAATGCCCCCGGTGCCAGTCCCATGCCCCGCCTGCGGCTGGGCGGGAACGTCCCCGGTCGCCTTCTTCCGCGACGAATACTCATACGCCGAATGCGGACAGTGCGGCAGCCTGTACGCCGATTCGAGACCCACAGCCGACGCCCTCGCCCAGTTCTACGGGCGGCTCGACGCCTTCGGGGACTTTTACGGCGCCAGCGCGGAGGCCCGCCTCCGGGATATCGTCCTGCCTCGGGCACACCGCATCGTCCAGGCGTCTATGCGCCACGGGGTGCGCGGAACCTTTTGCGACATCGGCTGCGGCCCCGGCCACCTGCTGGCGGCGGTGGAAGGGCTTCGGTGGTTCAACGGCCATTTCGGCATCGAGCCCTCCAGTGCGACAGCGGACGCCGCCCGCATCCTGGGATTCGCCGTGGCCCCCTACGCCCTGGAGGAAGGCCCACTGCGCCAGGAAGCGGACTTCGCCGCGGCCTTTGAGGTCCTGGAACACGTCTTCAGTCCGAAAGCGTTCCTCGAATCGGCGCGGGCGCTACTGGTTCCGGGCGGGCTGCTCATGCTGACCACGCTGACCTGCGATGGTTGGGACATCGGCGAACTGTGGGAGAGGCACCCGTCCGTCTGCCCGCCGCTTCACCTGAATCTGTTGTCTATGCAGGGCCTGCGCGACTTGATGGCGCGGACAGGCCTGGAACTGCTGGACATATCCACGCCGGGCCGTTTGGACGCCGATATTGTCCGCAACGCGATGGCCACCCGGCCGGACGCCTCCGTCTCGCGCTTCGCCCGTAGATTGTCCTCCGCCCCGCAGGAAACCCTCGACGCCTTCCAGGACTTCCTGCGGGCGCATCGCATGAGTTCCCATGTGGAAATCCTGGCGAGGCGGCCAGCCTGATGGCCCGAAACGTACAGAAAACCCTATATCTGACGGAAAACATTTCTGAAACTGACGGAACGGGTGACATCGAGGTCCCGCCCCCCATGTTACTACTGCCCATCACCGTAGACTTCACCGGCGAGGTCGTTCTGCGGTACAACCATGGGAAATTGGTCGGAGTGGATCGTCATGTCAGGGATCGCTACAAGCCCGTTCCCCTCTCAGATCGTGGTTTCAGGCGAGACACGTAAAAAAATTCTACTTGACAATTCAACCCGAACGGCGCTAATTTCCCCATGGGAATATATGTTTGGCCCTCAACAGGCCCATTCGGAAAACGGGAGGCCCATCCGCTCGTAGGCAAAACTGAATAGCGCGCCCCTTCAGCGGGGCGAGAGGCTTCCCAGGGCACAGCCCGCCGACCTTCAACGGTCCGGCGGGCTTTTTTGTTGGAGAAATGTATGCCGGACGAACCGAGACCCGACGCGAGCCTACCCGAACCCGTCCGTGAGGGGGACACCCTTCCGGCGGCGGCCACAGCCCCGCCCGCCAAGCCTCAAAGCGCGGCCCCGGCTCCACGACCCCCGGCGTCCGAACCCCCGAAGGCGGCTCAACCCGCCCCGGAACCCAAGCCCGAGCCTCCGGCGGAACCCAGGCCCGAACTCGTCACCATCAAGTACGAGGGCCAGGAGTTCCAGCTTCCCAAGGAAGCGGCCGAGGCGTGGCATCGCAGGCAGGAGGCGTTCGACCGCGGCTTCAAAACCGTCAAGGACGAACTCGACGCCATCAGGGCGTCCATGCCTCAGCCCCCCAAGCCCGCCACGCCGAGCGAGGAGGAAATCCGCGAGCAGTTGGCCACCCGGCTGTTGACAGAGCCCGACAAGGTCTTCGCCGAGTGGAAAGATCAGATGCGCAAGGAGCTCACCGAGGAGTACCAAGCCGATGTCCGGACCCGGGAGTTCCAGGCGAAATTCTGGGGCGACAATCATGAAATCCTGCCCTACCGGGAAGTGTTCGACGGCCTCCTGATGAAGAACGCAGGTTCCTACATCAAGGAGGGCCTCACGGATCAGCAAGCGTATGAGCGAACGGCGGACGCGGTTCGGAAAATGATCCTGTCCATCAAGGGCAATGGTCAGCCAGCCGCCAATCCCGCCGATCAGCACGTCGAGGAACCCGGCCCCTCGGGGGGTCCGGCTGCCGTAACGGAACCGGCGGACGAGGGCGTCAGCAGGAGCCTCACGGAGGCCATCAAGCGTCGGCAGAACCAGAAGAACCCGGTTCTGGCCGGGGCGAGATAGCCCTCTACGCCGCGCAAGCGAGCGAGGACAAAATGGCCGAGTTCACCTGGACCTTCGATGTCACCGACAGCGTGTACAAGAACCACGCGCTGAGTTCCAAGATGCGCGAGACGAGCGTGGCGCAGTCGGTGGTCATGGAGCACTTCAACCCCGAGCCAAACTTCGGCAAGGGGCGCGGCGAGTCCGTGACCATCACCAGAATCCACGCCATCACCGAGCCCACCACCGCGCAGCTCACCGAGAACGTCCCCATTCCCGAGGACACGTTCGCCATCAGCCATCAGCGCATCACGGTGGCCGAGTTCGGGCGGGCGATTCCCTACACCAGCCTCTCCGAGGACCTGACGGACTTCAACGTCCAGAACCAGGTGCAGCGCGAACTGCTGAAGCAGATGCGCCTCGTCCTGGATACGCGCGGAGCCACGGCCCTCAAGTCCGGCCAAATCAAGTACGCCGTCACCGGACTCTCCAGCAACAACATAACCACGAACGGGGCCTTCGGGGCCACGTCCAGCCAGAACATGAACGTGACCCACGCGGCGCTCATCCGTGACCGTCTGATGGATATCCAGTTCCTGGATCCGGACGCCAGCGGGGAGTACAAGGCTGTCTTCCGAACGAAGGGCCTCCGCGGCATCAAGGACGACCCTCTCTTCGAGGAGTGGCACAAGTACACCACACCCGAGATGAAGGCCAACTCCGAGGTCGGCAAGGTCGAGCAGATCCGCTTCCAGGAGACCAACCACTCCAACGCCTTCGGCACGGTCGGAACAGGCTCCGTGCTCGGCGAGGGCGTGGTCTTCTCCGAGGACGTGGGCGTGTTCATCGAGGCCGTGACGCCCGAGCTGCGCATCGGGCTGGCGCAGGACTACGGCCGCCGGAAACTGGTGGCCTGGTACGGCGTCCTCCAGTGGGCGCAGCCCTACAGCGACAGTGGAAACGCGGGTCAGGCCCGAAGCCTCCACGTCGGCTCGCTCTAGGAGGAGGCCACCATGGCGGGTGATGTCAGAACGCGGCTACGGTTCCAGGCGGTTCGCGGAGCCACACAGTCCACTAGGGAGACGACCTCCGGGGATCTGCTGGTTGGTGCCAGCAACGATTTCGTCAAGTACACGGCCATCGAGAAAGAGCGCATCCACCGGGCCATCGTGTATGTGGTCACGGCGGATGCCACGGCGACGCTTGATGTTCAGCTCATCCGGGCGAACACGATCGATCAGGCGCTCACCGGCGGCACGACCATCGACAGCATCCTGATCCCCACCACGCACGTTGCGGGCCAGGGCTTTTACAAGGACTTGAGCCCTGCCTCGGGGGACATGGAGCCAGGGGAGCAATTCGTCTTCCGCGCCAAGAGCGGCCAGGTGGGCGGAGGTGAGAACTATCACCTCAGTTGCTGGGTGATTGTGGAGCCCAAGAGCGAGGCCGACGCCAACCTTCCTTACCCCCAGCGCATGAACCAGTCGTCCTAGCGCTGCGGACTGGATAAGGAGGATACCATGGCAAGCAAAACTTCGGATCGGCTGAGATTCAAGGCGGTCCGGGAGGCGACGGCCAGCGCAAGGAATACGGCGACCGGGGATCTCCTTGGCGACTACCGGGGCAGCACGACCGGGGATGTGCTCAAGTATTTCTCCGCCGCCGGGGACAAGCTGAAGAGCGTGATCGTGGCGGTAATTACGGGAGACACAGGAAACGACGCACAGATCGCGGTCCTGCGAACTCAGACCATCGATCAGGCGCTCTCCGCGAGCGGAGTCGCAACGCTGGATCTCATCACCATCGCCAGCGTGGACAAGGTGCGCGGGATGCTGACGTACAAGGACATGGGCGGCATGAGCCAGGACATCGATCCCGGGCAGGAGATCGTCTTCCAGACCTACAGCGGAGCCCAAGCGAGCGACAGGTTCGCGTGCTACGTCGTGGTCGAGCCGAATGACGAGGACGCCGGGGCGGTGTTTCCGGGGCGGATGAACAAGTCGAGTTAGGCATCCGGCCGGGAGGGGAGCCCTGATCGCGGATCGGCTCCTCTCTGCCGCAAAAGGGACTGATTCCGTCTTCATTGTCCCCTCCCGGCCACCGGATGCTGGAGGCAGATAAATGGCAATCCAGACCGGCGACGTGACCATCAGCAACCTCAGCCTCCTGGGCAAGCGGGCGGCCGGGGGCGGGCGCTACCGGAATACCGCTACCCTCTCCGTGGCGAGCGGGGACATCTACGGCACCGACCACCGCATCCCGGTGGACAAGGCCGCCCTTGGATGCCCCACGGCCATTGAATCGTTCGAGTTCCTGAACGACGGGGCTGCGGGATATCAGTACCGCTACCACAAGGACAATGAGGATATCCTCCTCTACGTCCCCAGGCTCCTGTCGGGAGCGACGACCATGGACGCGGGGTTAGTCACGACCCTGGACGCCGTCCGGATGCTTGGGGCCGCACGCCAGTACACTGGCGTGGCGCTGATCATCACCCAGGACTCGGGCGCGGGAAACGCCATCAACACGAGCTACCAGATGCCCACCCTCATCGAGCTAACGTCGGGCGACATCATGGTGGCCATCACCCTGGATGTGGCCTACGTGGGCTACTAGACCGCCCGGGACAATCGGGGAGATTGCATGAGTCCGAAGCAGCTGACTGAAGACGAGCTTCTCAGGCCGACGAAATACAAGGTCGATCACGGCACCATGACCATGATGCCGGAGAAGACCATCCCCACCATGACCATCACGGTCAAGGGGTCGCCTCCCGTGTTCCTGCGCGAGGGGGTCTTCTACGACCAGGGCGGGAACGAGTACGACATGGATCAGTTCCCCGGCGGGGAGAAGGGCCTCATCCGCCACCTCGTTGAGACGGCCAATCCGGAGGTCCTGGCCATGCACGGCCTGGCCGTGGACGGGGCGGCCACGGCGCCCAAGGCCGATGTGGCCCCCGTGCGGCGACTGCCGCCCAAGGAAACTTTCAGGCCCTCCGACACCGGGGCGGAGAAGGCGGCCCTGCTGGGCACCCTGGGCGAGGAACGCGAGATGGACATCGAGTCCATATCCAGCGTCCTGGGCCTCCATCCGGAGCGGGTCCGGAAGCTGTTGTCCGACCTGGGAGATCAGATCGAGCGGACGGGCGAGGGCAAGCGCGGAAGCCCCTACCTCTATAGGCTGGCGAGGAAAACCGAATAGGGGGGGGCGTCTATGTTGCACGGTACAGCCCTCCTCGTGCTGATCGGTTGGATACTCTGGCTATCGACCGTGTGCGACCGCGCGCGGGACGTGACGCCCAACTGGCGTCGGTGGACCCACATCCAGTGGGCCGCCGGGGCAGCCTTCGTCCTCGCCTCGCCGTCCTGGCCCTTCACCCTCCTGTACCTCTCACTGTGCGCCGCCTATTGGCTTCCCTGGGTTGAGGCCAAGTCAGGCGCTTTGAACGACTGGTTCATCAAGGTGTTCCTATTCGGCGGCTTCTATGTGGCCGCCATGCCCCGCATGGAGGCCTGGATGCTGCCCTGGCTCCTGCTTTTCGTCCTCATTTGCGGGTCTTCCGTCGCCTTCTGGATCGCCATGGTCAAGTGGCGCGGGCCGCGCTACGCCCTCCGCATCCTCGGTTGGGAATATCCCTGCTGGGAGATGTGGCCCGACCGGGATGAGCCCACGCCGGGCGGTTTCAACTGCCACGGGCGGATGATGAATCCCGTTCATGCGGGCGCATGGGGATCTATCTGCGTTTTCGCCTCCCTGGGGCTTGGGGCGATGTGGCATCCCGCATGGACGGCCACGGCGGCGATTGGTGCCTTCATCCTATGGGGCTCTGGAAGCCGCGGCGGGGCGCTGAATATGGCCGCAGGAGGATTGGCGTGGGCGCTGGCGGGCGGACCCTACGCGGATTGGGTGTGGCTGGGCGTGTTCCTCTGCGCGGCACTGGCCAGCTACCGCAAGGTGCGGGACTGGTCCTGGGCTGGGAATCTGTCCTCATGGCGCTTCCAGGTCTGGTGGGACTCCGTGCGCCTGTGCCTGGGAAACCCGTTCCGGGCGTGGGAATCTGCGATGTTCTGGCTCATCGGGACGGGTCCGTTCGGATGGCAGGACATCGCCGAGAAGCATCTGCGCAAGTATGGGGAGCGTTCCTGGCTGTCGCCGCACAACGAATACGTCCACATACTGTGCGAGCATGGGCTACTCGGGCTTGCGGCTTCGGTCATTTTCATAGGGTGGACATTGGAGCCCGCATGGCGTTCCGGGAGCGAGGCGGGCGCAGCCTACCTCGGGGTGGCTGGGGCGCTTCTGGCCACCGCCGCATGGTCATTCCCGTGGCGCGGGACGGCCCTCATCGAGGGCGCCACGGGGCGCTTCATGGACACCGGGGCGATCCGGACCGCGGACGGGAAAGAGAAGAAGGTTCTCGTGCCAGAGATTCAATATGGTTCGGCAGGCGCACCCATATTCACATGGCTCACGGCAGTGTGGGCGGTTCTCGGACCGCACATGGGATGATGGACAATGGCCCTAGACCAGCTACTTGATAACGCCGACATCGTCGATCACGCTCTCGACTTCGTGAACGAGAAGACGGACGGGACCTCGGAGTACGAGGATCAGGCCACCTCGCTCCTCAAGGAGGCTCTCCAGACCCTCGTGGACGGCGGCACCGTCTTCGGGTCTGACATCGACGAGGAGTGGCTCTGGCTCCAGAAGTCCCCGCCGGGCACCATCACCCTCCAGCCAAAGATTCCCGTCACCTTCGCTGCCGACAACGGAAGCCAGTCCATCGACTTCGGATCGGAGCCGGTGGCCAGCATCGACTCCAGTGTGGAGGGCTGGTTCTTCAAGGCCGATGACGAATCTGACATCTACCGCATCGCCACCCACGACGCAGGCGGACACTACGCCTCTCTTGACAGTGTCTTTACGGGCACGACTACCTCCAGCGACAGCGGAAAAGTATTCAAGCTGGAATACGATCTCCCCTCGGACTTCCTGCGCTTCTACGCACCCATCCGGGCGCAGCGCGACCGCCAGCGCGAGATCACGGTGGGGACGGAGGAGGCCATGGACCGGGATTGGCCCCTAGTGGACGTGGAGGCTGGGATGCCCTCGCGGGCCGCCTTCTCGGATCGGGACACCCTGCGCTTCAACCGCTACGCCGACAAGGATATGATCCGGCTGGAGCTTCCATATCTCTACGATCCGGGCAGTCCGGCCAACACAATCGACGCGACGCTGCCTGTCCCGGAAGCGCATTACGGTTTTTTTGTCTTCTATATCGCCCATTTCATTGCGATCCTGAAAAAAGAGTCCGACAAGGCCGCGCAGGCGGAGCGCTTGGCGGCCAATGCCCTTTCGCGCATGATCGCGGCCAACCGCCGCGTGAAGAAGTCCGCACAGCGGAGCTTGGGCAAGATCATCCCGCGCCAGGGAGACCTGGATCGGTTCAACAGGCCAGTCAGAACTTCGGGCGGGTTCATCATCACGGGGTAGCCGGTGTCTTACGACGGAATTGTTGCGGTGATGAGGTTTGGGGTGCGCGGCCAAAATGGCAAGCGCAACCAGAGCACCATTCCAAGCGACGCCCTGATCGACACGCAGAATATAGACATGAGCGAGGGAATCGTCAGGGGGGAAGGGGGCGCCTCGCTCTACACGAGCCAGGACGTTGGGAACTCCATCGATGTGCTGGGCGGGATCGACTACGCCGTAGGCACGACGACACAGCGTCTGGTCTGCGCTTTTTCTTCAGGTGATGTGAAGATGGATGCGGGGACGGGCCTCTTCCCCACCCTCCTGGACACGGGCCGGGACACATCGGCGCGCACGTTCTTTTCCGAGGGCGGCAACGAATCGCAGGGACGATCAAAAAAGCTGTTCGTGGCAAACGGCGTGAATCCTGTCCTTGTTATCACGGGCGACGCATCTTCGACAGGTGATATATCGGCAGCGGCGGCCGACTGGACGGGCGCCACCCAGCCACAGAAACTTGTGTCGCACCGCGGCCGCATGTGGGCCTGGCTGAACGACCGCATATACTGGAGCGACCCGGACAACCACGAGATATTCCACACCACGACCGGAGACGCTGGAAGCATTTCCGTATGGCCCGGGACAGGCGGCGCCATGCGGGATGCCGTAAGCTACAAAGGCCGGTTGTTCCTGTTCAAGCAGCGCTTCATAGGATGGCTGGACGATTCCAGCGCCACCACATCGAACTGGATCGTGGAGAAGTTGACGGACGCGCTTGGGGTCGCCGGTACGGATTGCGCTGACTTGATAGACGACGACATCGTGTTCCTAAGCCCGGAGGGGGGCATACACTTACTTGGCGCCGTGGAGAGTTTCGGGGACGTGAAGAACTCGGATTTGTCCGCCCCTGAAGACATGAATAAATGGATTCGGGACAACGTGAATTTTGCGCGCATAGGGAATTCCACCGTCAAGTATTACCCCAACCGGAAGCAGGTTCATGTCTGTGTGCCAACCGGGAACGCCACCGTGCCGGATGCGCGCATCGTTATCGATATGAACGGTCAAATCCCCAGGTTCCACATCAGCAACAGGGACGTGGTCAAGTCCATGTGGATGTACCGGGACTCGGGCGGCGTGAAGCGGCCAATGATCGGCGACAACGACGGTCATGTATACCGCCTGGATCAGTCATCCCGGACCCACGGCCTGAACGGGGCCTATACGTCATTTTTCCAGACCGCAAACAGGGACTTCAGCGACATCGATCCGTCTTTGGCGAACAAGCGGAAGAATTTCGATTTCCTGGATATAAAATTCGAGGAGATTGGGGGCTGGCACATACCCGTCGAGATCTACATTGACGGCGTGAACACACAGACCGTCAGTTTCAGGATGTCATACGGACAATCCGAATTGGGTTCTTTTGTCCTGGGAACGGATGTGTTGCTGGGGCTATCCGGTTCCCCGCCCTCCATCCGCCGGGCGCGTATCAGGGGGAGCGGCCAGTTCTTCGGCATCAAGCCCATCAGCACGGGGGACTCCCAGGAGTTCCTCCTGAGCGAGGCACGTGTCTACTTCACCGTGGCGGACGAGAGGCTTTCGGCATGATAGAGATGAAGCGGCCCGATTTCATCGAATATTTCACGGACGTGCGCGGCCGAACCCACATCCGGAACGTCTACTGTAAGTGTTGCGGAACGCTCATCCAGCGCGGAGACATCGTCCGGGATCGGGAGGGCGTCCCCGTCCCACGTCTGCGGCCTACGGATCAGTACGTGGACCTCTATGTGGCCTGCGAGGCGCGTGACGGAACGCATCGGCGCAAGTCCACTCCCGTGTGCTCGGACTGCGCGTCCCGTGACATCGGGCCGGACGAACTGGAGGCCATACACCGCTGCGATTGCGAGCGGGGCAGGGAACGCCACGCCCACTCCGGCAACCTGGATCCGAAGGTCATCGCGGACATGGAGGACCGGGAGTCGATGCGCCCGATACGGAAGATCGGCTACTGCGTCCCAGGCTATGCCATCACGGGGGAGGGCCGGTGAACGTGGCCTCTACGGTGCGGGTGATGCGGCGGGAGGACCTGGAGGCCGCCCAGCGGCTGAACGGAGGGGAATTCCCCAAGTGCTTCCTGGCCATGGTGTACGAGCGGGACGGGGAGATACTGGGCTGGGCATCCTGCCGTGCGGACAATGGATTGCCGGTGCTTCAGGCGGCGGTGGGGAAAAAGATGACCGGCTTCTCGGTGATGCGGCTGGGCGAAGCCATGGAGGATTACCTCCGGCGCATTGGCATCTATATGTACGTCTTCGCCGTTCACGTCAAGCGGAAGCGGTGGATCGGCGTCCTTGAGCGGCTTGGCATCTTCGAGCGGTACGCGAACAAGGCGATGCACGCCTGGTTCCAGAGGAGGTTGCGCTGATGGGAAGCACCAAGGTCTCCACCCCGGCCCCCACACCCAAGAGCCAGCAGGAGCTGGACCTTGTCTCGGCGCAGACCAAGCAACTGGAGAACCTGACGCGCATCCAGGAGGAGCAGTTCAAACAGTTCCAGGAGTTCGCCCCGGCCCAGATGGAGGCTTTCCAGACCCAGGCCGATTTGGCCAAGCTGGCGGCCGAGGCGGCTAGGGCGGATAGGCCCCTCCTGGAGGAAACGCGGACGGCCCAGACCGAACTTCTGCGCCTCTCCCGGGAGGATGCGGCCCGGCGGGCGCAACTGGAGAAACTCACCCTTCCCGTCCTCCTGGAGTCGGCGGGCCAGAAGCCCATATTCGACGAGGCTGGCAATCTGGTTTCACTGGAGGCGCTTCCCAAGAGCGAACTGGAACTTCTCCAGGAGCAGTTCGCCCTGGAGTCCACCCAGGAGGCGCTGAAGGGCATCCGGGGCGAGGTCCCGGTGGGAGACCCATTCGAACGGCGCATCGCACAGGATCGGACGGCCCTTCGCGAGCAGCTCAGGCGCCAACTCGGCCCAGGCTTCGAAACCTCAAGCCCGGGCATTGAGGCGTTGTCTCAGTTCGAGGCCCTGGCCAACGAGGCCCGTGAAAACATCCGCTTCGGGCGGCTCTCGCAGAGCGCAGCGCTGGCCGAGGTGGGTTCCGAACGCCTTAACCAGGGCCTCCTGCGCGATTTGGAAATCCTGAGCCGGGAGCGGGCCAGTAGCATCCCAGGGGCCTTCGGGGTGGCGTCGGGCACGGGGAGCAGCGCCAGTGAGTCCCTGGCCCGGGCCTTCGCGCTATCAGGCGGGGTGACGCAGCCCGGATCGGACGCTCTTCTTCGATCTGCGGACTTGGCTGGCCGGGCCGGGGCATTCGCCGGGGACATCGCGGGCGGCTTCGCCCAGGACCGCAGGATCATTGACGCCATGAACCAGCAGGCAGCCATCCAGTCGGCGGCCAACCGGGCGGCCCGGACGTCCTCCATCTTCGGGGCGCTGGGCTCGGCCGCCGGGGTGGGCGGAGGAATCTTCGCTGCATCCAGGAAATGGACATAGGAGCAAGTCATGGTCCAAGCCTTCCCGCAGCCGCTCGACGCCTTCACCAGGGGCTTCCAGGGGAGCTTTCTGCCCATATACCAACTCGCCACAAAGGCCAAAGAGAAGGCGGAAGAGCAGAAACTCCTGGCCGAGAAGCGCGAGTCCGACAAACAGATGAAGATCGCTGAAATAGGAATCAGCGCCCTCAAACTCCCGAACCCGCGCGTCCGCAGGCAGGCGCTCGGCATCCTGGCCGGTAAACTGAGCGGCGGGGACAAAGCTCTGGCAAACCACATCGTGACCAGTATCACGAACCTCTCCGACGAGGAGCAGGCCGTGATGGCCAAGGACCTGTCCGACTGGCGGACCTCCGTCCTGGGGGGCCACAAGCCCTCTCCAGAGCTTCAGGCCTCCATTGACCTCTACAGCCGGGCCTTCATGAGCGGCGAGAAAAGCATCGACGACCTGATGAAGGCCTCCGAGCACCTGAGCAAGCGAGCCGGTGAGGAGCAAGCGGCGGGATTGCTCAAGTCGCCCGGATCGGGCGCGGAGACGGCCCAGCCCTCGCTGGGCGCCGCGCCAGGGGCCGCGCCCGAGGCCCCCGTCATGGCGGGTCCTGGCACCGAGCCGGGTGGGCGAGGATCCACTGCCCTGGCGCAGGAGATCCTGGCCCGCGTGAGAGGCGGAACACCCCCATCCCAGGCGGCGGTGACGCCACCGTCTGCCGGGTCTCCCTCTCCTGGCGGCATCGACTTGGCCACGGCCCCTATCGAAACCCTGCGCCGCCTCCAAGCCCGTGCCCTCACGCTAGGAACCACCCAGGGCGCAGCGGCGGCCGACCGGATCGGCAAGTTCATCGACAGCCGGATGAAGGCCATGGAGGCCAAGGCCCCGGCGACCCGCGAGGTGAAGCAGGGAGACAACGTCATCACCCAGGAGTTCGATCCCGCCACGCGCTCATGGCGCACCATCGGACAGGCGAGACGGTTCCAGCCAAAGGATGAGAAAGCGCCCGTCACCCGCGAGGTGAAGCGTGGGGATCGCGTCATTACCCAGCAGTGGAACCCGGAGGCCAAGAAATTCGAGGACGTGGCCGAGGCCCCGAGGTTCCAGCCACGGGAGGAAAAAACCTACGAGCTCTCGGCCCTCCAGGCCATTCGAGACAAGTTGGCAAAGGACGACCCGAAAAGAAAAGAAATCGACAAGCGTATAAACAAGCTGACGGAAACCACCTCGCGCTTCATGGGATACGACGAACAAGGTCGGCCCATATACGCCGAAGGCGCAGCGGCCCTTACCGTGGCCGAGAAGGGAAAACTCCAGCAAGAACGCAGATTGGGCGAAATCATCAGCTTGGAACTCCAGGAACTCAAGAACACTCTCAGCAAAAGTGATGTGGGTATACGCGGATACCTGAATGAACTCAAGAACACGGTTGGCGCACAACTTATCCCCGCGCTGAACGATCCAAGCGTGACGAAGAACCGAAACATCATGCGCAGTATCCGTGAGAAGGGAATGCGCTTGATGACCACGGACAATCGTTTCAATGTCCAGGATCGCAAGGCAATCGAGGCCATGTTCCCGTCGGACGGAATCTTCGAGAGCGCGGAATCCGCCAGAGACAAGATTTCCATGCTAGGCCAGATCATCAAGGATCGGACCAGTTTCGTGTCGGGCCAGTTGAAGGATCGTATCCCCATCCACGAAATGACGCTACAGGAGCTCGGCGAAGCGTACAAGAAAAAACTGATCGACAAGGTGACGGTCGAGCGCGCATTGCGCCTTTTCCATGGGTTTGATTGATGCCTAAGACAGAAGATTTCTTCAGACAATACGAGCGCCCCTTTAAACTCCCCACGGGCGAAATCTCGAAAGAGGCTCCATTCGTGCCAGCCGCTCCCCGCCCTTCCTCCGCTGTCAGTGCAGAAAGGGAATTGTCCCGATTTGAAGCGGAACATGAGGGCGTGGATATCCGGTCCGGTGGTCCTTCCTCGCTCCGGATGAGGCTCTCTTTCCAGCCGGACGAAAAAGCCAAGGAAAATATTCTCGACAAGGCCATTGGGAAGGGCAACTGGCGGCGCGACAAGGAAGGAAATCTCATCATCCGCCACGGCGGCAAGGACAAGTTGTTGGACGAAAGGGGCTTGTCCTGGGGAGACTTGGCGGACTTTGTCGGTTCCATGCCGGAGGTCGCCGGTGGGGCTCTTGGAGTCGCCGCCGCGGCCGCGCTCGGGCTTAATCCGGCCACATGGGCGGGCCTTCTGGGAACGGTCGCCATCTCCTCCTTCATGTCGCAAGCCGCCGGGGCGGGCGGGGAAGAGGCATCCAGGGCGGTTGAAGGAATACCACGATCCAAGACGATCGCTTCGCGGCGGACGGCCGGGACTGCCATGGAACTGTCTATGGGCTTTGGTACTGGCACCATATTGAAACTACTGCGCAAGGGGGCTGGCATCATTTCTGGCCCCTTTTCCAAGGGCGTGCGATCAGAGGAATCTCAGTCCGTCGCCGAAGCGGCGACACGGATGCGGGGCGAGAAAGCGAAGATCGATCTTTCCCCGGCACAGATCACGGGGTCGCCCACACTTGCCCGCGTGGAGGGTATGGCCGAGAAAATTCCGGGCGCTGGAGAGCCCATCAAACGGGCACAACAGGCCCAGGACGAAGCTCTCCGGGCTTACCAGACCCGCGTGGCGGGTCCTCCCGAGGAATCGCTCTCCATAGGACAGAGGATGACCGCTGAGCTTGAGACTCAGCGGCAGATTCCGGAACGGGCCGCGGCAATGGCTCGCGAGGAAGTAGAGCGGCGCTCCCTGGCGGGCATGGGTGCAGTTCGTCGCGACATATCTCCGGTCGTCCAATCCGTTGAGGAGGCGGGAAAGAAAGGCCTCGCTGGCGTCCTGGCGCAACGGGAGACATTCCGGGAAAGGGTCAAATCTCTGTATCAGGCCGTCCGGGACGAACCAGGAGGAAGCGATGCGTTCGTCCCCACGACGCACGTCAAGGCAGAGGCAAAAAAGATACTGAACGAGCTGCCCAAAGAAAAGGGCGGACAGGTGGCTCGGGCCTATGTTCCAAGCGAAGTGAGGAGGTTCCTGGAAGGCCACGACAGACTGTCAGATGCGATGACCATCGATCAGATTATCCAGATGCGCCGGATCGTAAACGATGCCATCTCGCAGGGGGAAGGCCTCCCTGGCATCAGTACGCGCTATCTCCGCAACATTTCACATGCCCTGACGCGCGATCTGGATGAGGCCGTTAAGAGCGCCCCCAATCCCGCCATCGCCAAGAAACTGTCTGAGGCTTCCCAATACTACAAGGGGAATTTCCAAAAATTCCTCGAACCCGGAATCGCCGAATTCTTCCGCGAGCCGACACAACGGGGCGGAGTCACTCCCATGAGTCTCGTGGAGAAACTGTTTTCGGGGCGAGGGGACGTGGATCTCGCCCGAAAACTCAAGGGACTCCTGCCAGAAGGCGATTGGAACCAGCTTCGCGCCGCCTCATTCGACTGGATGCTGGAGAGGTCGCAGAACATTCTTTCCCCGGGTGCCATAGATCCCAAGCGGCTGGCATCTTCTCTCGAAACGATGTCGCCCGAGATGCGGCGGGAGGTGTTCGGCAACCGATGGGGAGAGGTTTTATCCTATACGCGCGCCTTGGCCGCCAGATACGGGGAAATACCCTTAGATAAGGTGAAGGACTTAGGGGACAACCTCGTGGGAGGCCTACGCCGGGCCGCCAAGATCGAGGAGAACGCAAAACGGGAATTCGAAAACTCCATCGTCCGTCCGTTCTTAAAAGATAAAATAGGCGAGACGGCCATCAACCCCGAGGAATTCGTCCGGCACATGATGCGGACGGGAAGCCCGGGGCAGATTGCACAGACCATGCAGAAATTCACGCCCGAACTAAGGGAGAAAATCCATAACAAGGCGATTCAGCACATTCTGCAAGACTCGGCGCGAAGCCCAACGCCTTCGGATGTTATCAAGGAACTCGGCGACAGGCCCGGGTTCGTATTGAGCGGAAGATCTCTCCTCAAGAACCTTTCCAACGGATACGGAAAAGACGTTTCCACGTCATTGGCCCGGCTCCGGGCCATCATAGGTCCGGAAAATATACAACGGCTAAAGGACCTGGGGACCATCGCCGCCACGCGAGAACGGCAGGAAGAGGCTGCATCCGCCGCGGGCGGTCTCGTGGCCGGTACGATTATCAAGAATATTATGCGTGGGAGCATTAGTGGCGCGGAGGATATCGCCAAGTTCCGTCTGTTCTCCATCATCATGCAAACGAAGGCGGGGCGCGCATGGCTTACGAGCGGAATTGAGGTCCCGGAGGCGAGGAACTTGGCGAGGGCGGCTATCCTGGGGGCGGAAACATGGCCGAAGATACAGAAAGAATTCACGTCCGATCCGGATGCCTTGAATCAAATCCTGGAAACATTTGGGCTCGACCCGAAAGAAGCGCCGACGCCACCACCACGCAGAACGAGAACCGAGGACTTTCTTCGCCAATTCGAGGTCAAGTCGCCCCCAGAAACCGAAGCGAATACGCAACCAGGGCGCACTCAACCAGACATGCGGGAGGGGAATCAAAAACGGAAAAGAATCATAGAGAGGATTCCAGTTCCCTCGGGCCTCCTCGAATGAAGACATGCCTGCCCGACGTGGCGCGCATCGTCCTGGGCGTCATCGAGACCGTGGCGGCGATCGTGATGTTCGGGTTCCTGGTTCGGCACTGAGAAGAGGCGGAGATGAACGGAAAAGCTCCCTTGGCCATCGGAACCATCTTGGCACTCATCGGCGTGGTCACATTCGCCCTGAGTTTCCGGAGCAGCGTGCTCAAGGACAGTGCAGAGTGGCAGGCGGCGACGGCCTTTTCTCTGGCGGAAGGGTCCGCCATCAAGGGCCGGATGGATCGGGCCGAACGCGACATCGAACGCCTGTGGCAGACTGTATCCCAGCAGCGCAAGGAGATCGCGGAGAAACTGGAGAAGATATTCGAGCGGCTTCCATATCCGCCCGGAGGAGGGCCGAGATGAGGGACGAGCCGTGAGACGAATCTACCTGACTTTCCTGGCTTCCATCCTCATAATCTTGCTGAGCGCCTGTACGTCAGTTTCCGTGTTGCTTTCCAGGCCCATATCGCCCGGCGAGTCTATCCTCATCGCGCCCATGCCATGCCCAGGCATTCTTGAGGCCCGGGATACGGACGGAGACGGGATCATTGACGAGGCGGCTATCATTCCGGAATCGGAATGCCTTAAAGGGCACCTTAAAAATCCCCCGCCCCCGCCTTCCAAACGGGAGCCCCTACAGCCCATGAGCTGGGGCCAGGGCACGGGGCGGCGGGCCTGAGAAGGGATCGCCCGGGGGGAATGGCCTATCTACATCGGGGCACGGACAGTCCAACTCGGAGGTTTCGGGCGAAGGCACGCCATCCAATTTCTGGCGCAGGGGGATCAGCACTGCGACGACCGCGGCTTCGTGGAGGGGGCGTGGCGGGCCTTCATCCGGGCCGTGAAGGAGGCCCCTCCGGGATCGGGCTGTATGCTGCTAGGGGACACCTTCACCTTCGCCAATACGCGGAGCCAGAAGGCGTTCCAGAAGGCGATGCGCGATGCCACGGAGGACACGGAGGACACGCTGGACGCCTTCGTGGCCCAGATGATGCGGCCCGAGCGCAAGCGCCTGGAGGCCATCCGCGACAGAATATGGGGAGTGCTCAAGGGGAACCACGGCTGGCGCTTCAAGGATGACACCACCATCGAGAGCCGCCTGGCCGATATCATCGGCGCGCCCTATTCGGACGGGATGTTCGTCCTGGCCCTCCGGATGCAGCCCGTTGTGAGCCGCACGAACGGGGCTGTCCAATGCAACATCGTGGCGCACCACGGGGCCACAGGGGCGCAGACCAGGGGCGGCGACATCAACAGCGTCATCAAGCACTGCGGATACTTCGGGAACGCACATATCATCGTGGAGGGCCACACACACGACCTATATTGCGAGCCAGTCAAGCCGCGGCTGGTCATCGGGAACGGCACCGTGCCCGTGCTCAAGGCGATCATCCCGTGGATCGCCCGGTGCGGGTCGGCCAAGATCCACTTCAAGCCAGGAGCGGCCCAGTGGGAGGAGACGAAGATGTTCCCGCCCTCCATCCCCGGCCATGCCGAGTTCACCATCTGGGCGGAGCGCGACGTGAGCGAGCGGAGGCGCGTGAACGGAAGATGGGAGGGTGGAGACAGGCCCGTCGTGATGGTGGAGGGCCGGGCGGTGCCGTATCAGGGGCGCGGATCGCTGGGGGCCACGGAGGCTTGATGGGTGAACTGGCTATCGGATCTTCTGGCCGCGCTCGGTCGCTTCATCCCCCGGCTCATCCTCATACCGGCCACCCACCGCGGGGTGCGTTTCGGCCCGCGCGGCGGTGTCAAGGCCGTGGGTCCGGGCGCATATTTCTTCTGGCCCATCACTCACGCCGTCAAGACATTCCCGGTGGTCCGGACCACGATCAACCTGAGCAACCAAGCGATCATGACCGAGGACGATGTGACAGTATTCTGCTCCGCAGTGGTGGTCTTCCGGGTGACGGACATCGTGAAGGCCCTGGCCGAGACGGCCCACCTCGTGACGGCGGTCTCTGACATCGCCCTATGCGCCGTGGTGGAGACCATCTCCAAGTGGAAGTTCAAGGAGGAGGTGGCGGACTACCAGAACATGGAGCGGAGGCTGAAGCGAATCTGCGGCCAGAGGCTCCGCCCGTTCGGTATCTCCGTGGAGCGCGTGGCCCTGAGCGATTGCGCGCCCTGCCGGGTTATCCGCTTGGTGGGGGATACCGATCCGACCAGTTCGGTTTCCATTGAGCGGGACGAGATGAAGACGGCGAGGGATGCGGCGTGAGGGCGCACGAGTTCCTGGAACGTGCGGCGAATCTGGTCAAGGGAGACCGGGAGCGCCAGCACGGCGACAAGCTGGATAACTTCGAGAACATCGCGGCTGTGTGGGAGGGGGCCATCCGCCGGATCATCTACATGAAATGCCGAATTCACGTCCCGCAGGGATGGATGGGTGGGGAGCACGTGGGCGACCTAATGGAATGCCTCAAGGTGGCGCGGCGGTGGTCCGGGGAGTTCAACGAAGATGATTTCGTGGACGGCCCTGGGTATGGCTCTTGCTCGGGCGAGATCGTAAGCCGGAAGCGCGAGGCCAAGCCTTGATTCTCTTTCTCGCCACCGTTCTCCGTGTCTTCGCCCTGGCCTTCCAGAGCCAGTCGGTGAACCACGGCTATTACAGGCTGGCCTTCGGCGGATCCATCGCGCTCGGATTCCTGGACGCCCTGGTGTACCGCCATGTGCAGTTCATCGACTCGGACCTCATGGCCGGGGTCCTCATGGGGACGGGCGGGGCCATCGGCTCGCTGGTGGCCATGTGGATTCACATTAACTACGTTCGCAACCGGGAGAGATGAGGGTGAGCATTTGCCCCCAGTGTTCCGGAACGGGCTGGATACAGAAGGAGACACGTGCGCCGAGCGGCATAGTTCCGGACGCCGTGCCCTGCGACTACCCGGGATGCGCGGGCGGGATCATCTCATGCTGCGAGGGCGACTGCGCCCAGCCGGAAGGAGAGAGCGAAGATGGCGGACTTCCCCATCCGCGCAAACCCGATTGACTCCCTACAGTGGCTGGCATCGACAGTCTACATGGAGGCCGAGGGTGAGCCATATGAAGGAAAGCTGGCCGTGGCTTTCGTGGTGGCGAACCGCTGCCGCAAGGCGGGCATTTCCGTCCCGGACGCGGTTCTCAGGGCCTGGCAGTTCTCGGCGTGGAACACGGACAGCCCCACCCGCATGAAACTAGACAGCCTGCGCGGAGACGATCCCGTCTGGATCGACTGCGTGCGGGCCGCCACGGAAGCGATATTCGCCAGCGTCCCGGACCCCATCGATGGGCGGACGCTCTACATGAACGAGAAGGTGGTAATACGCGAAACCGGGTCGCTCCCTGCTTGGTGGAAGCTGGCGGGTGAAACTGACCCTGGGAAGGCCGTCGGCGCGCACACTTTCAGGCATGACATCTGACCGCCCGGAGGAAATCGGCATGAAAGCCCTTTTGCTGCAACTTGCCATCGCGTTCTTTACCCCGTTTGTGACCGCCCTATACAAGACCATCGCGGCCAAGGCGGCCGAACTCGTCCCCAAGGTGGCCGGGAAGCTGCCACCGAATACCATCCCCCTGTTCAATGCCGGTGTCGGCGGGGTGGTGGAAATCCTGGCGCCGCTGCTGGGCGGCCCCGAGACTCCGATTCCCGGCATCGGCATCCTGTCCGGCCTCGCGGCGGGCGGCATCCGGGATATCGTGATGAAGGGGGCGGGCAAGTAGGTGATCGCGGTTCTGGTTGGCGGGACCTGGGCCGACTCCGATGACGCCCCGTGGTGGCGGCCAAGTTCACCCTTCGCCCGCATGCTCGCGGAATCCGGGCACAAGTTCCCGCCGGAGCCGTTCCGCTGGACGACGAAGCTGGACGGCATCCTGGGCGAGAACTCGGAGTGGGCGAGGTGGGGCATGGCGCTCACTTGGTTCTGCCACAAGCATTCTGGCGGCCAGCGGGTGAATCTCATCGCGCACAGCCACGGCGGCCAAGTGGCGGCCTACGCCCTCTCGGTGGGTCTCCGCGTCAACGCTCTCATCACCGTGGCCACGCCCGTCCGGCGTGACATGCTCCAGGCATGGGAGACTGGCACCAAGAATCTTCGCCGGTGGTCGCACATCCATTCGGACGGCGCGGATTGGTGGCAATGGCTTGGGGCGCGCCTGTCGGGATGGCTCATCGCCCCGCGTGAGATGCCCGCCCCGGCGGAGAACATATACGAGCCGGGGAGGGGCCATTCGGAATTGCTGAATCCAACGCTCTGGCGCGAACGCAGATGGGCGGATCTGCTGAGGCCCAATAAGCCGCTTAGGTAGCGGCCCTGAGGGGTAGGTAAATATCCCCGAATCACCATAATAGGACCCTGGTGTATTTGATGATGTCACTTTCGAAAGATAAACTTCTGCCATCTAATCTCATCGCGTCCGAGCGAATCGTTATTCATTCTTTCGAGGAGCAGATCCAACCGCTGGGAAATACCTAGTTCCTTAACTTCCGTCATCGATACCGAATAAAAGCATCGATTATGCTCCCCTGGGCCTAGGCGGACGCTGATGGTCAATAATCCCTTATCAGCCAACAATTTGATGAGGCAAGAAAAAGCCTCTTCCCGAATATCCTCCTGGAGGTGCATCCAAACCGCACTCAGCAAGATGAGATCAAATCTAATCCCTAAGCCGTGGACTAAAGATAGTCTCGGCAAAGAATCGTCTAGCCATAAAATGTTCCTTTCCGGATGCAGTTTCATCGCACCTTCGCGTAATTGTGAGGACGGCTCAACTGCAACGACTTCATAGCCACGGTTAGCAAAATAAGCCGCGTCCCTCCCTGATCCGGAACCGACATCAAGAACATGTCTAATTTTAGGCGTTAAAAATGGAAGAAGTTCGGGATGGATATCTTCAAACGCTATGGATTCGTACCTTTCTAAATATTCGTCTGCATGCCGATTGTAGTCATCGATTATTTGTTTCAAGTGGTCCATCACAAATACCCTGAGATAATTGAGGTGTTATTCACGCCTTCCTGCTTTCAGGATTAATGACGCGATGTCCTTCAGAGAACGGCTTCCGGCCAAATAAGCGATGCCCCGGTGAAGGTGCAAGCGAAATTGTTCGGACAGCGTGGTCGTATCCAAACGCAATCCATCTAAGTGACAACGTTCGCAAAGAAGGGCGCGATATAGCCCTTCATATTCTCCGCCGAAAGTGCGCCAAGTCATTTCGACGGAACTATCGGTAGTAATTGTTCTCTTTCGGGGACGAGAGGGCTCAGCCAATGAAACACAAAAAGCCCATCGACATAAAACGTTCCAATGAGCTATCCCAGTTCGGCGTTTTAACGTTATGAGTTGATCTCGCGCTTCCTTCGAGACTCGAACACTTTCGACAGACATCCGATGGCTCCTACCAGAAATAGCCTTTCTCAATGGAACTGCTGGACGTTTCATCTCGATGCTCTAGTCGATAAGAGTGGCCTATCCATGGGATCAGTCGATTAAAATACTTTGGATGGATCTCCTCATCGGTGGAAAAAAGCATGACTTGATGGCTGGCGAAGGGAAAGTATCGGTCGACAAGGAAGGTCCTGTGTGAGGCATCTAAACGGCCTAAGGGGGTATCAATTGCAACAGGCAATGGCCGTCCAGAGGCCCTTGCCAATCCCCAAAGAATCGATACTGCCAGCAATTGTCGTTCACCAGCCGAAAGACGTTCCGGAGATACAAGTCGCCCCGATGCATCGGAAAGATTAAGTGTATATGAGGAGGGATCGATTCTTATGCCAGCTACCAGGGATCGTTTCCTAAGCAGTTGTGAATAACCTTCCAAAATGAGTTGTTCAAGTCGATTTGCGTGCTGCCGAAGCAGCCTTTCCCGATAAGTATCCATTGTAGAGCGAACTCTTGAGGAATGACGAAGAAATCTCTCAACATCGCGATTTTCAATTTCAACGGTTTTTCCTGTTCGGTAACAAGTTTCTAGCTTACCTGAAATGAGTGTCTTCCTTCTCTCAATCTCATTGATTTTAAAATCAGCCTCCTGCAACTCAGCTTCTCTTTTTCTTACCTGTTCAAGCGCTTCCTGTCTTTTCTTCATTAAAACCGCTATGCTTTCCTTGTCGGGGACCGCGGCCGCTTTCCTCTCCAGTATGTCGATATTGGTTTCTAAACGGTTCAATTCATTGAGAAGTCTTGAGGCTTTCTCTTGTTGCTCATTCAGCCCATTTGTCAGTAATCCACTGACATTTTGCTCGACCCTTGGATCAAGCTTCAGATAGCCAATGATTTTGGACTTCTGATCTAGTCCTTTGCGATCTCGCTCTAGGTAGTCCCGAACTTTTTTTACAGCACGAGTTGGGACCTTTTGGCGTCGAAGCTCACTGAGTATCCGGGTGTCCCGTGACCTAATGGAGGAAAGAAGAATCTTAGAAGAAAACGCCAGCGATTCTCGCTTGGATTGGTTCTGAATCGATTTGAGAAGTCCATCTACAAGAGTGAGCGGGAGAGAACCCGCAGCAAGATTGCGCAACTCTTCACGAATTACATCGCGCTTTCCTTCTAACTCCACACGTGCACGTTCTACCTGCTGGACTGCCTCAAATATCTGCCCTCCTTCTAGGGCATATTTGTTATCAATGTCGAAAAAGGCCTTTTGCGCTCTTTCGGCTTGGTTCTGGAGGGCGGCGCGGTTTTGCTTTTCCCGGAGCAGGATATCTTCCAAAGAACGTATCTCATTCTCCGTCCTTTCAATGGTCTCCTGTTCTGCGGCGGGCCGAAGACTCTTTCGCTTTCGGCGTTCCAAAATGTGAAGGTCAGTATTTAGGCGGTCAATGAGGTCGAGTCCCAATAGGCCATGGATCGCCGTTTTCAAAACTTCAGCCGACTTTTCAGGATCGGCAAGAGCCTCTATGCGTTCACCGTCAAATAAAAAAAGGCTGGCAAGACGGGTCGGAATAAATCTATCAACTTGCTCAGCCCAAGTGTCGGCTAGGGCAGGATCTGGTTGTTCATTCAAAAATACGTCAAAGTATTCTCGCATTCGGTCTTCTTTCACTGTCCATGACCGACAGATGCGATATTTTTCTTCTTTTCCCGCCGCGATAACCCGGAACGTCAATTCGACAGAGGCACCATCGCTTTTGCTTGCCCCGTGATGAATCGATCTCTTAAGGTATTTTTCATAGCTTCCATTTTCATTCCGAAATGAAGGTGAAAGTTTTCCATAGAGAGAGAGATAGAAGGCTTCCAGTAGAGTGGTCTTTCCTGAGCCATTGAGACCCCCAAAGAGGACAATTGGCTGGTGAGGCGATTTCGGTGTAAGCAGCGCCTGCTGGATTCCCTGAAATACGCCGAAGTTATGAACTTGGATTCGATCAAAAATCACTAAATGCTCCAGTCGCCGGCGTGCGGCTAATCCTAGTCAGTGTCTTCCGGAAACAAAGGGAGTGAGCGGCGTGCGCTGGAGAGGAATTCCATGTCAGCGGCAGATATTTGATCTAAGCTCTGCTTATCCTTGGCTCTCTCAAGTGCATCTTCTTCGTTATCGTAGAAGCAGCGCTCGATCGCTCTTTCCAGGGCTTGAAAGAGCCCGCGACGAGAGTTCATGGTGCGGAACTGCCGTTCAATGTCCAAAAGATTTCGCGAAAGCTCAAAGTGTAGACCATCACCCGCGCAAATGTTTTTTAAGGATTGCAGAGCCTCAAAATCAAAAACGAGATTATCGTCAATTTTCGTCTCAGGATAGGGCTCCCCGAGTTCTTCTTGATATATACGAGGTAGGATATCCTCAATCTCGTGCTTTTCTACGACCCAAAGGCGGCGTATCTCTCGAAGTTCTTCTGACGTAATCAACGTGATGTCGCTGACATAAGAAGGTCCATTCTCTCGAACCCACCGTTGGGTTTGCAAAACTCGCCGAAGCCAGTATGAACGAGCATCTTGCTTGTAGGGACCCGGTACGAGCTGCGGTTCTCCGGCCTTGTTCGTGTAGTACTTGAGGTGCCCAGTGATTCTGCGGAAGTCCCGCCTACTACGGTCCACTCGGCGAGCCTCTTCGCTTCGGAAATCCAGTTCATTTCTCAGTTGTAGCATTGGCAACATCCATTCCTTTTCTTCGTCATTCTGAATCATCGCACCCATCGATTTATCTTCATCGACAAGTGTGCATACCCAACATCCAAAACGACTGTTTCCACAGCTTGGAGTGGTAGAGTCGACAACCAGGGGACATTCGCCGTCAGCGCTCGCTCCGCGGTACATACTAAGAAGATCCTTGTGGTTATATCCCCAACTATTCGGATATCTCATTAAGAACATCCATACATCATCGTTCGACCAATCCTGAATTGGTGTGTAAACGACACAGTTTGAAAGGCTGGCATTTGGAGTAAGACGATCACCTATAGCCTTTTTCTCATGGCGCTCCATGTTTCTGGCTCTTGAGACGCTTTCCGCTTTTCTGGTTCCCAGAATCAGGATGACCTCTCCATTTTCTTGAACCATCGTACGAATAAATTCATTAGAAGGCTTAATCTTTAACCTCTCAGTACACCACCGAAATTTATTGCGGGGTGCGGCATATCCGCGCCCAATGAGATTTACCCAGAAAGAATCAGATATCTCAGGGGTGAGTCGGTGAGCTTGCAGAGGCATATGCTGAACTTCTGCCGCCTCTCGCATAAAATCGAGGGAACGGCTTACCCAAGAGGCCACGACAGGATTTTCAACAAGAGTATCGGTACTAATTACGTGGATTGGCTTGTCTCGTTTTTCTAGCGGAAGTTCAGAAATGGCCGTCCAAATAAGCTGAAGAACCGCTGTAGAATCTTTTCCGCCACTGTATCCAATCACCCAGGGAATTTGGTCGTCTAAATAAATGGCTCGGACTTCCGCTTTGAGCGTGTCAACGCTAGATGAGATTCCCTCTATCTCAAAGTATGAGCGAGTTGCATTGTCGGATTTACGAACCATGACTACTCCTGTTTAAGGCATCTTCTGCTCGACGCCCTTCGGGAGTAAATTCCAAATTTAAGGCTTTACGTAACGCATTCGTGGTCAGGGTAACATTTTGAGTTGCCTTCGAGACACGTCCGCCTATCATTGCTCGCCCTTCCCAGACCTTTCGGTTACTTCGGGACCAATCGACTTTCTTCAGGTTCTTTAACTTTCTTTTCCAAGAGCTCTTATACTCTCGAAGCAGAGTGTTTCCAATATTCCCCAGAGCCTGCAACACGATTCCGTGCGAATGAATAAAATCTTGCCTTACTTCTCCAGCAGCCATCTTACGTTCTCGAACTAGCCCCCATTCCGGAATTTGTTTTGCGACTTCTTCCCAATACTCAATCGCGATCCGTGCGGATTCTTTTTCATCCAAACCATTTAAAAGTTCAGAAGTTGCGTTATATAGCGCGCTCAATGTGAATAGCTTGCGTGACCTCGGAGACAAGGTGGTTCTCTCCATCTCTGCGATGTCGCGGAAAAACGAAGACCGCATAATGATCAATCTCGCCAACTGAGCCAGCGAATCACGATGGTCATAAAGTACCCCCAGGGAGGGGCTTGGCCGGATAGCATACCGATTAAGGTCAGCGAACATTTGCTGGCATCGCTGAAGGCCTACGTCGAGAAAGAAGACAACGGCAATGGTCTCATCGCCCAGTTCCGCGCACTCACGTAGCGCCATCTCAATGGCTGCGCGGCGGTGCTGACCATCGTTGATGATGAACTTAGAATCCATGGAAACTTGAAGTGTGCCGACACGCCCACCGTTCGAGTTTGATTCGATGGGTAGAAATGAAACTTCCCCATCAATGGAGGCGGTTATCGCGGAAAATACATATCCAATCCGATTCTTAAGGATATACCGTGCTATCTCTGGGATGCGAGCTTTGTTGAGAGTTCTCTGTGCTCGAAGCTCCGGAACCAGTTCCTCCTCGTTGAAAAGGAAAATTTTGGGAATGAGGCGAATCGGGCACATTGATACATAGTATTCTCTTCCTGCCTGGATGCCTCGAATGGCAGGAAAAGCATAGCCAAACGTCGGCTCCATGATTCCCTCAGTCTTGCAGTTGCACCAGTAGAACTTTTCAATGTAAAGTAGACATATGGAGTTTGTTTGTCAATAGAAAAACAAACGTCTGTTAAATTTTGCTTTCCCGCTTTTTCCTTCGCCCTAGGCCATTGATTCATGACGGTTTACCTGGATTGCAATGCGACCGCACCCCTCGAACCGGCGGTTCGAGACGAAGTCCTTTTTTTTCTGACAACTGAATTTGGGAATGCGGGAAGTCGGACTCATCAATTTGGGGCTAGGGCAAATAAAGCTGTCCAGATTGCCCGAGAGCGGGTAGCCGAAGTAGTGGGTGCAAAGCGTGAAGAGGTTGTTTTTACCAGCGGGGCCACCGAAAGCAATAACTTGGCACTCCTTGGGCTACGGAAGTTCGGAGAAGAGGCTGGTAAGAAGCACATCATCAGCACACAAATTGAACATAAGGCCGTTCTCGAACCTCTGCAGAGTCTTGCTGAACATGGTTTTGAAATTTCCTTGTTACCTCCCAACTGTGGTGGGTGGGTTGAACCCGCCTCTGTCCGGGAGGCATTACGGGCAGATACACTTCTGGTTTCTGTGATGCACGCAAACAACGAGACTGGGGTGATTCAACCCATCGATGAAATCGCAGAGATTTTGGCGGAGCATCCCGCGTTTTTCCACACGGATGCCGCACAAGGCTTCGGGAAAGACATTGCACCCCTCCAGAATCCGCGCTTGGATTTGATCAGTATCAGTGGTCACAAGATTTATGCACCCAAAGGCATCGGTGCACTCATCGCAAGGCGCCGCAATTTCAAACGTCCTCCCCTGTCGCCTCTCATGTTCGGTGGAGGTCAAGAACGAGGTATCCGACCAGGAACTTTGCCGGTTCATCTGATTGTTGGCCTTGGAAAGGCATCTCAGTTAGCGATGGAAAATGCGGGGAAGCGTGCCCAGAAATGCAGTTTGTTTAAGGAACGAATTCTCAAGGCCCTGGCGCCCTTGGAACCAAAGATCCATGGAGATCAATCCCGAACCTTCTCGCACGTATTGAGTCTTTCTTTCAGCGGTATAGACTCGGAAGCGGTCATGCTCGGCCTAAAGGACGTGGTGGCCATTTCGAATGGGTCAGCATGCACATCCGAGAGCTATGAGCCAAGTCATGTGCTGATAGCGATGGGTCTTTCTGAAGAACAAGCCCACACGGCTCTTCGTTGGTCATGGTGTCATATGACAGAAGAACCGAATTGGGATCAGATATTGAAAATTATTGGTAGTGGTGCAGTTTGAATTTTTCGCCCCTTGCACGGACTTGGCAGGGCATGCGAAACTTAGCGGGCTATGCCAAAGAAAAAACTATCAAAGCCGAAGAAAAAGTCACAGCCGCCCAAGAAGAAAACCGAGGAAGATTTCAATCAATCGGCTTTTCGGGCAGTGAGAGAGACGATTCGTCTCAGTGAGTCGCTCCCGAAGTCGAATCGTGGTCGCCGGAAACCAGCTTAAATCGGAATTGGAATCCCTTCTTGGTTCCATATAGCCTTTCAAGGTTGTGCCTTAACTCATCGACCGTCCCGCAAGTGCTTGCTATTCCGATTACCTTCCAAATGTGTTCAATCAGCTTTCTCAGTCCATATTGCTCACTTAGCCATTGATGGTAATTCTGGCCCCGAGACGGCGTAGGGGCATTGTCCCGCAACCATTGGGCAACATCAGGGTCTAGGTATTCGTAAATGAACTCCATTACTAACTTTCCCCAATACTTGGGCCTTTGGTGAATGCGTCCTTTCCAATTCGTTAGCCTTCCAAATTGCTCCCATAGCTGATCGGGGAAAGTCCTTTCCCATTTCCTCATTTCCTCGGCCAAGTAGAGCTTGAGCTTAATCTGCAATTCATCTTCGGGGCGCAGATATTGATAGCCTGTGGCTTCATCAATTAGAGCATCAAGTCCAACCTTGGCACATGCAGCCAAGAACATCCCGGCCTTGATGGCTATCTCTGTTTGCCGATCTGTCAGGACAACCTCTGCCTCGGGGAGCATGCTAGCGTTAAGAGCGGCGACGTATGCCCTGCAAATTTCAAGAAACAAATCAGAAGGCAGGCCCATAGATGTTTGGTTCAGCATCTCGATATCTTTCAGCCTAAAAGTCACCATCCTCGACTTTACGGCGTCCAGGTCGATAAACTTCTTCAATCCTTCTACTCTAAGGTAGCTTTCTAGATCACCTTGTCTTTTTACGCCGGTAAGAACTTCTGTCGCCGCGATGCGGGCAATTATCCTTTGCCCGGTATCCAGAACATAGACGGGGATATCCACTCCGGCTAGGCTGAGTATCCCCGGGTATTTGGCTTCTGGCATCGAATCTGCGCGCGGTGGTTCTATGCCAGCCACTTCCGCAACCCCTTGATTTTTAACGCGGCCCCATCTTGCCTTGGCCGCCTCCTTAGCCAAAGTGTGCCTTTCCTCGCGCGATAGCTTCTGCATCCGGGCCTCTCCGCCCTTTGAGGCTCTATTGGCTTTGGTTTGTTCGTCCATTTAGGCCCCCTCCTTATGGGGTAGCTAAACCCTACAGGATGCCAGCATAATTTGCAAGCAAATATTTTAAATTCGCTGGCATATTTATCTTTACATGCCAGCTAGTATAAGCTAGCATGGGCCTATGAACAGACTGAGCCGAGCACGGCAAGCCCAAGTGGTAGCGGCCCTGGTGGAGGGTAATTCCATCAATGCTACGGTTCGCATGACTGGCGTGGCCAAGCACACAATCCTGAAATTGGTGGCCGATCTTGGGCCAGCGTGTAAAGAATATCAGGACAAGGCGCTTCGGAACCTCCCATGCAAGCGCATTCAAGTCGATGAAATCTGGGCCTTCTGTTACGCCAAGCAAAAGAACCTGCCCACAGAGAAACAAGGGCGATTCGGTTATGGAGACGTTTGGACTTGGATAGCCATTTGCGCCGATACAAAGCTGGTGCCCTCTTGGATGGTCGGGGGCCGGAACGCGGAGTGGGCGAGCGCCTTCATGAACGACTTGGCTGGGAGGCTGGTGGACAGGGTACAGCTTACCTCGGACGGCCACAGGCCCTATTTGCAGGCCGTGGCGGGGGCCTTCGGGAACGAGATTGATTACGCCATGCTGGACAAGCTGTACGGGATGCCCTCCGGCTACGATACGAAATACAGTCCGCCCAGGTGCCTGGGTTCGCGCAAGCGCGTGGTGACTGGCGAGCCGGATACTATGCTTATCAGCACGTCCTATGCGGAGCGGCAAAACCTCACGATGCGAATGCAGATGCGCCGCTTCACGCGGTTAACCAATGGCTTTTCGAAAAAATTTGAGAACCATGTTTGCGCCGTGGCGATTCATTATATGCACTATAATTTCGCGCGAATTCACAAAACCATTCGCGTGACCCCCGCGATGGAGGCGGGCATCAGTGACCATGTGTGGAGCCTGGAAGAAATCGCGGGGCTGGTGGCGTAGTGCGGAAGCTGAACAAGGCGGAGGGGATGGAGTACAAGGAGTTAGTTGGTTGATCGCTTAGAATTCTTCTGGGGCATCACGAAAACTCATGCTCTCAATCTTTCGGTTCTTAAAAAGAATCTCAAGGATCAATCGCCTGCTGAACGTATAATATCTCTTGCCAATCGCACCGTAATTTACCCTAAATTCGAGTTGTCCCTCTCCGGCGAAGTTATTTAAATCAATTCCAGACAGGTCAATGGCGTCGTGCCCAACACTTAGCCTGTCGCCCATGCCAACTTTCTTGATGTCGGTTATTCTTCTGGGGGCCGAAGAATTTACCCTGCCCTCAAAGCTCGTCCTTATTTCCTCAATTTCTACCTCCAATGGGAAAATAGCCTTGTTGATGAGATTGAATCCGAGTTTTATTGCATTTACCTCATGGGTTTGCCTATCGGCGACCTGCATAACTTCAGGGCGGAGGAAATCAAGTTTATGTTCAGGGTTTATCTGAAATCGCCATTCATTGAAACGCAACAGGCCATGACTTACTAATGCGAACGTAGCCACAGCCCCAAGAAAGATATAGGTCAACGGTAATCCGTCAATGAATCCGTGATTATTCACTTGACGAAAGCCCCCACAAGCTATATATTCCAAGTGTGATTAGGAATCGCCCTTCTTCTTGGGCTTCTCCTGGGCGGCTTCCTTAATCTTCTTCACAAGGTCTTTAGGGAACACCCGCTCCATTACCTCATCGTTGGTTAGTTCCTGAGCGGGTTTCGGAGATTTCTTCTTAGGGGTCATGACAATGCCTCAGACGGCGAACATGAACCTGATGGATCTGGTTGAGCGGTTCGGGGATGAAGATGCCTGTTGGGATTACCTTGAAAAAATCCGCTGGCCCGAAGGCGTCTCATGCCCCAAGTGTTCCACCGATAGAATCACGCGCATTTCAGGCGGCCATAAGTTCCACTGCAACCCCTGCGGCTACCAGTTCACGGCGACCGCCGGAACGATTTTCCATGATACGCACCTTCCGCTCCGCAAGTGGTTCGTTGCCCTCTACCTTATGATTGAGTCCCGTAAGGGCATTTCCGCCAACCAAATGAAGCGGACGCTGAAAGTTGCCTACAAGACGGCGTGGTATCTCTGCCACCGCATCCGGGCCGCTATGGCTGAATTGAACGCCGAGCAATTGAGCGGCATCGTCGAAGTGGACGAAACCCTTGTGGGCGGGAGCGTCAAGGGCATGGGCCACGGCTACAAGGGAAACAAGACCATCGTTGTCGGGGCCATCCAGCGCGAGGGCAAGGTCAGGCTCCAGACCATCAAGGCCGCCGACAAGAAAACGCTCCACAGGTTCATCAAGGAGCACGCTCACGACGATACCGAGGTCATCGTGACGGATGAGTGGCCCGCCTACAAGGGCATCGGGGACCGCAACACGAAGCATGAAACGGTCAATCACAGCGAGGAAGAATGGGTCCGGGGCGAGTTCCACACCAACACCATCGAGAACGTCTGGAGCCTTCTCAACCGCTCGATTATCGGGGCGTTCCATAAGGTCTCCGCGAAGCACCTTGACGCCTACCTCGATGAGCTTGAGTGGCGGTACAACAACCGGAAAAACCCGTATCTGTTCAGAGACACCATCAAAAAACTCATCGGGGCGGAGAAGTTGGAGTTTAAGCAATTGGTGGCCCAACATCCGTAGGCTTTCCAATCATATTGAAAACTCTATCATGGTTTTATGTATTGTAAGTAATTTTTCTGAAAGTTCCTTAAAACGGTCGTCAGAAGACGTGCGTGTTCGTCTAAGCCGATTGTTTCGGGAGAAAACAGTTTATTATTTGTCATATTCTTGAACTTTTCCCGCGCTTCACCACTAAAATGATCTTCTAGAATTGCAATGGTTTCCCTTATTAGTCCTGCGTACTTGTCGCAATAGTGTTGGTGGACTTGTTCATCAGAGGTAACCTGCGTGCCCTTTTTTACGCGGTCCGGATTTCGTACTTCATCTACAAATTTTGAGTAATTTGCGGCAAAGTTTTCCCATTCCCTGATTTTCTCGCGGAAGGATATCGGCACAGTGGGCTTGGGGGGCCATATCGCATTTGCCTGCTTGCTCTGCACTTGCAGATCATAATAGCCGGGCAAGTTTTGACGTGTATGCGAAGAGAGAACATAGGAAGACCCGCCATGCTCCTCATGTTTCGATCCATCTGGCGCTGTCTGGTCATATGCATACGCAATTTCAGCGAACTCCCAATATGATCTATTTATTGGCTTGTGTATATCTGCCCATCTGTCATGAATTTTTAAAACTGGCGGCAAATGAAAGTTTTCTTGCCGACCGTAGATTGTCAAATTTCCCAAAAATGCCTCTTGTTTAATGAGCACATCTGCGGCCTTGTCGTCTTTTGCGTATCCTTCTTCACAGAGACGCTTGACCATATATTTCAAGCCAAGATCAAAAGATGGTTTATTCACCGATGCTTCTTCAGTTTGCCTATTTTCTGTAGCAATTTTCAGTTGTGACTGAAGGTCGGCGTTGCCAGATTCAAGATCGGAAATCCTGTCACGAGCGATTCTGAGTGGAGCCCAAAGGTAGTTCCAAGCAAGCTCTAGGAGTGGAAAAATAATCACTCCGGCTACAACAGCCAATACAATGGCTGTAATTTCTTCTCTTGCCTGTTGTTCAGGAAGAAGCTTCCAAGCCAATCCTGCGATAATCACGGCGACACAAGCCTCACGGCGAAACGTGAGGTTTGTGTCCCTTTTTGCCCGCGCCCAGCGCGATTCCGAAGGCCCCACCCGCCGCCCTCCCAGTCTTCCGAAAGGGCTATCCTACCACTATGGCCGCCTTCGTCAAGTGAATAATCACGAATGAATCCTAGTACCATGGAAAGCCCCGTTCCGGCTACGATAACGATGTGTTTTCTCGTTAAATCAAAAATTGTGTCTTCAAGCCACGCCAAGCCAATTCGCTTCAAAAATGTTGTTTCGTTTGATTTCACTCTCAACGCTCCCCTTGACAGACACACCCCGAGGGCTTACGTTGAGGATGCTTGAGCCTCAGACGTATCCCAATGGACGCCCGGCTGCCACCGGGCGTTTCCAGTTTTCGGGTGCTAGTTGGTTCCGGTCCTACCGGGCAGGGCAAGTAACTTCGGAGAATATAGACCCGGATAGTGGGAAAGGCAACAACCCCGCGCCCTCAAACTGTGTGCCGTCCGCGCCAGGGGGGCCAATTCAAACTGCACCACTACCGAATTGCTGAATCCAACGCTCTGGCGCGAACGCAGATGGGCGGATCTGCTGAGGCCCAATAAGCCGCTTAGGTAGCGGCCCCGGGGCCAGGGAAGGCCCCACGCCCCACGGATCACGCTAGACAGGACATTAATCGAACAGGATTGCCCCTCCGATAACAATGATAATGATCACGGTCAACAGGACCGCGCCTGCGGTGGGGGCGTACCACGCCAGAAGCCAAACCACGCCGAGAAAGCCAAGCAGCATGCCGATATATGCCGCGCCGCATAGAAAGCAAGCCAATATCGATCCGATATTGGAATCCCAAAAATCTCGCGAGGACTTTGGTTTATTCGTGGGGATTCTCCCTACGCCCATATTAGGCTCGACGGGCTCAGGCATTGGGGATCTCCCACCATTCGTACCCGCAGTTCCGGCAAAGCCGCTCAATGCGCTCGCGCAACTCCCACGGCATGAGGTCCAACTTGAAGCCCGCGCCCTCGCCTTGATAAAACGAGCTAATACCCGTGCCACCGCACTTCCGGCACTTAGCCTTCGGATTGTACTTCGGGAGATTCTTGCTCCGCGCCTGCTTGATATCAAGACTCATCGCGCTTCGCCTCCTTCCAGCACCCCTCCGGGCAGGGGGCGCAGACTTCGATATCGCGACACCCATACATGACGTACAGGGGCTCATTGTAGGTAATCTTAAGAGGCACCCACCCCCGGCCGCCGCACGTCGGGCAGGGCGGCCTTGGTTCCTTGGGGACGTAGGGGACTTCCCATGTGTGGTCCATTACTTGACCTCCCCGTCGGCGAGCATGGCCGACCATAAATCGCCACGGGCGCGTGCGCTTGTGCCTTGCGATACACGCGTATGGCAGTCGGGGCATTCGCATTCGTGCCAGACGTTGAAGGCCCCCTTTGACCACATCATTTCCTCCGTCGCCTCCCTCGGCACCACGGCCCAGCCCGCCTCGCGCAGGGCGGAGAGGGCTACGCGGGCGTCATTCCGATAGACCAGCTTCTCTTCATCGTCGTCCGGATATTCAGCCCAATAGTCCTTTTTCTTGTCCACGCGGGGCTGCGTCTTAAACATCGCCCTCGCCATCACCTCCACCACCTCGTCGCGGCTAGGCATCGTGCCTCCCTTCCCTATCGGCTCTATCGGTTCAGAGAGATTCACCATGTGCTCCTTAACCAGCGGGAAATCAGTACAAGCAAAAGCATTCCTGAGAACACCCCGATTATGTACGCCTCAATGGAATCAATGGAGTCAAACATCACGCCTCCCCCTCGGCCAGCTTCGCCAGCGCCTCCAGGGCCGGGCGGGCA
>Ga0208245_1000154_pt1 | contig 69287 bp, 68 predicted proteins | sample RifOxyC1_FD_184035 | JGI IMG/M metagenome (GOLD analysis project Ga0208245, IMG submission 184035) | Soil microbial communities from Rifle, Colorado - Rifle Oxygen_injection C1 (SPAdes) | ecosystem: Environmental > Terrestrial > Deep subsurface > Rock core/Sediment | place: Rifle, Colorado... | reverse complement strand
CCTTAACTGGAAAACACCTCATGAAGTTTTCTTTAACTTGCCAATCGAACAATCTTTTGATAATTTCAATTATTCACCTAACCCATTCCTAAATTTAGAGTGTTGCGCTTCGGGGTAAAATCTACCTATTTAAATTATCTTTAATTATAACACAAAACAAAAATCGCCCCAAAGGCGATTTTTAAAAGTGGGCGATCGACGGGATTTGCACCCGCGATGGCTCTTCCACAGAGAGCAGTGTTACTACTACACCACGACCGCCATAAGTCTTTTTTTTGTCTCCTTGTCATGATGGACTAAAAAATGACAATTCCAGCATAACCAAACAAGATTTTTTAACTTTATGTTTTTTCTGTTTCCATCTAAATGATGTGCTGCTAATACTCTTCTATCTTTAGTTTTGCATAATGTGCAAATTTCCTCTTTTTTACTTCTTTGTAAAATATCTCTGTAAATAGTATGACCATTCTTCCAGTTGGGATGATTTTTACCAATATAAACAAATTTATTTCTCCATAATGTTTGACAAGATTTATTACAGAAATATTTACCGCTTTTGGAATGTTTTAAAGCTTTTGGAGCTTTCCAAACTTGTTTTTTACAAATAAAACATTTTACAAATTTTCCCCTTAGCTGAGCTTTGTGCTGGCATTTTGCAGAACAATATTTACCCCAACCTTGTTTAAGCCAACTTGGCTTAGCATAAAATTCTTTTTTACAAATTTTACATTTAACTATTGGCATATGTTTATTTTAACATACGCCGATAGGGAAGGTCAACCCTCCATTCTGTGGATATCTAATATGTGCCCTCGGTTGGAATCGAACCAACATCTAAATCTTAGAAGGATTCTATTCTATCCATTGAACTACGAGGGCTCAATTAATTAATATGTTATCATAAAAATTTCCCTTTGACAATATAGGTTTTTTACATTAGAATAATATCATAGTTGCATCGGGGTGTTGTGTAACGGTAGCACGAATCGTTTGGGACGATTTAGTCAGAGTTCGAATCTCTGCACCCCGACATAGTTGCTCTTTTACATTGAACCCTTATTTGTTGTTTGATATACTATAATTGTAGGTACGCTATTAATAGTTAAAAAAAATGCTAAGCCTTAAAGAAAAAGCTATAAATTATAGAAGAAAAGGTTACTCTTACAATATGATTAGTCAAAAAATAGGAGTAAATAAAAGCACATTAAGTGATTGGCTTAACAAAATTCCCTATTCCCCTAACAAAGAAGTTATAAAGAGAATAGGCTTGGCAAAATTAAAATCTGCTTTATTCAAGCACAGCCAAAAAATAAGCGAGATCGAAGAAATGAAAAATTTAGCAAAAAAGGAATTGGGTAAAATTACTAAAAGAGATTTATGGATTTTAGGAATTGGTCTTTATTTAGGAGAAGGTAGCAAATCATATGAAATCCTTGGCTTTTCTAATTCTGACCCCGAAATAATAAAAATTGTTATATCGTGGTTTAAAAAAAATTGTCACTTAAAAAATAAACACTTTAATCCTTATATTCATGCCTATCCGGACAACGATATCACAAAAACCATGAATTATTGGTCTAAAATAACAGGCATTCCTAAAAAACAATTTGGAAAAACTTATATAGACAAAAGAACAGATAAGTTAGGAGCAAAAAGAAAAACCTTACCATATGGCACAATTGATTTACGTATTAGAAGCTGCGGAGAAAAAGAATTTGGCAAAAAATTACATAGACGGATTATGGGCTGGATAGAATCAGCCACAAATCAAATTAATGCGAGTATCGTATAACGGCAATACCAGACTTTTCCAAAGTCTTGCTAGGGGTTCGACTCCCCTTACTCGCTCCATCGCAAGTCATGTCAAACTTAGAAATAAAAAAAGAAATCAATTTAATAAAGGAAAGGAATGTAAGGGTTGAAACAGAAAAGGCGTGGGAGACGAGCAAATTTCGCATTGTCTCTATTGTAGTAATGACTTATATTATTACTGCGATTGTTTTTTATTTTATAGATGTAAGAAATTTTTTACTTAATGCCTTAATTCCGACTTTGGGTTTCTTTTTATCCACCCAATCTTTGCCTTTTATTAAAAAATGGTGGGTAAATAATTTGTATAAAAAAAGAACTCAGTGATTTCCATTTCACTGGGTTTTGTCTCTGCAGGTAGCCGTTCGGCTACTTTTTCTTTGCCCCGACAACGAAGGTGTAGATGATGAGGGCGATAATGATGATGTTTATCGCCCATTTGTCTGCTCCTTTACCAAAGGCATTTTCCAACACATCGCCGACTGGGTCAAAGTTGAAGACAAGGAGCAATGCGGCAATGATTAGGCAAGCCCACATCCACGCTTTTACCTTAAACGGCTCGTCATTCATCTCTGTTTTCCTGTGGTTGAAAGGACAATTTGGAACTAACTAATGTATACACTAAAACATTATTTTTGTAAAGACAAAGTTAGCAAAATAATTTGGTTTTTAATAACTATTTTGCTCGTTCGTCTTTTTTATGATAAGATTAAGATAAGATAATAATCTTATCTTTTTTATTATGGAAAAATTTAATAATTTATACACGTTTGTAGAATTTGCAAAAGGCAACAGAAAGTATCCGGAAAACACAGCAAACAATTTAAAGTCGGCTTTAAAAATTTTTGAAAAAATTTTAACAGATGACGAGCTGGAATCTGTGAGCTTGATTGAAAACAGAATAGACGAGATATTTTTAAATGTTGTAACTAATAATAAAAACAAAAGCATTGGATCTTTAAATACTTACAAAGCCAGAGTTTTAAAAGTTATAAATGACTACAAAAGATACGGCCAAAATCCAAGCAAAATTCAAGGCTGGGTGCCCCGCCTTCGCCAAGGCTCCGGCGGGCAAAGAAAGAATTCCACACCCCTGTTAAATAAAAAAGATAAGCAAGATAAAGACTTATCAGAGTTATCCAGCCCAACTCACAACCCTGTGAATAATGTGCATAAAATAGAACTTGCTTTAGATTCGCCTGACTCCATGGCCATACTCCAAATCCCAAAAAACATAACAGCTTCAGAAGCTGAAATTCTCAAATTAATAATTGATTCCCTTCTAAAAAAATAAAAAGAGCCCCTGTGAAATTATCACAAGGGCTTTTAATTTACATTTTTACACACCACCTACGGGCGTTTTGGAACATCTTCAGCCAAGGCGAAACCTTGATGATAGACCATTCCAAAGGCCAGTAGTGCCACTGCCAAGGAAGAAAAGCTCTTTCGGGATGAGGCATCATTGCAAGATGCCGTCCGTCGGGTGAACACAGAGCCGCGATTCCCGATACAGATCCGTTGGGATTTACCGGATATTTTTCGGTCGGCTCATTTTCCGAATCCACATAGATGAGCGGAGTGAGATTTTTTTCTCGCACCGCACGCAGTACCTCCGAATCGGGGAAATATAGCCGTCCTTCGCCATGAGCAACATGAACGCCAAACGTTGATCCTTCCATGCCTGCAAGTAAAACTGACGGGCTCGGTTGAATCTTTACTTGAATCCACCGTGACTCAAAGCGTTCGGAACGATTGCGAATGAACCGCGGTTGGATTGTTTCGTCCAATCCTTTCCACGGCACCCACCCGAGGAGAGCAAAAAGTTGGCACCCGTTGCAGACTCCCAAAGTGAATGTGTCTTCTCGGTCGTAAAACCGATCAAACATTCCCCGGAGCTTTGGGTTAAACCTAATTGTTCCGGCCCAACCTTTGGCGCTGTCAAAAACATCCATAAATGAAAACCCACCGGGAGCGACAAGACCTTGGAACTGCTCCAAAGTTATCCGCCCGGACAGAAGGTCGCTCATTGTGACATCCACCGGGTCAAGACCTGCGGTGTAGAACGCCGCCGCCATTTCCCGATCGCCATTGGTTCCTTCCTCGCGCACGACCGCAACCTTCGGACGAAAATCTCCGTCTTTCACGACTGTCGCGCTGGGCGTAAAGCCGAGATGATACACCGGCTTTTGCACAGTTTGATAAGTCGCGAACTCTTCATCAGCAACTCCGTTTTTTGTCTGGAGTTTTTCTAACTGATGACTGGTGGCTTCCCAACACATACGAAGAACAGTAAGTGGAACTCCAAACACGGCCGGAATCCATTCCGCGGTCGTTTTTCCGATCATTATGCACGGAGAAGCTCCTTCTTTCTCCAGAACCCGATTGATCAGATTTTCATCCTTGGAATCATACTCAATGACTAATCCGAGTTCTTCGGAAAACAACTGGGCGAGACTGAAATCGCGTATAGTATCCAGTCCGCAGTTACCGCCAAAGCACATTTCAATCACGGTTGTTGCGAGACCGCCGTCGCTTCTGTCATGAAGCGAGAGTATCACACCGCAATCGTGAAGGATTTGTATTGCTTTCCATGTTGACTTGAGCAAATCGGGATCGCAGTCCGGAGTTTCATCTCCAATCTGATTGAGAGCCTGAAGAAGAGCCGAACCGCCAAGGCGATTCTTCCCCAAACCAAGATCAATCAAACCAAGATAACTTTCTCCCGGAGCCTTAATGTCTGGCGTCAGCACTTTGGTAATGTCGGGCATCGAGGCATAGCCAAGAATAACCAACTCACCAGGCGCCTTCACCAGTTCTCCGTCAACCGTCGCCGCCATCGAGAGACTGTCTTTTCCTCCGTCGGGAGCGATTCCCAACGCAATCATGGCATCCCTCATAGCAACAGCAGCGTCGTACATTAGAGCTCCTTCACCAGGCATTTTTGCCGGCCACATCCAATTAGCACGGCAACGAACTTTAGACAAGTCGATCCCGCCAGCCGACATCAAGTTGGTGAGCATTTCACCCACCGCCATTCTGGCGCCGGCTTTCGGATCAATCAACATCTTCAAGGGCTGTTCACCAAGAGCCGAAGCCACTCCGGTCAAACCGAAATAACTGTCGGCTCCGACAGCGATATTCGCAATCGGCACTTGGCTTGCTCCGCAACATTGCTGTTGTGCAATCAAACCGCCGACACTTCTGTCCACCTTGCGAACCAAAAATCCTTTGGAGCCTACCGATAGTTGCTGAAAAGTAATCTCGATTGCCTTTTTGACAGTGAGATCGCTCGGCAACTCCGGCGGAGTGAAACTCCTCGGGAGATGGTCAGACTTGAAAGTCTTCTGCGGAAGTTTTCCTAAAATATCCGCCAAGTTAAGATGAACAGGCGTCGTGTTGTTTACCGAGTCAATCACAGTGACGTAACCGTCACCAGTAATTTCTCCCAGCATTTCGCAATTCACCCGTTCCCTTGCACAAATGCTCTGGAATAGTTCCGCTTTGTCCGGCCTTTTTAGCAAGCCGTAACGTTCCTGATATTCAGCGCTCCAAATGGAAGGCACAGACATCGTTTTGTCCCCAAGAAAAATTTTGCGAATGTCCACCTTTCCGCCAACGGTTTCCATGAGCTCGGTGAGCACGTTGCTCGGCCCGCCCGCGCCTTGATCGTGAATGCTTTCAATGGGATTTTCATCTCCCATCTCAACGCATGCGCGAATGACGCGAACGGCCTTATTGCCCATTTCACCGTTGCCGCGCTGAACTGACTTTTGAGCAAGTTCTCTTTCTTGCTCAAAACTTTTTTCTTGCTCGCAATTTATCAAAACTACACTTGATTGGGCTCCGCCTCCTTCGCCTATGGCATAACCGGGGCCACCTTCCGCCATAATTTCCATACCCTTTTCGGGAGTATGTTTTTTTGTGTGGTTGCCGTCAATGTGGCCGACACCGCCTCCGTAGAAAATTGGCTTGCGGTATCCGCGTTTTTCGCCAGAAACTACCTGTTCAAACGTTCTGCAAAATCCTCCAATTGTCGGCTCGCCGAATTGATTTCCGTAATCGAAGTCGCCATTACTGCCTTCGATAAGAATTCGGAGGGCGCTTGCGTAGGGAGTTGATTCTCCACCGACAACTTCGCCTGCGATTTTATAATTTGGAATAAACAGGTTGCCAACGCAGTATCCTGCTGTTCCAAATCCAATCAGTGAGCCTTGCCCGCCAGCGCAGGTGTCGCGGATGCGTCCACCAATTTTTGTGGCAGCTCCAGGATATGGAGCCCACATTGTCGGATGGTTGTGCGTTTCGGCAGTTGCTGTTGGATGGAGAGTTCTCCAAACGATTCTAAACGCCGAGGGACTACTTGGTTTTTCAGGCACAAAAACCGGAACACTAAAACCGTGAAGAGCGCCGACGTTATCATTGAAAGCCAAAACGCTGACGTTCTGGCCGGAAATCGCCCGAAGCGGAGCCCGAACAATGTCAAGCAGACACTCCGGCATCTCCTTTCCGTCGATCACTTGCTTTCCCTTGAAGTACCAGTGCCGCGAGTGCTCGCTGTTGGCGTTGCCAATTTGGAACAATTCCACGTCAGTGGGATTTCTCCCGTAACGACGGAAAAGTTCCGTGTAGTAACAAACGTCCCATTCATCCATGCCAAGTCCGAGCTGTTTGTTGGCACGGCGGATTGCGTCTTCGCCACGTTCAAGAACAGGAATAAGTTGCACTTCCGCCGGCTTTACATCAAGATCAAAACTCGTAAGCCCGCCAGCAGGGTAGACACATTGCGTCATACAATCCATGTATCGCGACAAAACTTTTTCACGCGTCATTGTGCTTGTGCAATACATGCGCGATTGCTCAATTCGGGTTACTTTGTCCAAACCCATCGCGTGGCAAATTGCCACGGCGTTGGTGGAAAATGGAGTTTCCACATTAATCCGAGGACCTATTTCAACAAAATAATCTTTGACAAAAGGATAGCCGTAAGTCAAAAACGGCTCAAAAGTTTCAGTGATAACCCAGCGGAGCTTTTTGAGATCCTCCGCAGTTAATTCCGAAACCGTTTCAACATAAAAGCAAGCCTCAAACAAGCCGAAATTTCTAACGATTTTCGTAAGCATCTTAAGCCTCGCTTTCGATAAAATTTAGTTGTCAAGGAACGCAGTTAATATTTAACATTATGTTAACCATTTATTTTTGTCAATCAATTATCTTGCGTATTCAATCACTCGATTCTCGCGAATAACCACAACTTTAATTTCACCGGGATATTTTAGTTCTTCTTCAATTTCAGCTGCAATAGCTTTTGCCATTTTGGCTGCCTGCAAATCGTCCACTCGATCTGATTTTACAAACACCCTTATTTCCCTGCCTGCCTGAATGGCATAAGTTTTTTCAACGCCTTCAAATTTATTGGCAATGTCTTCCAAATCTTTCAATCTTTGCAGATAATTCTCCAAAGTATCTTTCCTGGCTCCAGGCCTTGAGCTTGAAATTGCGTCGGCCACAGTAATAATTGAAGCCTCCAAAGATTCTGCCGGATAGTCGCCATGGTGAGCCCTCATTGCTTTTATAATGGCTTCAGACTCTCCAAATTTTTCCAATATTTTAATTCCAATTTCAATGTGTGACCCCTGAATTTGCTGGTCAATCGCTTTTCCAATGTCGTGCAAAAGCCCGCCTCTTTTTGCCACCTGGCTGTTGGCGCCAATTTCTTCTGCAATTGTTTCGGCAATTAAGGCAACTTCCATTGAGTGCAACAAAACATTCTGGCCATAACTTGTCCTGTAAAATAATCTGCCCAAAATTTGCACAAGCTTGTCGCTCAAACCGATCACGCCCACATCGTAAGCGGCTTTATCTCCGGCTTCCTTAATTTTTTGGGCAATTTCTTGTTTGGCTTCTTCAACTTTTTCCTCAATTTTTGCCGGCTGGATTCTGCCGTCTGCAATAAGCTTGTCCAAAGCCACCTTGGCAATTTGCCTGCGGATTGGATTAAAACCGGAAATAACAACAGACTCGGGCGTTTCATCAACAATCAACTCAACGCCGGTAAGTTTCTCAAATGCTCTTATGTTTCTGCCTTCTTTTCCAATAATTCTGCCCTTTAAGTCTTCATTTGCCAGCAAAACCGTTGTTGTGGTCAGTTCTTGAGTTTGGGGAACTGCGCATTTTTGAATTGCCAAAGAAACAATTTCCCTTGCCCTTGCCTGCAATTTTTCCTGGGATCTTTCTTCTAATTTTTTCATTCTGTCTAAAATTTCCTTTTCATTTTCAATTTCAACAAGCTCCAACAGCTCTTTTTTGGCGTCTTCACGCGAAAGATCGGCAACTTTTTCCAATTTTGCTTCGGCCTCCTTTCTTAATCCATCTAGGCTTTCTTTTACGCTTTTTAATTTTTCGCCCTTTTCTTGAAGCTCCTTTTCTTTTTCTTCAAAAGAAGCAATTTTTGTGGTCAGCAAAGTTTCCCTGTTTAGCAAAAGCTGCTGGGCTTTTAAAAATTCCTTTCTTCTTTCATCGACTTCTTTTTGGGTTTTTTCAATAATGTCCGCAGATTTTTTTTCTGCGTTTTTCACCATTTCTGTTGTTTCCTGCTTTACGTCAATTACCCTTTTTTGTAATCTTGCTTCAAGGGAGCCTGCCCGTTTTTTGGCTAAATTTTGGCGGACATAATACCCAATAACACCGCCTAAAACAAGGAAAATTGCGCCGATTATAATTTCTAAATAAATTAAATCCATATGTTTCGTCTTGTCATTGCGAGGAACGAAGTGACGAAGCAATCTAGAGTATGTGCATAAAACTCTGGATTGCCACGTCGCCTGCTGGCTCCTCGCAATGACAACAAATAATTTTAAATAAAATAAACTCACCTAACCCGGTGAGCGCGCATACGATATATTTTTTAAGCTTCTAAAATTTATTTGCCTCCGATGACTTCATCAATTAGCCCGTATTTTTTGGCTTCTTCAGCGGTCAAATAAAAATCCCTGTCAGTGTCTTTTTCCACTTTAGTTAAGGGCTGTCCGGTATGAGAGGAGATAATTTTGTTCAGTTTTTCTTTCATGTGCACAATTTGCTTTGCGGTAATTTCAATGTCTGTCGCCTGGCCTTGCATGCCTCCGGCAACTTGGTGCAAAAGTATTTCAGCATTGGGCAAGGAAAACCTTTTCCCTTTTGTGCCTGCCGCCAAAATAACCGCGGCCATTGAAGCCGTAAGGCCTATGCAAATGGTGGAAATCGGGCATTTTAGAAACTGCATTGTGTCGTAAATTGCCAAGCCCGCCGTAACCGAACCTCCCGGGCTGTTTATGTAAAGCTTAATATCTCTTTTTGGATCTTTGGATGCTAAATAAAGCATCTGGGCAATTACCACATTTGCGTTCATATCTGTAACAGGACCCGCAAGAAAAATTATGCGCTCTTCTAAAAGCCTTGAAAATATATCGTATGCGCGCTCGCCGCGCTGGGACCGTTCTACAATAGTTGGTACTATTGGCATTCTAATATTTTACTTAATTCCGCAGAATTACAGCGAATGTAATGAGCGGTTATTAATATTTTTAAGAATATTTTTCAAGAATTTGAAAAATTTTCTCATTTTGTATTACACCTTTAGTATACTCTTTTAATTGTTCTCTGTCAATTTCTCCATGGTTATGGCCTGCGTGTTCCAAATTATAATTTTTTATATATTTTTCCACTTCTTCTGCAATTTCTTTTTCTGAAGTTTCAACATTTTCTTTTTTTCCAAGCTCTCTTAAAACTAAAAATCCTCGCAGCCTTTTTTCGGCTTCTTTTTTATATGTTTCTTTTATTTCCGCTTCTGTCTTTTTTATTGAAGCCAAATATTCCTCAAAACTTATTTTTATATTTTGCGTAATTTTATTCTTCAAGTCTTCCAGCAATCTTTCCTGTTCATACTCAACCATTGCAACAGGCATCTCAAATTTGGCTTTTTCAGCAATTTTTTCTAAAATTTCTCCGCGCCTTCTTTGCTTTTCCGCCTCTGTTTTTTCTGCCAAAATTCCCTCTTTCATATTGGTTTTTAAAGCAACAAGCGTATCCCAGCCCGAGGCTGGTCCGCCTTGGGCGGAAAAAGTGCCAAGCTGTTTTGCAAACTCGTCATTAATTTCCGGCAGTTCCATTTTTTGCAAGGATACAATTTTTACTTTTAAAATTGTGTCTTTGCCATTGAGTTTTACGCTAATCTCTTTTTCTTCTCCTGTTTTCATACTGACAATTCCATCTTCAAAACCTGCCATAAATCCGCCTTCCCCCAAAATAAACTTGTCGTTAATTTCTTTTCCACCATTTATTTCTTTAGCGCTATATTTTATTTCAACAAAATCCCCTCGCCCCGCGGAGCCGTCAGGCGAAGTGGGGTTTTTTTCCGTAAATTTTGCCCTGGTTTTTTGCAAATAGTTTATAGAATCCAAAACTTCTTCTTCTGTAACCGAAATTTCTTTACCTTTACTGTCCGCCAGCTGGCGAATGGCAATTTCTTTGTAATCGGGCAGTTCAACATTTGGCAAAACCGTAATTATTGCCTTAAAAACAAACGGGCTCCCTTGGGCAATTTTAATTATAGAAACTTCCGGCTGGCCAACCGGCTCCAATTTGCTTTCTTTAATATAATTTAAATAAGTTTCTCGCACCGCAATGTCTCCTGCCTCCATTAAAAGGCTTTCGGGCTTTATTTTATCCTCAATTAATTTATTCGGAGCTTGCCCGGGCCTGAATCCGTCAACTTTTACATGCTTTTTCAAATGTTCTAAAGCATGATCAATAAAATGCTTAAATTCTTCCGCGCTCAATTCAAACCCTAATTCTAACTGCGATTTTTCTATTTTTTTTTGTTTTACTTCCATAACTTTTTTTGTTTTCCCATGCCGTAGCTTTATGCGAAGGCTGGCTCTGCTTTCATATAATTATTTACTAAAATTTTTAGTTACAGGAATTTCGTTTATTCGGTGGATAATATGTCTTTTTTGCTCATCGTTTAATTCTTTATCCAATTGCGGGTACAATTCTTTTTCTTCCATTTCGCGATGGTGCATAAGCAATTTATAAAAATTTTCAATGTCTTCACTTTTTATTTCTGAAAAATTTTCTGAAAACCTTTTTAAATCAATAAGCATCATTAAATGCTCGTCTCTTAAATGGTTCATTGTTTCAAAAATTTTCATTGTTTTTAAAGGTATAAAGTCAAATATCGCGCTTTCTTCAATAAAGAAATGCTTCCTAATTTCCCAGACAAGTTCGGAAAGCGAAGCCTCTGCTCTTTTAGAGTTGTCTCTTGCTTCGTCGCGGAATGAAAAAAACAAAGCCTCAAGCAAAGCGTGATGGCTTACCATCAAAGTTAGAATACTGTTTTCTTCTGCCATAATTATTTTAAATTTTTAATTTTATTAATTGGATTCATTAAGATCTTTTACCAATTTTTCAGCAATTGCTTTTCTTTCAGGACTGAATAAAGCAATAACTTCGCATGCTTTTGACAAAGCAACATTAAAATCAATTTTCAAAACCAAACATTTGTCATCAATATCTATTATGCGATAATTAAGCTTATTTTTAAGCGTAACGATATTTTTATTTGCTTTTTCCATAAATTTATTTTACTAATATGACTTTATTTATACTCTTTGCCTGCCTTAACGTCAAGAGCCACGAGATAGGCTGTCATAGCCAGCTGAATTGTTGGAGTAAGCCCTGTTTTAATAATTGGAATAATGGGCATTAGCGAATTATATTCCCATCTGCCTGTTCTTAATGCCAAAATTTCAATAATTACGGCAACAATAAAGCCTGCTGATAAAATAAACAATGTTTTATACTTTCCAAATTTTCGGCCGATAAATATTAAAATTGAAATTATAGCTGCGTCCACAAGCGCGGCGCGAAATAATATAAAACCGCTTATCGGCAAACCCATATAATTTGAATATAGCATGCTGTGCAGGGATTCCCAAAGCCAGCTCACGACAAATCCCAGCGCAAACACCCGAAACAATTTTCTCATAAATTTATTTGACAGGACAGCCACCTGCTTTTATATTTCCCAAACTATCCCAGCTGCCTCCATTATACACTTTTTCAAATCCATTGGCTTTTAAAATTCGTACTGCTTCCTCGCTTCTGCTCCCCGAAGCGCAAACAACAACTGCAGGCACATCTTTTATTAGCCAGCTCATCGCCTTGCCAATTTCATCTAACGGAACATTCAGCGAACCTTTAATATGCCCCTTTAATGTAAGCTCAACATCTATAACCATATTTTACCACAACTAATTCTTATTCTTTAGGTTATCACGTAATAACCTGGTCATATCTCTGATTTTTGTTATTATTTAATCTCAATAATTAGCGGTTTTTTGGCTCGAGCCAAAAAACCGCATCCCGACGGCAATTCCCGTTAATTTAATCTTTCATCTCTTGGCAAATCAAAATTTGTTTTATATCCCAGAAGTGAATTTTGCGATGCAAAAATTTCAATAGATATTGGCTCTATGTGAACAACCATAGTACCTGCTGTATCAGAAACCATCACAGCGGGAACAATAAAGGTTTCATTTTTTCTTTCCGGTAAAGTGCTCGCCTTTTCAAACCTATACGATCCCTGCCATTTTTCGAAAACAAAATCTGGCTCTATTTGTTTATAAAAATAATTATGTAAATTATCTATTTTATCATTATGTTTTTTAGGAATATCAACATAATAATTGGATAATAAAATAATTATCCCCGTTGCCGCCGCTGATTTTGATAATATTTTTAATGTTTTATCATCCATAAATTTATTTTTGATATCTTTTACTATTCACAGGTTACGGTTACGTGTCAAATCATTTAACTATCTGACCGAAACGGGTATTTCTCTGACTCCGGAAAATCTCGGCGAAATTTGTTTTTTCTTTGTCCCGCCGAAGCTTTTAGCGAAGGCGGATGTGTCGACCTTTTGTGAATTGTTTTTTCTCTGATAAAACTTGTAGAGCATATCTAATTTTTTATCAATCTGGCGCTTTAACTCAGCCGGATTCAGCGATTGGTAAATACTTTTTAATTCTTGTTTCTGGGTTTCTGAAATCTCCGGAGACTCCATCAATCTTTGAAATGGCGTTTTGGCTTTGTCATAAACCCTGTGTATTTTGCCGCCAACCCTTTCTTTTAAAATCAGCTTGTTCTGTGGTTGAAAAAAGTTCTTGTAAAAATGCATCTCATTTTGATACAAATCATTAAGCAAATTCATTTCAGTTTCCGTGTCATATCTCAAATATCCCACCAACCTGCGAACGTGCGTGTTATTCTTTTGTTCAACCAAACAATTATCGTTTTTCTTGTATGGTCTTGAGCGTGAAAAACCAAGTTCGGTTCCAACAGAATATTTATACAAATGATCGTTGATAAATTCCGTGCCTCCGTCAGAATGCATTTCCTTCCACGAGAAAGGAAATCTTGCCCTTGAGTTATCAATCCCAATGTTTGTATTTTCCTGCGATTTTCCCATTATTGCCGACTGTTCGGACCAGCCAGAAGAAATATCCGTGGCGTTCAATGTATTCACAAATTGCCCCGGCTGCCGACGCGCCGCAGTGTTCCACCAAATCAATCTGTATATTGCCCATAGAGCCCCTGTCTTGCTCTGCAAACACTTTTACGGGAATGCTTTGGTAAAGTAATGGGTGTTTCTTGCTGTATTTTTTCTTTGCCAATTCAATCTGCTTTTGATGTTTTAATTTCCTGTCAATTGTCGCAGACTTCATCTGCTTTAGCTTTTCAGCAATCTCGTCTGAACAATCCAGTTCGCCCAAGCTTCGCAACCGATCTGTTTCGTCATGGAGCGAGGTTTCCAGCCTTTGTCCGCAGGCACAGTCAAAGATTTTCCACATTCTCACCAGTGCCGGTTTTACCGAATTGTCGTAATATTGAGGACGTTTCTTTTTGTCCTGTGGCAGCTTATCTAAATTGCTTTTGGGCTTTAGTTTGTCCATTAAATATTTTCTGTTTAATTGGGTCCGCTTCTCGGCCTCGGTGAGCAGTTCACCTATCCTTTTCTTTGATTTTGTTTTTAGGTATTCCACACGAACTTCTTTTAAATACTGGTTCCTTGATTGCATGTTCATCATAGATAAAATGAGTTAGCTTTTTACTCATTTTATCTCATTTTATCTCATTTAATTACGGTCAGAAATTAGATGATTTAACCGAGACCCGTATAGTCAGATTTTAGATGATTTAATACGGCTTATTGAAAATCAAAATGTATTATGTTATCATAAAAGTATTATAGATAATTCATTTTAGTATGGAATGTATTTTTTGTAAAATTGCGAAAGATGAGGCGCCAGCGCACAAAATTTGGGAAGATGAAAAGCATCTTGCCTTTCTTTCTATTTTTCCAAATACGGAAGGTTTTTCCGTGATAATTACAAAGGATCATTATCCGTCGTATGCGTTTGATTTACCAGAAGAAGTTCTGATTGGATTGGTAAAAGCCGCGAAGCAGGTGGCAAAATTGCTCGACGCGAGATTAGAAGATGTTGGACGGACAGGAATGATATTTGAGGGTTTCGGCGTGGATCATATTCATGTGAAGCTTTTCCCAATGCACGGCACCAAGATGTCTAAATGGAAACCACTCAAGTCGAATGTTGATAAATTCTTTGAAAAATACGAGGGGTATATCTCCTCACACGATTACAAACGAGCTGATGATGAGAAATTATCTGAACTTGCTAAAAAAATAAGGAAATAATAGCAGAGACCATATTTATACTAAAAAAGAAGCCCTGGCTGTACGATGACAGTCAGGGCTTTGTTGTTACTAACGCTTCAGTTACGGAGTGAGTCGGTTGACGCCTCGATAGAGGAACGTCACTTCACGCACGCTCTTGAGATTCAACATCACCATGAGCATGCGGGTGAGACCGAAGCCGTACCCGCCATGCGGTGGACATCCGTAGCGGAAGAAGTCCAAGTAATACTGAATGGGCTCGAGCGAGAGCCCCTTCTCCTTGGCCTGCTCCACCAGAACATCGTAGCGATGCTCGCGTTGCGCTCCCGTCGTCACCTCAAGCCCCTTCCAGAGAAGGTCGAAACTTTTGGTGAGATGGGGTTTGTCCTCAGGTCGCATATGATAGAACGCACGCACGACCGACGGATACTCGGTAACGAAAACGAACTCGTGGCCGGCCTTCTCTTGGAAGTGCCGACACAAAAGCCGTTCGCCTTCTGGATCGAGGTCTCCTTTTTCTCCTCGTTCGATAAGGTGGCCCATTTGGTCGAGGATTTCGTACGCCTCGGCCATGGTCACGCGCGGAAACGGGATGTCAGGAACCATGATCTCCGCGCCAAACGCCGCCTTGATTTCCTCACCATATTCGTCTTTCACTGCTTGAAGAATATAGCGAAGCCAACGCTCTTCAAGTTGTATGACGTCCTCGTGGGATTCAATCCACGAGATTTCAACGTCCACGCTGGTGAACTCCGTGTCGTGGCGAGACGTAAAAGATGGGTTGGCCCGAAACACCGGCCCGATTTCAAACACGCGGTCGAAACCCGCCGTCATCGCCATCTGCTTGTAGAATTGCGGCGACTGGGCAAGATACGCTTTTAAAAAATCATTTAAAAAAGTAGATAGACTTCCGATGTCTATCCAGCTTCCAAAATTTGTTGATGATCGAGAAAAAATGGTTGAAGTTTTAGCATTCTGTTTTATGCCAAATCATATTCATCTTTTGTTAAGGCAAATAATAGAAAATGGAATATCTAAATTTATGCAGAAAGTCGGTATTGGTTATGGAAAATACTTTAATGGAAAATATGATCGAAGGGGGCACGTTTTTCAGGACGCATTTAAATCTGTACATATAGAAAGCGATGGTCAACTTATGGTGGTTGCACCGTATATTTTTACAAATCCTATTGCCTTGATAGAACCCGGTTGGAAAGAGAATGGGATAAAAAATCATTCTACGGAAGAAGCTGTAAAATTTTTAGAAGAATATAAATGGTCAAGTTATCAAGATTGTATTGGCATTAAAAATTTTGATTCTGTCACGCAGAGAGATTTTTTATTAGAGATGATGGGGGGAGAGAAGGGTTGCAAAAATGCTGTCAGAGATTGGATAAATTATAAAAAAGACTGGCGGTAAGATAAAATAGTTTATTTTCAGACAATTAGTAGAACTGGATAGACATCGGAAGTCTATCTTTTTTGTTGTGTAAAGGCTTTATTTTTGTCTCGTTTTGTGATAAAAATACTATAATATGCCAAATGCTAAAAAGGAAACAATTATAATTTCTTTGGGAGGGAGCTTAGTAGCGCCAGGGGAAATTGATATTGGGTTTTTGAAAAACTTTAAGCATTCACTTTTAAAATATTTTAGTAAAAATAAATTTTTTATTTTGGTTGGGGGAGGGAAAATTGCCAGAAATTACCAGAAAGCGCTTTTAGAATTTGGCGCAAAAGAAAATGACAGAGATTGGATTGGAATAAATATTACAAAATTAAATGCTGAAATTATAAAACAGATGTTTTTAGGGAATGCATATCCAAAAATTATTGCAGACCCGAATGAAAAAATAAAAACAAATAAAGATGTTGTGGTGGGAGCGGGCTGGAAACCCGGCTGGTCAACCGATTACGACGCGGTTTTAACGGCGAAAAATAATAATGTAAAAACAATAATTAATTTAACAAACATTGATTATGTTTATGACAAAAACCCGGATGAATTTGCCGACGCAAAACCTATAGAAAAAATCGACTGGAAAAGCTTTGAACGAATTGTGGGAAATGAGTGGAAGCCCGGATTGTCTATGCCGTTTGATCCCAAAGCCTCAAAACTGGCAGCGCGCTTAAAATTGAAAGTAATAATGATAAATGGTAAAAATTTGGAATGCCTTGAAGATTTTTTAAACGGAAAGGAATTTGTAGGTACGATAATCCAGTAGCCTGTCATTGCGAGGAGCCCGCAGGTCGAAGATCCTGTAAGGGCGACGTGGCAATCTATAGTCCGTGCGCTCACTCTGGATTGCTTCGTCACTTCGTTCCTCGCAATGACGACTAATTATGAAAGAAAAGATTAAAAAAATAATTGGAAAAGTGATAAAAAGTCTAGTAAAAGAGCCGGTAGATTTTTCGGTTGAGATTCCCGGCGAAAAAAGCCACGGCGACTATTCTACAAATATTGCTTTGGTTTTGGCTAAAAAATTAGGTAAAACCCCGAAGGATGTTGCAGAAGAAATAAAATTAAAAATAAATAATAACTTATTTTCTAAAATAAAAGTTGCGGGACCAGGGTTTATAAATTTCTTTATTAATGACAAGTATTTTATTGATAATTTAAGAAGCGTTGATAAAAATTACGGAAAGGGAGATGAATTAAAAAATAAAAAATTAATTATTGATTATACAGACCCGAATATTTTAAAAGAGTTTCACATTGGGCATTTAATGAGTAATACGGTTGGCGAAGCATTATCGCGGATTTTTGAATTTCAGGGAGCAAAAGTAAAAAGAGTTTGCTATCAATCAGATGTTGGAATGGGAGTTGCCAAAGCTGTATGGGGAAAGCTAAAAATGCCCGAGTTTTCTTGGCAGGATGCTTATGTTTTTGGCTCTAAAAATTATGAGGAAGATGAAAACGCAAAAAAAGAAATTATAGAATTAAATAAAAAAAATTTTACAAGAAGTAATACAGAAATTAATAAACTTTACGACGAAGGCAAAAAAGAAAGCTTAAAGCGCTTTGGCGAAATTTATAAAAAACTTGGCACAAAGTTTGATTATTTTATTTTTGAAAGCCAAGTTGCGGAATCTGGAAAAAAAATTGTTAAAAAAGGTTTAAAAAATGGAATTTTTGAAAAGGGTGAAAATGGCGCAATTATTTTTAAAGGCGAAAAATACGGGCTTCACACAAGAGTTTTTATAAATTCTGAAGGCTTGCCGACTTACGAGGCAAAAGACTTGGGGCTGGCTGAAATAAAATATAAAAAATACGTTTATGACAAGTCTGTAATTGTTACGGGAAATGAAGTAAATGATTATTTTAAAGTAATGCTTTGCGTAATGGACCAGACGAATAAAAACCTGTCTGAAAAAACAAAACATATTGGCCACGGAATGTTGCGTTTGCCCGAAGGTAAAATGTCTTCAAGAACCGGAAAAATTATAACCGGCGAATCATTAATTGAAAAAGTTAAGGAGCTGATTGTGAAAAAAATGAGCGAAAGAGAAAAAAAACCCGCCTCCGCCATAGGCTCTGGCGAGGCAAGGGAAATTTCTGAAAAAGTGGCAATTGGAGCAATAAAATATTCAATTTTGAAACAATCAATTGGCAGCGATATTATTTATGATTTTAATAAATCAATTTCTTTTGAGGGAGATTCCGGGCCCTATTTGCAATATTCATACGCAAGAGCCAATTCGGTTTTAGAAAAAGCAAAAAAAGAAAAAGTTAAACCGTCTTTAAGCAAAACCCCGTCTGAAATTGGCCAGCTTGAAAAAGCAATTAGTTGTTTTCCCGAAATTGTTTTGAAAGCATGTAAAAATTACGAGCCCCATTTTTTGGTTTTGTATTTAACAGAACTGGCAGGAACATTTAACAGTTATTATGCAAAAAATAAAATTGTTGATAAAACAGATAAATTTTCCCCTTATAAAACGGCTCTTACAAAAGCATTTGCCCAAATTATGCAAAATGGAATGCGGATACTGGGAATGGAAACTCTAAATAAAATGTGAACATGATGAAACTAAATAATAAATACTATATATTGCGGCACGGCGAAGCCAAGTCAAATGTTGAAAATATTGTTTCGTGCTGGCCGGAAAAATTTAAAAATCCTCTGACTGAAAATGGGAAAGAAAAAATTAAAGAAGCGGCAGGCCAATTGAAAAATAAAAACATTAATTTAATTTTTTCTTCTGATTTGCTAAGAACAAAAGAGACGGCTGAAATTGCGGGAAAAATTTTAGGGGTAAAAGTTAAATTTGACAAAAGGTTAAGGGAAATTGGATTTGGAACTTTTAATTCAAAGCCAGCCGATGATTTTGAAAACTATTTTCATAATTTTAGCGATTTAAAAGACAGGATAAAAAATGGCGCGCCAAAAGGTGAAAACTATAAAGATGTTTCAAAAAGAGTTTTTGATTTTTTAAGGGAAATAAACAAAAAATATAAAGGGAAAAATATTTTAATAGTCAGCCACCAGGCTCCAATTATACTTTTGCGGGCAAAAATAAGGGATGCTGCCATATTAAGCAATATAAAAGAATTGGGAAAAGTTTTTGCAGAAAAAAGGGTTACAAAAGGCGAACTAATTGAGCTAAACTAAATTTATGTTTGATTTTCCAAAAAAAGAAGAAGAAATATTGAAATTCTGGCAGGATAATAAGATTTTTGAGAAGACACTGGAAAAAACAAAAAGATCCAAAAGTTTTGTGTTTTATGACGGTCCGCCTTTTGCAACAGGAACCCCGCACTACGGGCATTTGCTTCAAAGCGCGATTAAAGATGCCATCCCCCGCTACAAAACAATGCAAGGGTTTAATGTTTTGCGCCAATGGGGCTGGGATTGCCATGGGCTTCCTATTGAAAATATAGTTGAAAAAAAACTTGGCACAAAAGATAAGAAAGAAATTGCGGCAATGGGGGTTAAAAAATTTAATGATCTGTGCCGCGCGCAAATTTTTACTTTTATAAACGAATGGGAAAAAATTATTCCGCGCTTTGGTCGTTGGGCCGATATGGCAAATCCATATCGTACAATGGATTTTGATTATATGGAAGCCGAATGGCGGGCATTTAAAGAGCTATATAAAAAAGGTCTGATTTACGAAGATTACAGATCTATGCATATTTGCCCAAGATGTGAAACTACTTTGAGCCAGGGTGAAGTTGCCGAAGGATATAAAGATATAAAAGATTTGTCGGCAATAGTTGAATTTAAATTAGGCGGTAACAAAAATACATCATTTCTTGCTTGGACGACAACGCCATGGACTCTTTTGGGAAATGTGGCGCTTGCCGTTGGTGCGGATATTAAATATGTAACAATTGAAAAAAAGGATCAGGGGACAGGAAATCTTGTTAGATTTATTTTAGCTAAAGATCAGGTTGAAAAAATATTTTCAGGACAGGAATACAAAATTGTTGAAACTAAAAAGGGAGCTGATTTGGCTGGCTTAAAATATGAGCCGCTGTTTAATTATTATTCGAAAAATGAGAGTTTGAAAAATCGGGAAAATGGCTGGAAAGTTTTTTCTGCTGATTTTGTAAATACAGAAGACGGCACAGGCATTGTGCACATTGCTCCTGCTTTTGGAGCAGATGATATGGCGCTTGGCAAAGAAAAAAAATTGCCGTTTATCCAGCATGTTAAAATGGACGGGGCATTTAAAGAAGAACTAAATGAATTTGCAGGGCTTGATTTAAAGCCAAGGGCAAAAGACAAACCTGACGAGATACGAGAAGCAGATTTGACGATTGTAAAATATCTTGACGGAAAAAATCTTTTATTTAGTTCGGAAAAATACGAACACAGCTATCCGCATTGCTGGCGGTGCGATACTGCGCTTTTAAATTATGCCACAAGTTCGTGGTTTGTGGCGGTTGAAAAAATAAAGCCACAGCTTTTAAAAACCGCGAAAAAAATAAACTGGGTGCCCTCGCATATAAAAGAAGGAAGGTTTGGCCAGTGGTTGCAGGGAGCTATAGATTGGTCTATTTCGCGCCAGCGTTTTTGGGCAAATACAATTCCTGTATGGAGGTGCGATAAATGCAAAAAAGAAATTATTTTTGCATCTGCCTCAGAACTTGAAAAAGCAAGCGGAGTAAAAGTAACTGACCTGCATAAAGATGTTGTTGATGATGTTATTTTTGAATGCAGCTGCGGCGACAAAATGAAACGGGTGCCGGACGTGCTGGACACGTGGTTTGATTCGGGATCTGTGCCGTTTGCCACAAAAAGGCCCATTCCAGCTGATTTTATTGGCGAAGCGCAAGACCAAACCCGCGCATGGTTTTATTACCAACATGTGCTGGCAGGAGCGCTATTCAAAAAAGAGGCGTTTAAAAACTGTGTTGTTACGGGCATTGTATTGGCTGAAGACGGCAAAAAAATGTCTAAAAAACTGAAAAATTATCCAGATCCCATGGAAGTTATGAAAAAATACGGAGCCGATGCAATGCGTTTTTATATGTTGAGTTCTCCTGTAGTGCAAGCTGAAAATTTATCATTTTCAGAAAAGGGAGTTGGCGAAATTGTAAAAAAAAATATAAGCAGAATACAAAATGTTCTTGCGTTTTATCAGCTTTATGAAAATAATACGCAAACTTCAAGCAATAGCAAAAATATTCTTGACAGATGGATATTATCCCGTCTTAATAATTTAATAAAAGATGTTACAGAAGGATACGAAAATTATCGCATTGATATGGCAACGCGTCCGTTTGTTGACTTTATTGGTGATTTTTCCGTATGGTATTTACGGCGCAGCAGAGAACGCTTTAAAGAAGAAAACAGCGACAAGAAAGATGCTCTTGCAAGCTTGCGTTTTGTTTTACAATCTTTTTCTAAAATAATGGCTCCCGCAATGCCGTTTTTAGCAGAAGATATTTTTCAAAAAACAAAAGCAGAAAATGCGCCAGAATCTGTGCATTTAGAAAATTGGCCTAAAGTTGATAAAAAATTAATTGATAAAGATTTAGAAGAGAAAATGGATGAGGTTAGAAAAATTGTAAGTTTAGCTTTGGCTGAAAGAACCGCAAAAACTATTAAAGTCAAACAGCCGTTGGCCTCATTGAAAATTAAAAATATTAAATCAAAAATAAAAGACCGGAAAGAATTGCTGGCCTTGATAGAAGAAGAGGTTAATGTTAAAAAAATTATTTTTGATGATAAAATTAAAGACGAGGTTGAGTTGGATACAAATATTACAGAAGAGCTGGATGAAGAAAGAATAATAAGGGAAATAATAAGGGCAGTTCAAGCAGAAAGAAAAACACAAAATTTGGTTCCGCAAGATAAAATTTCTTTGGTGGAAATTTTAGCTTCTGAAAAAGAAAAGTATATAATAGAAAAAAATAAAGAGCTTTTGTTAAAAGAGTTCCGAGCTATTGAAATTTTTGTAAGAGAACAAGAAAGCCATGAAATAATTAAAATTAATTTAATAAAATAAAGAATTTTTAATGAAAATTTTAAAATCACCAGTTTTTCAGCTTTTTACATTTGTTGCAGGATCGCTAATCTTGCGTTTCATTTTGGAGCAATTTATAGATGAGCATTATGGTTTTTGGATAAGGATAATATCTATAATAATAATTTTGTTATTTGGCGCGCTTTTTGTTTTAAAGGGAACGGCAAAAATTATAGAAGAAACGACCGGAGTTTTGAGCCATAAAACAAAATTGGCAGGCGGATTGTTGCAGTCTTTGGGCACTGCATTTCCGGATATGATACTTGGAATTGTGGCAGCTCTAATTAGTTTGCGCTTAATAAACACGGATTATGCCATGGCAATTAATTATGCCATCATTGCGGCAGCCACTACGTTTGGATCCAATATTTATAATATCGGGCATGCTGTTTGGTGTGTTTTTAGGCAGAATTTATCCAATAAAAATGGAAAACGGATATTAATGTTTCCTTATATAAAAAATTTGGGAATGGTTACGCCAATAAAAGACCATAAAATAAAACCCAATTTAAAGGAGTTTGATACTTCAATAGACATACTCAATGTTTTAACGCTTTTAACAGCCACAGTGGCGGTTTCAATGGTTTTATTTGGCAGAATTTCTGATGCGCCGTCTGGAATAGAGGGAGATTTGTACCAACTAATAAGACCCGTCGGTTTAGTTATTTTAATCCTTTGTGTCTTTGCCATGTTTTATTTTAGGAAGTCAGAAAAGGTGGAAGAACGTTTAGCGGAAGACGAAGAAGAAAATTATTACAGCAAAAAATCTAATTTTACGATACTGGCGCATTTATTTTTTTCCGGCATAGCAATTTTATTTGCGGCAGAAACTATGGTTCATGCGGTTAAAGTGTTTTCCGATTTAACAGGGCTGCCGTTTGTTATGACAGGAGTTTTTGCAGGAATTATCGGGTGTCTTGGCGAAATGATTGTTATTCATAACTTCACCATAAATCCAAAAGGCAGGCTTGGAGACGCAATTGTCGGAGTTTCTATGGACAATATTGTAACCACAATGGGAGCGTCTATTGTGGCTATAATGGGGGGCATATTTTTGGGAGGAAATGCCCTTATCTTGATATTTATAATTATTTTAGCATTAAACACAATGCTTATCTGGCAAATTTCAAAACTTAAAAATTATTTTTTAATTCCATAGATTAATTTTAAAACTATGACCGTTCGTTATAGAACCAAAGGTTTTGTTTTTAAAAGGGCGGAAAGGAATGAAGCAGATCAGACTTTTTCGATTTTTACTAAAGATTTTGGCAGGCTTGAATTAAAAGCAAAATCCATAAGGAAAATTACTTCAAAATTGAGGGCCGGTATTGATATATTTTATTTTTCTGAAATTGAATTTATACAGGGCAAAAACGACAAGACTCTCACTGATGCCTTAAAGATCAAAAAATTTAATGCAGGCATAAAAACTTTAAGCCAAATTTCAGATGTATTGGACAATTTTATAAAAGGCCAGGAAAAAGACGAAAAAACGTTTGACTTATTGAATGAAACTTTTGACAAAATAGACAACAAACTGGCTTTTCAGTATTTTTTCTGGAATTTTGCGTCTTTACAAGGGTATCGTATAGAAGTTGAAAATTGCGCCGATTGCAAGAGTAAATTAAATCCATACAATATTTATTTTTCCGCCAAAGACGGAGGAGTCGTCTGTAAAAATTGCGCGAGCCCCGCCCTTACACGGAATTTAGCGCAGATTTTTCCGCAAAAGATAAATTCGGACATTGTAAAAGTTTTGCGGCTGATTTTAAAAAAAAACTGGCAAACCGTGTCCAAACTGAAAATTGAACCAAAATCACAAAATTTATTAGAAGAAATTTTACAAAATGCCGCGCATTCATTTTGCCCCGCGCATTGCTGATGATATAATTAAAATAAATAAGCATAAAATTTTAATATGAATAAAAAAACAACTTTCATAATTTTAACCGTAATGCTGGCTGTAGGGCTTGTTATTTTTCTGCTTTACAGGTCAAGCATGTTTTCAAAAGGAATTTTACGCTTGGAAATATTGGGCCCGGAAATGGCAAAAATTGGAGATGAAATAGAATATGTAGTCAGATATAAAAATAATGGAAATTTTACGCTGGAAAAACCGAAATTAATTTTTTATATGCCGGAAAATTCTCTAACTGAAGATGGCAAAACAATAATCAACCAGGATTTAAAAGATATTTATCCTGGCGGGGAAGAGATTGTAAAAATAAAAACCAGACTCTTGGGAAAAGAAGGGGACCTAAAAACCGCCAAAGCATCTTTGTCTTACACTCCTAAAAATTTAACTGTAAAATACGAGTCAGACACAACTTTTACCACTAAAATTGATTCTGTGCCCGTTACGCTGGACTTTGATTTGCCGTCGAAAGCGGAAAAAGGAAAAAGCTTGCAATATTCAATAAATTACTTTTCCAATGTTGATTATCCGCTTGAAAATTTGAGCTTAAAAATTTCCTTTGCGTCTGGGTTTGATTTTTCGTCATCAGATCCGGTATCGTTGGACAATTCAGAATGGAAACTACAAACTTTAAATAAGGCGCAGGGCGGAAGAGTAAGCATAAAAGGAAATATTTCAGCCGATGCCAGCCAAAATTTAACTTTTTCCGCTGAACTTGGAATGAAGCAAAATGGAAATTTTATTGTAATAAAGCAGGCAACCAAAGATGTGCAAGTTATACAGCCGTTATTGCTTATTACCCAGCAAATTAACGGGTCATCAGATTATGTTGCTTCGCCGGGCGAAACTTTGAATTATCAGATTTTTTTCAGAAACATTGGATCTACTCCGTTTGATAATTTGTTTGCAGTTGTAAAAATTGACGGCTTAGCTTTTGATTTGCCGTCTTTGCAGGTTCAAGACGGCCAAGCGCAGTCAAACGACAATATGATAGTTTGGGATTCAACGCAGGCACCACAGCTTAGACGGCTTGATGTGCAACAACAGGCAGAAGTTGATTTTACAATTAAAGTAAAAAGTGATTGGCTGCCGTCTGTTTCAGATTCTGAAAATGCAGTAATAACAGACACTGTAAATATTTCCCAAATTACCCAAAAATTTACAACAAAAGTAAATTCGGGGCTGGCAATTTCTCAAAAAGGATATTATAAAGATTCTGGTATTTCAAATTCCGGGCCCATACCGCCCAAAGCAGGCAAAACAACAACATACGCAATAAATTGGGAAATAAAAAATTATTTTAGCGATGCAAAAAATGTTAAAGTTAAAGCAACTTTGCCAGCAGGAGTAAGCTTGACCGGAAAAATTACTCCGCAAGATGAGTCTGCAAATTTTTCGTATGATTCGGCCAGCCATGAAATTGTCTGGTCCGCTGGAGATATTTTAGCGGGCACAGGAGTAAACGGAGATCCTGTGACGCTTTCTTTCCAAATTTCTTTAACTCCAACAAACTCCCAAAAAGGGTCTGCAGCGCAAATTATAGAGCAAGTTCAAATTTCAGGAGAAAATCAGTTTACAAATACTTTAATAACTGCCCAAGATTCTGGCATAAGCACCAGCCTGCCAGACGACTTTTCCAACTCCGGCGGCGGAATAGTGCAATAAAATAAAACAAATTATGAAAAAAGAAAATAATCAAGAATTAATGGAGAAAATTGTATCTTTATGCAAGCGGAGAGGTTTTGTGTTTCCAGGATCAGAAATTTACGGAGGCTTGGCAAACTCGTTTGACTACGGACCGTTGGGAGTTGAATTAAAAAATAACATAAAAAATTTATGGTGGAAAAGATTTGTGCATAAAAGAGATGATTTGATTGGAATTGATGCCGCCTTAATAATGAACCCAAAAGTTTGGCAAGCAAGCGGGCATTTGGAAACTTTTTCAGACCCGTTGGCTGAGTGTAAAAAGTGCCACCACAGATTTCGCGCAGACAAAATTGACGGTAAAAAATGCCCTGATTGCGGAGGAGAACTTACAGCATCAAAGCAGTTTAATTTGATGCTTAAAACTTTTTTGGGGCCAGTGGAAGATGCAGAAAATACAGTTTATTTCAGGCCGGAAACAGCGCAAGCAATGTTTGTGGATTTTAAAAATGTTTTGGACACAACTCGCAAAAAAATTCCTTTTGGAATTGCTCAAATTGGAAAAGCTTTCAGAAATGAAATCACTCCGGGAAATTTTATTTTTAGAACGCGCGAGTTTGAACAAATGGAAATTGAATATTTTATCAAAGAAGAAGAATGGGGGGAAGTTTTTGAAATGTGGCAAGAAGAAATGTGGTTTTGGATGACGGATGTTTTGGGATTGAATAAAAAAAATATCCACGAGCTTAATGTTCCAGAAAAAGAGCTGGCGCATTATTCCAAAAAAACAATAGATTTTGAATATGAATTTCCCTTTGGAAAAGACGAGCTTTATGGATTGGCCTACAGAACAGATTTTGATTTAAAAAATCATTACAAAGAGCCTCCGTATGAAGACGCAGAAACGGGCGAAAAATTTTATCCGAATGTTATTGAGCCGACTTTTGGAGTGGACAGGTCGGTCTTAGCAGTCTTGTGCGATGCCTATACAGAAGAAAAAGACAGGGTTGTTTTGAAGCTAAAGCCAAGCTTGGCGCCATATAAAGTAGCCATATTTCCATTGTTAAAAAATAAACCGGAACTGGTGGCAAAAGCGAGAGAAGTTTATAATATGCTAAGAAAAGAATTTAATGTTGCTTTTGATGACAGGGGGAATATTGGAAAGCGATATTATTCCCAAGATGAAATTGGAACTCCATTTTGCTGCACAATAGATTTTGATACGCTTGAAAATGACACCGTAACATTGAGAGACCGCGATACAACAAAACAAGAAAGAATAAAAATTTTAGAAATATCAACATGTATAAAAAAACAACTTTAAAAAACGGCTTGAGGCTAATAACAGTTCCAATAGAAAGCGCCAATAGTGTTACTGTTTTGATTTTGGTGGGTACGGGATCAAAACATGAAACAAAAGATATAAATGGAATTTCCCATTTTTTAGAGCATATGTTTTTTAAAGGAACAGAAAAACGCCCCAATACTTTAAATATTGCCGAAACATTAGACAGAGTGGGCGGAGAATACAATGCTTTCACTTCAAAGGAAGTTACCGGATTTTGGGCAAAGGTGGATAAAAAACACGTTGATATTGCCTTGGACTGGATTTCTGATATGTTTTTGCATTCTAAGTTTGATGAAATTGAAATAAATAGAGAAAAAGGAGTAATAGTTGAAGAATTAAATATGTATTTAGATACTCCAACAGCATATATTGGAGAATTGTGGGAGGAATTGCTTTACGGAGATACTCCGGCGGGCTGGAGAATTTTGGGAACAAAAGAAAATATTTTAAATTTTGACAGAGAAAAAATTACAGATTATTACAAAAACCATTATTCGGTAGAGAATACAATAGTTTGCGTTTCAGGCGGCATAGACGGAAATATTGAATCAAAACTGGAAGAATATTTTAAAGATATTAAAAAGGGAAATGCTGAACCAAAATTAAAAATAAAAGAAGAACAAAAAGAGCCGGAAATTTTAATACGCAATAAAAAAACCGACCAAACGCATTTTTGCCTGGGAGTTAGAGCTTATAATTTATTTCATCCTGACAAATACGCCTTAACTTTGCTTAGTATAATTTTGGGAGGCAATATGAGCTCCAGATTATTTATTAAAGTTAGGGAAAGAAACGGACTGGCCTATCATATTCACACAGTTGCCGACGACGCAACTGATGCAGGATATCTGGTAACCCAAGGGGGAATTGACCATAAAAATTTAGAAAAGTGCGTTCAGTTGATTGTGGAGGAATACAAATCTTTCAAGGAAAATAAAATTGACGGCCAGGAATTACAAAAAGCAAAAGATTATTTAAAAGGAACTACGTCCCTTTCTTTGGATTCCTCCGATGCTCAAGCCTCTTTTTACACTGCCCAAGAATTACTGGAAGGAAAAATTATGACCCCGGAGGAAAAATTTAAAAAAATTGACGCAATTACCGTTGAAGACATCCAAAGAGTAGCCAATGATATATTTACTCCTGAAAAATTAAATTTGGCAGTTCTCGGCCCGTTTGAAGAAAAAGATTCTGAAAAACTTAAAAATTTGTTGAAATTATAATGGAGAAAGAAAATATTTTAGATATTTCGTGGGAAACTATAATAAAAATTTTTGTAGCAATTTTTATTTTTTATATTATTTATTTGGCCAGAGAAGTGGCTCTTTGGTTTTTATTTGCGTTGGCCATTTCAATTTTGCTTGATCCTGCAATTAACTTTTTTAAAAAAATCCATATACCAAGAATTTTCGCAATACTTATAGTTTATCTGTCAATTTTTGGCATTCTTGGGCTTTTAATATATATTACCGCTCCAATTTTTATTTCAGAAATGCGGCAATTTTTGCAATACTTGCCGGAATATTTTGAACAAATCAGCCCCGTTTTAAGACAATTTGGAATTGATACTGTCCAAAATTTTGACGATTTTACAGAAGCTTTTTCCTCATATTTACAGCAAAGTTCTCAAAGCATTTTAAAAGCTCTAATGGTCTTTTTTGGCGGAGTTGCATCTACGATATCAATTTTAACAATGGCTTTTTTCCTTTCTTTGGAAGAGAAAGGGACAGAAAAAGTTTTATTGCTTCTTTTCCCATCTAAATTTGAAGATCAAATAAAATCTATTTTTGAGAAAGTTCAGAAAAAAGTTGCCGGCTGGTTTGGCGCCAGGCTGCTGGCCTGCCTTTTTGTGGGGATTGCCTCGTATATTGTTTTTTATATATTCGGGATCAAATATGCTTTTATTTTAGCTTTAATATCCGGTTTTTTAAATTTTATACCTTATATTGGCCCATGGATAACAAGCATTTTACTGATTGCGCTTATTATAGTTTCTTCCGGCTCATGGCTGACCGTTCTTTATGTTTTAATCGCAATAACAATAGTCCAGGAGATAGAAAACAAACTCTTAACGCCCATGTTAATGAAAAAAATGACCGACATTCCGCCGGTTTTAGTTTTGGTTTCTTTATTGCTGGGAGCTCAAATTTTTGGGGTTTTAGGAATGATTTTTGCAGTGCCGATTTTCGGAATACTTTATGAATTTACAAAAGATTTTTTGGAAAAAAGAAGAGAAGGAGCAACACCTGAGTAAATATTTAGGTAAGTGTCATTCCCGCGAAAGCGGGAATCCATAATTTTATGCCTACACTCTGGATTCCCAATCAAGTTGGGAATGACAATATGTAAATACAAATAATTACAACTACCGCTTGAGTGGAAACTCTCCAAAACATGGAGATTTTTTTATATTTTAGGAAATGAATTTTTTCGCTATGAATATTTTTGTGCATTTTTAAAATTTTATTTGGGAGAATAGAATTTAAAACAGTCAGACCGTCAGGCAAAATTGCAAAAAACGCGCAGATATAAATTATGGGAAAGTTTTTTGAGAACAAAAAAATAAACAAAATGCCAAAAGTAAAATCCAGTAAAACTTTAAATATTTCAGTGCGCGCTTTTGCCCACTGTTTTTCTTTGATATTCTCAACCCCGTATTCCGCATGGGGAATAAAATCCAAAAAATAATGGCTCAAGAATGCCAGCACGATTGCCAGAACAGGGCTTGAAACTTTTTGGCCGGTTAATGCCCCCAAAAGCATATGTACAAATAAAATCATTGAAATTTGGCTAAAAAGTAATAGAATTAGATAATTATCTTATTATGCCAAAAAAATATTATATTACAACTAGTATACCCTACACAAATGCGCCTCCGCATATTGGGTTTGCATTGGAAATTGTGCAGGCCGATGTTTTAGCGCGTTATTTTAGAACTGCCGGCAGAGATGTTTTTTTCTTGACCGGAACCGACGAACACGGTCTAAAAACATTAAGGGCGGCTGAGGTGGCCGGCAAAAGCACAATAGATTTTGCAGACGAGGTTTCGGGCAAGTTTGCAGAACTGGCAAAAACTTTGAATATTTCAAATGATGATTTTATAAGAACCACCGATGAAAAAAGGCATAAGCCCGCGGTTTATAAGCTTTGGGAAAAGTATATAAAAAACGGAGACATTTACAAAAAGAAATATAAAGGCTTTTATTGCGCAGGATGCGAGGCGTTTAAAACTGGAAAAGAAATAATTGGCGGCGAATGTATAATCCACCAAAAGCCGGTTGAAATAATTGAAGAAGAAAATTACTTTTTTAAGCTTTCAAAATATCTGCCGGAAATTAAAAAAATAATTGGAAAGGAAAAAATAAAAATTGTTCCAGAATCCAAAAAAAACGAAGTTTTGGGAATGATCGGAAACGGCATTGAAGACGTGAGTTTTTCAAGAATGAAGGATAAATATTGGGGGTGGCCTGTGCCAAACGATCCTTCGCAAAATTTATATGTTTGGCTGGACGCCTTGCCAAATTATATTTCAGCCCTTGGATACGGAAGCAATGAAAAACAGCTTAAAAAATATTGGCCCGTTAATGTTCATTGCATTGGAAAAGACATAGTAAAGTTCCATGCTATTTATTGGCCGGCAATGCTTTTGTCTGCCGGTCTTGATTTGCCAAAATCAATTTTTATACATGGTTTTATAAATGTGGGCGGACAGAAAATGTCTAAGAGTTTGGGAAATGTTATTGATCCGTTTGAATTGGTAAAAAAATATGGAGCAGATGCTGTGCGTTATTATTTGCTGCGGGAAATTCCCTCAACAGAAGACGGTGATTTTTCTTTCGAAAAATTCAAGCAAAGATACAATGCGGATTTGGCAGGAGGAGTCGGAAATTTGGTTGCTAGAGTTTTAGGAATATCAGCGAAAATTTCGAATTTCGAATTTCGAATTTCGGATAAATTTGAAAATAAAGAATTAAAAAAGCAAATAAAAAGTACAAAAAAACGAGTTGCGAAAAAATTAGAAGAATTTAAATTTAATGAGGCGTTAGCAAGCGTTTGGGGATTAATCAGTTTTTGCGATAAATATATCAATGAAGAAAAGCTGTGGGAAACAAAAAACCCTAAAGTTATAAACGATTTGTTTTTTACAATAAAAGAAATTGCCGGATTTTTAAGGCCTTTTTTGCCCGAAACATCGGAAAAAATTATGCGTCTCTATTCAGGGCAAGCTAAGCCGGAAATATTATTTCCAAGGCTGCAGGAAAAATAGTCGCTCCTGCCTCGTGCCTTTGACAAATTTTAATATATTTGCTAAGATGTCCTTATGGCAATCACAAAATCAGCTAAAAAAGCTATCAGGCAATCGGTCTCCAGAAAGGAGCATAACGTTGCCTATAAAAACAAAATAAAGGCTTTAGTAAAACAAGCTCGAGCTTTTGTTGCGGCAAAAAAAAACAGCGATGCAAAAAAACTTCTGCCAGATATTTATGCAGCGTTTGACAAGGCGGCCAAGGTTGGAATTATCAAAAAAAATAACGCTTCAAGACATAAATCAAGGTTAACAAAACTCATAGACAAAAAGATCTAACGCGGTTTCTGGTTCAACTTTCCCGGTTTTGATATCCAAATCTATCTGAAAAATTTTCCGGTAGATTTTTTTTAATTCTGGCATTGAAAACTGGCCGCATAAACTGTAAGTTTTTTGCGCAACAAAAGGGTGAAGCCCGGATTTTTTTACAATTATCTGGTACTGATTTTTTTTATCAATCAACTCTTTTATAATCAATAAATTTTTAAATTGGTAAGCAATCATGCTCAATAAATAAAGAGTATTGTCGCCGCCGTCTAAATGCTCGTGAAGCAAAGATAGCGCCAACTTTTTATTTTTTGAGGCCAAGGCGTCAATGGTTTTAAAAATATCATTTTCAATGCCGGGCGCAACCAGCTGCTCAACATCTTCTTTTTTTACAGCTCCTCCTGCTCTATAATTTGCCAGCTTGTTTATTTCGTTTGCCATGCGCCATAAATCTGTTTTTACACAATTTGCAAGCAAATCCATAGCGAAAGAATCAATTTTTGTTTCGGTTTTTGAAAATTCCGCAACAATCCATTTTTTTAAATTAGCAGGTTTTAAGCAGCCAAATTCCTGGCACGTTGCGCATTTTAAAAGGGTTTTAAAAAACTTTGCCCGTTGGTCTGCAGGACAATCTTCGTAAATGACAATTATATCTTTTAAATTTTCCAAGCCCTTAATATTCTCTAAAAATTCTTCTTGAAATTTTACGTTTGAAAAAACATTATTCAAAACTATTAGTTTTTTTTCCGCAAACATTGAGCTTACCCTGAAATTACTGTAAAAATCCTTGAAACTTGCTTCTTTGGCATTTATGTAAATTAAATTCAGTCCGGATTTGTGGACTTTTTTATAACCCAAAATAATCTCTTCTAACTTCCTTTTTGACCTGTAAGAATCTTCCCCGTACAAAAATATAATCATAGTTTTTGGCAGTGGGGACAAAAAAATGCCGAACGCTGGGCAACTTTGATTCGCTTTATTTTTGTTCCGCACTTGCGGCATTTTTGGTTTTCCCTTTTATAGGCTTTTCTTTCTGTATCAAAATCTCCTTTAGTGCCGTCCGGCTTTCTGTAATCAGAAAAGCTTTCTCCTCCCAATTTTACGCCTAATTCTAAAACTTTTTTAATTGCTTTATATAAAGATTCTAATTCTTTTTCAGACAATTTTGCAACACTTTTTCCAGGATGTATTTTTGCATGCCACAAAGCCTCGCTGGCATAAATATTTCCAACGCCCGCAATTACGCCTTGATCCATTATAATTTGCTTAATTTTTCCGTGTTTATCTTTTAAAACTTCTTTAAATTTATTTAAATTAAATTTTTTATCCAATGGCTCGGGTCCGATTTTTTTAAATTCTTTTTTTAAATTTTCTGTTTTCCATAATTCAACTTTTGCAAATTTTCTGGCGTCGGACAAGGCAAGCATCAATCCGTTGTCTAAAAAAAATATTAAATGCAAAAAACGGTTATACGGATCATTCAACGGCCCCTCTTTCACGGGCACCCACTTTTCACCTTCAGCTTTCCACTTTCCAACTAAAAAATGCCCTGTCATTTTCATGTGCACCAGCAAAGAATAATTTTCAGATAAGTCAAAAATAACATTTTTTGCCCTGCGCCAGATTTTTTTTATTTTTTTATTTTTTATTTCTTTTTTAAACAGTTTAAAATCTTTCGGTTTTTTTACAATTTTCTCCCAATCTGACCACACATCAACAAAGGCCCGGCTAAGGACCTTTTTATTCAAACCGTTTACAGTTGTTTGCACTTCAGGCAATTCGGGCATTATATATTTTCTATATTATTTATATTTTTTTTATTTTTTGCTTTACCTGCTTTTTTCCTTAAATTTTCCAGCCCTTCCTTTAATTGGCGCGTTTCCAATTCCTTGTCTTTAGCTTTCGCGGAAAGCGCTTCTAACTGCCTTACCAATCTTTCCAGCTCTATAGTTCTGTTTTTTACTTTTTGTTCTAGAGCATTTATTATTACCTGCAAATCTTGCGTTTTGGCTTGCACTTTTATGCCAACAAATTTTTCCGCATTCTCTTGCTGCTCGCGGCTTTTCTGCAATTCTTCGGCTATTTTATTAAAAACTTTTGCAAGCTCGGCAAATTCATCTTTAGTTTCCAAGTAAACTCTGCTGGAAGAATTTCCCTTGCTTAATTCTGTTGCTTTTTCCAGTAATTCCTTTAAAGGAGAAACTAAATTTTGACCGCTTGCAAAACCAAAGAAAAAAACATAAATACCTAAAATTCCAATAACAATATAAAATCCTATGTCAAATTTATCAAAATTAAGGGCTGTAACATAACTTAAAGCCACAAATACAGATATGGCAAAAATGCCGGCTAAAATTATGGGAACTGCTATTTTAAATTTTAATTTTGCCATATATAATCATAAATTTTATTTATGCGATAAAAGAGACAGGCGCTCAACTAATGAATTGAATTCTAAAGCGTATAATTTTTCTTCAACTTTTATTTTATCAAATTTTCCAAACTCGCAATCTTTCAAAACAAAATCTATTTTTACATCATTTTTCATTTCCACAAGTTCGCGTGACATAAGCGCGTTTTCTTTATTTTGTCTTAACGCTTCTTTTACCTTGGGCTTTAAAACAGCCGTGTCTGTTAAAAGTTCATCGTACAAATTTTCTATGCTGTTGTATTTTTGGATAATCTCTGCCGCTGTTTTTTTGCCGATTCCCGCAACGCCGGGAATATTATCTGAAGGGTCGCCAGTTAAAGCCTTAAAGTCATTCATCTGATCCGGCTTTACGCCAAACCTTTCTACTACTTTATTTATATCATAGATTATCGTGTCTTTAATACCCTTTCCTAAAGTATAAATTTTTATTTTTTCATTTACCAGCTGCAAGCTGTCCATATCTCCGGTTAAAATAAATATCTCTAAATTATTATTTTGTAAAAGCGCTAATTTAGAAATAGTCGCGATTAAATCATCTGCCTCAAAACCGTCTTTTGCAAAAACAGGAATTTTAAAAGCTTCTAAAACTTCTTTTACAATTGGAATTTGGGTAACAATTCCTGAAGGAGTCAAAGGCCTTTGGGCTTTATAATCTAAAAATTTTTCGTGCCTGAAAGTTTTGGCTTTTGTGTCAAAAGTTGCGACAACATATTCCGGATTTAAATCTTTTATTGCTTTAAACAAAGTCAGCAAATACCCATAAACAGCTCCGGTTTCCTGTCCGTTTTTCATTGCCAGCGGAGGCAAGGCATGAAACGCCCGATGCAACAGCGCATTTGAGTCTATAATAATCAGTCTTTTTTTATCGTCCATTATATATCATATCACGTTTTAATATTTATTTCTCTAGTTTTTTCATCGACAAATGTAAAATTTATTTTTATAAAATTTTTGGGCAGGTATTTTTTAATTTTTTCTGGCCATTCAATTGCCACAATATTTTCCGGGTTTGAAATTATTTCTTTAAAACCCAATTCTAAAATTTCCTCGGACTTATTTATTCTATAACAATCAAAATGAAAAAGCCTTTTATTCGTTAAAATTGACGACCGTCCATTTTTTGGAATACAAAATTTTCTGTAAATTATAAATGTGGGGCTTAAAATTTTTTCTTTTATGCCAAGCCCTTTCGCAAAGCCCTGCAAAAAAGTTGTTTTTCCTCCGCCTAAATTTCCATGTAGAGCAATAACAACAGCGGTTTTAGATTGCTTCGTCGCTACGCTCCTCGCAATGACGAGCGCGAAATCTTGACCAAGTTTTTGCGTTTGCTTATAATTTTTTGTTGTATATTTTTTTAGCATAACTTAAAAAATTTGACTTTAAAAACAAATTCGTTTAGTGTGTAAAAATACCTGCCTCGCAGAATCAAGGCGGGAAGAAAAAATATGGAACTTCAAGAAGCAAAACAAATTATTACCGAGGCAAAAAATATTTATTTAATTCCCGAAGAAACTCCTGAAGCAATAACCTCTGTGCTAGCCCTTTTTTATACTTTAAAAGAAATGGGCAAAAATGTAAACCTGTTGCTGGAAAATTTGCCTGAAAATTTAAAATTTTTATCGCCATCTTTGGATTTTATTTCTTACCCGAAAAACTTTGTAATTTCGGTTCCAAACAATATCGCCAATGTGTCTCAAATTTTTTACGAAAAAAACGACGAGGCTTTAAAAATACACTTAACTGTAGAAAATGGTAATATTAAAAAAGATAACATTGCGTTTTATTTTGCCGAAACAAAACCCGACCTTATTATAACCCTAGGAATAAAAGATTATACCGAACAATTAAAAGGCAGGCTGAATACTTTTGGATTTTTACTTGACTCGCCCATTTTAGATATTGACAGCACTCCGACGGGCTCAGTGCAAGAAAACAAAAAATTTGGTAAAATAAACTTACTGGAAGACAATCCTTTGTTTGAAATTATTATGCGTTTAATAAACAATTTACATTAAATATGGAAGACGTAAAAAAATTATTGGGATCGGTGGCAATTTCTCCAAAAATTATTGAAGAAACAGATAAGGGGGTAAAAGACATTGAAGGATTTAAAAATAAAATAGAAGAATATCTCTCCCAAAACGTTACTGAACTTTTAGATGTTATTTTATATGGAGCAATAGCGCTTGATACTTCAGACATCCACGTTGAGCCGGAGCAAGAAAAATCAAGACTAAGAATTAGATTGGACGGCATCCTGCAAGATGTTGTTTTTTTTGACCGAAATATTTACCGCCATTTAATTTCCAGATTAAAGTTGCTTTCAAAATTAAAATTAAACATTACAGACAAGCCTCAAGACGGCAGGTTTACAATTGGCGTTAAAGATTTGTTAATTGAAATAAGAACTTCCAGCTTGCCGGCCGAATACGGCGAATCAATTGTAATGAGAATTCTAAATCCAAAAAGCTTGATCAGTTTGGAGGACCTTGGCTTGCGCGAAGACTTGTATAAAATTTTTCAGAAAGAAATTGAAAAGCCAAATGGAATGATAATCGTTACCGGCCCCACGGGATCGGGAAAAACAACCACGCTTTACGCATTTTTAAAAAAAATACAAAATCCTGAAATTAAAATTATCACAATTGAAGACCCAATTGAATATCATTTGGCGGGAGTTTCGCAAACGCAAGTCGCTCCGGAAAAAGGCTATGATTTTTCAGACGGATTAAAAAGCATTGTACGGCAAGATCCCGATGTTATTCTGGTTGGAGAAATAAGGGACTTGGAAACCGCAAAAATAGCCCTGCAAGCGTCTTTAACCGGGCATCTGGTACTTAGCACTTTGCATACAAATGATGCGGCTGGGACCATCCCAAGGCTTGTGGACATTGGTACAGACGCTTCGTCAATTGCATCGGGGTTGAAAATGGCAATTGCCCAAAGATTGGTCAGAAAAATCTGCCCAAAATGCAAAGCCAAAAAAGGCGGCTGCGAATATTGCAATTTTACAGAATATAAAGGCAGAATGGGCTTATACGAAGTTCTCTTGGTTGACGCTGAAATGGAAAAATTTATTTTAACCAATCCGCCGGTTTCTGAAATCAAAAAATTAGCCATACAAAAAGGCATGGTCACAATGTACCAATCTGGATTGCTGGCGGTAAAAGAAAAAAAGACAACATTGCAAGAAGTTAAACGCGTTGTGGAAGAAGACGAATCGCTTTAACAAAAAAAACGGCTCTGGGGTTGGAGGTAGTTTTATTGTCTGGGACAATAAGAAAGATTTTTTTGAGGAGCGGTCGAGCCGGAGCAAGACCGTCCGAAGCTGAAAAAAATCCAAATAAATACCTCCAACTCCAGAGCCGTTTCCGGTGTATTTTTCAATATCTTTAATATTAGCATTTTTTAAAGTATATGTCAAGAGTTTTAGACCAAAAACCCGCCAAAGAAGATGAAGCGCTAGATTCTGCTTTAAGACCTAAAATTTGGGCTGATTACATTGGCCAAGAAAAAATTAAGGAAAATATAAGAATAATTTTAACTGCCGCAAAGCAAAGAGGTCAAAGTCCGGATCATTTGCTGTTTTATGGAAATTCAGGATTGGGAAAAACTACGCTGGCTCAACTGGTGGCTATGGAAATGGGTAAAGAAATAAAAATTTCATCAGGTCCGGCGATTGAACGCGCTGGCGATTTGGCTGCAATTTTGACAAATTTAAACGATGGCGATGTTTTGTTTTTAGATGAAATCCATCGCATCAGCAACACAGTTGAAGAATATTTATACCCGGCAATGGAAGACTACAAACTAAATTTAATTTTGGGCAAAGGCCCGATGGCGCGAACAATGGAGTTAAAGCTGCCTAAATTTACTTTAATTGGAGCAACAACAAGGCCGGCGCTATTGTCTGCTCCGCTAAGAAACCGCTTTGGCGCCATTTTTCAGCTTGATTTTTATAAACCAGAAGATATTGAAAAAATAATTGAAAGATCTGCTAGAATTTTGAATATACAAATAGAACCAGATGCCGTAAAAGCTGTTGCCGAACGTTCGCGCTTTACTCCTCGCGTTGCCAACCGGCTTTTAAAAAGGGCCAGAGATTTTGCCGAAGTCCAGTCGGACGGAAAAATTACAAAAGAAATATCAGCGAAGGCGCTGGAATCTTTAGATATAGATAAAATGGGTTTAGAACTCGGAGACAGAAAAATTTTGCTGGCGCTTATTGAAAAATTTGACGGAGGTCCGGTTGGGCTTCAAACCTTGTCGGCTGCTGCTATGGAAGAAGAAGACACAATTTTAGATATTTACGAACCGTATTTAATGCAAATGGGATTTATTGAGCGAACGCCCCGTGGCAGAATTGCCTCAAAAATGGCTTATGAACACCTCGGCATAAAAATAAAAAACTCTCAAAGCCAATTAATTTAAATCTGGCTGTTGTCATTGCGAGGAGGCTCGCAAGCCGACGTGGCAATCTATAACTCTGGATTGCCACGCTCGTCGCCCAAAGGGCGAACTTCGCTTGCAATGACAATGCAAAAAAAACGCGCCCCTCATTTCGCTTTCGCGAAATTCGGGGCACTTATTGTTTTACTCGCGAGAACTTTGTCCTCGCCTACTTGAACTTTCAGCCCATCCCGCCGCCATCGCCGGAGTAAATGCTCCAGCGGGTCTGATCAGCGTACTGCTCGAAGATCTTGTCGGTCGCCAGAGCCGAGCCGTCGGGACGCTTGGCGCTGATGCCAGCATCTCCCGAAAGCTGCGCTCGCAAATATCCATACTGGATATCGTCGCGCGCATCGGCGCGAATCTCAAAGCTGTAAGTATTTCCTACGGGGCTGGTGAGCAAAAGGCCGTCAAAGACAACCTGCTCGTTCACCAACTCGCCCGCCACCGAGCCGTCGAAAATGCCGTCGCTGTTGGTGTCCCAGTGCATCACATAATTAGTGAAACTGGACAGATCACCTTGGGTAGCCGTGATAGCCACATGGGTGATGTACATCAAGCTGGTACTGGAAGCCGTGAAGGCCTCCAAAACCAAATCCGGCGTTCCCGGCTCCACAGTCTGCCAGTTTGGCGAAGCGGTCGGGATCTCTTTGACCACCAGCTCGTGATCAGCGGACTTAAACGAGAACAGAGTGGCGACGTTGGTGTAAAGCCGAATTTGCGCTCCTGTGGCTGGCGCCGTGCCATTGACCATAGTGCCCTGCAAGGGCTTACCGGTTTCCGTGTTCACTGCGTTCAGCCCCGACGTATCGAAGGCCAATTGCAGATGGTCAGAAACTGGCACGGCAACGATGTCGCCACGCACCTCGTATCGGCCGTCAGGCATGTCTGCATCGGCAAGATTAAAACTGAGCTTGCCGTTGGACACGGTTCCGGCGCTACAAACACTCACGTCGAAAACATCGTCCCAGTTGGTATCTGCCCACAAAGAGTAAGCCGCATCATCGAGATCACCCTGTTGAGCCGTAAAGCTCATGGTCTTGGGCTGAACCAATTCGGACTGCCAAGAATAAAACTTCAGCAGGCTGACGCCTTGCTGGTCAATTTCCACAGACCCGTACTTGTCGCCAGATTCTTGGCTGACGCTCCAGGACTGCGTGTCCATGGGTTGTAAAATGGGATCCACGCCGCCGTACCTGACGTTTTCAAACGGCAGATCCACACCCCGCAAATTGACGCCCGAGACCAACGCGATGTCCAACCCAATGTCCTCGCCGGACAAATAAGAGTTAAACTTCGCATAAACCTCGATATGGAGCCCCTTTTTGGACAGCCACACCGGCCTGTAGACGTCTGTGCTAATGACGTCGTAATAGTCCGGCCTCGCGGATGCGAGATTGGCCTCACAGCCATCCTTGGACTTGCCGTTCAAATCGGCCATCACCACCACTTCGGTGATGTTGTACCGCAGTTCGGCGCTTCCAAAAGCTGGCAAGAAGTCAAACCCCGTGAGCCGAGCGCGATTGCGACCGGTCTTCAGAGTCATGTCCAACAGCTCCACTTTGGAAGCGCCGGGCAGAACGCCCGAAGCCAACAATGGGATCTTGTTGTTGATCACATCGATGAACGGCATGGGCGCAGGTCTTAATGTCCCGCTCCCGCCGCCGGCCAGCATTTGCCGAGGCTCCAACGACTCAACGCGCAACTTCCGGCTCGTCAAATTCCTACGCATCACAGCTCTCCTTAAATCAATGAACACTTTAACAAAAAAGAGGAACCATTCCTCTCTTTATTTATCTTAGCATATTATTAAAACCTTGTCAACTCATTCGGCCTACATAAAAAATCGCCTAAAAAGGTGATAAAAGTTTTAACTACAATTAGGGGTATACAAAATTTACGACTATTTTTAGTATGAGCGGGTGATGGGAATCGGACCCACGTACTTTGATTGGCAACCAAATGCACTACCATTGTGCTACACCCGCAGTTCATGTGCCGGGGAAAGGAATCGGACCTTCGACCACTGCTTTTTCAGAGCAGTGCTCTACCACTGAGCTACCCCGGCATATTAATTATGTTTTTATATATACCCTCTGTCCATCCTTTAATCTTCAAAAACAATTTAGTATTGCATACATAAATATCAAAAGTTCCGAAGGGTAAAGAATTTTTTTTGTTTTGGCTACTTATATTATGCTTTGAATATGTTTTATAAAATTGGCTTAACGGAATTTTAGAAACTGAGGACCAATAATTTTCAGCTTTTTTTATGTTAAGATGTGGGTGAATATGGATATGCCCTCTAAACTTTTTTTCTGGAACATAGCAGATTTTTCTCAAAAATTCCATCATAATTTCAATTATTTTGGGGTCGCCGTTTGCTATTCTAACTAATCCACGTTGTGTCTTGCCTCCCTCCGCCCAATATAAAGCAATTCCTAAAATTTTTAAATCTTGTAAAGATAAATTATTTATCTCTTCTCTTGCTTTATCAATTATTATCTGTCTCCGATTATTTTCATTCTTAAATCTAGTCGCCCTTCTTTTTTCTATTATTTCCTTTTTAACGCCCTTGTTAGATAATTCTTGTTTTTGATCTTTTGTAAGCTCTATATTTTTTACCCATAAACTGATACTACTTTTGGAAACTCCCAATTCTTTTTTAATTTCGTTCATTGACCAGCCTTGTTTTCTTAAACTGATAGCCAAATTTTTTTCTTTTAGTTTCATAATTAAACCCGTTAGTTGTTTGTTATATCTATTATAGCATAACGGTCTAATTATGGAAATGTGAACGGCATAGGATTCGAACCTATAACCTCCGCGATGTAAACGCGATGCTCTGCCGTTGAGCTAGCCGTCCTTGTCTTGCACTGAGCTTGTCGAAGTGTGCGCGAGAGAGGAGTCGAACCTCCACGCCTTTCGGCACCAGCTCCTTAGGCTGGCGTGTATGCCATTTCACCACTCGCGCAATTTATTTTTTCTCCCGCCCCTCTGAGGCGGCTGGCGCGCCTGCTGTTGATTCCTCAACTGGCTCCCGCCCTTCTGGGACGAGGCTCGCCTCTTCAGAGGCGGCGGGCGCAATTGCAACTGCAAAATCTCTTTTCTTTAATTTTGCTTTTTTCCCTTTGGCTGTTCTTAAATAATAAAGTTTTGATCTTCTGGCCTTTGCGCTTCTTATAATTTCAAATTTTTCCACAGACGGCGAATGGATTGGGAAAACCCTTTCAACTCCTACGCTGTCAACAACTTTACGCACAGTTATTGTGGCTGAAATTCCTTTGCCGTGCTTTTTGGCAATAATTATGCCTTCAAAAATCTGAATTCTTTCTTTGTCGCCTTCTTTTATTTTTTGGTGTACTTTAATTGTATCTCCCGGCCTTAAGTCTGGTATTTTTCTTTCTTGCTCTTTATTAAATTTTTCAAGTAATGTTGTCATCTAAATGAATTTTAAATTTTAAGTTTTAAATTTTAAATATTTTGGTTTGAATTAAAATTTATAATTTATTATTTAAAATTTTAAGTGCTTGTTTTAATTCTTCCGGCAGTTCTGACAAAAATTCTTTTGTCTCTCCGCCTAATAATTGGATTTTTAAGTATTTTGCGTGCAGGAATTGTCTTGTCAGGCCTTCTGGTATTTTTGAATTTTTAAAGCCATACATTTTATCTCCTGCAATTGGATGTTTTAAATAAGCTAAATGGCACCGTATTTGGTGCCTGCGGCCTGTTTTTATTTTGACTTCAAGTAATGTAAATTCACTTGAGGTCATCCCGCGAAGCCTTGGCGAAGTGGGACTTTTATATCTGTCGATGACTCTATATTCGGTAATTGCTTCCCTGGCAGATTTGGCCTGCCTGCCGGCAGGCAGGGAGCGTAACGCCACTTGTTTTCTAAAATCTTTTTTAGATCGGGCAATTAAAGTTTTAATTTCTCCAGAGTCATTTTCCATAACTCCCTCTGCCAAACAAACATATTTCTTTTCTACCTCTCTACTTATAAACTGTTTTTGCAGAAAAATCAAGCTTTCATTTGTTTTTGCCACCAGTAAAACTCCCGAAGTGTCTTTGTCTAACCTGTGAACAATTCCATATCTCGGGGGAGACCCGATGTCCCCCAAATTCGGCTTTTGCTCTATTAAGGCGTCGATTAGCGTATTTTCTGTTGTTTTTCCTTCGGGAAACACAACCATTCCCGCTGGCTTGTCCACCGCCAGCACATCATTATCTTCGTAAATTATTTTTATTTCCATTTGTTTTAGGCTTCTTCCCACTCGTTAATTGAAATACCGGCTTGTTTTAAAATTTCAGAAACAAGATGCCTTGAAATATCTCCGCGATGAGGATTTGGAATATGAACTTTTAATTCTCCCTTCACCATAAATAAATGACGACCACCCGAAAAGGGGCCATCAAATCCAAGCCTTTGGAATTTTTGCACAAATTTACGCCAGGAAATATTTTTAGGCATGGCGGTTGCCAATTTTCATTAAAAAGCCGGGTATTTTTTCTTTTGCCTGAATTTTTAAAATAAACCAATCTTCTAAAACTTCTTTCAACTCTTGTCTGCAGTCTTCCAAGTTTTTTGCATTAGACCAAACCCCGCGAAGTCCTGCTATTTCACCAAAATAACTTCCATTCTCCAAAATTTTATATCGCGCTGTTTTTAATTTTTTCTTTATAAATTCTCCAAACATATTTTTAGTATTTATGACTTTAAATTATCACATTTTTATCATAAAAACAACATTAAGCTTGTGGGCGGTATAGGACTCGAACCTATAACATCGAAAACGTCAATTTCGCGCTCTACCAAATTGAGCTAACCGCCCTCATTATTTTAAAATTTTTAATTTTGTGGTCCTGGCAGGGATCGAACCTGCGACGGCCGTCTTATAAGGGCGGTGCTCTGCCACTGAGCTACAGGACCGAGTCTAGTCATTGCGAGGAACGAAGTGACGAAGCAATCCAGAGTGAAATTCACATACTATAGATTGCCGCGTCGCCTGCGGGCTCCTCGCAATGACGATTTGCAAATTATTTTGACTTAATTAGTTTTTCAAATTCTTCGCGCTCTATAATTTCTTTTTCTATCAAATCTTTGGCAACTTTGTCCAGCAATGCGCGGCGCTTTAACAAAATTTGTTCTGCATTTTTTTGGGCTCCCTTTATTATTACATCAACTTCTTCGTCAATTCTTTCGGCAATTTTTTCAGAATAATTTCTTTGTTCGGAAATTTCTTTTCCCAAAAACACCAGTTCTTCTTTTTCGCCAAAAGCAATCAAGCCCAATGAAGACATACCAAATTCTTTTACCATCCTTCTTGCCAAGTCCGAAGCTCTTTGTAAGTCATTTGAAGCGCCGGTTGTCATTTCGCCAAATTTTATTTTTTCAGCCGAGCATCCGCCAAGCAAAGTGGCAATTTCAGAAATAAATCCGGTTTTTGTTTTCATTTTTCTTTCTTCGCTTGGCACTTGCAAAGTGTAGCCGGCGGCCATTCCTCTGGCAATTATGGAAATTTTTCTAACAGGTTCTGTTTCAGGCGAAAATGTGGAAACTAAAGCATGTCCTGCTTCATGGAAGGCTGCAATTTCTTTTTCTTTTTTAGATAAAATGTGCGACTTTCTTTCTGGGCCCAGCAAAACTTTTTCAATTGCTTCCAAAAAATCTTTTTGGTGAATTTCTGTTTTATTTTGTCTGGCAGCCAGTAAAGCTCCTTCATTTGCCACATTTGCCAAATCTGCTCCGGAAAAACCCGGAGTTCTTTCGGCAACTTCTTTAAAATTGACGCCTTTTGCCAAAGGTTTTGTTTTTGAATGGATTTCTAAAATTTCTTCTCGGTCGTGGACATCCGGCGGATCTAAAACAATTTTTCTGTCAAATCTTCCCGGCCTTAATAAAGCCGGGTCTAAAATGTCCGGCCTGTTTGTGGCAGCTAAAATAATCACGCCGGTTTCTTTTTCAAAGCCGTCCATTTCAACCAAAATTTGGTTTAAAGTTTGTTCTCTTTCATCGTGTCCGCCTCCAATGCCGGCTCCTCTGTGGCGTCCAATAGCGTCAAGTTCGTCAATAAAAACAATTGACGGCGAAGATTTTTTTGCCATTGAAAATAAATCGCGAACGCGAGCTGAACCCACTCCTACAAACATTTCCACAAATTCAGATCCTGAAATTGATAAAAACGGCACATTGGCTTCACCTGCCACTGCTCTTGCCAACAAAGTTTTTCCAACTCCGGCTCCTCCAACCAGCAAAACGCCGCGTGGAATTTTTGCTCCCATTGCCAAATATTTTTTTGGAAATTTTAAAAAGTCTACAATTTCAACCAATTCTTCTTTGGCCTCTTTCAGGCCGGCTACGTCTTTGAAAGTAATTTTTTCTTTGCCATGTCCCTCGGCTCCAAAAATTCTGGCTTTGGCTTTTGTAAAATCAAATGCCTGCATTGCTCCTGTTTTTGCCTGTCGGAACATAAACCAAAATATCAATCCAAAAAATACCAAAGGCAAAATCCCAAAAACCAGAAGCGGAGTTGCCCAAGACCAAAAATCCTGTTTGACAGGCTGTACGTCCACTTGCACTTTTTGCAAAGCATCTTTATTTACTCCCAAATTTGCCAGCAAATCAGTTACGCTGGTGTTTTCTTCTTTCATTGAGGTTACGGTTTTATTGTCATTATATGTAATTTCAAGAGTTGTTCCTGCAACAGTAACCTTTTTTACTTTGTTCGCGTTTATGTCGCTAACCAATTGCGTGGCAGAAATTTCATTTGGAGTTACCGCCGGAAAATAAAGCGCGCTGAAAATTCCTGTAATTACAATTAGGATTAAAACTACTAATATAAAATTTTTTATAAGTGGATTCATGTGTATATATTTAATATGCTAAATTTAACATAAAATTAAAAATTATTCAATGAAAAAGCCGAAGGGTTGTTTTGCAACACCTCCGGCAGACTATGACTTTGCGGCAATATCAGCCTCGAGTCTTATTTTTTTCTTGCTTTGCGCGAACCATGCGGAAAACTGTCCGCAAGAAATTCTTGCATTGGACAGGTTTCATATCAAGGAAGGCTTCACCGGGATTGTGGAACTGCCCGACTGCTTTGTCGTACAACTTAGCAGCCTTCGGGCTTTTTGAAACAACTTCCACAAGACCGATATGACCGTCTGACCTGCGCGCGAAGCGCAAAGTTAGATTCTTGATGGTGACTCCCTCATCAGGATTATTTGGTGGAGCCCATTTAAACTCCTCCTCGCAAATTAAGGTGGCCATGCCGACAGCGCCTTTCAAAAACTCCCACGGCTCAAGCTCTCGGTTTTCCTTCTCGAAAATCGCCGAGAATCCGCGTTTGAGCGCGGCGCCGAGTTGTTCGGTCTTCCTTTGCCAGTTTTCCAGTTTTTCACCGGACAACTGTGGCGGCGGGATAATCCTAAGTCCGTCGCAGACTTTTCCGTCGTCAGCCTTAATCGCCGACAACAGAATTGTTGCGTTTCCGAGCTCGGCAAGTCCGTTTTTGTGGCCGGTAATTCCGGTCACAATCAGAACTTGCTTGTCGATTCCGTTTAGTTGGCTTTCCAGTTCGAAAGTCGCCTTGTTGTCGATTCCAAGTTGGAACTTTCCGAGTTTTCCAGCCCAAGCTTCCTGTGGAATGATTTCTTCGTCGGAAGTCCGGGGTTTGGGCGGGGCAGTCACGGTAGCGAGTTTTTCTGCAGACCGTGTTTCCACGGCGTGCAATTGCTCGCCGCGCAACCTGCCCACAAGCTGCAGAATCTCGGTTTTGTCTTCGGGTTTGAGCCCAAAACCTTCTGCCGTAACTTGAAAGGTTGGCGACAGGTATTTCTCCTGTGCCGCCCAGACAAGTATGTCCACTGCTTCTTGCTCATTTATTTCTCGTTTCATTTTGAAACGAATGTTTGCAAGGTGCGCGGCACGCCGGAGGGCAAACGCCGAATTCTCCATGAGCTTGGCGATGCCGAGCTTGAACCGCGAAATAACGTCGGCCCAGGTAAGCTCCGGAATATCCGAGGGGTTGTCGAGTCCTGCTTCGATTTTCTCGGTCTCGGCCAGAAACTCGAACACCAGCGGCAGAACGACTGCCAGCAGGTACTCGGCGTGCTCAGCAATTTTGCCGGCGGCCGCCTGCACAGCCTTGATGGCCTCCATCGCCGAGCGTTTCTTTTCGCTCGGCTCCATACGCGAGGGGTCTTTCTCAATGGCCTCGAGTAGTTCGGTGATGGACAGTTCAACCTGGGTGTCAATGGTTTTTTCCATGACGAGAATCCTTCAAAAACAGGGTTTAGTGTGCCGGCCGAAAAAATATCGGGCAGCTCTTAAGTGCCTACTTTATTTATTATAGCATTTTAGGAAGTCGTTGTCAAGACCTTGACCTCTTGACAATTAGATTGTATTTGCTATACTTAAATCAGCTCATTAGATGCCCTGGCTTGGAGGCTTGGGGAGCGATCCGGTTTTTCATCCTGAACAGGAGGGATTTGCAATGTTGGTACTTTCCCGAAAGAAGAACGAGAGTATTGTCATCAATGATGACATCACAATCGTTGTCGTTGAAATCCGGGGCGACAAAGTGCGCCTTGGTATTGAAGCGCCCAAAGAAGTTCCGGTGCATCGGCGAGAGGTTTTCGACGCCATCCGTCGCAACGATGCGACGGTCAAGTAGGCTATGCAAATGCCCGGCAGATAGTATTTTAGCAGGAAGCTTCGGCGACCTGCTCTTTTTTTGTTTAAAATTATAAGATAATATAAAAAATATGATTATAGATACGCATTCGCATTTAAGCTTTAAAGCATACAATACAGATAGAGATGAGGTTATAAAACGCAATTTAGAAAATGGCGTTGTTTGTATTGATGTTGGAACTGATTATAATTCAAGTAAAAAAGCTGTTGAATTGGCAAAAAAATATGAAAATATTTATGCGTCTGTTGGCATGCACCCCGAAGTTGTTGATGAAGAATTCGACAAAGAAAAATATATAGAATTAGCGAAGTCAAAAAAGATTGTTGCTATTGGGGAGATCGGGCTGGATTATAAGTTTAAAAACGAAGGTCAAAAAAAACTTTTTATTGAGCAATTAGAATTAGCAAAAGAATTAAATTTGCCGGTTATTATTCACTGCCGCGCTGCTCACAATGATGTGCTGGAAATTCTTAAAAACTACAAACTATCCGGAGTTATTCACTGTTTTACAGGCAATTGGCAAGAAGCTCAAAAATATTTGGAGTTGGGTTTTTATTTGGGAATTAACGGAATAATCGATAAATTAAATTTGGACGAAGTTATAAAAAATTGTTCGTTAGATAAAATTTTGGTTGAGACAGATTGTCCGTATTTGACTCCGAAAGAAGAAGGAACTAAACGAAATGAGCCAATTTTTGTAAAACATGTTATTCAAAAAATTGCAGGCTTACGAGAAATTACTTTTGACGAAGTTGCCTCTGCAACTTTTCAAAACGCAAAAAACCTATTTAGAATATAAAACATCTTGACAGTCAGGTGTGTTTTTGGTAACTTTAATTTGATGATGCTCCTTTGATCGTGAGGAGAGGGGCCGCTGATAGTTTCCCGCTTAGGATATGGTGTCTCAGACGTGAAACTATTATGTCCCTCTCCTCGTTTTGAGGAATTTGTTCTTTGATAGCGTCCTATGCGAGAAGAAGGGTTGAAGACTTTCCGTTTTTAGCCCACGGGAATGATAGGAAGGCTCGTCGCTTTCCTTCGGTTGCCTCCGTCGCAGCCTTTCTTCTCGCTTTGTCTTATCAAACCCATCTGGGTTTGGTTATAGCCTTCGGGCAAACCCCAAAGAGAGATATTATAGTACCGCGCGGTCATTCTTGCGTATTATTTCCCCATCTCTCTGCGGGGCTTTTTTTATAAACTTTTTGCAAAAAAATACCAAAATAAGTCTACGCCATATTATTGCTATAGCATTGGTGCGGAGTATAGTATACTTTGTATTTAAAGTAGTTATTTGTCAAGATTTACGAAGTTAAAGATATTTGGTAAAATAAAAAATTAAAGAAAGAATGAAAAGATACAGTCCAAAATTAATAGAGAAAAAATGGCAGGAGAAGTGGTATGGCTCGGGCGTTTTTAAGGCGCAGAACGGTTCTAAAAAAAGGAAATTTTATCTTTTAGTTGAGTTTCCTTATCCGTCTGGAGACGGGCTTCATGTTGGACATTGCCGAAGCTACACTGCTTTAGACGTAATTGCCAGAAAAAAAAGAATGGAGGGCAATAATGTTTTATTTCCAATTGGTTGGGACGCTTTTGGCTTGCCTACAGAAAATTATGCTATAAAAAAAGGAGTCCATCCGTCTATTGTTACGAAAAAAAACACAGATAATTTTAGACGGCAAATGAAAGAATTGGGGTTTTCTTTTGACTGGTCAAGAGAGATAAATACCACAGACCCTAAATATTACAAATGGACGCAATGGATATTTTTAAAATTATTTGAGTCGGGATTAGCCTATAAAGATAAAATTGCAATAAATTGGTGTCCTAAGGACAAGATTGGTTTAGCAAACGAAGAAGTTATTGGCGGAAAATGCGAAAGATGTGGAACAAAAGTTGAAAAAAAAGAAAAAGAGCAGTGGATGATAAAAATTACAAAATATGCTGAAAGGCTGGTGAAAGACTTGGACAATGTAAATTTTTTAGAAAAAATAAAAACACAGCAGAAAGAATGGATTGGCGAGAGCCACGGAGCAATTGTAAAATTTTCTGTTGAAGGGATTGAAGAAAGTATTGAAGTTTTTACCACGAGGATGGACACGATATTTTCGGGCACATTTTTAATTTTGGCTCCCGGGCATAATTTTATAGAAAAATATAAAAACAAAATTGAAAATATTGATGAGGTTTTAAAATATAAAGAAGAAGCAAAAAACAGCTCGGACATTGATAGGACAAATTTGGACAAAGATGTGACAGGCGTGCAGTTAAAAGGAATTGTTGCCAAAAATCCGGCAACAAACGAAGAAATGCCTGTTTGGATTGCGGATTTTGTTTTAGAGCAATATGGAACCGGAGCTGTTTTTGCCGACGCGCACGACAAGAGGGATTTTAAAATGGCAAAAAAATATGGCATTGCCTTGCGTACCTCAATTAAGCCAAACGATGAACTTTTGTGGCAAAAAGTAAAAAATTTGGAAGAATGTTTTGAAGGCGATGGGACATTGTACAATTCTAGCCAGTTTGACGGAATGTCTTCAGCAATTGCAAGACCTTTAATTATTGCATGGCTTTTGGGAAAGGGCTTGGCAAAACCAAAAACAAGCTATAAATTGCGCGATTGGGTTTTTTCGCGCCAGCATTACTGGGGCGAACCCATTCCGCTTATTTTTTGTAGTCAGTGTGGTTGGCAACCTGTTCCTGAAAAGGATTTACCAATAGAATTGCCAAAAGTCAAAAATTATAAACCAACAGACACGGGTGAATCGCCTTTGGCCGCAATTTCAAAATGGATAAATGTAAAATGCCCAAAATGCAAAGGCTTTGCAAAACGGGAAACCGACACAATGCCAAACTGGGCAGGATCAAATTGGTACTACCTCGCATATGCTATGCTCGGAAATTCGAAATCCGAAGCACGAAATCCGAAACTCGACTGGAATGAAAAAAATATAAAATACTGGATGAGTGTTGATTGGTATAATGGCGGGATGGAACACACAACTTTGCATTTGCTTTATTCGCGGTTTATTTTTAAATTTTTATGGGACATCGGGGCGGTTCCAAAACAAATTGGCGCAGAGCCTTACAAAAAAAGAACTTCACATGGAATGGTTTTAGGTGAAGGCGGAATTAAAATGTCTAAGTCAAAAGGAAATGTAATAAATCCCGATTCTGTTGTAAAACAATATGGAGCAGATACTTTGCGTGTATACGAAATGTTTATGGGGCCTTTTGAGCAAATGATTCCTTGGGACGCAAAAGGAGTGGTGGGATGCCAGAGATTTTTGGAAAAAATTTATAACCTTGCGCTAAAAATCAATCCGGCTATGAGGCGTGGCGCAAAGTCAAACAGCGAGTTGGATCCAAAATTTAAATTTTCGCTGAATAAAACAATTAAAAAAATCAGCGAAGACATAGAGGCAATGAAATTTAACACGGCAGTTTCTTCGCTGATGATTTTGGCAAATAATTTTATTGAAAATAAAGAGTTTATTGCAAAAGAAGATGTGAAGACTTTGCTGTTGCTGTTAAGCCCTTTTGCTCCGCACTTGGCTGAAGAGCTTTGGCTTGCGTCGAGTTTTAAGGGATTGTGCTGCAATCAAAAATGGCCCAAATATAATCCAAAATTTATTGAAGAAGAAAAAGTCTTGCTGATTGTGCAAATAAACGGTAAGGTTAGAGATAAAATAGAAGCTGATTTTGGAATTTCCCAAAAAGAAGCTGAAAGTTTAGCATTAAAATCTGAAAAAATAAAAGTTTTGGTTGGCGGAAACAAACCTGTAAAAATAATTTTCGTGGCAAATAAATTAATTAATATTGTAATTTAAAATTAAATGGCAAAAAAAGTTTTGTTGGGAAACGAAGCAATTGTAAGGGGAGCCTTGGAAGCCGGAGTTAGTTTTGTTACAGGTTACCCGGGATGTCCCTCGGCCGAAATTGGCGAAGAATTTTTGCGCATTGCAAAAAAGGAAGGAATTTATGCAGAATGGGCAACAAATGAAAAAGTTGCTTTAGAATCTGCCATTGGCGCCAGTTTTTCTGGATTAAAAAGTTTGATAAATATGAAAAGTTTTGGAATAAATGTTTGTTCTGACAGCTTGTTGCCTTTGGCTTATACCGGCGTTAAAGCTCCAATGGTAATCGTTGTTGCAGACGATCCGAGCTGCCATAGCTCGGCGCAATCTGAACAAGATTCAAGAGGTTATGCTTTTTTGTCGCACATTCCTGTTTTAGAGCCCGCCGATGTGCAAGAATGCTATGAGTTTACAAAACTAGGGTTTGAAATTTCTGAAAAATTTAATATTCCGGTAATTTTACGCACCACAACGCGTGTTAATCATCAGAGAGCAATAGTTGAATTTAATGAGATTGCTTCGTCGCAAGCTCCTCGCAATGACGGGAATTTTGTGAAAAATCCGCACCAGTTTTGCACAATGCCTCCGCGGGTTTTGGAAATGAAAAAAGAGCTTTTGGAAAAAATGGAAAAAATAAAACAGTTTGCAGAAAAATCGAAAATTAACAAAATTGAAAATTCATTAAAAATAGGTAATTCTAAATTGGGAATTATCACATCTGGCGTGTCTTATTTGTATGTAAAAGAAGCGCTTGGCGAACTTGGCTTGAATTTGCCAATTTTAAAATTGGGATTTTTTTATCCTTTGCCAGATAAAACTGTTTTAAAATTTATTAAAGGCCAGAAAAAAGTTTTAGTTGTGGAGGAATTAAACGGCTATATAGAAAACGGAATAAAAATAATTGCCAAAGACGCGAATTTAAAAACCGAAATACTCGGCAAAAATGTTTTGCCTGAAATTGGTGAATTAAATACAGAAAAAATTATTTTAGCTTTGTTAAAAGTCCTGAAATTGAAAATTGGAAAATTGGAAAACTCATTGAAAATAGAATCGCTTTGCTGTAATTCTGCGGAATTAAGTGAAAATTTAAAATTGGAAATTCCCCGCAGATTTCCAAAACTTTGCGAGGGATGCCCGCATTTGTACACATTGGCCGCAATTAAAAGAGCGGCTCCGGAAAATACAGTTTTTGGCGGAGACATCGGATGCTATATGATTGCCGGATATCCTCCGCACAATATGCAAGATTATGTTTTTTCAATGGGCTCGTCTATGGGAATAAGCCACGGCATTGTGAAAGCAACCAGCCCCGCCTTCGCCAAGGCTTCGGCGGGCAAGCAAAAGGTGATTTCTTTAATTGGCGACGCGACATTTTTTCATGCTGGAATTCAAGGATTGATAAATATGGTTTATAACAAATCTAATTCGCTGGTTGTTATTTTAGACAACAGGATTACCGCAATGACCGGCCACCAGCCAAACCCGGGAATGGGAAAAAACGGAATGGGAGAAACGGTTGAAGAGCTGAAAATTGAAGATATTGTAAGAGCTTGCGGAGTAAAACATATTAAAGTTTTAGATCCGATAAATGTAAAAGAGCTGGAAGAGACAGTAAAAGATTTTCTAACAAAAGACGAAGTTTCGGTTATAATTTCAAAGCGCATTTGCGCATTGCTGGAAAGACGGCAGCCAAAAAGTGAATCTCTACAAGTAGTTGAATAAAAATTATGAAAAATTTTAATATTATTATTGCGGGAGTTGGCGGACAAGGTTTGATTACTTTGGTAAAAATTATTACAGAAGCTGCTTTTATTGAAGGTTGCGATGTTAAAAGTTCCGAGCTCCACGGGCTTTCGCAAAGAGGCGGAAGCGTTATTGTGCATATAAGATTCGGTAAAAAAATATATTCTCCATTGGTAAAAACTGGCGGAGCGGATTTGATAATCGGGCTTGAAGAGCTGGAAGGTTTGAGGGCGCATGTTTTTGCCGGTCCGCAGACAAAATTTTTAGTTAATAAATATTTCTCTCCGTTTATTGGAACATTGCCGGAAGAAAAAATTATGGAAAATTTGAATAAGATAGCAAAAAATAATTTGTATTTAGTTGAAGCTTCAAAAATTTGCAAAGAAAAACTGCAAAACGAAGTGGTTAGCAGTTTGTATCTTTTGGGCTTTTGCGTTAACGAAAAATTAATACCGCTTAGCGGGGGCTCAATCTTTGAGGCGATTAAAAAAACAATGCCGGAAAAATTTGTAGATTTGAATATTAAAGCTTTTGAATTATCTAAAAATATATGAAAGTTGTAATTGCCGCTGCCGGACAAGGAACAAGAATGCTGGATTTGTCAATGAATAAATCCAAACATTTAATAGAGGTTGAAAAACGGCCGTTTTTGGCGTATGTTTTGGACAATTTAGTTGCCGCCGGATATAACGACATAATTTTGGTAGTGGGTTTTAAAGAAGAACTGATGGAAGAATTTAGGAAAGAATTCTTAAAATACGTTAAATCATCCGGTGAATTAAAAATTAGAATTATTAACCAGCACAAGATTTTAGGTCCAAAAGAAAAAGAATACGGCACTGCCTGCCCAGTAAAATGCGTTAAAAACGAGATTGGAAAAGAAAATTTTATTTATTTGTATGGCGATAATTTGTTTTCTGTAAACGATTTGAGATCATTGAATATAGAAGACAACTTTTGCTATATTGCCGGATTAAAACATCAAAATTCGGAGAAATACGGAGTTTTAATCCGGGACGGAGAAGATTTTTTGGATAAAATTATTGAAAAACCCAAGGAATTTGTTGGAAATTTAATTAATGCCGGGCTTTATAAATTTACTCCGGAAGTTTTTGAAAAAATAAATATAATCCAAAAATCTCCAAGGGGAGAATATGAAATAACAGACGCGATTTCTCTTTTAGCAAAAGACAGAAAAGTAAAAATTAGGGAAATAAATGATTATTGGCTGGATTTTGGAAATCCCGAAGATATAAAAAAAGTTTCAGATTTTATAAAAAATGGACGCAATAAAACAATCGCAGAAAGCCTTAAATAGAGCTGTTGAGGTTTTAAAAAACGGCGGAGTTGTAATTTTCCCCACAGATACGGTTTACGGATTTTTGGCACTTGCGGATAATGGAAAGGCAATAGAAAAAATATATAAAATTAAAAAAAGGCCAAGGTCAAAACCTTTGGCTGTTTTTGTAAAAGACATAAAAATGGCTAAAACATTAGCAGAAATTAGTGAAAAGCAAGAAAAAATCTTAAAAAAGCGCTGGCCCGGCAAATTCACCTTTATACTTGAGTGTCATTCCCGCGAAAGCGGGAATCCAGTCATCAAAGACGGAAAAATAGCCCTACGAATTCCGAAACGTAAATTTTTAAATGATTTGTTAAAAAAAATAAATAAGCCGTTGGCGCAAACTTCGGTAAATATTTCCGGCCAGCCCGCTTTGACAAAAATCAGCGACATTATAAATTTATTTAAAAACCGATCGACATCGGAAGTCGAACAATTTTTAATAATAGACGCGGGAAACTTGCCAAAATCAAAACCTTCAGCCATTATTGACTTGACTTCGGAAGCATTGAAAAGATTAAGATAATGTTTTAATATAAAATATGTTCTCTTGTTTTCCTAATTTTGAGGAGGTTTGTTATGCGAGGCAAAAGAGATGAAAAATTGAAAAAAGCGTTGGAAGCTATTGCTTCTGGATTGGGATATAACGGCAAGCCAATAAATTTGGCGCTTATTGCTGCCGAAGCCTATACAAGCACTCAGAAATTTGCAAGAGAAATCAGGCTATGCGAGGCTATAACGCGTCGAAAACTTTACGGCGCACGCTATAAAGGGTGAAAAATATCACATCGCTGGCATGGCCGAGCAAGTCTCGGCCTTTTTATTGAATAAAAAATGGGATTTGGTATACTAAAGGATAACTTTAAAATATGAAAATTGATGAAATAAAAGAAAAAATAAAGTTTGTTGAGACTGTTTTGAAAGAAAAATTCCGAGTCAAAAAAATTGGTATTTTTGGTTCGTATTCAAGAGGAGAACAAAGAAAGGGAAGCGATATAGATATTTTAGTTGAATATTATGATGACCCCAGCCTTTTCGAATTCTTTGCCTTAAAGAGGTTTTTATCTAAAATTTTAGGATCAAAAGTTGATTTGGTAATGAAAAATTCTTTGAAACCCTATATAGGCAAGAGGATATTAAGTGAAGTGATTTATATATGAAAAAATCATCGTCCAAAAGAGATTATAGGGATTTTTTAATTGATATAGCCTTCTCGGCAGAACAGGCTGAAAAGTTTATTGAAGGATTCACTTTTGAGAGTTTCAGCCAGGATGAGAAGACTAAATATGCAGTCATAAGAGCGCTTGAAATTATCGGTGAAGCGGTGAAAAACGTACCTCAAAAATTTAAAAATGAGCGTAAGGAAATTCCTTGGAAAGATATGGCAGATTTGAGGAATGAGCTAATACATGAATATTTTGGCGTTAATGCAAAAGTGGTTTGGAAAGCATTAAAAAACGATATTCCAAATATCAGAGATAAAATGTCAAAATTATTAAAAGAGTTAAAAATTAATAAATTAATATGAAATTAAAAAAACAGGATTCGCAAATTTATAAATTAATAAATTTGGAAACAGAGAGGCAAAAAACTTCGCTGGAAATGATTCCTTCGGAAAATCATAGCTCGCCTGCGGTGCGTGAAGCGCTGGGGTCAATTTTGACTGATAAATACGCCGAAGGATATCCCGGGAAAAGATATTACGCAGGTTTAAAATACTATGATATTTTAGAGGATTTATGCAGAGAACGGGCAAAAAAATTATTCAAAGTTCCTCATGCAAATGTGCAGCCGTATTCTGGATCGCCTGCAAATGCCGCTGTTTATATGGCAGTCTGCGAGCCGGGAGATACGGTTATGGGTTTAGCCTTGCCAATGGGAGGACATTTAACTCACGGCTGGAAGGTGAACTTTTCTGCTAAGTTTTTTAAATCTGTGCAATATGGCGTTGACGAAAAAACTCATTTGATAAATTATGAAGAAATGGAAAAACTGGCAAAAGAAAACAAGCCAAAATTAATTTTTGTGGGAGCCACGGCCTATCCGCGAATTTTTGACTGGAAAAGATTGGGAGAAATTGCAGATTCTACCGGCGCTTATTTGGCCGCCGATATAGCCCATATTGCCGGGTTAGTTGCCGGCGGGGCGCATCCTAGCCCTGTGCCGTATGTGCATATTGTTTCTACAACAACCCATAAAACTTTACGGGGTCCGCGAGGAGGAATGATAATGGTAACAGAAAAAGGAATGAAAAAAGACCCAGAATTAGACAAAAAAATTGATAAGGCAATTTTTCCCGGATTTCAAGGGGGGCCTCATATGCATCAAGTGGCTGCAATTGCAGTATGTTTAAAAGAAGCTGCAACTCCGGCTTTTAAAAAATATGCGGCCCAAATTGTAAAAAATTCCAAAGCGCTTGCGGAAGAATTAAAAAAACTTGGCTTTAACTTAATAACTTGCGGAACAGACAATCATTTACTCTTGATTGATTTGCGAAATAAAAATATTTCCGGCTCCGACGCTCAAATAGCTTTGGAAGAGGCCGGCATCACCACAAATAAAAATACAATTCCGTATGATCCAAATCCGCCTTTCAAGCCTTCGGGAATCCGACTTGGAACTCCTGCAATTACAACCCGCGGAATGAAAGAAAAAGAAATGCAAAAAATAGCAGGCTGGATGAGAGAGGTAATTTCAAACCCTAAAAGCGCAAAAAGGGTCAGAAAAGAAATTGCCAGCTTTTGCAAAAAATTTCCTTTGCCAAGATAATTACGGTGTCATTGCGAGCCTTGCAACAGCAAGGCGTGGCAATCCAGAGTTTTATGCATATACTATAGATTGCTTCGTCGTTTCACTCCTCGCAATGACAGAAATATTATGAATATAGATTTATATTTGTTTAATTTTATAAATCAGTTTGCGGGCAAATGGGCTTGGCTGGATTATTTTGGTATTTTTTGCGCAGATTATTTGGGCTATTTCTTACTTTTTGCTTTGGCAGTATTGTTACTATTGAATTTAAAAAAATATTGGAAAATGGTGGCAGAAGCTCTTGTTGTAGCCGGATTCTCAAGGTTTGTTTTAGCTGAAATTATCCGGTTGATTTGGTTTAGGCCAAGGCCGTTTATTTCTAAAAGTTTTGTTCCCCTAATTGCTCAAAGCGCAGATGAGGCTTCTTTTCCTTCGGGCCACGCCACTTTTTTCTTTGCTATGTCAACCATTGTTTATTTTTACAATAAAAAACTTGGTATAATATTTTTTATTGCCAGTTTTTTTATAGCAATAGCCAGAGTTTTTGTGGGAGTCCATTGGCCGTCCGACATTTTAGCCGGCGCTGTTTTAGGAATTTTAACAGGATATATTTTAAATTGGCTATTTCGCAACCACGCTAAAAAACTAATTAAGAACTATGAGTAATTTTAAAAATCAGTATTTTGCATTGCGCCACGGGCAGAGCAAGGCCAATGTTTTAAAAATAGTTTTAAGTGATTTGAAAGATGGAAAAAAGGAAGAATATACGCTTTCAGAAATGGGGGAGGAGCAAGTTAAATTATCTGTAAAAAAAGGCAAAAGAAGAAGCGTTGCTCGGTAGCGATACAATAATTTATTCTTCGCCTTTTTCAAGAACTAAAAAAACTGCAGAAATAGCAAAAGAAATTTTAGGTGTAAAATCTGAAATAATTTTTGATGAAAGGTTGCGAAAAAGATGGTTTGGAGACTGGGAAAAGACAGACCATTCAGCTTATGAAAAAGTTTGGGAAGATGATGAAAAAAATCCGGAACATAAAGAAAAAAACGTTGAAAGTATAGCAGAAGTTTTAAAAAGAACGATGTCTTTAATAAAAGATTTGGAAGAAAGGTACGGGGGTAAAAATATTTTATTGGTTTCGCACGAAGACGCTTTAAAAATATTGCAGACCGGGTTTCAAAATGTTTCTCCGGCCATGCATACAAAATTGGGCATACATACAGCAGAAATAAGAAAATTATAATTTTCTTATTTCTGCTTGGTAAAAGTCGATGCGATTTTTAAATTCTTCTGGACACGCTATTCTCAATTTGCTGTTTATGGTATCGGCGTACGACAGGACAATTAGTTCTGGATAGATAGATTCACCAAATTTACTTCTTAAATCTTGCAAGTCTTTTGCGAAATTTTGGTTATCTGGCATCAATAAATAATGAAACACAGAGTGGTTAGCGATTATGTCTAAAACTAATTGGGTTTCTTCTGCTGATAAGTTGAAGCGTTCCAGTATTATTTTTGTTTTTTCAACGCTGATTTTTTCATGTCCAGAACATTTTGTGAAGCCGCCTTCTTGAACCATAGCCTCTTTCTTACCTATATCGTGCAGCGCAGTCGCTATTTCAAGCAATTCCTTTCTTGTATAGCCGTCTATCTTTTTACTGAATACGATTTCTAAATTTTTGTTATCTTTAAATGTTTTTTCTAAACCATCCATAACGCTCAGGGTATGGTCAAGCACTGACTCTTGTTGATGCCATCCGTCTTTAGAATTTTCAACTGAATCTTTTAGTTCATAAAATTCCGGAAGTAATTCAACCAACTTTCCAGATCTTAAATCTTGAGCAGTCAAATTTAGTCTTTGTTTTTCCTGATTTTCAAATTTTGATTCTGCCATTTTTATAAAATTAATTTTTGTGCCGAAGTTTTTTAATTTTTTTCAGGCTTTATTAGTTCTAAAAATTTATCCACATTTTTTGATAGCCTAATGTGATATGTTGTTTGTTGATTAAATTTATATTTTGCACTTGGCTTGTGATTTATTTTATAAGAATGAGGCTTAAATCCTAACGAGACGACCATTTCGTGAAAATCATTTGCCAGTTTTGGTATTATTGTCGTAAAAGCCATCATTTTGTATCCTCTGTCTTTATATATACACCCATCAGTTTCAATGAGCCCCCGCAGACAGTTAATTTTGTAATTATTATTTGTTTTTATCCAATCTGGTATACTGGCCATTTGCTCAAACTTTGGTCCGTTTCCAGTTTTCCACGGAATGATTTCTTTTAGGCGGTTGGAATATACGCTTACATTATAATAATTATTTTTTCTATTAGAAACACTAGCTTTATTTTTAGGAAATAATAATTGTAGAGAGTTTTTTATTTTTTGAACTAACGAAGGATATTTTGCATCGCAAGTTATCCGTAATCTGACGGCTCTTTTGTTTGGATTTGATAAATTACCATCTCCAAGAGCCAGTCCTATAACATAGGATTGCAATTCTTTATTTTCACTAATAGGTGTTTTGCGAAAATACCCTCTCATGTGCCGTCGGTGGGAGTCGAACCCACATGCCCTTGCGGACAATTGATTTTGAGTCAATCGCGTATCCCATTCCGCCACGACGGCTTATTTTTTAACTTAACATATAAATTTTTATTTGTCATCCCCCATGAAAATGAAAATGGGGATCCAGAGTTTCTAATTCTAATCTGGATTTCCGCCCTTACATGACCTTCGGCTTACACGGGAATGACATAGCTGCGCATCACTCCCACGAGGCGCTGATAATTTTTTCCGGAAATTTTTCAGCCAGTTTTTGAAAATTTTCGCAGGAAGTTTTGTGCAAAACAGCCGCCCTGTATTTTGTAAGATACGCCATTACCTTGTCTCCAGCCTCTGGGTTGCAGCACTTTGCAATGTTTACAAGCATTCCCTTTTGGCCGCCCAAAAATATGCGAGATATTTTTTCTCTTTTTATTTGCTGTTTTTCTTTCTTTTTTCTTTGGGCAATTTCAGAAATCTCAATAAATTTTTGTTTTATAAATCCGGGAATAGGAAAATTAAAAAAGGAATTGGTCTGGCTTATCGCTTTTTTAATGTGCCCATGAGCCATATTTGTTTTGACAAATTTCAGCCAGTCTGCGGACGGTTTTTTATTTTTATTTGTCAAAATTTCAACAATATCTCCGTTTTCTAAAACATATGAAAGCGGGACAATTTTCCCTCCAACTTTTGCAGACTCGCAATGGTTTCCAACATCAGAATGCACTGCATAGGCAAAATCAACCGTCGTTGCTCCTTTTTTCATAACAATTACATCTCCCTTTGGAGTCAGCGCGAAAACTTGATTTGTAAAAAAATCAAGTTTAAAAGTTTTCCAAAATTCACTCGCGCCCTTCATCCACTCAAAGTTTCCCCCTTCTTTTTTTAGGTCAATTTTTTCTTTATAAGCCCAATGCGCGCAAATGCCATACTCGGCTTCTTTGTGCATTTCGGCTGTTCTTATTTGTACTTCGGTAATTCTGCCCGCCTTGCCGCTCGCCTCGCTTCGGCGGAGCGGGCGAGGCAGGCCGTTTTCGGGTAAAATTGTCGTATGCAATGATCTGTAGCCGTTGGATTTTGGTTTGGCGATATAATCATTAATTTCTTCGGAAATAGGTTTAAAATGCTTATGGATTATGCCCAAAATTTTATAACAGTTTTCTGTGTCTAAGGCAATTATTCTTAAAGCAAGCAGGTCATGGATTTTGTTAAAGTCCATATTATGGCGCGCCAGTTTTTGATAGGTGCTCCAATAAGATTTTGTCCTGTAATTTATATCCAAAACTTTTACCCTTTCTTTTTTGAATATTTTTTTTAAATAAGGGATAAATTTTTTAAGATATTTTTCCCGGTCTTCGTACTGGCCTTTGATGTTTTCTTTTGTCCATTTAAACCTGTCGGGAAATAAATATGAAAAAGATATATCTTCAAGATTTCTCCTGATTTCGCTCAAACCCAGCCTGTTTGCCACCGGCACAAAAATTTGCAAAGTTTCAAGGGCATAAAGCCTTTGTTTGTCTTCGGGCAAATCTTGCAAAAAATTCAATCCGTCCAGCCTTGAAATAAGTTCAACCAAAATTACCCTCAAATCTCCGGCAATTGCCATAAACATTTTTCTCAAATTTTCTATTTTCTCTCTTGTAACTTTTTTTTTATTGCTTATATTAATTTTTAAAGAGTAACGGACTTTGCTTAAGCCGGAAATTTTTTCTATCATCTGGCTGATATTCTTGCCGAATTTTTTTTCGATTGCGTTTATTTCAACTGTTTTTGCCGATTCCGGAATGTCGTCAATTACATCGTGCAATAGCCCAAAAGCGATTGTTTCTGCGTCCAGATCCATTTTATCCAGCAATAAGGCTACTCTCACGGCGTGTTGAATATAGTTTTCTCCGGAAATTCTGTTTTTATCTTTATAGGCTTCTTTTGCAAAATTAAAAACCTCCTCAATTAATTTTGGATTTAAGCTTTTTTTAATTATTTTTTGAATGTCATTTGGCATCTTTAAGATTTAACAAAGTCGCATTCTTTGTTTGAACACTTGATAATCTTTTTGGTTTTTTGCACAAGTATTGAATCGCACTTCGGGCAGAATTCGTTTACGGGCTTGTCCCACAAAGCAAAGTCGCATTTTGGAAATCGGTTGCATCCGTAAAATATTTTACCTCGCTTGGTTTTTTTGGCAACAATATCTCCCTCTTTGCATTTTGGGCACTTTATATTTAATTCCGCAACTTTATTTTCTATGGACTCAGTATATTTGCATTCGGGAAACTTTGAACAAGCATAAAACCGTCCAAATCTTCCCATTTTTTCAACAATTGCAGACCCGCATTTCGTGCAAATTTTATCGGTTTTTTCTGTGAAATTTTCTTTTGGAACTTCTTTATATTTTTCCGCTAAATTTTTAGCAAACGGAGTATAAAAATCTTTACAGGTTTTTCGCCACGAATCTTTTCCTTCGGCAACTTCGTCAAGTTCTTTTTCCATTTTGGCGGTAAAATCTATATCCACAATTTTCGGAAAATTTTTGACCAAAACATCATTTACTACGGTTCCCATTTCGGTGGGTTTAAATCTTTTCTGTTCATTTTTTTCAACATAATTTCTTGTTTGGATAGTTGTTAATGTTGGCGCGTATGTTGAAGGCCTGCCAATGCCGAATTTTTCTAATGTTTTTATCAGGCTTGCTTCATTATAGCGCGCGGGAGGTTCTGTAAAATGCTGTTCTGAATTTAATTTTATAAAATCTAATTTGTCTCCTTTTATCAAGTCCGGCAACGCTGTATCTTCCCGCCCCGAAGGGGCGAGGCTCGCCCCGCTTTGCGGGGCGGCAAATTTTGTCGGGTAAACTTTTAAAAACCCGTCAAATTTCAGAGTTTGTCCGGTGGTTCTAAATGTATATTCTCCTGCTGTTATGTCTGCTGACACAGAATTAAAAACAGCGCTCGCCATTTGGCAGGCAATAAACCTTTGCCAGATTAAAGTATAAAGTTTTAACTGCCTGGCATCAAGACCGGTTAAAGATTCTGGAGTTCTGTCTGCGTAAGCCGGCCTTATTGCTTCGTGGGCTTCTTGAGCCCCTTTGCTTTTTGTTACATATTTTACTGTTTTGCCGGCCCAATAATTGCTGCCGTATTTGTCAGCAATAAATGTTTTTGCTATAGCCAAAGACATTTCAGACAAATTTAGCGAATCGGTTCTGTGGTAGGTAATGTTTCCTTCTTCATAAAGGCGTTGAGCAATTGACATTGTCATTTTTGCCGGCCAGCCAAACCTTTGCGAAGCCGCCTGTTGCAAAGTGCTGGTTGTAAACGGGGGAGCCGGATGCCTTTTTGTTTCCTTTTTTTCTACAGATTCCACAACATAATCTGCGCTATTTAAATCTTGCAAAATTTTATTCGCCTCGGTCTTATTTTTTATTTCCTGTTTTAATTGCGCGGTAAATTCCTTTCCCTTTTTTGCCAGAAAAGCTTCAATGCTCCAATATTCAACTGGCGCAAATTTTTCAATTTCCCTTTCCCTTTCAACAACAAATCTTACGGCAACAGACTGCACTCTGCCGGCCGACAAACCTTTGTTGACTTTTTTCCATAAAAACGGCGACAATTTATAGCCTACAATTCTATCTAAAACTCTTCTTGCCTGCTGGGCGTTTACCAAGCTCATATCAATTTTGCGCGGTTTTTCTAAAGCGCCCTCAATTGCGGTTTTTGTAATTTCGTGGAAAACAATTCTTTGCGGATTTTTTAATTTCAAAGCCTCTTGCAAGTGCCATGCAATTGCCTCTCCTTCGCGGTCTTCGTCAGTTGCCAGAATAGTATTGTCGGCTTTTGCGGAATCTTTTTTTAATTCAGCGACAACCTTTTTGGCTTTTGCCGGAACAACATATTTTGGCTCAAAATCTTTTTCAACATCAACTCCAAGCTCTCTTTTCGGCAAATCTCTCACATGTCCAAAAGACGACTTTATTATAAAATCTTTTCCCAAAAATTTCTGGATTGTCCGTGCTTTCGTTGGCGACTCAACAATAACTAAACTTTTCATTTTTATATTTTATTAGTGAATATATATTTTACCCAAAACTGCCATTAAAGCAAGATTAGCATTTTTAACTATACCACAAAAATTTAATTTTTCAGTTTTTCGACGGCTTCAGAGAGTATTTGCGAATACAAATTTAGGCCAATTTTATTTATGGCGCCAGACTGCTCTTTGCCAAGTATATTTCCGGCTCCCCGCAATTCAAGGTCTTTAATAGCAAGACGGTATCCTGCTCCCAATTCTTTTGCATCTTCTAATGCCTCTAACCGTTCTTTTGCCAGTGGCGTTAAATTTTTTGGATTATATAAAAAATATGCAAAACTTTCTATGTTTGACCTTCCAACTCTGCCTCTTATTTGATGCGCCTGCGAAAGCCCAAGGCGGGTGGCATCTTCTATTATAATAGTATTTACGTTAGGCAGATCTAATCCATTTTCAATAATTGTTGTTGCCAGCAAAATATCTATATCTTTTTTTTGAAAGCTGTCCATTATTTTTATAAGCTGTTTTTCTCTCATTCTCCCGTGTATGAGAGAAATTCTAGCGGAGGGAATAAGCTTTAAAATTTTCTCTTTTGTTTTTTCAAGGCTTTCTACGCGATTGTGCAAAAAATACACCTGTCCTTTTCTTTTTAATTCCGCGTTTATAGCATTTTTTGTTAGTTTATTATTGTACGGCAAAACTTTTGTATTTGTGGCGGTTCTGCCTTGAGGGGGAGTTTGCACTAAACTTATATTTTTAAATGAAGAAAGCGCCAAATAAATTGTGCGCGGAATTGGCGTTGCAGACAAGCTTAAAATATCCAAAGACGGATTTCTTTCCCGCAATTTTTCTTTTTGCTTTACGCCAAATCTTTGTTCGTCGTCAATAATTAAAAGTTGGAGATTTTTAAATTTAACATCGTTAGACAAAATTCTGTGCGTTCCTATTAAAATATCAATTTTTCCATTTTCCAAATCATTTAATATTTTTTTCTGTTCCGATTTTGTTTGCAATCTTGTGAGCTGGGAAATTCTAATTAAAGGATCGTTTTTTCCGCCCGAGGCGGATCCGCCTATGGCGGAGAACCTGTTTTTAAAATTATTAAAATGCTGGTTTGCCAAAATTGTTGTTGGGCAAATTATTGCTGTCTGCCTGCTGTTTGACGAAGCTATTAAGGCTGTTCTCATTGCAACTTCTGTTTTTCCAAAGCCAACATCTCCGCAAACAATGCGGTCCATTGGAATATCTTTTGCCAAGTCTTTTTCTATTTCTTCAATTGCGCTAAGCTGGTCTGGAGTTTCTTCATATAAAAATCCGGACTTTAATTCAGACTCTAATTCTTCGTCAACTTGGTAAGGCGCTCTCTTCGCAATTTCTTTTTTGGCGTACAAAGCCAAAAGTTCTTTTGCCAGCTTTTCAATTTCTTCTTTTAGTTTGCTTTTTGTTTTTTGCCAAACTGACGAACCAAGCCTTGAAATTTTAGGATCTGAAAATCCTACATATCTTGAAAGTTTTCTTTCAAGCCCCAATGGCACATACAACTTATCGCCCGCGGAATATTCTAAAACATAATATTTCTCTTGTCGATAAAGTTGACGATCGTCAATTTCGATGAATTTTCCGACTCCATGGTCTAAATGCACCAAATAGTCGCCATGCCTTAAACCCTTAATATCTGAAAATACTTTTTGCGATTTCAGCCGTTTTTTTAGGATTTCTTTAAATTTTTTTTCGTCGTTAATTTTTATGTCCAGATTTTTTATGTTATCAACTTCGTTTCCTAAAAAATCAAGGCGCACGGCATTTGTTAAATTTATCGGAAAAACATCTATTATCCCGCCCCTTTGCGCAAATTCACCGGGTTCTGAAACTTTAAAAACTTTTTCATAGCCCATTTCATCCAATTTTCTTATAAATTGTGAAAAGTTTATGCTTTGCTCTTTTTTTAAAAAAATTATATTGTCTTCAAAAAAGTTTTGCGTGCCCCTGGCGCCTAAAATTTTCTGCAAATTTTCTTGAAACCAAAAAACCTCCTTTTCCAAAAAGTAGGGGGTAATACTCACGATGAGCAAATTTTCAATTTTAATTGTATTCATTCATAGCCTTATCTAATCCTTCTCTTAATAAAAAATCAAGAGCCTCTGCGGTTTTTTCTGTTGTTTGATTTAAAATTTCTTGTTCTTCCGGTGAGAATTTTTTTAAAACTATATTACTTGCTTTTGCCTGTTTAACCCCAGGGGTTAAACAGGGAGAAATGCCAATACGCAGGCGGATTAAATTTTCATTTCCAATTGCTTTTATTATAGATTCTACGCCTTTATGCCCGGCAGACCCGCGTTCCTGAATTATTTTAATTTTTCCAACGGGCAAATCAATGTCGTCGTGGACAACTATAAAATTTGAAATTTGAAATTTGAAATTTGAAATTAATTTTTTAGCGGATTTGCCGGATTCATTCATAAAAGTCTGGGGCTTGGCGAGAATTATATTCTCGTCACCCTGAGCGGAGTCGAAGGGTTTTTCAGAAATTTCGGCAGTATATTTTTTTACCAGTTTAAACTCCGGAAAATTATTTTTTTCCGCGAATTTGTCTAAAATCATAAAACCAATATTATGCCGGGTATTTTTATATTTTTCGCCCGGATTTCCCAAGCCAATTATTATTGTCATTTTATTATAATATACTAATTTATTGAAAATTTCCAGTTATCCACAGGGCAAGCCTTGACACGGCTATTGTCAACTGTGCTTGGGGGGGTATTATTAGATAATAAATAAAAATTAAAAAATAAAAAATATTATGAAAATAAGATTTTTTGTGATTACGGCTGTTTTAGCAACAGCAATTTTTGGGTTTGGTATGCCACGCGCAATAGAAGCGGTAACAGAAGATGGGCTTAAGACTCAAATTGCCGAATTGCAGGCGCAGATCCAGGAGTTAACGCAACAATTAACTATAATGCAAACCCAGCAAAGCGTTGTCGCTGATTGGTGTCATAATTTTGATACAAATTTTGGATATGCAAATTCAGGCAGTAAAGAAGTTAGCTATTTGCACACAGCTTTAGAAAAAGAGAGCATTTCTTTCGCGCCCGATACGGGTAATAAATTTAGCCGCGAAGGAGGGACTAATTCAGCGGTAATTGCTTTTCAGCAAAAATACGAAATATCTCCTTTGAGCGGTTTTGTTGGACCCCTAACTAGGGCAAAACTTAATGTATTATATGGGTGCCGCCCTACGTCAATTAAAGTTCTCTCCCCCAACGGCGGAGAAAAATGGGAACCGGGAAAACCATATGACATAAAATGGAGCGCTCAAAATGTAGCTGAAAATGTTGTTGTTTCAATTTACAATAATGCAGCTGATGTTGCAGGAAGCCGCGTGACAATTGTAGCCGAGTCTGTTTCTGCAAGCGCCGGAACAGCAAGTTTTACCGTGCCTTTAGATTTTGTTTTGGGCGGCAGTTATGATGTTAGAGTAGGGGTAGGAGCAAATACCGCGCCACAAGACAGAAGCGACAGGTATTTTAGCGTTGCCATAGTTGACCCTGTATTAAAAAATTGCAGGCTTGACCACCTCAATGGATTAGGTGTTACGGAAACATCAGTTAGTAATAAAGAAGCTTGTTCAACATTTTGCGACCATTACGGATTGGCCAACTTGAATGATGTGATGCCGCCAGAAGAACGTTTTTTTTCAAAATGCATTTTTAACGGCAGAGCAATTAAACATTATACAATTCCAAATGGTTGGTGTTATACTTTTGCGGAAAATTTAGCCGTAGGATTTCAAAAGCCAAATCAAATAAAAAAATTACAGCAAGTTTTGGCTAACGAAGAATTTTATGATGGTTTAATTAACGGAATTTTTAACAATAACGTCTATAAAGCTGTCAAAGATTTCCAGAAAAAATATAATATAAATCCAACAGGAAATGTTTGGCCAGTAACAAGAGCAAAATTGAATGCACTTTATAGGTGCGCTGCTCCTTTAATTACTGTCACCTCCCCAAATGGCGGTGAGACATGGAAAGTTGGCGAAACCCATAGTATTACTTGGAATTCCATTAATGTAAATGGTACTATTTTAACTATTCAGCTTAAAAATTCTGTTACCAACGTAGCGACTATGATTACATATCAAACCGTTCCATCGTCAGAGTTTTATTCATGGATAATTCCATCGAATATCGCACCGGGACAATATAAAATGCAATTATCAGCATACAGCGATTCTACTAATACTGAATTAATTCAAGATTTATCTGATAATTATTTCACCATTGTCGCGGCAGACACAATCCAACCGTCTATTACCGTTACTTCCCCCAACGGCGGAGAAACACTCGCTGTCGGTCAAATATACAATTTAACATGGACATCAACAGCCATAGATAATTCTCTGGTTAATTTGTATGTAATATCCAGCGACGGCACAACGCAAAGCAACATAGCAACGGGTATAGCGAATACCGGAAATTATTCGTGGACTATTCCACAAAATCAACTTGAAGGAGCTCATAGGTTTTATGTTTCATCGGGAACGATATCTGATCACAGCAACAATGTTTTTTCTATATGGAAAACAACCCAGCCGGCGGCTATTTTAACATTTCTCACAGCTACCAATACTTATTCTTATAATAATACGATTCCGGCGGATAGTTATGCTACCGGCGTGATTACATTTAAAATAAAAGCCAACGGAGCTACTTTATCTCATATAACCGCAAACGACGTTGCAGTCCAGTTTTGCAGTGTTGGCGGCAACTGCACATTAACAGGAGTCAGCAGAAGTGTTACTATTACGCCTGACCAAGCCAATATTTCAGATGGCACGGAATCAACCGTGACAGTTAGCGCAACTTCCAAGGGAGGCTCGGGATATGTTTATTTCAAAATTAGCGAAATAGACTGGACAGCAAACGGAACAACGACTCATCAAACATCTGGCTTAGATAACTTTAAGACGCCAGTTGTAAATGCGGTTGGCGGCGTAACCACGCCTTCAATCACCATCACCTCCCCTAACGGCGGGGAAACATGGAAAGTTGGCGAAACTAAGAGAATAACATGGGCTTCAACAGGTGTAGGCTTAATTAAGATTTATCTTTATAATGATAGTCTTATTGGAAGCGGATCTACCCATTTGATTACCAGTACAAACGTTTTTGCATCGCAAGGGTATTATGACTGGACAGTGGTTAACCCATACAGTCAAACCTCTAATGTTGATCAAAGCAAATATAAAATCAGAGTCGATGATGTTGATGCAGACAATGTTACTATTAGAGATTACAGTAATAACTATTTCACCATTGCCGCGCCAGTGTCAGATACTTACACCTTGACAACTTTGGCCGCTAACGGAACTGTTGCCAAAAGTCCAAACCAGACAACTTATGATACGGGAACAGAGGTAACTTTGACAGCCACGGCTAATGCTGGTTACCACTTTGTTAATTGGACGGGCGGCGCGTCTGGAACAGTAAATCCACTTACAATAACAATGAATGCCAATAAGTCAGTGACAGCCAATTTTGTGGCGGATGTTGTTGCTACTTGCACCGATACAGACGGAGGAAAAGATTATTTTGTAAGAGGAACAGTAACCAACGCAACCGGAAGTTCAACTGATTTATGTTATCAGGCAGTCAAAAAAATAGCCGAATATTTTTGTGATTCAAATGGTTTTAGGGTTTATGAATGGCACGCCTGTCCTAATGGATGCAGTAACGGGGCATGCATTGGGACCACGTCATTGGCTCCAGATAGCATTAATTCTCGACAAAGCTTGTTGGATTCTATGGCGGCGTCATTATTAACTTTGAATTACGAAATGCAACTTTGATGCATAAATTTGAACAATCCAAACACGCGTTGGATTAGCCAAGTTTGTATGTCGTATTGTATTTAGTAAATTGTTTGATAAAAAACTTAGACAAATTTAAA